>Ga0334883_1000193_pt1 | contig 115825 bp, 99 predicted proteins | sample GraSluR1_MG_6_FD_207230 | JGI IMG/M metagenome (GOLD analysis project Ga0334883, IMG submission 207230) | Sludge microbial communities from methane-producing bioreactor in Wageningen University, Netherlands - Granular Sludge_09_05-R1 | ecosystem: Engineered > Bioreactor > Anaerobic >... | reverse complement strand
ATAAATAAAACATCATTAGCTTCCGCTAAATTTATTTTTTCAATTCGGCGACTTGATAAAATAAAACAAGCCTCTTTTTCGTTAGGGATACCTAGAGAGCTGGCAATAGAATTTTCGTTCCCGACAGGAATTAGCGCTAATGGTACTTTTTCGCTAAAATTAGCTAAAATATTTATAATAAGATTTGCCGTTTTATTATTGCCAACCGAAATAATGGTTTTAGCCCCGTTATTTATTTCTTTTTGCAGGGCCTCTTTTGGGTTTTTAATGTTTTTTAGATAAATAATCTTCCCTTGAAGATTCAATTTATTAAGACTTTCTTCAATTGTTCTTACGGTTTTCTTGTATTTATCTAAAAAATCATCGTAAACAAATATGTTCATATTTTATGATGATAATCGTTTGTGTTTATAATTTTTCCTCTTCTTTTTGATTTTCCTCCTCTTTTTTATTTATATCCGCTTTTTCGTTCTTATTTTTATTATTAATAACAACTTTTCCATTAATTTCCGCTCCTTTTTCAATTGATATTTGGGCACAATCAATATCACCTAAAACCTTGGCTGAATTACTAATAGATAAATAGCCCTTTACAGAAAGGTTTCCGTTGATCTCTCCTTTGACGGCCATTTCTCCAGCCTTAATATTGGCATTTATTTTTGATTTGTCCCCAACTAGAATTGCCCCCTTGGTTTTTATTTCACCGTCTAACAGGCCATTTATTATTATATTGCCGTTACTTTCAAAATTCCCCTTAACTTGGACTGATTCGCCGATAATTGTTTCGGCCTCATTTAGATTGTTTAGGTTTTGTTCTTTTTTAAACATATTTTTTTAATTAATTTCCCCGGAGGGCATTTTAAATTATTATTAATTTTTTAGATAGTAGTTTTTATACTTTAATTTTAGGCTAATATTTGTTTTTTGTCAAAATTTTTTTAACCACCATTTTTTGTTTTTAGAATATTTTGCCTTACTAAAGTTTCTTTTTGTTTTAATCTCTCTTGTTTTTTTATTAAATTTAATCTATATTTTAAATAACGCCTTTCTGTCCCCATAGTTTAATGGATAAAACAAGAACCTCCTAAGTTCTAGATCTACGTTCGATTCGTAGTGGGGACACTTTATTTGTTTTTTTAGAAAAAATATAGTATAATTTAATTATTATATTTTAATATTAAAATTAATTTTCATCTCTATGAAAAAAAAAGGTATTAGAGTCGGCAGTGATTTTGTTTCCCTAGTTGTCGGCTTCGTTTTAGGCTTTTTAATTGCCTTTACTTATTCTTGGAAAACAATCATGTATATTATTGGCGTGCTATTAGAACAATAATTTTTATTGGCTTATTTTTTTAAGCCAATTTTGGGCCTTTAGCTCAGCTGGTTAGAGTGCTTGCATGGCATGCAAGAGGTCAAGGGTTCGAGTCCCTTAAGGTCCACAAAATAAATTGCGCTAGCAATATAGACTTTTTAATGTTCGTATAGTTCTTTTTTAATGGCCATCAGGCCTATAAATTATCCACCTTAGTAGCATTTAAAAAAATAGTTTTTTTGTCCAGGAATTTGTGGACAACTAGGTTTTCCTGTTACTTTATTTTGCTAATATTAGACAAAAAAAAGAAGGGGATAACATGTTAACATTTTGTTAAAATTTTATAATAATTAAATAAAAATGAAAGAAGAAATAAGCAAGGATCAAAATAAAAATAGGTGTTTTCATTTAGTTTCAGTTGATATGGGCTATGGCCATCAAAGAGCGGCCTATCCCTTTATTAAGTCTTCTTGTGGGGGAATAATCACAGCTAACAACTATAAGGGGGCCAGCTTATCAGAAAAGAAAATTTGGGAAAGAGATAGAAAAAATTATGAATTCATTTCCCGCTTTAAAAAAGTCCCATTACTAGGTGACAAAGTTTTTGCTTTGATGGATCACTTTCAAAAAATAGACTCCTTTTATCCTCGTAGAGATTTGTCTAAAACAAATATTCAGCAAAAGGTTTTTTTTAAAAAGGTTAAAAACGGCTTAGGCAGAAACCTAATAGAAGAGCTAAACAAAGACCCCTTACCAATTTTAACAACTTTCTTTGTGGCTGTTTACTTCGCGGAATACTATAATTATAAAGGGAAGGTTTATTGCATAATATGTGATGCGGATATTTCTCGAGCTTGGGCTCCAGTTGAGCCTCAAAAAAGTAATACGATTTACTTGGCCCCGAATCAAAGAGTTAAAGAGAGATTACTTTTATATGGTGTAAAAAAAGAAAATATTTATGTGACGGGGTTTCCTTTACCAAAAGAGAATATTGGAGAAAGCCAGGAAATATTAAAAGGAGATCTAATTAAAAGATTGGCTGTCCTTGACCCCAAAAAAGCTTATAGAAAAAAATATGAAAAACTAATTGAAAGTTATATTTGCTCTAAGGATGAAATTGGAGAGCCAGGTAGACCACTAACCCTGACCTTTGCTGTTGGCGGAGCTGGCGCTCAAAAAGATTTAGGCAAGGTAATTTTAGAGAGTTTAAAAAGCAAGATAGAAGAGGGCCATGTAAGGCTAAATCTAGTGGCAGGATCCAGAAAAGAGGTTTATGATTTTTTTGATAAAGTTTTAAAAGACAATTTTTTGCATAAAAATGAAAATGTTAAAATTATTTATGACGCCGACAAGATAGAATATTTTAAAAAGTTTAATCAAGTTTTAAGAAATACAGATATTTTATGGACCAAGCCCTCAGAGCTTAGTTTTTATAGCGGACTGGGTATTCCTATTATAATGGCAGAGCCTGTTGGGTCCCAGGAACACTATAATCGCCGTTGGCTTTTAGGAATTGGTGCTGGAGTTGATAGTAAAAACCCAAAATATGTTGACGAGTGGCTGTTTGACTTCTTGCAATCAGGCTGGCTAGCAGAGGCTGCTGTGAGCGGTTTTATGAATGCACCAAAAATGGGAACCTATAATATTGAAAATATAATTCTTAAAGATAAGGTAAACGAAATTGAAAGAGTTAGAATTATGTAATAATGTTAAAAAAACAGTTGCACTATTTTTGTATTTTTGTTAAAATATAAATAATAAATAAATTTTAAATTTTAAAATTAAAAAAACTATGAAAAACAAAAAAACAGGCTTCACTTTAATTGAGTTATTGGTAGTTATTGCTATCATCGGAATATTAGCTACTCTTGCGGTTGTCTCCCTGCAAAATGCCAGAAAAAATGCTAGAGATGCTAAAAGAGTTGCCGATGTTAGACAAATGCAAACAGCCCTAGAATTGTATTTTAATGACTGGCAAGAATATCCAGCTACTTTTACTGCTGGACAAATTGCTACTAGTAGCTCTGTTTATATGGCCACTGTTCCAACAGCTCCTACTCCGCATGATGGGACTGGTTGTACTGCGAGCAACAATGCTTATCAAAATAATTATGAAACTCAATCAAGCAATGCCTCTTACACTATAGATTTTTGTTTAGGAGGAACCAGTGGAACAACCGACGGACCTGCCTGTGCTACTCCGGCCGGGATCATAACAGGAGAAGCCTGTATTTAGTTTTTAAAAAATATTCAAAATAAAAAAAGAGTTGTTCTCACGGACAACTCTTTTTTGTTGAGGATTTTTTAATATAAATTTAATTAATGCTTACGGTTATTTGATTGCTTTTTTTAACTTTCCCATTCCAGTCGTAAAATTCTCCAAATATTTTATAAGGTCCACTTTTTGGCTTGTTTATCCAGCTGGTTTCTATAGTTCTATTTAAGACTGGTTCAATAGTTTTTATTAAGATTGGCTCTTCATCTTCTTTTTGGGCCATGATGTTTATTTTTATTATTTGTTCAGGGTTGGTACTAACCATCTCTATATTTAACGGAAAATCAACAGAGCTTAGAGCCAAGCCGCTAGTGGGATAAATTAGATTTAAGTTCGCGGGCATGGAGTTATTGCTTCCAGACAATAATAAATTAAACTCAATAGATTTTTCTGAGCAATTTAAAACATCGTCGCAGACTTTTACTTTTAAATTATAATAACCGTTACTTAAAAAAGAAATGTTTTTGTTTAAATCAAAGGGGTAGGATGTTTTTCTTTCTAGTAAATTATTATTCAAACTGTACTCGACCTTGTATATTCCTCTGGGAGCGCTAGCTTCCACACCTATAATTAAAACATCGGATCTAATTGTGTCATTATTTTCAATATTTCTTATTTCAAATACGGGTGCATTTTCGGGGTTGTAAATATCTTGAGCTTGTTCTAATAAATCAGGATTATAGTTTTCATCTTGCGTTTTTGCCCACTCTAAAACCCTATTCTCCCAAAGATTAAATTGAGGGTCTTTTTCTGGGTTTTTTGGGATATCTCCTAGAGGGTTGTCTTTATCTATATAATATAATATAGAGTGGTGTTCAGTTAAAAAAATTTCTTCTATTAAATCATCGGGGGTTGTCTCAGTCGCTATTTGGCCTGTTTCTTTGTTTATTTTAATAGCCTTGCCAATTAAATCGCCGTCAATAACAGCCTTGCCGGTTTTTTCTATTAAAGGCTCTTTAAATGTTTCCAAAGGGCTTCCTTCTAATGATTTTCTCATAAATTCATTCCATATTGGAGCGGCGACAACACTACCGTCGGCCCCTCTTCCCATCTCGCTGTTATCGTTGTTTCCAACCCAAACACCAGCGATTAAAGAGGGGGTATATCCGATTGTCCAGGCATCTTTAAAATCATTGGTTGTTCCAGTTTTGGCAGCAACAACTCTATCTCCTAATGTTAAATTGTTTCTTTCTCCAAAAACAAAGCTACGAGCGCTGTTGTCTGATAAAATATTATTTATCATTCTAGCAGCGTTTGTTTCCAGTACAACTCTTTTGTTTTCTTGATATTCTTCTAGAATATTTCCTTGGTGATCTTCTATTTTTAATATTCCGGTTATATCGTTTATTTCCCCTTCGCGAGCAAAAACACTATAAGCGTTAACATGTTCTAGTAGTTTTACCTCGGCTCCTCCTAAAACTAAAGAAAGCCCATAGCGGTCGGGGTCATTTAAGGTACTATATCCGGCCTCTTGCGCTAGTTTTACAACATTATTTACTCCGGCTAGATAAATAGCTTTTACTGCCGGAACATTTAATGAACCAGCGAGAGCGCTTTTAATCGACACTGGCCCTAACTCTTGGTTGTTATAGTTTCTAGGTTCATATGGTTTTCCTGAAGCAGAAAAATTAGTTACAACATCATATAATAATGTATTGGGATTATACCCCTTAGTAAAAAGTGATGCATAAACCAGGGGTTTCAAGGATGAACCCGGCTGTCTGTCTCGTATGGCAATATTTACTTGGCCGTCAATATCGTCGTTGAAATAATCTTTTGATCCCACCATAGCTAATATTTGTCCATTTTTTGGATCTATGGCAACCAAGGATGCATTGCTAGCGTTAAATTTAGAAGAATTTTCCTCAACTCTGTTTTTGATAGCTTCTTCGGCAAACTTTTGTTTTTCTATGTCTATGGTGGTATAAATTTTCAGCCCTCCTTGTTCTAACATTTTTTCTCCATATTTTTCTGACAGAATTTCTCTTATATACATAATAAAGTGAGGGGCCGTTATGTTTGTCTCGGGTCTTTTAAAGGTTATTTCATATTCTTGAGCTCTTTCCTTTTCTTCCGAGCTTATATATCCCTGTTCTTCCATTAATTTTAATATATATTGTTGACGTCCCAATAATAAATCTTTATTGGCTCCATAAGGAGAATATCGACTTGGGGCTTGAGGAAGGGCTGCTAAAATAGCGCTTTCAGCTAAAACCAAATCCCTAGCTGATTTTCCGAAATATTTTTGGCTAGCAGCTTCAATCCCATAAGCGTTTGATCCATAAGGAATTTCGTTCAAGTACATTTGCAGAATTTCGTCTTTAGTAAATTTTTTCTCCATTTTTTGGGCAATCAATATTTCTTTTATTTTTCTGGAATATTTTTTTTCAGAAGAAAGTAAGGCATTCTTAACAAATTGTTGGGTTAAGGTTGATCCGCCAGCTCGGCGGTTATAAATAATGTTGGTGACGAGGGTTCTGGCCATAGCCCAGACGCTGAAGCCTTTGTGTTTATAAAAATTTTTGTCTTCAATAGCAATAGTGGCCTGTTTTGCGTGATCAGGTATTTCGTCTAGATTTATTAGAGTTCTTTTTTCTTCGCCGTGGAACTCATATAGAATATTTTCTCCATTACGATCATAAATAACAGTACTTTGAGCAATCTCTCTTTCTATTAGTTGATCGGGGCTGGGTAGATCCCTCGAAATAATAGAGATAAAAATAAAAGTAATTAAAATAATAATAAAAACAAAAATAAAAGCACAATTTAAAAATTTGCGACTTAAAATCATTCTTTTTATTTTATCCCACAGACTGCTTTTTCTATTGTTTGTTTTTTTGGTGGGTTTATTGGAAAATCTGGGGCCGTTGACTGTTTTTATGGTTTTAGGCCGGTAATAGCTTGTTCCGGCACTTTTTCTCTTAAAAGATGAGTTCATATAATATTAATTTTATTTTATTTATAGCTCTATTTTATCAAAAGCCTTCTTTTTTAGCAACTTGTCTCAAGGATGGTCTTTTTGTCACTTTTCTTGTATAATAATTTTATAAGAATATTTATATAGTAATAATTTATGATAAAGAAAATATTTATTGTTTTGTTTTTATTTCTATTTCCTTTAACCCTTGGTGCGGCGGAGACGGATGGCCTAGAGAATCTCTCAAGCAAGGAAATAATTTTTAAGGCCAAGGTGTTAGAGATTGTAGAAGAAATAGAAAAGGAATCTAATAAGGGAGAAAAATTTTTGCAACAAAATGTTCGACTAAAAGGGCTTGAAGGAGAGTTTGAGGGCGAGGAATTTGTTTTTTATGGAATTGGTGATATAGAAATTATTGGAGGAAAAACATATAGTGTCGGAGATAGAGTTTTGGTTGTTGCCAACGAAAGCCTTTCTGATAACCCTTTCTCCTATTATATTATTGACCACATTAGAAGCACTGGCTTAATTATTGTTTTAGCTCTATTTTTGATTTTTTTAATTATTGTTGGTCGTTGGAAGGGTTTTCGTTCTATTTTTTCACTTTTTTTAACATTTTTAGTAATAATATTTTTTATTGTTCCTCAAATCATGGCCGGAGCTAGTCCAATTTTGATTAGCTTTATAGGGTCAATTTTTATTTTATTTTTTATCATATATTTAACAGAGGGCTTTAACTTGAGATCACATTTAGCCGTGGTGTCCACTTTTATTAGCTTGTTGCTGGTTATTGGAATTTCTTATTTATTTATATATTTAACTAGATTAACAGGGGCTTTTAGTGAGGATATTTTTATATTAGTAAATATTGGTCAACAAACTATAAATTTAAAAGGAATGCTTTTAGCGGGTATGATTATTGGGGCCTTGGGCGTTTTAGATGATGTTATTATATCGCAAGTAGCATCAGTCGAGCAAATAATGTCAGCCAATCCTCAACAAAGGTGGCAAGAGGTCTTTAAGAAATCTTATAAAATAGGGATTTCTCACATTAGCTCAATGACCAATACTTTGTTTTTGGCTTACGCGGGAGCTTCTTTACCGCTTCTTTTGCTTTTTGTCAGCCCCGACAATCCCTTTAATAGTTTTGAGCAAATTATAAATAATGAAGCTATAAGCACGGAAATAGTTAGAGCCCTTAGTGGCAGTTTAGGGATAATATTATCTGTCCCGATAGCTACATTTATTGCTACTTGGGGATTTTTTTATAAGAAAAATAAAATTAATTAAAAATATGCCAAAAAAATTTGAAAGAAGAAAAGAGCCATTAGAAATAAATAGTCCCAGCAACCCTAAAATAAAAAAAATAGCCAAGTTATTAAAAGATGGGTCCGAAAGACAGGATGAGGGAGTTATAATTGTTGATGGCTTGCGAGAAATAGAGGAGGCACTTAAGGTTGATTGGGAAATTTTAGAATTTTTTTATTGTTCTGAGTTGGTAGAAAAAAACAAAAAAGGGCCAGAGGCCAAGAATATGGTTTTTTTATCCAAGGAGGCCTATGTTCTTTCTAAAAAAGTATTTGAAAAAATTTCTTACAAAAAAACTCCAGATGGATTTTTGGCAGTTTTCCGATATAAAGAAAAAAAATTGGAAGATTTTAAATTAAAAAACAATCCTCTTGTTTTAGTTTTAGAGTCTGTTGAAAAGCCAGGAAATTTAGGGGGGATAATTAGAACGGCCTATGCTTCTGGCGTTGATTTGGTTATATTAAATGATCAAAAAACAGATTTTTATAGTCCCAATGTTATCCGCTCTAGTACTGGTTTTATTTTTTCTGTTCCCTTAGTGTTAGCCTCTGTTGAAGAAACTAAAAAATATTTAAAAGAAAAAAATATTCCTGTTTTTTTAACGGCCATTAAAAATGCTAAGAATTATTTAGAAGTTGATTTTAAAAAAGGAGGGGCTATCATATTTGGGACAGAGGCTTTTGGCTTGAGTAATAAATGGTTAAATGGAAAATTTACTAAAATAAAAATACCGATGATAGATGGAGTTGATTCCTTGAATGTTTCTGTCAGTGTTGGTATTATAGTGTATGAAGCCCTTAGGCAGAGAAATATTAAAATAAAATAAACTTTATGGGTTGGCTATTTTTTACAGTTGTCTCTTATTTAATGTTAGCTGTTGTTAATTTGGGGGACAAATTTGTTGTTGATAAGCTAATAAAAAGCGCCAAGGCCTACACTTTTATTGTCGGCTCTTTAAGCGCTATAGTATTTTTATTAGCCCCTTGGTTTCTCACTTGGCCGGGATTATTTTTATTTTTAGTAAACATTATTTCAGGGGCATTTTTTGTTTTTGCTTTATGGACGATGTATGAGTCTTTAAAAATAGGTGAAGCTTCTCGAGTGGTAGTAGTGATAGGGAGTATTGTTCCAATATTCACAATTATATTTTCCGTTTTCTTTTTTTTAGAAAGTTTTAGCGGTCGTCAATGGATAGGAATTTTGTTTTTAGTTGCTGGAATGACATTAATTTCTTTTATTAATAGTCGTCGAAAAAAGTGGTCTACATTTTTCCGGAGACTTTTTTCAGTTTTTTATGGAGGGTATAATAAGCGCTGGATTTTTCTAGCTATAGTGTCGGCTTTTTTGTATGCTTTGTTTTTTATAACCACCAAGTATGCCTATAATCATCAGGAGTTTCTTAGTTCTTTTATTTGGATTAGAGGTGGAAGTTTATTGGTGGTGTTATTATTTTTAATAGATAAAAAGGATAGAAAAGATATAGTTAAAAGTTTTAAAGAAAAGCCTAATAAAAAGGTTAAAATAGGGAAGGGCTTTGTCGCTGTTAATCAGTTATTAGGATCAGGGGCTTTTTTGTTACAAAACTATGCCGTTTATTTAGGCCCTGTAGCAATTATTAATGCCTTGCAGGGGGTCCAGTATGCTTTTCTTTTGGTGCTAGGAATATTGTTTTCGGTTTTCTTCCCAAGAATTTTAAAAGAAGATATCTCTAAAAAGGTTTTAATAAAAAAGATTGCAGCAATATTATTAGTGGCTGTCGGCTTGTATTTTATAGCTGTTTAAAATATTAATTATTATGAAAAAAATAAAAAAAATGACTTTTTGGATAATAGCAATAATAATTATTCTCTTGGCCCTGGTTTATGTTTTTAAAATTGCCAAGCATTATCCTAAAGATATAAATTTAGAACATGAACCTGGATTATTTGGTATAACTTATTCTAAAAAATATGCTGAAAGCATTGGCTTAGATTGGAAAGAGACTTATATTGCTATGTTGGATGAATTAGGCGTTAAAAAAATTAGAATACCGGTTTATTGGGATGAGATAGAAGAAGAGCCTGGGGTTTTTAATTTTAGTGATTATGATTTTTTAATAGAAGAGGCTGAAAAAAGAGATGTAAAAATTGTATTAAATTTTGGCATGAGAGTGGCTCGTTGGCCAGAGTGTCATTTTCCGGACTGGGCTAGTAATTTAGAGACCAATAGCCTTCAGGAAAAAGTTTTGGTAATGCTGGGCGCTGTTGTTGAAAATTTTAAAGATAGCCCGTCTATTATTTATTGGCAATTAGAGAACGAGCCATTATTAGATTCTTTTGGGGTTTGTCCTAAGAGTGATTATAATTTTTTGAAGAAAGAATTAGAGCTGGTGAAAAAATTAGACAAGAGACCCGTTATGATTTCAGCCACGGGCGAGCTTAGTTTTTGGAAAAAGGAAGTTAAAATAGCAGATATTTTTGGCACAACAATGTATCGGGTTGTTCATAATCCCTTTATGGGCTATGTTAAATATCCATATCCAAGCAGTTTTTATCGCCTTAAAACTAGGCTGGCAGGACTAAACCTGGATAGAGCGGTAATAATAGAATTACAGGCCGAGCCTTGGATTCCTAAAGAGGATATTTTTAATGTTTATGATACAACGTATCAAAAATCATTTAATTTAGAACAGTTTAGAGCCAATACTCAATTTGCTATAAACACCGGATTTAAAGAGGTCTATTTCTGGGGAGCTGAGTGGTGGTATTTTAAACACAAAATGGGAGAAAATTCTGATTACTGGAATTTCGCCAAAACTTTATTTCCTTAATTTATAATTCATGCTATCAATAATAATACCAACTTTAAACGAAGAAAAATATTTACCAAAATTATTGGAGGATATCAAAAAGCAAACTTTTTCTGATTATGAAATTATTGTCTCTGATGGATTTTCAGGTGATGGCACGGTAGACATCGCCAAGAGATATGGATGCAAGGTTGTAATCGGTGATAAAGATAAAAGACATCCCTCAATTCAAAGAAACAACGGCGTTAAGGTCGCCCGCGGAAAGTGGCTTTTGTTCTTAGACGCTGATACATTGTTTAATAATAAGTTTTTTTTAGAAAAAACAATAAAAGATTTTTCTAAAAGAGAGTTGGGAATTGCTGGTTTCTACTTAAGATTTAAATCACAGCATTTTTTTTATTTATTTTACTATTGTTTTTATAATGGCTTTTCTTTTTTAGCTCAGTATATAAAGCCCTTGGCAGTTGGAGCTGCAATTATTGTAAAAAAAGAGTTACATGAAAAGATAGGAGGTTTTGATGAAAGTATTTTTATTGGTGAAGATCAGATTTATTGTGAAAAAATTTCAAAAATAAGTCGCTTCAGACTTATTAAGGGAGAATATATATTTTTTTCTATTCGTCGCTTTGAGAAGGAAGGCCGCTGGAGATTATTTTTTAAATTGCTCTATTCTACTGCCTACGTCTTGCTTTTTGGTCCAATAAAGAAGAAAATTGTTAAATATAATTTTGGCGAACACGAATAAAAAACGGACTTAATAGCCCGTTTTTTTCCTAAAAATAGTTTTTGTTATTTTTAGGAACACGACCGAGGCGATTATAGCTCCGATAGCTATAATTAGATGGTGCACAATTGGGCCGTTTATGTGGAAGACAAAGTGGGCGGCTAAAGCACTTAGTAATGCCGTTATTATAACGTCATCGGGCTCCGACTTTGATTTAGTGGAGAATAATTTCCTAGCGATTCTCCATAGAGTGATGATGGCCAGTCCCATGCCTAGGCCAATAGAAAGCAGTGCTAAAAGATTCAATAGAGTGTCCATTTTCTGAATTATTTTTTAAACAACTATTTTTTATTTATTTTAACTAGTAATTATTTTTAAAATTTCATCTCTTTTTTCTTCCATAATTTTTTTATCAACAGCCTCTAGGTTCAATCGCATCTTATTTTCTGTGTTTGATCCACGAACATTAAACCAAAAATCTTTAAAAGAGACGGTAGTACCATCCAGCTTATTTATTTTTCCGTTTTTGTATTTTTTTTCTAAGGCTTGAAAAACCTTTTCTTTGTTGTTTACTTCTTTGTTTATTTCTCCAGAGTGAAAATATTTTTTGTAAGGAGATATTTGTTCGGATATTTTTAGATTGCTAGAAGAAAACTCTCTTAGTAGTTTTAATATAACAATGTTTGGTACTTCAAAACAGCCAATTTCCATATTTAAAAAGAAATGTCCAGAAGATTCTCCGGAAAAATAAATATTTTCTTTGAGCATTTGTTCTTTTATCAGAGAATGGCCAACCCTTGTTTTCACTGGCTTTCCCCCATTTTCTAAAATCAAGTCTTCGGTTATTTTTCCAGGACGAACATCAAAGCCGATTTTAACTCCAGGGTTTTTTTGTAAAAAGAGCTTTGATAGTAATCCCCTGATAATAGATTGGTCAATTAATTCTCCTCGATCATCAATAAAGAAAACCCTATCGCCATCACCATCGGTGGTTATGCCAAAGTCAGCCTTTTTCTTTAAGACTTCTTTTTTTATTTGTTCTAGATTTTCTTCTTTTAAGGGGTCGGCTTCATGAGCTGGAAAATTTCCATCTAATTTAAAATTAATTTTGATTAATTTTCCAGGGAGGTGTTTAAATAGTTCATTTATGAATAAACCCCCGACAGCGTTAGCCGGGTCAACCACTATTTTTAGTGGTTTTATTTTTTTAATATCACCATATTTTAGATCGTATTTAATTTGATCTTGTAAAATGTTTTTCTTTTTAATTATTTTTCCTTTTTTATCGCTGGGAATTAAATTTCTACTTATCACTTTTTCTTTTAAAAATTCTATCCCAGTATTTCCACTTATAGGAATAGCTTTCTCTCTGGTTAATTTAAAACCATTCCATTCCTTGGGATTGTGTGAGGCACTAACCATAATACCCCCGTCATATTTATATTTAGCAACAGCAAAATAAAAAGTTGGAGTAGCGGTTAAACCAATATCAATCACATCTGCTCCGGCATCCAGTAGGCCTTTAATTAAGCTCTTTTTTAAAGAGGGAGAGGATATTCGCATATCAGAGGCCACTACTATTTTAAACTTTTTGTTTTTGTTTTTAGTGTCCTTTTTTCGGAGCTCAATATAGGCCAGACCTAATTGATAGGCGGTTTCTTCGTCTAAATCTTTTTTGTAAACACCTCTAATGTCGTAAGCTTTAAAGATTGATGGATTGCTTGTCATGTTTTTTATTTTTAATTAAATAATAAAATACTCCCATTCCCACAAGTGTGGCGACAAGAGAAAATAGCCAGCCGATATAAGGAAGAGAGAAAAGTAACCAAGCTAAAACGATGCCCGAGAAAGCCTTTAGATACCAGGAAACTTTTTCTTTTTTCCCTAGTTTAAAAATATAATCTCCCAGCGCCAAGGCTACTATTATTTTACTAAAAAATATTAGCATTAACCACAAAGAGAAGGCTATCAGGGCTAGTGGTATTCCGAATACGGTTATTATAGCGAGTATAACAGCGATTGGCGTTAGAAATAATATTATAGATCCGGGACCAATAGCTTTATAATTTTTTTTCAAGGAAAATTCTTTTAATTTTTCTATTTGTTTTTTAAATAAAATGTTTAAAACCAAGAAGGTTAGAAAAACTGATATTATAGAGTAGAAAAATTTGGCAGAGCCTGGAATTTTGTGGGACTTTTTTTGAGGATCTTTTTTTGTTATTTCTCCAGCAATATTCTCTGTCTCGATATTAGCGTCTTTGTTTCCTTGGTAGCTGAGAGACCCTCCGATAATAGCTGATTCTTCTATTTTTAAAATATTAAAGTAATTATTTTTTTTAATTCGGTCTATTTTGAGGTTAACGTTTTTTTCTACTTCGCCTCTGATTAACGTATTACCAGAAATCCCATGAAGGTTTCCTTTTACAAGGCCATTTATCTCGGAATTAATACCAAGTAATAAAACATCTTGTCCGGCGCTTGCTTTCTCAGATAAAATAAAAGACTCTCCGGCAAAATTTATATTTTTTCCGATATTTCCAGAGATATTTATGGCGTTTGAAAGCACTCGCAAATTTCCGTCGACTTTTCCAGCTATGTTTATATTTTGGGAGGCGGCGATAACATCCCCTTTAACATGGCCGTTTATTTGTAGGTTGGAGCTAATACCGATTACGTCTCCCAAAACCTGACCTTCTATGGTCACACTTTTGGCTTGGAAATATAGATTTCCTTCAACTATTTCGTCTTTTCCGACATAGATAAAATCATTGGATTTTATAACATAGGCCTGAGAAGCTAATGGAATTAAAAAGAATAAAGGTAGAATTAATAAAAAATAGATTTTTTTCATAAATTTTAAGCCCCAGTATTTTTAAATAATTTTTTATTGAAAAATTTAAGGCGACTATACTTGATTAGTTTTTTAAGTTATAATTAATATAATTAATATTAAATCATCTTTATTATAGCGCAAAAGTATGAGACAAGCAACTCTAGATATTATAGAAAATATCAAAAAAATTAAAAATGATGCCGACCTAGGTGTTTTTAAGCGTGATTTATCTAAGAAGTATGGGTTTTCTTTGTTATTGAACTCGGATATTTTGCGAGAATATTTTTTGTTAATAAATGAAAAGAAAGTTAATGATAAATGGTTGGAAAAATATCATAATTTTTTTCTTTCTCTTTTGAAAAAGCGAGCCATTAGGACTTTATCAGGCATTGCTCCAGTAGCCGTTTTAACAAAGCCCTATCCCTGCCCGGGAGAGTGTGCTTATTGCCCCAAAAGAACCGACGTCCCGGTTAGTTATTTGCCCAATGAACCCGCCGTGATGCGAGCCTTGCGCTTAGAATTTAATCCTTATCTACAAACAATATTTCGCTTGCGCGCCCTAGAGAATAACGGACACGAACCTAATAAAATTGAGTTAATTGTAATTGGCGGAACTTGGAGTTATTTACCTGATAAGTATAAATATTGGTATATTTTAAATTGTTTTAAGGCCGTCAATGATTATCAAAAAATAAAAGAAAAAATTATTATTACTAAAAGTGAAAAGATTGTAAAGACCAAGGAATTTTCTAAAAATATTTATTCTGAAAAATTATCCCTAAAAGATTTAAAAAAATTTTTATTACAAGAGCAAAAGAAAAACGAAAAATCTAAATATGGAATTATTGGTTTAACTTTAGAAACTAGACCTGACTATATAGATGAGAAAGAATTGTGGCAAATGCGAGAATTGGGCTGTACTCGAGTAGAAATTGGTGTTCAGGCTGTTGATGACGATATTTTGAAGCTAAATAAGAGGGGTCATGGCGTTGATAAAATTATAGAGACAACCAAAAAATTAAAACAATTTGGTTTTAAGGTTACTTATCATTTTATGCCAGCCCTACCTGGATCTAATCCTAAAAAAGATGTGGAGATGTATAAAAAAATATATAACAATAAAGATTTTCAACCCGATCAAATTAAATTTTATCCCACTACAGTAGTCAAAGATAGCTTGCTTTATAAATGGTGGAAGCAAGGGAAATATAAACCTTATTCTGATAAAGAATTGGAGGAAATTATTATTGAATGTAAAAAAAACACGCCAATTTATACTAGAATTATTCGTTTAATTCGCGATATTCCGGGAGAGTCAATTGAGGCTGGAAATAAAATTACTAATTTACGACAAGTGATGAAAGACAAGGGCGTGAAGTGTAATTGTATTCGTTGTCGAGAGATTAAGGGCGGAGTGATTAATAAAAGAGATTTGAGTTTAAATATTTTAAAATATCGCGCCTCAGGTGGAGATGAGTATTTTATTAGTTTTGATAGTAAGGATAAAAAAAGTTTGTATGGCTTTTGTCGTTTAAGGATTGAAAAGGGCAATAAAACTTTTCCAGCCATAATTAGAGAACTTCATGTTTATGGTCAGTTGGTACCGATGGGGGGAAGTAAAAAAATTCAGCATAGTGGTTTAGGGAAAAGGTTGATGCAAGAAGCGGAGAAAATTACTAAGGAGGAAAAGATTAATTCCTTGGCCATTATCTCCGGCGTCGGGGTTCGAGGCTATTATCGGAAGCTGGGGTATAAACTAAAAAATACTTATATGGTTAAAAAAATTGGTTAAACTAAAAACTCATCTATTTTGACCTTAATTTTTTTTGCTATAATAGTAATACCATTAAAATAATTAATAATATAATTATGAAAACCAAAAAACCGGCCTTTACTCTAATAGAACTATTAGTAGTAATCGCCATAATTGGTATTTTGGCTACTCTAGCTGTGGTGTCCCTACAAAATGCCAGAAAGAATGCCCGAGACGCTAAAAGAATAGCCGATGTTAGACAAATGCAAACAGCATTAGAGCTATATCATAATGACACCGGAGTATATCCACTAACTGGAGAAATAGATAGCACTATAGCCACCGGAGGAGTAACATATATGGTAGTGGTCCCGACAGCTCCTACTCCAGCAGACGGAGACTGTGAAGAAAGTGATAATACTTATACTTATACCTCTGCTGACGGCTTAACTTATGCTATTGGTTTTTGTACAGGCGGGGCTGTATCCAATTTGTCAGCTGGATTAAAAGAGGCCAGTCCTTCAGGGGTGGTCTATATTCCTTGGTGCGGAGAATATACAGTGACTTTTACATACAACGGAACTCCTGCAACCTACGGAACTGTAGCTGGATAAAATAGCACTTGTTGGTTAGACCGCAATCTCGGAGCTACGCAAGTAGCCATATCCTCCACTGATGCCGCCGCTTATGGTGACCTATTCCAATGGGGCAGATTAGATGATGGGCATCAAGTTAGAAATCCAGCTCCAGCTACATCAGCAACATTAGCCACCACCGACATCCCTGGACATGCTAGCTTTATACTTGCTCCAAATTCTCCTTATGATTGGCGAAGTCCCCAAAGCGCTAATTTATGGCAAGGAGTAGATGGAGTTAATAACCCTTGCCCAAATGGCTGGAGAATACTAACCGAAGCAGAGTGGGAAGCCGAAAGAACAAGTTTGAGCTCAAATAATTCAGTCGGAGCCTTTGTTTCACCTTTAAAACTAACATTAGCCGGCGCCCGCATCCACGACAATGGTTCTCTATACAATGTTGGCTCTCTCGGCGGCTATTGGGCAAGTTCCGTAGATGGTGCGAATTCGCGCTTCCTTTACTTTCATAGTAGTAATGCTTACGTGAGTAGTAGCCTCCGAGCTAATGGTTTTCCTGTGCGGTGTCTTAAGGATTAATTCAATTTTTTTAAAATTTTTTCTCTAACAAAAAGCTTTTTGACACAAAGCTTTTTTTGCTTTACAATAAGATTGTTGTTAGCCCTTAATTTAGGTTAATTTTTAATTTATTTTTAATAATTTATTGATATGAATTTTAATAACAATTTATCATCTAGCGATGAGTTTTTGTATAAACTAATAGAGAAAGAAGAAGAGAGACAAGAAAACGAAATCGAGCTAATTGCCTCCGAAAACTATGCTTCGCCGGCCGTTTTAGAGGCCATGGCTTCGGTTTTGAATAATAAATACAGTGAAGGTTATGCCGGTAAAAGATATTATGGCGGAAATTCGGTTATCGACGAGGTGGAAACCTTAGCCATAGAAAGATTAAAGCAACTTTTTGGAGCCGAACACGCCAACGTTCAGCCGCTTTCGGGCTCCCCCGCTAACGCTTCGGTTTATATGGCTTTTTTAGAACCTGGAGACAAGGTTTTGGGCTTAAAATTGGATCACGGCGGGCATTTATCACACGGTCATGGAGTAAATTTTTCTGGTCGCTTATATAATTTTGTTCAATATGAAGTAGAAGAAAATGGTTTCATAGACATGGAAAAAGTGAGAGAAATCGCCAAGCAAGAAAAACCAAAAATGATAGTAGCTGGCTTTAGCGCTTATTCCAGAAATATGGATTGGAAAAAATTCAAAGAAATCGCTGACGAAGTTGGGGCTTATACTTTCGCCGATATTGCCCATATTGCTGGTTTAATTGCCGGAAAAGTAATAGATAGTCCGGTGCCATATTTTGATGTTATTTCTAGTACCACCCATAAAACTTTACGTGGACCCCGCGGAGCCTTCATTTTATGTAAAGAAAAATTTGCCAAGCAAGTTGATAGGGCGGTTTTTCCAGGTATGCAAGGCGGACCACACGATCACATTACTGCTGCTAAGGCCGTGTCCTTCAAAGAAGCCTTGGAGCCAGAATTCAAAACCTACTGTCAGCAGGTTATAAAAAACGCTCAAAAAATGGCCGAGGAATTTATTAAAAAAGATTATAAAATTATTTCTGATGGGACCGACAATCATTTAATGGTCATAGATTTGCAAAATAAAAATATTTCCGGGTTAGAGACGGAACAAGCTTTAGAAAAAGTTGGAATTTCTGTTTCGCGCTCTACTATTCCTAATGACCCCGCCCCACCAATGCGCCCCTCGGGGATTAGAATTGGAACCCCAGCCATTACTACCAGAGGATTTAAAGAAGAAGAGGTTGTGCTTTTAGTGGAACTAATAGATGAGGCTATAAAAAATAAAGAAGATGATAAAAAATTAGAAGAAATAAAAAAACAGGTTCAAGTCTTGTGTCAAAAATTTCCTATTTATAAAAAATAGAAGCAAGGTTTTTAATTAGTAAAAATAAAAAAGTAAAAATAAATAAAAAAATGAAAATAATTGATGGCAAAAAAATTGCCGAAAAAATTAAAGATGATATCGCTAAAAATGTTTTTGACTTAGTACAAAAAGAGCGGCGCCGACCTTCTCTAGCAATTATTTTAGCTGGCGAGAGGGAAGATTCTAAAATATATGTAAACTTAAAAGAAAAATCAGCCAAAGAAGTTGGTGTTGATACTAGTTTATATTTAATAGAAGAAGATGATGGTGAGGACAATATTATTAATACTATAAAATTTCTGAATCAAGATACAATGATAGATGGAATTTTGGTCCAACTACCACTGCCAAAGAAATTTAATACCGATAAAATTTTAAAAATGATTAACCCCGAAAAAGATGTGGATGGTTTTTGTAAAAGTAAAAATAAGTTTTTGTTATCCCCTGTTATTTTGGCCACTGAGTATAGTTTAAAAAATTGTAAAGTTAATTTAAAAAATAAAAAATCTTTCCTCTTCTGCAATTCAGAAATTTTTAAAAACGAAATGAAAGAATTTTTTCTTAGTAAAGGGCTGGAATTTGATTTTATAAAAAGTGACGAGCTGGAGAAAGTTTTAGGCGGTAACAACGAGCAAAGAAAGCAAGATTTATATAAAAGGGTTAGGTCTAATGACATCCTTATTACGGCCATGGGCAAACCAGAAATAATTGACAAAAACTTTTTAAAGGACGATATGATCTTAATTGATGTTGGTATTACTAAGGTTGGTGATAAGGTTTTGGGAGATATAAAAAGATCTGACACTGAAAAACTGGCGGGGTATCTTACTCCAGTTCCTGGGGGTATAGGGCCAGTGACAGTCGCCTGTTTATTAAAAAATGTTTTACAAGCCTACTTACCTAGGGGTTAAACGCTATTTTAAAAACCAAACTTTATTTAAAATAAAAAAAGAGCCTGAGCTCTTTTGCATTTTTGTTTTTTGCGCAGACACACTTTTAGCCAGCGCTTTTTATTATAAAGAGGGTGAATACAAGTAGGGCAAACACTACAATTGCTGTTATAATGTTTACAACTATGGGGTTAATTTGGGAATCGCTAGAACCCGATTTACGGGCCTGATCACTTTTTTTCATGGCTCCTCCTTTTTAAATTTTTAAAACAATGAACAACTTAAATAACATTAATATAAAAAAAGAAAAAATTCAAGGGTTATTAAAAAAATATTATAATTTTTCTGATTTTCGCTTGGGACAGGAGGTGGCTATTGATAATATTTTATCTGGTAAAGATACCGTTGTTATAATGCCAACTGGAGGTGGTAAGTCTTTGATTTTTCAATTATCAGCTTTGGTTTTGGATGGAGTTACTATTGTGGTTTCTCCCCTTATTGCGCTGATGAAAGACCAGGTCGATTCCCTAACAGAACTAGGGATTCCGGCTACTTTTATTAACTCCTCTATTTCGTTGTCAGAAACTACACAGCGTTTAGAGCAGGTAAAAAATGGTTTTTATAAAATAGTTTATGTGGCACCCGAAAGATTCTATAGTCAGCCTTTTTTAGAGGCACTTAGCCAACTAAAAATATCACTTTTTGCTATTGATGAAGCTCATTGTATTAGTCAATGGGGTCATGATTTTCGTCCCAGTTATTTAAGACTAAAAAATACTATAGAATTTTTAAAAAATCCAACCGTGGTGGCTTTGACAGCTACAGCAACAATTGAGGTCCGACACGATATAGTTAAACAATTAAGTCTAAAAAACCCCGAGGTAATTGTTACTGGTTTTGCTAGAAAAAATATTCAGTTTGGGGTTATACACTGTTCTTCCAGCCGTAAAGCAGACTTTATTTTAGACGCTATTTCTGGCTCAGGGGGTGGCTCTGGAATCGTGTACGTCGGAACCAGAGCCAAGGCTGATGAGATCTTAGAAAAACTTTTAGAAAATGGAATTGAAGCAGTGGCTTATCATGCGGGAATGGATAGTGACAGTCGAGAGTGGGTACAAAATAGTTTTATGTCTGGCCAAGCTCAGGTGGTAGTGGCGACCAATGCTTTTGGTATGGGAATAAATAAAAAAGATATTCGTTTTGTTATTCATCATGATATCCCCGGAACTGTTGAGGCCTATTATCAAGAAGCTGGTCGAGCCGGTCGCGACGGACTTCCTAGTCTATGTTTGCTTTTGTATTCCCCCAGTGATAGATACTTACGCGAATTTTTTATTAAAGGCGACAATCCTGAACCAGAAATAATTATTAATATTTATGAAAAATTATTAGAAAAAGAAGATGATTTGGGATTAGACGAAATTAGTGACGCCGGCAAATCAATTTTAATAACCTATGCTGAATTAGCCAAAGAGCTTTCTCTCAACGTTCCAGAAATGGCCATTGGAACAGCTTTAAAAATTCTAGAAAAAGAGGGTTATTTATCTCGTCCCAATGACAAAAATGGCCAAGCCTTTCTTAAAATTAAAAGCGATTTTAATTCTTTATTATCAGCCCTTAGCTCTCGGGCCAAGGTGCAGATAGAGGCTCTTAATAAGTTGTATGATAAATTTAAGGATGAGCTAGAAAAGGGATCGGAATTTAATTTTGATGATGTCGCTAGTATTATTAATATTAAAAAAGACTCTATTTTAAGACTAATAAAAAATTTAGCCGAAAAAGATTTAGTAGAATATCGACCTCCCTTTAGAGGGACTGAAATTAGGATTTTAAAAAGGGTTGCCCCGGAAGATTTGAAATTAGATTTTAAAGCTCTAGAAGAAAAGCTAAAAAATGCTGAAAGGCGTTTAAACGAAATGGAAAATTATGCTTATTTTTCTGGTTGCCGTCAGGCTTATATCTTACGTTACTTTGGTGAGCAGGATGTTAAAAATTGTGGTAAATGTGACCAGTGTTTGAGAGGTTTTTCCGATGATAATAATGACTATGAAGAACCCGCCAAAAATTTTCGTCAACGAGAGTATTTAACTTAGTTTAAAAATTTAAAAAAATGAACAAAAAAGCCAAAAAATATTTATTAGATATAGTTGAAGGGGGTTATGAAAAAATAGCTTCAGATTTTTCTGAGACCAGAAAAAAACCAATGAAGCCGATGGTTTATAAAATTGTTGGAGACTTGGACATAAAACCAGAGGACAGCGTTTTAGATTTGGGCTGCGGTAATGGTTGTTTTTTTGAGGTTCTGGGCGGGAAAGGAAATTACTTGGGGCTAGATAATAGCGCAAAATTAATTGCCCTAGCCGAAGAAGAATATAAGACCAATTTTAAAAAATTTGATATAATAAAATTAGATGAATTAAAAGAGAATAATTTTAATTTTATTTTTTCTTGGGCAGTTTTTCATCACATTCCTGGAAAAAAATTGCGCTTAAATTTTTTACAAGAAGTTTATAAAAATCTAAACCCAGAAGGAAGTTTTGTTTTCAGTGTTTGGAAGCTTAGAAATAGAAAAGATTTTTATAAATTAGCTTTTAAAACTTTTTTCAATAATTTGTTTCAAGGAAAGATTATGGACTGGGCTGATTTAATTTTCCCCTGGAAAGGTTCTCCTAAAAAATTCCAACCCCCCCGCTATTATCATGCTTTTTCTAAGAAAAGCTTAGAGAAAGAAATAAAAAAAAGTAGCTTTAAAATAGAGAAGTTTTTAGAGGATGATTTTAATTATTATCTAATATTAAAAAAATAAAAATAATTGTATAAATATGAGTAAGAAAAAATTATTGATTGGTTTTATAGGCCAAGGGTTCATTGGCAAAAATATGGCAGACGATTTTTTGGAAAGAGGATATAGTATAATTAGATACGACCTTAATAATTTTTCAAAAAATAAAAAGTTAATAGCTGATTGCGATTTTGTCTTTATTGCCGTTCCTACTCCCAGTACTCCGAAGGGTTTTGACGATAGCATTCTAACAGAAGTTATAGGATTGGTAGGGGATGGTAAAACAGCAGTTATAAAATCAACTATAAAAATTGGAACAACTGAAAAATTACAAAAATTATATCCTAAAAAATATATTATACATTCACCAGAGTTTTTAACAGAAAAAAATGCCAAAAATGACGCTCGTTTTCCGGAAAGAAATATAGTGGGGTATACTAGTAAATCAAAAAAAATGGCTCAGGCTGTTTTAGATATTTTACCAAAGGCCGGCCACAACTTTATAGTGCCCTGCAGAGAAGCAGAATTAACTAAATATATGGGAAACTCTTTTTTAATGTTAAAAGTTGTTTTCGCTAATGCTATTTTTAATCTAGCTCAGGCTAATAAAATTAATTATGACCAGGTTGCTAAAATGGTTGGTTATGATTCTAGAATTGGACACAGTCATCTAAAAATAAAACACCAAGATGAAAAAAAACAAGCTGGTAGGGGGGCTGGAGGACATTGTTTCATTAAGGATATGTCGGCTTTAGTGGAGATGTTTAATGATTGTCATTTTACAAATAAACAAAATAAATTGGCTAAGAAATTTTTAGAAGGAGCAGTAAATTTTAATAGCAATTTATTATTTGAATCCAAAAAAGACCTAGATTTATTATTTGGTGTTTACGGCAAGAAGAAATATTAATTTAAAAATATGGCTTTAATAACTTCTATTTCAGGAATAAGGGGAACGGTAGGGTCAGGAGACAGTAATTTGAACCCATTAAATTTTATTAACTTTGTTTTGGCTTTTGGGGAGAGTTTAAAAAGGAAAAATAAAGGAAGAAAAACAAAAATAGTTTTAGGGAGAGATGGGCGCATTAGTGGCGAGATGTTTTTGAGTTTAGCCACACAAAGTTTAATATCTTTAGGTATTGATGTTTTAAATATTAATTTGGCCAGCACTCCGACAGTTGAAATCGCTGTTATAAATGAAAAGACTGATGGAGGTATTATCATTTCCGCCTCACATAACCCCAAGGAATGGAATGCTCTAAAATTTTTAAATAATAAAGGAGAGTTTTTAAATGAAAAAGACGGCAAAAAAATATTATCTTTAGCCGAGAAAAAAAATTTTTCTTTTGTTGAGGTAAGTGACTTAGGAAAATATCAAGAAAATTTTTCTTATGACGATGTTCATATAGATAAAATTTTAAAATTACCGCTGATAAATAAGAAGGCGATTGAGAGGGCTGATTTTAAGGTTGTTCTAGACGGAATTAATTCAGTCGGAGCAATCGTTGGGAAAAATCTTTTGAAAAAATTAGGAGTAAAAAATATTATAATTATAAATCAAGAGGTCGATGGAGATTTTAATCACAATCCTGAGCCAATTGATAAAAATTTACGGCAATTAAGTTTGGCCGTTAAAAAATTGGGGGCAGATATTGGTTTGGCTGTTGACCCTGACGTTGATCGTTTGGCAATTGTAGATGAGCAAGGAAATTTTTGGGGAGAGGAGTATACTTTGGTGGCAGCGGCTGATTATATTTTTAAAAATTACAAAATTTTTCAAAATAAATTTAAAAAAAATGCAGTTTCCAATTTGTCTTCATCTTTAGCCCTTAAAGATTTGGCAGAAAAATACCAAGGGAAATATTTTTTTTCTAAAGTCGGTGAGGCCAATGTAGTTGAAAAAACCAAGAAAGTTAAAGCTGCTATTTCTGGAGAGGGCAGCGGTGGAATTATTTATCCTTGCTTTCATTATGGTCGAGATGCCTTGGTCGGCATAGCTTTAATTTTAAGTTTTTTATCTTCCGAGAGAAAAAAAGCATCAGAAATCAGAAAGGAATTACCCGGATATTTTATGGTAAAAGAAAAAATTAAATTAAGCTCTAAAGTTGACACCAGGAAGATATTTGATAAGATAGAAAAAAGATACAAAGCTCTAGAGATAATTAAAATTGATGGTTTGAAGATTAATTTTAAGAAAGAGAGAGCTTGGGTGATTTTGCGTCTTTCTAATACCGAGCCTATAATTAGAATCTATTGCGAGGCTCCAACCCATAAAGAAGCTCAAAAAAAGTTCAAGGAAATTTCTGATTTTATTAATAATATTAATTAAAATAATTTATGACCAAGATTATAGTTTTGGCCGCTGGCAAGGGCAGTCGCATGAAATCTGATTTACCCAAGGTTTTGTCACCTATAAATGGCAAGCCGATGATTGAATATTTAATAAATTCTGTTATGAGATTGGGGGTGGATCCGGAACCAGTTTTAGTTGTTTCTCCTGATAATAAGGAAATAATAGCTGACAATCTAAGAAAATATAAACTTAGCTTTGCCCTGCAGGCTGAGCAATTGGGGACCGGGCACGCTGTCGCTAGTGCTAGATCGCTAATTCCCGAAGAAGTAAAAAATATAATGGTTCTATACGGCGACCATCCTTTTATTACGCCAAAATCTATAGAAAGACTGCTGGAAAGCCATAAGAGCGAGGTTTCCATGATGACAGCTGAAGTAAGTGATTTTTCAGAATGGCGAAAGAATTTTTATTATTGGGGTCGTATATTAAGAAGTAATAATAAGATTGAAAAGATTATCGAATTTAAGGATGCTTCCGATGAGATAAAAGAGGTAAAAGAAGTTAACCCGGCAATTTTTTGTTTTAATAAAAACTGGTTGCTAGAAAATATTGCTAAAATAAAAAATGAAAATAACAATAAAGAATATTATTTAACTGATTTAATAAAAATGGCTTTCGAGCAGGGTATTGAAATAAATTCTTCAACCATAGAGGCTCAAGAGGCCGTGGGGATAAATAGCCCCGAAGAGTTAAAGGTAGCTCAAGATTTGGCTGAAAATAATATTTTTGATGAAGTTTAGGTGATTTTTATAATTTAAAATATTTTTATGAAAGGTTTTGTGGAAACAATTATTTTAGTAATAATATTTTTCGTCTTAATAACCTTTTCTTTTTTGTGGTTTAATGAGGAAAAGAGAAGCTTAAAAGATATTCCCTATGTTTCTAAGGTTTTTTCTAGTATTAGTGCTTTTTCAGAAAATCTAAAAGAAGTTTCGACTAAAAAGGAAAACCTAAAAAATATTTTTAAAAGAACAAAAGAAGGAGCCCAGGGACTTGTGCCGGAAAAGACGGAAGAGCCAGGTCTTTAATATTTACTTATAAATAAAATTGTGTTAAAATTATAATAATAAAACAATTATTTTTTTGGGCTTTTATGTTTAATAAAAAAAATAAATTTCAGCGGTTTTTTGTAGTTTTTTTTATTTCTTTGCTTCTAGGTTCTGTTTTTTTATTTACTTCCTCGGTCTTCGCCGGGGATGTTTTTGGAACAGATCTTGTTGAAGGAGAAATTAATCTTGAGGGAACTGACCCTAGAAGTATGGCTGCCCAAATAATAAATGTAGCGCTAGGTCTTTTGGCTATAATAGCGGTAGTTATTGTTATTTATGGAGGTTTTGTTTGGATGACTTCCGATGGAAATGAAGAAAAAGTCAATAGAGCTAAGGGAATTTTAAAAGCTGGGGTTATTGGCCTGGTTATTATTTTAGCTTCTTGGGGAATAGCCTCATTTGTTTTAAGTCAATTAGGTGGTGCTACCGGAGTTGTTAATGTTGCTTGCGTGGATAATGATGTTAGAGCATGTGGATGTAATGGGGTTTCTACTTGTTTAAATGGTGAGTGGGGTTCTTGTTTGGGAAGCGATTGTAATCCTGGTGGTCCCGGATCTAGTTGTTATGATCCTAATGAAGCTCTTTCCGTTTGTAGTTCAGTAACAATCTGTAATTCAGGCCTTATCTGCGATGATTGTGAATGTAAATATCCAGGAGAGGGAGATTCTTGCGGTGATATTATTAATAATACCTGTAGCCCAGATAATGCTGATTGCTCTAACCCCAATCTTTTTTGTGACGCTACCAGTTGTACTTGTGAGGTTTCTGCTAGTAATAATTACTCAGAATTAGGAGACCCCTGTTCTGATGGTGGAACATGTACAGCCAACAACCCAACTTGTAATCCAAACCATGGATTAACTTGCGACCCAAATTCTTGCGAGTGTGTTGGTAGTCCTGTTATTACTGGGTTTAGTCCTTTAGGTGGTTTTTGTAATAATAATGTGGATAGTCCTTGCTCCAAGGATTCGGATTGTGGCTCGGGTAATACTTGTAATTTTACCACCCCCAATGCTTCTGCTGGCAATTTTTTTACTATCTTGGGATATAATTTTAATGATTATTCTTCTGGCAGCTCTACGGTTTCTTTTATATCAGAAAGCGGAACATCAACTATTGCCTTGGATCCTAGTGTGGTTAATAATAATTGCTCAAATTCCTGGACCAACACCAGTATCACTGTAGCTCTTCCAACCACAACTCCTTTTAACTCAGGGGATGATTTAAGGGTTGAAGTTATAACCAAGAACGGAGATTCTTATAATAGTAGCGACAACACTCAATTAAGTTTAGTAAAATGGAACGATATTTCTCGTCCCGGAATATGTAATATTAATAAAGCTTCGGCTAAGTTAAATGAATCAATAAATTATTCTGGAATAAATTTATTAAATGGCCAAGCTTATTTTGGAAATAATATTAATAATGTTTTGGCCTATGCTCCTCAGGTTTTTAATAGTAATACCTCGGGTGTGGCGCATGTTCCCAATCTTTCTGCCGGTAAGACCAGCACTTTTGTGCAAAAAACATATAATAGTATTCCAATTTTTAGTAATTTTTTAGACTTTGACAAAGAAGCCGAGGCTCCTCAGGGTCCTTCTATTTCTGATTTTACTCCTAAAGAAGGAAATAAAGGACAATATGTAACCATGTTTGGCATCGGATTTAATGACTTTAAGGGGGACAGTATGATTAAGTTTGAAACAGAGGCATCTGATTATGATGCTAGTTTTGATTTCCCTGCAGTTTGTTCTCATTCAACTTGGTCTGATACTCAAATAGTATTTAAAGTTCCAGATAATATTATCAAAGGCAACTATAAATTGTCTTTATATACTAAAGATAATGAGCCAGTAACCACAAACGATTATTTTAATGTAAATACACAGCTAACCTTGGCTCCTGGTTTGTGTAAAATTAGCCCTAAATCTGGACCACAAAATTCCCCTGTTTATTTATGGGGTGAATATTTTGGTTCTAACCCTAGCGTTGTTTTTAATATTAATAAGACCAGCGCCACTAGCGCTGTTAGTGAAGAAGATGGGGCTGATAAGATATTAACCACGGTTTCAGATGATGCTATTACGGGTCCAGTGGTTGTTAAAAGGGACGCTACTTCCAGCAATAGCCTGAATTTTTCTGTTGCTTCTTGTAGTTCTAACAGTGATTGTGGATCTGAGTATTGCTGTCTTCCTGGGACATCATTTGCTGGGGCTTGTGTTACTAATTTAAGTGCTTGTTTTTCGGACACACCAGATAGCTCATTCTTCCAATGGGGCTTTACCACTGGCTTTAGTACTACTACACCACCAGACGATCCAGATGATATATACAGTTGTGCTAGTTATAATTTCTGTCCGACAGATAACTGGACTTGTCCAAACATGCCTGGACTTTGTTCTCCTTATAATGCTACCGACCGATTTATAGAGGTCGCTGATTGTAAAAGTGATTGTAGTAATTTTGATTTTTGTGCAACCCCAAATAGCTGTTCCTATGATTCTAGTATAGACAAATGTGTTCTAAGTGGTTCAAGCGTTGAGTGTTCCCTTGGAAAAAAAGTAGAATATAATTTGGGATACGGGACAACCACCAAGACAGCTATTTGTAAAAACTATAGAATACCAAATACGGCAAATGACGAAAGACAATATTTTGAAATAACAGTTGACACTCTTTGTCCAACCATCGATGGAGTGCTGTGGAGTTTAGTTCCCGGTACAAATAATAAGTGCATTAACGCTGAGTTTGGAGTCGCCTCAAGTACTTGCTCCTTGTGCCCAGCTGGCGCTACTTGCCAGAGCGAGAATTCGGGGGATGAAATTGGATTTTGTGCTTCTCCTAAAGTTTGTCCAGGAAATGCTACTTGTGATAATAATAATAAATGTGTAAAACCAGATATCTCTTCTTGCCAATGTTGTTGTGAAAAAAGTGAAAACCTAAACCCAGGTCCAGGAAACCCGGCTTGTTGTTATCCTTTAACCTGTGATTCTTCTTGCGGAGTGAGTGCTGTAGCTGGCGCTACAAATGCAGACTTTGGTTTATGCTCTGGCTGTGCTTCAGCCGGAACAGATACCGCCACCAGAGACTTGGCTTGTAATTGTGCTACCGTTTCCGGGCAATACTGCGAAGTAAGTGCCCAATATGAAAAAGGTGTTTGTTTGGATTGTACTTCTTTAGGGGTGGACGCTTGTACAGCGCATCCGTCCACATGTTGTTGGGATGAGCAGGCTAATGATGGCGCTGGTCTTTGTCGCGGAGGAATTAGCGATGATACAGTGTGGGGAGCTAGCAGCAGTGATATTGGTTATTGCCCATATTATAATTGTGATAGTACTGATCCGACACTATGTAATTCTATACCCGATACAGATGGACAATATCCCAACACTGGCACTTGTGACACCTCTTGTCGCGAAAATTGTGCTGGAATTGAAAATGAAGAGGTTTGTAAGGAGAAGGACAGTTGTTGTTGGAATTCTACTACTAATGAATGTTCGGGTGGGGATAAATATTCCGAAAATCACTCAGATCCAAATTATGGGCTATGCACCTACTTTAATTGCGTAACTCCTAACGAAGCCTGTTCAAAAGGAACTAGCACAACTCAATACTTAAACCAAAGTGTCTGTGATAGAGACTGTGCCGAAACCTCTTCAGGCTTTGGTCGGTCTTGTTATGTTTATCCAAATGAAAATAATGTTTGTTCTTTTAATTTGTGCAATAATCTTACCTGTTTGTTAGAAAACGGAAACGAAGGAAATAACACAAGCCCTCCTAGTACTTGCGGAACTTGCTGTTGCGACCCATTATCCCCCCCTGACCAATGTAGTGCTATAAATTCAAACTTAACTTGCGTAGCAGATAAAGGAATGTGTACCGGCTCTTCTCGTGGTTTATGTTGTGGCTGTTCTTCTGATCAGGAATGTTCTCCTGACGGAGTAGATCCTACCCAGGTTGGTTGTGGGTTTGACTCTTGCTGTAAAGCCAGACCTAAAATAGCAACAGACACGAGCAAGGTTGCCGAACTAAGCGTTTCTCCAGAACACACCAGTAATAATACTTGTCGCAATGCTTTAATAGAAATAAACTTTGATCAAAGAATGGACCCACTAACTCTAGAAGGTAATATTTTATTATTAGAAGAAAGAGATAGTGGGCCATGTCCGTCGGGGACTTATCAAATTAGTTTAGCAGATGAAATTTACCAGCCCAATAAAAATATTTTTGCTAGAATAAAAAATATTTTCCAAAAATCAATTAACTATATTGCTAAAATAACTGGTAGAACCGCTGTCGCTGCTCCTAGTGATAGCAAAACTTATTGTGCGGTTTTTGGCTTAGTTGATTTTGAGCATGACACTAGTAATGACAATAAAACTACAGTCTATTTTAAACCCAATAAATTATTAGAGCCAAGTACTACATATTTCGTAGTTGTAAAAGGAGATGAAGACTTGGACAGCTCTAGTGGTGTTAGAGCTTTTTCCGGGGTTGGCATGAATGGTCCAGGGTATTATAACGGTAACAGTTGGACGGAGTCCAATAGTACCTCTATTAACTTTGGAGAGGACGAGCTCTTTTATGAAAACTCATACATCTGGGACTTTACCACCTTAAGTGTAAATACTACTGGTCAAGGAATTTGTGAGGTTAATTATGTCAAGGTTTCCCCAGAATCATATTTGTTCCAAACCACAGAAAATGATATCAATGAAAATGATACTGATCCCGCTCACCCAACATTCAATTCGGTCCGTGATAGGGATACTCAATATACAGCGCAAGCTTATTCTAGCGATAGCCAACCAATAACACCGACTGATAATTATGATTGGACCTGGGAGTGGGAAATTGTTAAGACTGATAAATTTAGTTTTGCTTCAAATCCTTCGGGCTGGTCTGATAGTAGTGATAGAAGATTGGTTCGTGTTAATGATGGGGTCGCCGAAGGTAATTCTGATATTAAAGCTAAAGTTATAATGGCCACTTCTACCAATATAACCTCTGTTGGAGATAGTACTACTGGCACAGCCAATGCCCATGTCTTAATCTGTCGTAATCCTTGGCCCGAATTTGATGGTAATGGTTTATGGCATCCTTGGACAGACGATAATCAACCATCCGGCACCAGTTCATTCAACTATGAGCTTTATTATTGTCGAGATCACGGCTCTGATGGAATAGGAGACGATCTTCCAGGGCTTGATCCGGATGCGATATTTAAGGGCGGAAGTTCAATTAAAGTTTGTAGTAATAACCCCTTTAAGTCTTGTTCTGCAAACACCGATTGCCCCGGTGGTTTGTGTTTAAGCAGTTTCTTAAAAGAAACATATTTTTTCAGAGATTAAATCAGATTTATTTTGTATAAAATAAAAGTAAAAAAATGAAAGTTAAAAATATTACTCTAAAAAAATTAATTTTAGCCAATGTTTTTTTGTTGACTCTAATTTTTGGTTTTTTATTTTTTAAACATACCAATGTCTCAGCGGATCAACCACTTTCCGATGCCATTGCTATTAGAGTAATACCAAACCCCAATCACTTTAGTGCCCAGAGGTGGTATCAGTCTCAGGGGTTTACTGGCTCTCCGCAATCTTTATTGGTAGATGGCTATAAGGCGGTACGTGATGGCCGAACAGTTTACGTTTCTGCTACTAATATTAACAGTAGTGACTTTTATACTAATATTTATTTAATATCATATAATCAAGCAGCTGATTTCCAAACCGTTGATATTTTTGGTCGGATATTAGAAAATTGGAAATTTAATACTAACCTAAGCTCATCACTGGCTATCGGTGATTGCAAAATATCAAAGAAAAGTTGTTATGAGGACTCTGATTGTCCAGCAGGTTATTATTGCCAAACAACTTCAGGAGGGGTGCAACTTAATAAGTGTCTTTTTGATGATAGCGCCACAGGAGTAGAAACCCCTAGTTGTATTATAGACTCAGATTGTCCGGGGGATTTGTTTTGCGATGGCCTAAAAGCAAAAATTATTCGCGATCTAGATCGTTTAGAAAAAATCATGACCATTAAGGAAAAATTAGCAGAATATAATCAAAGAAATGGAAACTACCCTATTTTAGGGGCAGGCACCTATTTATCTCACGTGGCTGTTTCTACTTGGCCTAGCTGGCAAAATTCTTTTTTAAGTCAAGTTGGGGTTAGCAGTGCTCTGGATCCAATAAACAAATTAGGCTCTTGCGCTGACTTAGATAAAAAATTTAACTTAGACACCTGTTGGAACGCAGTTGATAACGTTTTTGCCACTAGCAGTAACAATATTAACCATTCTAATTTTATGTTACCGGCTGACAGTTATGCGATGGCTTATACCACCAACCCCAATGGTTCAGACTATAAGTTGTGTGCCACCATGGAAACAACCGGGTATCAAATAACAGATGGAGCTTTAAATAGCAATAGTTGTTCAATGGCTTCTGCTGTTGGGAATATTGGTCTAATAGGAAATAATGTAAATAATGCTCCCTATATTTCCGAAAGTGTTTTAACAGGTCAGAGTGGCCAAGAATTTAGGGGTTTTGTTAGGGCAATTGATCCCGAGGGGCATCCCTTTACTTGGAATCATAGCTTCAGCACAACTTTTACTGGTTGGTCAGGTGTTCTCCAACTTTTAAATACTAATAATCCTAACCAAAAAATGATATATGCTAGCAATGCTGGAGACTCTGGAACCTATTCTTTTTCTTTAACTCTTACGGATTCTTTAGGATCTTCCAGCACCGAAACCTTGACTATAAACATAACCAATACAGGACCACAAATTATCGGAGGAAATGCTACTCATAACATCAGTTATGGAGCAGATTTTTTAAATGTTATCAATATTAATTCAGAAAATGCCTTAGATCCAATAACAGTTTGCAAATCCGATTCTTCGGGTAATTGTTCTTCTTCTCCTGCTACTTTTACTATTCCACAACAAATAGGCAGCTCTTGCTCTGAATTAAGTATAGGCGGTCCCTTTGAAGCTTGTTTGGTCAAAATCGCCACCGGAAAATATGAGCTAAGAATGTCTAGTAATTCCACATTCACATCCTCGGGATCGTTAACCACAGGAGATCATTATTATAAAATTACAGCGGTTGATGAATATAATGGGACAACCTCTATGATTGTAAAAATAGAAATTACTGCGAATCCTCCTATCATAAACTTTAACAATTGTCTTAAAGTGGTTAACTTGGGAGATTATTACGAATGCCCATTAAAAACAGATAATTATTCCAGTAGCACCATAACTTTTTCTACTACCACCACTTCGCTGCCAAAGGGATTGGTTTTAGACACTTCAGATGACACGATAAAAGGGTATTTATTAGAGCTGGGTTCGCACGAGACAGAAGTCGAGGCTACTCATACAACATATAACTCAGTAAACTCAGTCAGTCGTTTTACATTAAATGTTACCTCTGATTGCGGTAATTATACCGTTCAACATCCTGGGGGTCCTTGGAATTACTCTGGCACAGCCAGAAATCACTCTGGTTATTATCGAACGGTTCTAATAGGAAACCAATGTTGGCTGCAGGACAACTTAAATCTAGGCACCCAGGTCCCAGCGACAACTACTACTAACAATTTCAATAATGAATTAACAGAGAAATATTGTTACGATAATGACTCTATAAATTGTGATATTTATGGTGGTCTTTATAATTTTACTGAAACTATGGATATCGAGAAAAGTTGTCTGAACAGTTCGACTGGTGATTGTACAGGTTACGATCTGGAGGGAATTTGTCCCCCCGGCTGGAGAGTCCCAACTGATAGCGATTGGTATGCCCTAGAGAATGGCTTAACGGATGTAAATTGTACCTCTACTAGGGCAGGGACAATTAACACTAGTGGAGTTATCTCAGCAAACGCTTGGTCCTGTTCTCCTGCTGGAGAGGCTTTAAAATCATCTGGTTTATCTAATTTTAAAGCTTTATTAATAAATTATTTAGATTATAGCAACAGTGTAATACCCTTTAAAACTCCTTTTGATCAATACGCTAATTTTCGAACCTCTACTTATGCAAACAACAACAACGCTTATTCAAGACATATAGAAAAAGGTAGTAGCAAAAAGGAAATAGCCAGAGTTTCCAGCTCTAAAAGTAACGGCTATTCAGTCCGCTGTATTAAAGATTCCAAGCAATGTTTAGAAAATTCAGATTGCCCGACGGACCATACTTGCTCCTCACAAAATATTTGTGTTCAAGCAAGTGGATCTCCACAACGAGCAAGCACAACGGGAGCTTCTATTTAGTAAGTAAAATTTTTTGCTTTTTATTTCTAGTATGTTATAATTTTAGTATAAAAATCTAAGCTTACAATTTATTATTTTTATTAGTTTAGTTCATTCATTTCTATTAAGTATTAAAAATAAAAATTATGTTTGAAAATTTAAAAAAAGAAGAAAATAATATTGATGATATTTTTGCTGAAACTGATAAATCAGACGATTTGTCTTCAGTTAAGCCAGAAGCTTCTCTTGAAAGACCAGGCACACCCTCCGCTGGTCAGCCTCTAATGTCAAAACCAGATATTCAGGGAGAGAGGATTGATAAAAAGTCAGGAGAGGATTTTTCTGATTTTTCCGACGATGATAGTGGTCCTAAAAAAACTTTAAAAAAACTTTTCATAGTTATTATAATTTTGGTCATTATTGGAATAATTGCTTATTTTGTTTATGCTAAAATTTTAGCCCCCCGAGCTTTAAATAATAATCTAAATCCTAATAATAGCGCGGAAAATTTACTTGGAAATGTAGAGTCAAATACTCCCGTGGCTGAAAAAACAGAAGAGGATAATCTTCCGGTCGAAGTAGAAGACGAGCCTGTTATTGAGATAATAGAAGAAGAGGAGGAAGATTTGGAAATACTAAAAAATATTGACACTGACAAAGATGGCATAAGCGACTACGATGAAATGTATGTTCACTTCACAGACCCTTTTGTTTCAGACACTGACAGCGATGAATTGAGCGATTATGAGGAGCTTTTTATTATTGGTACCGACCCCTTAAATTCAGATACTGATGGAGACGCTTATTTTGATGGGCAAGAAATATTTTCTTGTTATAATCCATTGGGAGACGGAGCCATTGATATCAGCCTTTTTATTGACTCTGAGTCTTTTGTTGAAACATTTCCTGAACTTGTGGAAAAATGTGATTTAATTATTCAGTAAAAATAAAAAATGAAAAAAGAAAATTTAAAAGAACAAAATAAACCAATCTCTTTAGAGGAGGAACCGTCTTTTGATATTCATAAGATGCCAAAAGGTTATAAGGTTGGCCGTTTTGAATTGGACAATAATACCTCAAACAAAGGTGATAATGATTCCAAAAAATCTTCTACTAATTCTTCGTGGGATAATAAAAAGATTGGAGTTTTAATAGTATCTCTAGGAGTGGTTGTTGTTTTATTTTTGGGCTACTTAATATTTTCTTATATCGGTAACCCAGATTTTTCTTTAGCTGGACTTTTTAAGTTTAATAATAAAGTTCCTCAGGAAACTCAAGTTACTCCATCCCCATCCCCATCCTCAACGCCGACCCCTCCTTTAAATAATATAGAAACCGATACTCCTCCGGAAGAAGATGTTTTCCCGGAAGAAGACCCTGCTTTAGAAGAAGATTTAATCCCGGAAGAAGATGAGGGAAGCATCGACGATGAAGACACTCTCGAAAATGACATTGACGACATTAATGATATTATCGAAAGTTTTGTCGATAGTGACGAGGACGGCCTAAGCGATGATGAGGAGATTATTTTGGGAACAGATTTTTCTAGATCAGACTCCGATGGAGATGGTTATGATGATTCAACAGAAATTTTAAATCTATATAATCCTGTTGGCGACGGTCTTTTAAGTGAAAATGAAAATATCGCTATGTATAAAAACGAGCCCTTCAATTATTCAATTTTTCATCCAGTCTCTTGGGAAAAAAGTGTCTTAAGTGATGAATCTTCAATTATTTTTTCAATCAATGAAAGCTCTTTTATACAAATTTTAGTAGAAAAGAGTGATCCGCAAGTGGACATTGAAAGTTGGTACACTTCTAGATTTTTTAAGACAGTAGAGCCATCTTATCTTGTTGAAAAAAATGGTTGGACAGGTGTTTATAGCGAAGATGGGCTAGCACTTTATTTGTCAGATGGAGTAGAGGATAATATCTACACTATTTTATACAGCTCTCCAGAAAATCAACCCTTAATTTATATAAATATTTTCAAAATGATAGTCAATTCTTTTTTAGCCGAGCTAAGTGATTAAAATAATTATTTAAAAAATAAAAAAGGAGTCGAGATAATGGCTCCTTTTTAAATATAGAAAATCAATTTATTTAGTAATTATTTTGTCTATAATTCCGTATTTCTTTGCCTCTTCGGCGCTCATAAAGTAGTCTCTATCACTATCTTTTTCAATATCAGCAAGTTTTCTTCCGGAATGCTTAGCTAATATTTTGTTCATTTTATCTTTTATTTTTAGAATATGCTCGGCGTGTATTTTTATATCACTCGCCTGCCCTTCGAAACCACCCATGACCTGGTGTATCATTATTTCACTGTTTGGTAGAGCTAATCTTTTTCCAGGGGCTCCAGAAGCTAAAAGGGTGGAGGCCATAGAAGCGGCTAATCCCACACAAATAGTAGAAACATCACACTTTATATATTGCATGGTATCATAAATAGCTAGGCCAGAAACCACTGACCCTCCGGGGGAGTTAATATAAAACTTGATGTCTTTGTTTTTGTCTTCTGCTTCTAAAAATAATAATTGAGCAATAATGATATTGGCAGTATGATCGTTTATAGGCTCTCCTAAAAAGACAATTCTGTCCTTTAAGAGACGGGAGTAGATATCATAAACTCTTTCACCTTGGCCACTTTTTTCTATTACTGTAGGTATTATAGGCATATTTTTTAGTATTATTACTTAATTATATAGCGTTTCTTTAAAATATATTATTTAAAGTACGCTATTTTTTAGTATGATAATATTAGTTAATTTTAATAATATCCATTATATCACATTTTTGTATAAAAATCAACCGCTTTTTACTTGATTTTTATATAAAATTGTTTTAAGATTAGTTGAGATTATAATTTATATAAAATATTAAAATTTTTATGTCTACAGCAAAATCAAATTTTTCTAACAAGAAAAACAATCGTTTAATTTTTTCCTTAATTATAGCTTTGTTTTTAGTTGTTTTAATAAAAACGGGTGATAATTATTATAATAACTTTAGCTCTTGGTTATCAGCCAAAACTAACGACGTTGTTGTTTTACCGAAAATAAAAGAAACTCCTTTTAGGTTAGGACTAGATTTACAAGGGGGAGCTCAGTTGGTCTATCAAGCGGATGTTTCTCAAATTCCAGATTCCGATAGAGATGACTTGTTGGAAGGAGTTAAAGAGGTTATTGAGAGAAGGGTCAACTCTTTTGGTGTAAGCGAACCAGTTATCCAGGTTAATAAAACAATAGACGGCGATTACCGAGTTATTGTAGAGCTGGCTGGAGTTAAAAGCGTCGACGATGCTATTAAGGAAATTGGAGAAACCCCTCGTCTAGAATTTAAGGAACAAGATTCAGATGTGAGCAACCTTTCTGATGAAGATCTTCTAATGATGGAAGAATATAATAATGGCCTACAATCAAGGATTCAAGAAATACACCAAGAGTTAAAATCTGGAGCAGATTTTGCTACTCTAGCTAAAAATTATAATGATCCTAAAAGTTTGTCTTCTGGAGATAATTCTATTGGAGCGGAAAATGATGGTGATTTGGGCTGGGTAAGTTCAGAATCTAATAATTATATCTATAGCTTGGTTAAAGATTTAGAGGTGGGTCAATTTACAGAAATTATTGAAACTGATTTAGATTATTCTATTTTAAAACTAGAAGACAAGAAGTCTGACTCTGGTCTTTTCGTTGAAGAAGATTCTGGTTCTTCAGCTGAGTATAAAGTCAGAGAGGTTTTTCTACAAAAAATGACTCAGGAAGATTTATTGGGAGTTACTGATAATTGGAAAATAACTGAATTGACCGGTAAAAATTTAAAAAGGGCAGTTATTGAATTTAATCCTAATGATAACAGGCCGGAGGTTTCCTTAGAGTTTGATAGTGAGGGAGCCGAGCTTTTCGCTGAGATTACAGAAAGAAATATAGGCAAACCAGTGGCTATTTATCTAGACGATTATCCTATCAGCGTCCCGACAGTCAACGAAAAAATTTCTGGAGGGAAAGCTGTTATTAGCGGAAACTTTAGTATTACTGAGGCCAAGGAATTAGTACAAAGATTAAAAGCTGGTGCTTTGCCAGTTCCAATTGATCTAATTAATCAAAAAACTGTAGGAGCAAGCCTAGGACATCAGTCTGTGATTGATAGTTTAGAGGCAGGAATTATTGGTTTAATATTGGTTGCTTTATTTATGATTTTGTTTTATCGACTCTTTGGATTAACCGCAGTTTTCTCTTTATTAATTTATGGCACTGTTGTTTTGGCTATATTTAAAGCTCTGCCAATTTCAATAGCTCTAATTATTGGGTTGTTTTTTGTGGCTTTGATTTTAATAACATTTGATGAATTAAAATTATTAGATGTTGCTATGACCGCTTTATTTGTCGCTATAGCGATTATATTAATGGTTTATGGTCTAAATTCCATTACTCTAACCTTAGCAGGGATAGCTGGCTTTATATTATCTATTGGTATGGCGGTTGATGCTAATATTTTGATTTTTGAAAGAATAAAAGAGGAGTTAAAAACAGGCAGAACTCTACGGGACGCTATTGACGAGGGGATTCGTCGAGCATGGCCATCTATTAGAGACGGAAATATTTCTACTCTATTAATATGCCTAGTGCTTATGAGTTTTGGAACGGGAGCTTTAAAGGGATTCGGGACAACTCTATTTATTGGGGTTTCAGTTTCTATGTTTAGCGCCGTCGTTATTACTAGAAATTTTTTAAATTTATTTTTAAATAAAAAAATGGAAAACTCTCGATTTCTTTTAGGTGTTAAAAGAAAAGTAGAAGATTCTAATTAAAATAATAAAATAATTAAGGCAAAAATATGTTTAAGTTTAATATTATAGGTAATAGAAAAATTTGGTTAGCAATATCTGGTGTTTTGGTCTCCCTTTCTATCGTCGCGCTTTTTTCCTGGGGACTTAATTTTGGCATAGACTTTACTGGAGGAAGCTTACTGGAGCTTCGCTTTACCGAGAAAGCTCCCAGTGCTATTGAGGCTAGAGATAGTTTAAGTGATTTAGAACTAAGCAGCCTAATTATTCAACCAGCCGAGGGAGATTCTATAATTTTGCGCTTTAAAGATGACGATCCTAAAATACACTCTCAGATAATGGAAAGAATGATCTCTTTAGCTGAAAGCATTTCTCCTCAAGATGAGTCAGAAGAGACAGGAGGAGGAGATATAAACACATCAGACGTTGTTGTTGGTTCCGATGGTGAAGTTGATGTCGTTGTTGACTCTAGTAATAGCGATTCAGTGGGCGCAAGCGAATCGTCCTTAGTAGAGGAGATTCGATTCGATTCAGTTGGACCATCTATTGGACAAGAGTTGAGAAACAAATCTTTTAATACCATCTTTTTAGTTTTAATTATTATTATACTTTATATTTCCTTGGTTTTTAGAAAGGTTTCTAAACCAGTTTCTTCCTGGAAATACGGGATCGCATCAATCGTTGCCTTATTCCACGATGTTTTAATAGTTTTGGGTGTTTTTGCAGTTTTAGGCAAATTTTATAATGTGGAAATTAACACACCTTTTATAGCAGCTCTTTTAACAGTTTTGGGTTATAGTGTTAATGATACTATTATCGTTTTTGATAGGATTAGAGAGAACCTACCTAGGAGTGTTGAAAATTTTACCAACACTATTAACAAAAGCGTTAACCAAACCTTGGTTAGATCTCTTAACACTTCATTCACCACCCTTTTAGTTTTATTGGCTATTATTATTTTCGGCGGAGGATCCATCAGGGAGTTTGTTTTGGCTTTAGCAATTGGAATATTTATTGGAACCTATAGCTCTATATTTGTTGCTAGTCCTGTTCTGGTTTGGTTTGATAGAAAGAGAAAGTAGATTTCTAGTTATTTTAAAAATCGTGCTATCTAGTGCGATTTTTTTTTAGTTTTTTTTGTGCTATAATTATTATTGTAGATAAATTTCAATAAACATTATGAAAAGCTTAAAGCTTGATAAATCCTTGGATTTTTTAATAGAGTCTCTTTATTTGGGTATTATTTTTTTAATTCCTATATATTTTGGGGTTTTTATATCCTCAGCCCATCCTTTTGATTTTCAGAAAATGACCCTTTTTAAGATGATTTTGTTTTTTCTGATATTTTTTTCTGTTATTAGATTCGCCTTTTATTATAATTTTAAAAAGCTGTTCGCCAGGGTTTTTGGTAAGTATTTTTACATTCCCTTTTTTATATTAGTTTTTTCCCTAATTACTGTTTTATGGTCAGTTGATCCACGCCTATCCTTTTATGGCAGTCTTGAGCGCCAGGTTGGTTGGATGAGTGAATTTTATTTTTTTCTGTTTTTTATCATTTTGACTTTAAATTTGGTTATTTCTAAAAATAAAAGCAAGAAGATAAAAAATTTATTAATTACTTCGGTCCTCTCTTCTTTTTTAGTTTCGCTTTATGCTGTTTTTCAGTTCTTGGGCTGGGATTTTATTGTTTGGGATGAGCCGGTTAGGGAAACTCGACGAGCGATGTCGACTCTGGGGCAGCCTAATTTTTTAGGGTCATTTCTATTGTTAACACTTCCTTTTTCGTTATGTCTGGCCGCCTCAAGTAAAAAAGTATATTTAAGAGCTGCTTATATCTCTTTGTTTTTCATACAATTTATCGCCATTATTTTTTCTGGTAGTAGGGGGGCTTGGGTTGGATTGCTGGCAGCTTCATTTTTAATTTTAGCCTTGTTTTATTATAGAAAAAATAAAAAGATATTTTTTTCAGGCTTGGCTTTAATAATTATCATTTTATTAGTTTTGATTTTTGGTAATAATTTTGCCAGCAAGAGATTTCAGGATTCTTTCAATTTTTCTAGCGGAAGCACGTCCGTTAGATCATATATTTGGTCAGCCTCCCTTAATATTTTGGATGACCGAGATTGGGGATACGGACTAGAAAATCAAAAAGATGCTCTATGGAAAAATTATAAAGTTGATTGGGCCGTTGATAATAAGGTTAACGTTGTTTTTGATAGAGCTCATAATCTATTTTTAGATATTGTTTTAACAATTGGACTGATTGGTTTGTTTTTTTATCTGTGGTTTTATTATTTTTCTTTTAAATTAGCGATAAACAATATTAGGGAGGATAAAAATACAATTCTCTCTTTGGCAATATTTTGGTCCCTGACGGCCTATCTAGTTTCCCTTTTATTTAACTTCTCAGTTGTGGTTACTAGTATTTATTTTTGGATGGTAATTTCTTTATTAATATCTCTTAATTTTGTTTCAGAGGCTTATGCTTCTTATGAGCACACAAAAAAAGATATTATTTTAAAAAAGATTTTAGTTTTTATAGTTTTATTACTTTGTTCCTTTGGTTTTTGGAGGGAGGTTAGAAACTTTAATGCTGATTATTATTTCTTAAAGTTTAAGCAATTCTTCTTGGTCCAAGAAGTCCCGGCTTCTGTGGTGACCTTCTCTTATTTGAGAGAAGAGGCTCCGGTTTATCAAGAATATTATTATCAATTTATAGGCACGGTTTTTGGTAATTTTAATAATTTTCCAGATGAGACCTCTCGTCATATAGCGAAAGAAGAGGTCGGTCTTGTCTTCCTAGAATTAGAGAAGGAAAAAAATAATAATTCTTTTTCTTATCGATTAGCCAGGGCTCAGGCATTGGCAATTTTAGGTAATTTTACAGAATCAGACAATTTGTTTAGAGATTTATTATGGGATTCGTCTAAGTATCCAGATTTTTATTTCAATAAAGCTAAAATGGAAATAATGAGAGAGAATTTTCCTTTAGCTAAGAATAATTTAGAAATAGCTCTAGAGCTCCTTCCTCCGGAAGAGAGCTTGAGTAGTGAAATAAACGCAAAAGCCCTAAGGCTTTATAGGGATAAAATTATTTTAGAAATGTCTTTGGTCGATAGTCTTATTAATAATTAAAAAATTATGCCTTCTTTGGATTTCTTTTTTGTAATTTCAATTTTTATTTTTTTTCTTGGGTTAATTTTTGGTAGTTTTTTAAATTGCTTAATTTGGCGCCTTTATAAGGGGGAGACAGTTTTAGGCAGGTCTTATTGTCCTAAGTGTAAAAAAGAAATAAAATGGTTTGATAACATACCTGTTGTTAGTTTTTTTGTTTTGAAGAAAAAGTGTCGTTTTTGTAATAAAAAAATATCCTGGCAGTACCCTCTAGTTGAGATTATTACTGGTTTATTGTTTTTCTTGGCTTTTTATTTTAACTTTATAAACGATTTTTCCATTATTAAATTATTATTAAACTTAATTTTAATTTTAATTTTAATAATAGTCTTTGTTTTTGATTGGCGTTGGTTTTTAATTCCAGTACAAGTATTGTTAGTTGGTGGTTTACTTGCGCTGGTCTTGAATTTATTTTTAGGTTTTTCTATATATCAAATATTTTTTTCAATGTTAATAGGCGCTGGTTTTTTTGCTTTGCAATATATCATTACTAGGGGAAGGGGTATAGGAGAGGGTGATATTTGGTTGGGAGGATTCTTGGGAATAGCCTTCCCGGTGCTTAGTCAAATTATTGCTTTAATTTTTTTAACCTATATAATTGGAGGAGTTGTTGCTACTATTTTGCTTTTGTTGGGTTTAAAAAAAATGGGGTCTAAGTTGCCTTTGGGGATATTTTTGTCAACTTCGGCTTTGATTATATTGTTTTTTGGAGAAAGCATCGTTAATTGGTATTTAGGGCTCATTTTCTGATAAATTGCCGATATTGCTATCATTGCTAATATTTAAAAATTTTAGTATAATAGATAATATAAAATAAATAATTTTTTTAATATGAAAAACGATATCATTGTTGGTCTTGATATTGGGTCAAGTGCTATAAAGCTGGTGATTGCGCAGAAAAAGGTTGATTTTAATGAAGAAAGCATCCATATAATTGGCGCAGTTTCTCACCCTAGCGCTGGAGTTGGAAAAAATGGTGTTATAAATAGTATCGAAGATGCAGTATCTTCTCTTTCAGCTTGCCTAGAAAAGGCAGAGAGGTTGGTGGGGGTTCCTATTAGCTCGGTATGGCTCTCTTTTAATCATTCTAAGATAAAATACGAGAGAGTAAAAGGGGTAGCGATTATTAGTAAAAATGACGGAGAAATTGATCAAAACGATATTGATCGGGCCATTGATTCAGCCAAGTCATTTCCGGTACCCAATAATTACGAAATTTTTAAAACTTTCCCTGTTAAATATAATATTGATAATAATGAAGACGTTAAGGACCCTATTGGAATGCGAGGAATTCGTCTGGAAGTAGAGGTTTTGGTTTCTATGGTTTTAACCAGCCAAATGAATAATTTAGTTAAAGTAGTGCAAAGGGTGGGGCTGGGAATAGATGATATTTCTTTTCCTAGCATTACTATGGCAGAACTATTTTTAACCAGCAAGGAGATAGAATTAGGAGTAGCTGTTGTTGATATTGGAGCCACTACCACCTCCTTGGCTGTTTATGAAGATGGTGTTTTACTACACTTTAACACTCTTCCAATTGGCTCAGAATACATTACAGCAGATATTGCCCTGGGATTAAAATGCCCCATAACCTTAGCAGAAAAAATAAAATTAGAGTTTGGCGACTCAGATTCTTCTTCAGTTGATAATAAAGAAGGTATTAATATAGAGGGGTTATTAAAGGAAGAGAGAATAGAAGACGAGGATGAGACTGTTTCTAAAAAGTATTTATCAGAAATCATTGAGGCTAGGGTTGAAGAAATATTCAAAATGGTGGATGATGAGCTTAAAAAGATAAATCGTTCTAAAATTTTGCCAGTAGGAGTATTTTTGAGTGGTGGCGGATCTTTATTAAAAAATATTTCTAAAACAGCTAAAAAAACGCTATCACTGCCAATTGCCTTTTTGGAGCCTAAGTATATTAAAATAGAAGTAGACAAGGCTGGTCGTTTAGATTTTTTAACTGCCCTTTCTTTGGCTGTCCTTGGTGCTTACAGTGATTCTGGTCATCGAGGAAATAATTTTATTAAAGATAATTTTAAAGATGCTTTTAATAAAGCACAGGGATTTTTTAAAAAAATAATGCCAAAATAATAAATTTAATTAAAATATTATGCCGGAAATTAAACCAAACATTGAAACCTCTGCGAAGATTAAGGTTGTGGGAGTTGGAGGAGGCGGAGGGAACGCTGTTAATCGCATGATTGAAGCAGGGATTCGAGGAGTTGAATTCATTGCTATTAATACCGATGTCCAGGCTCTACAAAGTAGTAGGGCTAGTTATAAATTAAATATTGGAAAGACAATAACCAGGGGGTTGGGAGCTGGCATGGATCCTGAAATTGGTAGAAAAGCTGCCGAAGAATCACAAAACGAAATTAGAGAAATGTTAAAAGGGGCTGATATGGTTTTTATAACCTGTGGATTGGGTGGAGGAACAGGTAGCGGTGCCTCTCCTATCATTGCTGAAATAGCCAAAGATCTAGGGGCGTTAACCATTGCAGTTGTTACTAAACCTTTCTTCTTTGAAGGAGGTGTACGCCAAAAAGTCGCCGACGATAGCTATAATTCATTGTCAGAAAAGGTAGACACTATTATAGTTGTTTCTAATGAAAAGTTATTAGAAATAATTGATAAAAGAACAACCTTTATAGACTCTTTCAAGATGGCTGATAACGTTTTACGCCAGGGAGTTCAGGGAATTTCAGAAATTATTACTGTTCCGGGTATTGTTAATGCTGATTTTGCCGATGTCCGCACTATTATGGCAGACACTGGCTCTGCTTTAATGGGTGTTGGTCAGGCCTCAGGAGAAAATAAGGCGATAGAGGCAGTAAAATCTGCTATTAATTCAGCATTATTAGAGACCTCAATTGACGGGGCTAAGGGCATAGTATTTACTATAACCGGAGGCAATGATTTAAGCATGACCGATGTTAGCGATGCCGCCAAAATGATAAACTCTTTGGCTGACAAGGATGCTAAAATAATCTTTGGAGCAGTAATTGATGAGAGCCTAGGGGACGAAATCAAAGTAACGGTGATTGCTACTGGTTTTAGTGATAAAAATTCTCGAACAATAGCCAAAAAAGATAAAGATAATGAAAGAAAAATAGATAGTGATTATTTTGGCTTTACCAAGAAAGATTATAGTATGATGGACAGTTTAGACAAGAAACCTGAAGAGAAAAAGAAAATGGAAGAACAGCTAGAAGACAAGGATGGTCGCAAATCGATTTTTAATTTCACCTCTAAAAATATATTTAATAAAGAAAAGACAAGAGAATCTTCTAACGATTCTTTGGATGATGACTTGGATACACCGGCCTTTTTAAGAAACAAAAACAAGGCCTCTTTAGAGGAGAAGGATGATGATCTAGATGTTCCTGCTTTTTTGAGAAATAAAATGAAAAAATAGGGGAAAAACTACCCTTGACTTTTTAATTTTAATGCTTAATAATAAAAACAATAAACAAAAGCATTCGGAAGTGCTCGTTTTTGTCTTTTAAAAAATAAATTTTAGAGTATGTTTAAAAAATTTGGGCAAAACAAGGAGATAGCTCGAGCCATGTTTATGTATATCGGGTATTCTATACTGGGGCCACTTTTGGTTATTGGTGGGATTGGGTATGTTGCGGATAAATTGCTTAACACCCATATTTTTTTGTTGCTATCAGTTTTTGTAGCCTACGGAGTTTCGAATGTTTTAATGTTTAAAAAAATAAAACAAATTAATTTAGAGATAGAAAAAAATTCCCCACCCAAAAAAGATGAGGCAAAAGAATCTTCAGGTGTGGGGGGGTATGATGATTTGGACGATGATTATAATGAAGTTTGGCCAGTAAATAACCCGGCCTCAAAGGAAAAACCAAAGTTAGATTCGGATTTAGATTTAAATTCAAAGAATTAAATATGGAACTTAAAATATCTTTATCACCTGACATACTTTTTTATATTGGGAATTTCCCAGTTAGCAACACCTTTTTTTGGTCGTTAATAGTAACTATTTTTTTAATAGTTATTTTTGTTTATGTTGGACAAAAAATGAAGGACAGACCTTCTGGTTTACAGAATATAATAGAGGTATTAATGGAGGGTTCTTATTCTTTTATCGAATCAGTTATTGGTCCAGGAAAAAAAGCTCGAAGAATATTTCCTTTGGTTACCACAATGTTTATTTTTGTGGTTGTCGCTAATTTAGCAGTATATATTCCTGGTCAAGCGGCATTTACAATTGATAGAGGTGAGGGGCCCTTAGCTATTTTCCGAGCAGTAATGTCTGATTACGGTTTAGTTTTAGTGATGACTTTGGTTGCGGTTATTACAACGCAAATTGTAGCAATTTATATTAGTGGTCCTTTTAGATATTTAGGAAGATTTATAAATTTCCGCAGTCCCTTAAAGTTTTTTTTAGGAATTATGGAATTAGTCGGTGAGATTGCTAAAATTGTTTCCTTGTCTTTTCGTTTATTTGGGAATGTTTTTGCTGGAGAGATTCTTGGTATGGTGATGTTGTTTTTAGCCCCCTTCTTTATTCCCCTGCCTTTTATGTTTTTAGGCTTACTTACTGCTGTGGTTCAGGCTTTTGTTTTCGCTATGTTAACTCTTGTTTTTATCTCCGTGGTTTCAGAGATAGAGGCTTAGAGCTTAAATTTTGGCATTTTTTTAGTCTTAAGTATTATTTACTTCTAAAAAATAATCAAAATTTGAGCTTTAAAAATAATAAAAATTTAAGTTTTGTAGTTAATAAAAATTAATCAATATTTTACTAAATATTTTGTAAATTATTTAGTAAATAAAAAAAATTATGGAAGTAGAAGCAGCAAAGTACATTGCAGCCGGAATAGCCATCGGTTTAGGGGCTATTGGTCCTGGTCTTGGTGAAGGTATCGCCGCCTCGAAAGCTCTTGAGGCTGTCGGTAGAAACCCAGAGGCTAGTGGTAAGATTGCGCCTTTGATGTTTGTTTCAATGGCAGTAACCGAATCAACTGCTATTTACGCCCTGGTTGTATCTATGATTATATTGTTCGGATAGTTTTTTGAATGATCTTTGGGGTTTTTAAAAAGACCCCAACAATTATTTAAAAAATTTATTTAAAATATATGGAATTATTTAATGCTCTAGGTATAAATGGGAAAATATTATTAGCCCAATTTATTAATTTTGCTGTCTTGGTTTTTGTTTTATGGCGCTTTGCTTATAATCCAATTTTAAAGTTTTTAGAAGATAGGCGCAAAAAGATTGAAGATGGGGTTAAAAATTCAGAATTAGCTGTAACTAAGTTGGCTGAAATTGCCGAAAAAGAAAAAGAGGTTATTGTACAGGCTAAAAAAGAGGCGCTAGAAATTATTAATGGAGCTAAGGAAAATGCTGAAAAAAAAGGAGTTGAGCTTGTTAAAATAGCCCAAGAAGAGGCCTCAATTATTTTAAGTAAAGAGAGAGAAAAGTTTAATCAAGAAAAAATAGAGGCTTTTAAGGAAATGAAAAACAATTTGTCAGAGTTGGTTGTTTTGGCCGTAGAAAAAGTCATTGAAGAAAAAATGACGACAGAAAAGGATATGGATATTATAAAAAAATCTTTGCAGAACTAGTGACTAAGGATTTTTAAAATAAAATTTAATTAATATTTTATTATGAAAATAAGTGCTAAACAATATTCCAAGGCTCTTTTTGCAGAGATTTATGGTAAAAGTGAAGAAGAATCTTTACCAATACTCTCTAAATTTGTTGAAATTTTAAAAAATGATAATAGTTTATCGCAGATAGAAAAGATAATTAAATATTTTTCTAGTTTATGGAAAAAAGAAAGCTCTTTAGTAGAGGCAGAGGTCAGCACCGCTAGAAAAATTAATGACAGTACCAGGGAATCTTTGATAAATTATTTAAAAAAAATATCTGATGTTGAAAAAATACAAATAGTTGAGAGGATCGATGAGAAGATACTGGGTGGATTTATTATGAAATATGAAGATAAAATTATTGATGCTAGTGTTAAAAATAAAATTAAAACATTTAAAAATAATTTAATTCAATAAAAATAAAAATATGGAAAAAAATTCAAAAGATTTTATAGTTGAGCAAATTAGACAGAGAATTTCTGATTTCAAATCTGAGGTTAAGGAGGAAAATTTTGGTAAAGTAATTGAAGTTAGTGACGGTATCGCTAGGGTATCTGGTTTGTCTGAGGCTATGATGTCGGAAATGCTTGAATTTAAAACTGATTCAGGGCAGATTTATGGAGTGGTCTTAAATTTAGAAGAGGACAGTGTCGGTGTTGTTATTTTGGGGGATCACAGTGGAATTAAGGAGGGGGATGAGGTTATCGCTTTGAAAAGAATTTTAGAGGTCCCAGTCGGCGATGAGATTATTGGTAGAGTTTTAAATCCTCTTGGCGCTCCGATTGACGGGAAAGAGGCAATTAAGGCTGAGAAGTTTTATCCAATTGAAAAGATTGCCCCCGGTGTTATTACTCGCGAATCAGTTAATGAGCCAGTTCAAACAGGTATTAAAGCGGTTGATGCTATGATTCCAGTTGGCAGAGGTCAACGAGAGCTAATTATTGGTGATCGTCAAATTGGTAAAACAGCTATTGCTATTGATACAATTATTAATCAGAAGGGACAAAACATGAAGTGTATTTATGTCGCTATCGGACAAAAAGAATCCAAGGTTGCTGGGATAGTGGCTAAGTTGGAAGAAGCTGGCGCTATGGAATATACCACCGTTGTGTTAGCTGGGGCCAGTGATCCATCTTCTTTATTATATATTTCTCCTTATGCTGGTTGCGCCATGGCTGAATATTTTTTAGATAAAGGTGAAGATGTTTTAATTATTTACGATGATTTATCCAAGCATGCGGTGGCTTATCGTGAAATTTCGCTATTATTAAAAAGACCGCCGGGACGCGAAGCTTACCCAGGGGATGTTTTTTATTTACATTCTCGTTTATTAGAAAGGGCTTGTAAATTAAACAAAGATTTTGGTGGCGGATCAATTACAGCTTTGCCAATTATTGAGACCCAGGCTGGAGATGTTTCCGCTTATATTCCTACTAATGTTATTTCTATTACTGATGGTCAAATTTATTTAGAGCCAGATTTGTTTTATCAAGGAAATCGTCCAGCGATTAACGCCGGATTGTCAGTGTCTCGTGTTGGTAGTAGTGCTCAGATTAAGGCCATGAAAAAAGTGGCTGGAAAAATGAGACTGGAGGCCGCTCAGTATCGCGAGTTAGCTGCTTTCGCGCAGTTTGGCTCTGATCTTGATGATGAAACTAGAAAAAAGCTAGAGAGAGGAAAGCGTTTGATGGAAATTTTAAAACAGGGGCAGTATGAGCCGGTTGATGTGGCCGAGCAAGTAATAATATTTTTCTCATTAATTTCAGGATTGATGGATAATATACCGGTAGACAAGATTAGAGAGTTCGAAGCTGGTATGATTGAATATGTCAGAGACAACGCTGGTGATGTTTTAAAAAACATTAAAGAAGTAAAAGTCTTAGAAGAGAGGGATGAGGCTAAAATAAATAAGGTTGTAAATGATTATAAAGACACTTTGGATTATTTAATAGAAGAGGATAAGTAGAAATGGGTTTAAAAATTTTTTAAGATTAATTTTTTATGGCAAAAACCAAAGAAATACAAAGACGAATAAAATCAGTTAATAATACCAAGAAAATAACCAGGGCCATGGAGATGGTGGCCGCAGCTAAGATGAGAAAATCGGTAGAGGCTGTTTTAAGGACCAGAACTTATGCTAATTTGGCCTGGGTTACTATTTTAAATATTGCCGCAGCCTCAGATTCCGGAAAAAATCTACACCCTTTATTAAATGTGAGGCCCGAGAATAAAAAGATAGCCATGGTCTTAATTAGTTCTAACCGCGGTCTTTGCGGAAGCTTTAACACTAATGTTATTAACAAGGCGGTTAACTCTATTAAAAAGCATGGCAATGTTGACACTGATTTTATTCTTATTGGTAAAAAGGGGCTGGCTGTTAATAGTCGCTATAAATACAATGTAGCAGCAGAATTCAGTAAAGTTGACCACGCTTCTCAGATAACAGAGGTAATACCAATGGCTCGTCTTTTAATCAATGATTTTTTGTCCGGGAAGTATGATAAAATTTTTGTTGCTTATACAGATTTTGTTAGTGCCTCTAAACAAGTTCCTCGCATTAAACAAATTTTACCAGTTAATATTGAGGCTGAAGATGAATATTTGGGTGTTGTCGGGAAGGACGATAGAGTCGGGACTGATAAGGCCTATATTGCCGAGAAAGAGGCTAAGTATTTAAAAGATAATGGACATAAATTTATTTTTACTTATGAACCAGGAACGGAAGAGGTTTTAAATCAGATGTTGCCAAGATTAATTGAGGTACAATTATTTCAGGCCTTATTAGAATCAAATGCCTCAGAACATAGTGTTAGAATGGCGGCCATGCATCAGGCCACTGAAGCAGCCAATGACTTGGTAAAAGAATTAACTTTGTTTTATAACAAGGCTAGACAGGCGGCTATCACTTCTGAGATTGCGGAGATTAGTGCCGGAGCCAATGCCTTAAAGGCATAATATTATTAGGATTATTATTAATTTTAAAATAAATTAAATAAAAAATATGAAAACAGATAATAAAAAAATTGGTACAATCAGACAAGTTATCGGAGCGGTAGTAGACGTTTACTTTGCTGAAGATGTGCCCGAAATTTATAATGCCTTAGAGGTCAATACTGATAATGGTAAGTTGATTTTGGAAACTCAACAGCACCTAGGCTTTAATGTTGTTAGGGCTATTTCCATGGGATCAACTGACGGCTTAAAGAGGGGTGACGAAGTTATTAATACTGGAGAAGGAATCACAGTCCCGGTTGGAGAGGAAACTTTGGGAAGAATATTTAATGTTTTAGGGGAGGCCGTTGATGGTGAAAAAGAATTAATTGGAACAAAAAGATATGAAATTCATCGTCAAGCACCCGACTTTGTTGACCAATCAACTAAAACAGAAATTTTGGAAACCGGGATTAAGGTTGTTGATTTAATTTGTCCAATCGCCAAGGGAGGAAAGGTTGGTCTATTTGGTGGAGCCGGTGTAGGAAAAACAGTTGTTATCCAAGAATTTATTAATAATATCGCCAAGGCCCATGGAGGTTATTCAGTTTTTGCTGGTGTTGGAGAAAGAACTCGTGAAGGAAATGATTTGTATAATGAAATGAAAGATGCTGGAATTTTAGATAAATTATCTATGGTTTTTGGTCAGATGAATGAACCACCAGGGGCTCGTGCTAGAGTCGCATTAAGTGGTTTATCTATTGCTGAATATTTTCGTGATGAAAAAAACCAAGATGTGTTGTTTTTTGTGGACAATATTTTTCGCTTTACACAGGCCGGTTCTGAGGTGTCAACTTTGCTTGGACGTATGCCTAGCGCGGTGGGTTATCAGCCGACTTTGGCAACAGAGATGGGGGAATTACAGGAGAGGATTACTTCCACTAACAAGGGATCAATTACTTCAATTCAAGCAGTTTATGTTCCGGCCGATGACTTAACCGACCCAGCTCCAGCCACAACTTTTGGCCATCTGGACTCAACCGTAGTGTTGTCTCGCTCTTTGTCAGAACTTGGTATTTATCCAGCGGTAGACCCCCTAGATTCGTTCTCTATTATTTTAGATCCAAAAATTGTTGGTCAGGAACATTATGATGTAGCGTTAGGAGTCCAAAGAGTTTTGCAGAGGTACAAAGACTTGCAAGATATTATTGCTATTTTGGGTATGGAAGAATTATCAGACGAAGATAAAATTACCGTTTCTCGGGCTCGTAAAATTCAAAGATTTTTATCACAACCTTTTAGTGTAGCCGAAACTTTTACTGGGGTTTCTGGGAAATACGTAAAGTTAGCTGATACTATTAAGGGGTTTAAAGAAATATTAGAAGGAAAACACGATGACAAGAGCGAAGGAGATTTTTATATGAAAGGTACAATCGACGAAGTCGCTAAAAAATAAATTATGCCAGATAAAAAAAGAATTAAATTTGAAATAGCCACTCCAGAAAGAGTTGTTTTGAAAGAGGAAATACTTCAAGTGACTGTTCCAACTGTCGAGGGCGAAATAACAATTTTGCCCAAACATTCTCCTCTGGTTTCGGTTTTAAAGCCAGGGGTTTTGGAGTTGAAAAAAATGGATGGGAATATTGAAATTGTTTCAGTCTCTGGTGGTTTTGTTGAAGTGTTATTAAATAAAATTATTATTTTAGCTGATACCGCTGAACGAGCCGAGGAAATTGATCTAGAAAGAGCCGAAGAAGCCAGAAAAAGAGCCGAAGAATCTCTCAAAAATTTACGAAGCATTGATTCGGTAGAGTTTGCTAATTTATCAGCGATGTTAGAAAAGGAATTAGCCAGAACCAGATCGGCCAAAAAGTGGCGCAGTTTAAAGGGGCGGTAATTATTGTCGAATACCCCTTTTTCGTCGTATAAAACATAAGAAGCTAACGCAGGTTAGCTTCTTATGTTTCAGAGGTCCGAGTGGGATTCGGCCACACGTCGCTAAGCCTCGCTTGCCTGCTTTGCAGTCTTCGCTCGCTAAGGCGCTCTGGCCTGGCCTTGGCGGTGCGTCACTTCGTTCCGCACATCGCCTCCGGCTTTCGAATCCCACTCTCTTGTCTTATAAAAAAAACCAACCCAAAGCAGTTTGGATTGGTTTTTCCAGAGGTCCGAGTGGGATTCGAACCCACGAGTGGCGGTTTTGCAAACCGCAGTGTTAAACCACTTCACCATCGGACCAATTTATTTTATCTATAAAGTATAATAGTATATATTATAAAAAAATGCTATATTGACAAAAAATATTAAATATGCTAAGAGTGTAAATATAATAGCTCTTTTATTATTAACCCAAAAAGACCCGTGAGTAAAGTAGCGGGCACTAAGAACATGGGAAACAAGAGTTCTCAGGTTTCAGCGAACTTCAAACAAGGGATGGAGTTTTTGCGAATTTGTTTATTGGCCTTTAACAAGGCTAATCCATCAACCGAACAGGTTGATGAGCTGATTCATAATCCGGACCCGATATATGATTGGGTTGGAGAAATGTTTGCCAAGAAATTTGACGACAACAAAAACAGTCGCCAGATTAAAGCCACTTGGCAGGGGCTCTATAAAAGATGGTTCGGACTGCAGAAAGATTTTTCTGACCTGCAGGTTCCGGAAAATTACGACCCCCGTAAACACTTTGCTGTTATCGTGGCCCAAGGGCTGACAATGAATCAGGTTGTAGTTGGTATGAAGAAGAGGTTTAAGGTCTCTTTGTATGAAGAAGATCTGGATGCTTCTGTTGTTCACAACGACAGAACCGCCGAAAACGGCGATTACATCGTTCTGTTCAACAAAAATGTTGAAGCTGACGAGGAATTCAAAAACCTTTCAGCTAACCAGCTGAAGACCATGAGCCATGAGGGAATTACTCTGCTGGAAAGATTGCTGTTAGAGGTTCTATATTTTGACAGAACCAAAAAGCATCTGGACATCAGCAACTGGACTCTTTGTAGCGGTTCGCGTAATTCTGATGGCTATGTTCCCTTCGTCCACTGGCTTTCCAGCGATGGCAAGCTCCGCGTCTCTTGGGACGATCCTGTCTGTTCTCATGTCTTTTTGCGTTCCCGCTCAGTGGTTTCTTAATCCTTGAAACTCTGTGCTTTAACTCTTTGCCCCTGTTTTTAAACAGGGGCTTTTTTAAATTTTAAAATAATTATTTTTTGTTCTTGACACTATTCCTATTTATGCTAAAATGTTTTTAGCACTCGCTTATTAAGAGTGCTAATAAAAAAATTATTATTTAAAATTATTGACCTATTGAACTTTTATATTCCTCTTCGAATGTGCGCAAAATAAGGTTATAAAAGTTAATATTTCAATAATATTTATTTTATGAAATTAAAACCACTAAACAACAATGTAATTGTTAGGGCCTCAACCAAGGAAGAGGTCACAAAATCTGGTATAGTTTTACCAGATACTATGGATAAAGAAAAACCAGAACAGGGTGAAGTTATTGCTATTGGGCCCGGTAAATTAACTGATACTGGCCAAAGAGTCGAGATGACTGTAAAAATTGGAGACAAAGTTGTCTTTAAAAAATATTCCCCCGATGATATTAAAATCGATGGAGAGGAATATTTAGTGATTAATGAGAATGATATTTTGGCGATCATTGAATAACATTTATAATTAAAAATAAAAAAATATGGCTAAACAAATTATTTATAATGAAGAAGCGCGAAATGCTTTAAAAAGAGGCGTCGATAAATTAGCCGACGCTGTTAAAGTGACCCTAGGTCCCAAGGGGCGGAACGTGGTTATTGAAAAATCTTACGGCGCTCCAATTATCACTAAAGACGGAGTAACTGTGGCCAAAGAAATAGAATTAGAAAACAAAATTGAAAACATAGGAGCTGAAATGATTAAGGAGGTAGCCTCCAAAGCTAATGATATGGCCGGAGATGGAACAACTACAGCTACTGTATTAGCCCAAGCCATGATTAAGGAGGGTTTGAAATTAGTTTCCGCTGGAGTTTCTCCTATTGAAATTAGAGAGGGCATGGAAAAGAAAGTTAATTCTATGGTTAAAAAAATGAAAGAAATGAGCAAAACTATTAACACCAAAGAAGAACTGGCTCAAGTAGCTTCAATTTCTGCCAATGACAAGGAAATTGGCGAAAAAATTGCTGAGGCTATGGACAAGGTCGGAAAGAACGGTGTTGTAACCGTAGAAGAAGGACAATCTTTTGGTTTAGAAGTAGAGGTGGTGGAAGGTATGCAGTTTGATAAGGGCTATGTTTCCCCATATATGATTACTAATTCCGATACTATGAAAGCTGAATTTAGTGAACCATATATTTTAATTACCGATAAAAAGATTTCTTCCATTCAGGAGGTTTTACCATTATTAGAAAAAGTAATTCAGTCTGGAAAAAAAGATATGGTTATTATCGCTGACGAAATTGAAGGAGAGGCTTTGACTACTTTTGTTTTGAATAAGCTTCGTGGTACTTTCAATGTTCTAGGAATCAAGGCCCCTGGATTTGGTGACCGACGTAAGGCTATGTTAGAAGACATCGCGGTTTTAACTGGAACTAAAGTTATTTCAGAGGAAATTGGTTTGAAATTAGAAAATGTTGAGTTACAAGATTTGGGTCAAGCTAGAAAAGTTATTGCCTCTAAAGACAACACCACTATTGTTGACGGAAAGGGCGATGAAAAAGATATTAAGAATAGAGTTGCTCAGATTAGTAAAGAAATGGAATTAAGTGATAGTGATTTTGATAAAGAAAAATTTCAAGAAAGATTAGCTAAATTAACAGGTGGAGTGGCGGTCTTAAAAGTTGGAGCTGCTACTGAAACCGAAATGAAAGAAAAAAAAGACAGAATTGAAGACGCTTTAAATGCCACTCGAGCTGCCCAAGAAGAGGGGGTTGTTCCAGGTGGAGGACTAGCGCTAGCATTGGCCGGAGAGGCTTTTTCGGAAATTGATAATAAATCAAAAAACCCAGGAACAGCCATTATTGATGGAGCAATATTAGAACCAATTAAACAAATTGCTCAAAATGCCGGTAAAGATGGCTCCTTGGTTTTATTTAACATTATTTCTGAGCACAAAAAGGGAAACACATCTATTGGATATAATGCCGCCAATGATAAATTTGAAGATATGGTATCCTCTGGTATAATTGATCCAACCAAGGTTGTTCGTAGTGCTCTAGAGAATGCGGCTTCAGCTGCTATTATGTTTCTGACAGTTGAGACTGTTATTGCCGACAAACCAGAAGATAAGGACTCTTGCGGAAGCTGTTCTGGCGGGGCTATGCCTAATATGGGCGGAGGAATGCCAGGAATGGGGATGATGTAAATAGTATTAAAACTTTTTATTAAAAAAAGAAAAAATCTGGCCAATAAAACCAGGTTTTTTCTTTTTGGAAAATATGTTATAATGCAAATATATAATTTTTATTTTCTATATGAGTAAAGCAAAAAAAACTATTGTAGCTGTTAGCGGATATTTCAACCCCTTGCATGTTGGGCACTTAGAAATGATTGAAAAGGCCAAAAAACTAGGAGATTACCTAGTTGTTATTGTTAATAATGACAAGCAAGTAAAGTTAAAGGGCCGGGTTTCTTTTATGGACGAAAAAGATAGAGTAAAGATAATTAAAGCTATTAAATGGGTGGATGAGGTTGTCTTGTCTATAGATAATTATAAATGGGAAAATGGTGAGGTGCCCATTATTAAAACTTTAGCCAAGGTTAAACCTAATATTTTTGCTAATGGTGGCGATAGAAGAAAAGATTCGGCTAATATTCCTGAGAGTGAAATTTGCCAAAAGTTAAATATTAAAATAGTTGATGGCTTGGGTAAAAAAATTAGGGCCAGCTCGGAAATGATCGCTAACGCGGCCAAGAAAGAAAAAAATAAAAAATAAAGTTTGCGTATGATTAAAAATATCTTTTTAGCAATAATAGCGATTCTTATAATCGTTTTTATTGTTTATTTTACTTCTATTAATTCTTCTGTCGGTGGTGAGGGCGACCAGGATTTTATTATTGAAAAAGGTCAGGGGGTTACAGTTATAGCAGAGAATTTAAAAGAGCAAAATTTGATTAATTCTGTTTTCTTTTTTAAATTATACACCAGGATTTCTAATCAACAAGCCTCTTTTAAGGAAGGCACATATATCCTGAGTCCTAAAATGAATATAAAGCAGATTGTATCTGAACTGACACCATGGGTCTTTTTAAAACCAGAAGAGCAGGTAACCTTTATTGAAGGCTGGAACACCAAAGATTATGTTAGAGTCCTAGAAGAAAAGGGGCTAATAGATGCGGAGCAATTTTTGGCCTTAGTTGGAGAACCCTTATTAGATTATAGAAGTGTTGGAAGGGATTATCCCAAAGATTACTCAAAGGAATTTTCTTTTCTTAAAGATAAACCAGGTCACTATGGCTTAGAGGGTTATCTATTTCCGGATACCTATCGTTTTTTTAATGACGTAGACGAGGATGATATTATTAAGAGAATATTATCTAATTTTGATAAAAAGTTAACTGAAAAAATGAGGGCCGACATCCTTTCTCAAGGCAAAACTATTCATGAGATTATTGTTATGGCCTCAATTATAGAAAAAGAAGTTCAAAACCAAAACGATATGAAAATGGTTTCTGGTATTTTTTGGAACAGAATTAAAAACAGGCAAGCGCTAGAATCTTGTGCTACTTTGGCTTATGTTCTAGGGGTTAATAAGATTCAATACTCCTATGAAGATACTAGGGTTCCTTCTCCCTTTAATACTTATATAAATAGGGATTTGCCTCCTGCTCCTATTTCCAATCCTGGGATCAAGGCAATAGAGGCCGCAATATACCCAGAAAACAACAATTATAACTATTTTTTAACGAATACTGAAACAGGAGAGACTGTATTTAGTGAGACTTATCAGGAGCATCTTATTAATAAAAACAAGTACATAAAGTGACTATATTGCCTATAAATAGGCCCCACTTTTTCTGTTGATAAAACAGGGATAACCTGTGGATTGACATTTTTTATTTAATGTTATATTATAGAAACACAAAATCTTAATATTTATTAATATAAAAGTGTCTATTTATATTAAATAAACTTCTAAAAGCTTAATGACCAAGCCAAGCGTGGTGTTGGATTTTTTTTGTTGCTGGCTTTTTTGTCTTTTCAAAAATGTTTTATTAAAAATTTATATACTAATTTATATAAGCAAGACTATCTTGTTTTTAAAAACTTTATGCCTATTACAAAAACTAATACTAAAAAAAGTGATCGTAAATATTTCAGCAATTTTATTGAGGCGATGCCCGTGCCGGACCTTATTAAATTACAGAAAGATTCTTATAGTTGGTTTTTAAAAGAAGGCTTGGCTGAATTGTTTGACGAAATCTCTCCTATAGTTGATTTTAATAATCGAGAATTAGAGCTTTATTTCGGCGAATATTATTTAGATAAGCCTAAGTTTGATGAGGTAGAGAGCCGTGAAAAAAATATTACCTATGAAGCACCGTTAAGGATTAAGGCCACCTTAAAAAATAAAAGAACATCTCAAGAGGTTTCGCAGGAGGTTTATCTAGGAGATTTCCCTTTAATGACAGATAATGGAACCTTTATTGTTAATGGTATCGAAAGGGTTGTTATTTCTCAGTTGATCAGAAGTGCTGGAGTAATGTTTACTTCTGAATATATTAGAGGAAAAAAATATTACGGAGCAAAGATTATCCCAAATCGCGGAGCTTGGTTAGAAATAGAAACCGATGTTAATAAGGTGATGTGGGTGAGAATAGACAGAAAGAGAAAAGTCGCAGTAACTTCGTTGCTTAGAGCTTTTGGTCACGAGAGTGATGAGGAGTTAGTAAAATTATTTAAAGATGTTGATTTGGTTAAAAGCGAAGAAGAGGTTGGTTATATTGAAGCTACTATTAAAAAAGATTTGGCTAAGAATCAAGCTGAAGGATTGCAAGAGGTTTATAGAAGAATTAGACCAGGTGATATGGCCGACGACAAAAACGTTAAGCAGATGATTGAAAATATGTTTTTTCGTTTTGATAGATACGACTTTGGTAGAGTGGGAAGATATAAATTGAATAGAAGATTTAGCGAAAATCTTCCAATCAACAAAGAGACCAGAATATTGCGCCCTGAAGATTTAGTAAATATTGTCAAAGAGGTTATTAGATTGAATATTACTAAGGAGCTAGAAGATGATATTGATCACTTAGGAAATCGTCGAGTTAGAGCCATTGGAGGATTGGTACAAAATAGATTGAGAGTAGGTTTGGCTCGTATGGAAAGAATTATTAAAGATAAAATGAGTGTGGCCGATATTAATACCTTAGCACCCAACAAACTTATAAATTCTCGTCCGGTTATTGCCATTGTTAGAGAATTCTTCATGTCTTCTCAGCTTTCACAGTTCATGGATCAGACTAATCCGTTGGCCGAGCTAGAACATAAGCGAAGATTATCAGCTATGGGTCCTGGTGGTTTAACTAGAGAAAGAGCTGGCTTTGATGTTCGTGATGTGCACACAACTCACTACGGAAGAATTTGTCCTATTGCTACACCAGAGGGACCAAACATTGGTTTAGTTGGTCATTTATCTAGTTATGCTCGTTTAAATAGTTATGGGTTTTTAGAAGCCCCCTATAGAAAGGTTATAAAAGAAAAAGGAAAAAATGTAGTGAGCGATGAGGTTGTCTATTTAGATGCCTTTGAAGAAGAAAAATATGTTGTAGCCGATGCTACCATTCCTTTGGATAATAATAAGAAGTTTTTAGTAGAAAAATACCCAGCTCGACGTGGAGGAAAACCAGAGACAGTCGATGTTGACGAAATTGATTTTGTCGGAGTAGCGTCTAATCAAATTATCTCTATTGCCACATCCCTTATTCCTTTTATGGAACACAACGATGGACAGAGATCTTTGATGGGAACAAACATGCAACGTCAGGCTGTTCCTCTTGTTAAAACCGAGTCCCCAATTGTTGGGACTGGCATGGAAGTTATTGCTGCTAGAGATTCAGGGCACGTGATAATTGCTGAAGAGGAGGGCTTGGTTACCAAGGCCGATGCTCTAACTATAGAAATAACCAACAGTAAAGGTAAGACTAAAAAATATAGTTTAACAAAGTTTTTAAGATCAAACTTTTTAACTTGTATAAATCAAAAACCAATTGTTAATTTGGGAGACAAAGTCAAAAAAGGACAAGTTTTAACCGATGGTCCAGCTATCGCCAATGGCGAGTTAGCTTTAGGCAAAAATGTGTTAGTAGCTTTTATGACCTGGGAGGGTTATAACTATGAAGACGCGGTTATTATTTCAGAGAGATTGGTTAAAGAAGATGTATACTCTTCTATTCAGATTGAAAATTATACTATTGATGTTCGTGATACTAAGTTAGGACCAGAGGTTATCACTAACGATATTCCAAATATTTCAGAAGAAAAACTAAAAAATTTAGATGAGGACGGAATCATCAGAATTGGAGCCGAAATTTCTAGCGGTGATATTTTGGTTGGAAAAATTACTCCTAAGGGAGAAACTAAATTAAGTGCTGAAGAAAGATTATTAAGAGCTATTTTTGGTGACAAGGCAAAAGACGTTAGAGATTCATCTTTATATTTAGAGCACGGAGAACATGGTAAAGTAATTGATATTAAAATATTTTCTCGAGAAGATGGTGATAGATTAGAGGCAGGAGTTTTGAAGTCAGTCCAGGTGTCTGTGGCCAACCTAAGAAAAATTCAGGTTGGAGACAAAATGTCTGGTCGTCATGGTAATAAAGGAGTTATTTCTAAAGTTGTTCCGGTTGAGGATATGCCTTATATGGAGGATGGTACACCAATTGACGTTATTTTATCACCTTTAGGAATTATTTCTCGTATGAACTTCGGTCAATTATTAGAAACTCATATGGGCCTAGCTGCTCAAAAATTAGGTTATAAAGTAGCGACCCCAGCTTTAAATGGAATTACCGAGGACCATATCAGGGAGGAATTAAAAAAGGCAGGATTTTCTGAAGACGGTAAGGTTTCTTTGTATGACGGAAAGACTGGAGAAAAATATAGAAATAAGGTCACAGTCGGTTATAAATATGTTCTAAAATTAAACCACATGGTTGAAGATAAAATTCACCAAAGATCTATTGGTCCTTACTCTTTAATTACTCAGCAGCCTTTAGGTGGAAAAGCTCAATTTGGTGGACAAAGATTTGGAGAAATGGAAGTTTGGGCTTTAGAGGGTTATGGAGCCGCTCATACTTTACAGGAGGTTTTAACCATTAAATCTGATGATGTTCCGGGAAGAAGCAAGGCTTATGAGTCTATCATTAAAGGAGAAGAAATCCAGAAATTAAATGTTCCTGAATCCTTTAATGTTTTAATTAGAGAGTTGAAAGGTCTAGGTCTAAATGTTGACTTGTTGGGAGGTAAGGAGGATGTCTCAGACGATGAGGAGATTGAGGCTGAGGTAGAAGAAGTTAAAAAACCCGAAGAAATTGAAAAAATAAATCAGGCAGATAAAACTATTTATGACGACAGCTTGCCGATAAAAGAGGATTAAAACAATTAAATTAATTAAATTAATTAAATATAAAAAATATATGCTAAATCCTATAAAAACAAGCGACTTTGACGCTATTAAGCTAACACTGGCCTCTCCTTCCGATATCTTATCTTGGTCCAATGGAGAGGTTGTGAGACCAGAAACCATTAACTACAGAACTCAAAAACCAGAAAAGGACGGGCTTTTTTGTGAGAAAATTTTTGGGCCAGTTAAAGACTGGGAATGTTCTTGCGGTAAGTATAAAAAAATCAGGTACAAAGGCATTGTTTGCGATAAGTGCGGAGTAGAAATTACTAGAAGTATAGTTCGTCGAGAAAGAATGGGCCATATCAAGCTACAGGTCCCCTGTTCTCATATTTGGTTTTTGAAAGGACTATCTTCTAAAATCGGATTATTACTAAATCTTAGCATTCAGTCTCTAGAAAAAGTAATTTACTTTGCCAATTTTGTAGTTACTGATGTTGATGAAAAGCTAAAAAATGAAACCCTGGAAATTATTAAAAAGGAATACAAGAGCAAGAGAAAAAGTATTGAATCAGAAGGTCAGAAAAAAATAGAAGAAATTAAAACTGAAAAAGCAGAGTTAAAAAAAGAGGGAGGCAAGGACGATGTTGATAAAATTATTAATGAAAAAATAGATACCGCAAATAAGGAAAAGGAAGAAAAAATAGCTAAGCTAGACGCTGACTTTGATGTAGTTAAGAAAGAATTAAAAGATTTAAAACCTTTATTAATTTTGTCTGAACAAGAGTATCAAAATTTGAGTTTAAAATTTGGTCATTTATTCGAAGCTGGGATCGGAGCAATCGCTATTCAGAATCTTTTAAAAAGAATAAATTTAGAAAAAACCATTGTTAAGCTAGAAGAAAAATTGGAAACTGTTATTGAGACCAAAAAAGACAAGATTATTAAAAGATTAAAGTTGTTGAAAAATTTAAAGAAGAATAATATTAGGCCAGAATGGATGATATTAGACGTCGTTCCAGTTATTCCTCCAGACTTAAGGCCTATGGTTGCCTTAGATGGAGGACGTTTTGCTTCGTCTGATTTGAACGATCTTTATCGTCGAGTTATTAATCGTAATAATCGCTTAAGACAGTTAATAGAGTTAAATGCTCCCGAAGTTATTTGTCGCAATGAAAAAAGAATGTTGCAAGAAGCGGTTGACTCTTTAATAGATAATTCAGCCCGAAACAGTAAAATGGTGGTTGCCTCTACTGGGCAAAAAAGACAATTAAAATCCTTAGCAGATTCTTTAAAGGGAAAGCAAGGTCGTTTCCGTCAAAACTTACTTGGTAAGAGAGTAGATTATTCTGGTCGTAGCGTAATTGTGGTTAACCCTAAGTTAAATTTAGATCAATGTGGTTTACCTAAAATTATGGCGCTAGAATTATTTAAACCTTTTATTATTGCCGAGTTGATCAAAAGAGAAACAGTACATAATGTTAGAAGCGCTTCTCGTTATATTGAGGCTGGGCATGATGAGGTTTGGGATATTTTGCAAGTAATAGTTGATAATGCCTATGTACTTTTAAATCGCGCTCCCACCTTACATCGCTTGGGAATTCAGGCCTTTAAACCAGTGTTAATAGAGGGTAAGGCTATCCATATCCATCCCTTAGTCTGTACTGCTTTTAATGCTGACTTCGATGGAGACCAAATGGCCGTTCATGTTCCTTTAACCAAGGAGGCTGTGGCTGAGGCTCGTGATATTATGCTTTCTTCTCATAATCTATTAAAACCAGCAACAGGAGAGCCAATAGTAGCGCCTAATCAGGATATTGTTTGGGGAGCTTATTATATTACTTTGCAAAACGACTCTGATTTAAAAGACGAGGAGTTAAAACATTTCTCTGATTATTCGGAGGCATTACTGGCCTTTGAAAATGACTTAATTGAGTTACATGAGGTTATTAGAATTAGAATCGGGAAAGAGCTTTTAAGAACAACTATCGGAAGAGTTATTTTCAATAGAGTTGTTCCAAGTAAGCTTGGATTTATAAATGATATTTTAGGTAAGAGTAAAATAAAAAATATAATTAAAGACTGTTTAAACACTTATGGCGAAGATAGAACCGTTAAATTCATAGATGATCTAAAAAATCTTAGTTTTGAATTTATTACTAAAAGTGGTTTGTCTTGGGGTTTTGGAGATTTGCCGGAGTTACCAGAAAAAGATAAGTTGATTGAAGACGCTAACGACCAGGTAGATCAAATAAAAGAACAGTTTGAAGAGGGTCTTTTAACTGATAGTGAGAGATATAGTAAAGTTATTGAAACCTGGACTACAACCAAAGAAAAAATTGCTGATATTTGTAAAGAGAGTTTAAAAAATTCTTTACCAGTTTATTCTATGATTGATTCTGGTGCTAGAGGTTCTTGGGCTCAGCCAGTTCAAATTATTGGTATGAAAGGTTTAGTAACTTCTCCTTCTGGCGCAATTATTGAATTGCCTATCAAGGGTAATTTGAAAAAAGGGTTCTCTGTTTTGGAGTACTTTATCGCTACTCATGCTACCAGAAAAGGTTTATCCGATACAGCTCTCCGTACCGCTGGAGCTGGATACTTAACTAGAAGATTGGTTGACGTAGCACAGGATGTTATTATAACAGAGGACGATTGTAAGGATAAGGAGGGATTATTAATCACTAGAGAAGAAGTTGAAAAAGAGAATGATGATTTCTTTAGAAAAATTACTGGAAGATATTTAGCGCAGGACCTAGTTGATAAGAAAGGTAAGGTTCTGCTAGAAAAGGGCGGTCTTTTAACCGAAGGTTTCATTAAAAAAGTTAAAGATAAGGACGTAGATTCGGTTGTTATTAGGTCGGTTCTTAGCTGTAAATTACATAAAGGTGTTTGCGCTAAATGTTATGGAATTGATTTAGCCTATAATAATGAAGTTAAATTAGGAACAACCGTTGGGATTATCGCTGCCCAGTCTATTGGTGAACCTGGAACTCAGCTTACCATGAGAACCTTCCATACTGGAGGAGTAGCTAGTTCTGAAGATATTACTCAGGGTCTTCCTAGGGTAGAAGAGATTTTTGAAAATAGAAGCCCTAAGAAAAAAGCCTTAATGTCTGAAGTTGATGGTAAAATAAAAATTGAGTTAGGCCAAAAAATTATCAAGGATAAAGATGGCAAAGATATTTTTGTTAGCAACCCACAAGAGAAACTCTTAAAAATAATCCACAGAGGGGAATCTCTTGATAAGTATTATTTTAGAGAGACGGTAAATGAGATAAAATTATCAGGGAAGAAATTTCCTAAAAAAGAATTAGAGCCAAAGATAAAAGTTAAGGATGGTGATAATGTTTCTAAAGGAACAGAGTTATATTCTATTTTAGATAAAAGTGTTAAGGCAAGTGTTCCGGGGATTGTTAAAATTAATGATAAATCAATTGATGTCGCCACTGAAATAGAAAAGACTCAAGAGTTTACTATTCCTAAGGGGGTTATGATTTGGGTTAAAGATGGCGATATTGTTAAACCAGGAGATCGGTTAACCGAGGGAAGCTTTGATTTAAAAGAGCTGTATAGACTGAGAGGTCGCTTAGAAACTCAAAAATATATTATTAGAGAAATTCAATATGTTTATTCTTCGCAGGGACAACCTTTAAGTGATAAGCATATCGAAATCATTGCTCGGCAGATGTTCTCTCGTTATTTAATCTCTGCTTCAGGAGAAACAGATTTATTGCCTGGTGAAACAATTGAAGAGGAAGTTCTAGAGCAGGCTAATAAAGAAACCAAATCTAAGGCTAAATCTGAAAGATTGTTATTAGGTATAACCAAGACATCTTTAACTACTGATAGCTTTTTATCAGCCGCCTCCTTCCAAGAAACTCCAAGAGTATTGATTGACGCTGCTTTAAGTGGAAAAATTGATTATCTAGAGGGGTTAAAGGAAAATGTTATTATTGGATGTTTGATTCCAGCTGGAACTGGTTATAAGGGTAAGAAGAAGAGGGAAATATATAAGTAGGATCATTAAGATCATTAAGATTTTTACGTGCCACGTGCTACGTATAGCCTTGCGGCACGTGGTTCAACTCGATTTATGCGAAGCATAACAAGAGTTTTTACGTGGGAATATTTAGTATTATATGAAAATTATTGTTGGACTAGGAAATCCTGGTGAAAAATATCAAAAAACTCGGCATAATGTTGGTTTTATGTTTTTAGATTTTTTAGCCGGAGAAAGAGCTGATTGGAAAATAGAAAAAAAGTTTAATGCCTTTATATTAGAGCAGGGAGAAAGAACTCTTATTAAACCTCAAACATTCATGAATAATTCTGGCATGACAGTTAGAGCCTTTATGGATTACTACAAGATGCTACCCAAAAAATTAGGTCTATTTGCTAAAAAGGACATTGATTTAAGCGGGACATTGACCATTATTCATGACGATTTAGATATTGATTTTGGTAATTTCAAACAATCCATAAATGCTGGTAGCGCCGGTCATAATGGTGTAGAGTCAATTATTAAGCATCTAAAAACTAAAAACTTTAAAAGAATTCGTTTAGGGATTAAAAATGAATTTAAGAATAATGTTCCCGGAGAAAAGTTTGTTTTACAGACTTTTTCTAGAGATGAGTTGGATAATTTGGAAAATATTTTTCGAAAAATTGAAATATAATCTTATAATATTTATTTCTTAATCTCAAGCAACAAAAAAAGAGAATCGCAAATTCTCTTTTTTTTGTTTTCAAGGGAAGTTTAGTATAGTAAAACCTAATAAAATGGCTGTTTTTATTGAATAAATCTTGTTTTTTAACATTTTATCTCTTATTTATGATTAGTTTAATTTTTTTTAATTAAGTAATTAATATAATTTTTGAATGAATCAAAATGAAGACAAAATGTTTTTTGTAGCCTTTAATTATTTGATTAATTTTACCTTGGAGCGCTATAAGAGATTAATTAAAAAATTTAGTACTCTAGAAAAAGCTTTTTATGCTAATTCCAGAGATTTACTAGAGGCTGGCTTAAAAAGAGAGGTGGTCTTTGATTTTATTGTAGCTAGGAAAAGTTTTAATTTTGAGCAGACTTTTAAAAAAATAGAAACTGAAAATATTAATATTTGTCTTTGGGGTGATGTTGATTATCCAGAATTATTAGCTAATATTTATAGTCCTCCGCCCATTTTTTATTATCGAGGTAGTTTGGACATTAATTGGAATAGTTCTTTATCAGTAGTGGGTTCAAGAAAATTTACACCATATGGGGAGAGGATTGTCAGGGAATTTGTTTCAGTTTTACCTCAGGTTGGTATTAGTATTATTAGTGGTCTGGCTATTGGTATTGATTCGTTGTCCCATCAAGAATCTTTAGAAAATAATGGCAAAACTATTGCGGTTTTGGGCTCGGGTTTGGATTATTGTAGTATTTATCCGCGTAGTAATAGGGTCTTAGCTCAAGAAATTATTGAAAAGAGCGGGCTGGTTTTATCAGAATTTCCTCTAGGGACTGAGCCAATATCATTTAACTTTCCTAAAAGAAATAGAATTATAGCTGGACTTTCTCGGGCCACTTTGGTGGTGGAGGCCAGTAAGAAGTCGGGCTCTCTTATAACGGCGAAATATGCCTTAGATGAAGGGCGAGAGGTTTTTACCTTCCCCGGCAGTATTTATGACGACAACTTTTCTGGTAATAATAACTTAATAAAAAGCGGGGCGGGCGTTATTTTGTTTCCGGAAGAAATATTAGATTTTTTTAATATTTTACCCCTTCCCGGCAATAGACCAAGTAAGGTTGTTTATAAGGGTGAGAACGAATTAGAGGAGAAGGTTTTGGGTATTTTAGGGGAAAATACTAGCCATATTGATGAATTGCTTCAAATTTTACCCTTTAATATTAAGGAAATTAGCTCAGTTTTGGCGGTTTTAGAGATTAAGGGGGTTATTGTTGATATTGGAGGGAAAAACTATAAAATAGCTTAATTTGTGTTTTTTTGGTTTTAATATTATAATTGTTTTATAAAAAGTAAAAACATTGATTATATTGATAATATTGTAATTAATAATAAATAAACTATGAATTTAATAATAGTAGAGTCTCCGACTAAGGCTAAGACTATTGCCAAGTTTTTGGACAAAAATTATAAAGTAGAATCGTCTTTTGGTCATATTCGTGATTTGCCTAAAAGTGAACTAGGGGTTGATTTGGAGAATAATTTTGCTCCAAAATATGTTATACCAACCAAGGCCAAGAAAAAGGTGTCGGAATTAAAGAAATTAGCTCAGTCAGCTGATTTGGTTATATTGGCTCCCGACGAAGACCGCGAGGGAGAGGCTATCGCCTGGCATTTATTTTCAGCATTATCTTTGGACAAGGAAAAATCTAAAAGAATTGCTTTTCATGAAATTACCAAAAGCGCTATTTTAGAGGCCTTGGAGAATCCTAGGGAGATTGATCAGGAAATGGTGGATGCTCAGCAGGCTCGACGTGTTTTGGACCGCTTGGTGGGGTATAAATTATCACCCTTTTTATGGAAGAAGGTGGCTAAGGGTCTTTCAGCTGGTCGTGTTCAAAGCGTAGCCGTTAGATTGATAGTTGAGAAGGAAAGGGAAATCAAGGCTTTTGTTCCTCAGGAGTATTGGGATATTAACGCTGTTTTAGCTAAAGATAAAAATGAATTTGAGGCTCGATTATTGAAGATAAATAATAAATCTTTAGATAAATTTTATTTTAAAAAAGAAGAGGATACTAAAAAGGTTTTAAGTTCTTTAGAAAAAGGTGTTTGGGAGGTTTCCAGTATTGAAGCCAAGGAAAGCAAAAAAAATCCTCAGGCTCCTTTTATAACATCAACTTTGCAACAGGCCGCTAATCGTCGCATGGGTTTTAGTGCTAAGCAAACCATGATGGTTGCTCAGAAATTATATGAAATGGGCTATATTACCTATATGAGAACGGATTCAGTTAACCTAGCCAAGAAGTTTAGAGACGAGGCCGAAGAATATATTAAGAAAGAAGTGGGAGAAAAATATTTGGTTGCCGGTGGGCGAGTTTTTAAGGGTAGGAGTAAAAATGCTCAAGAAGCTCATGAGGCCATTAGACCAACAATCGCCTACAACGATCCCGAGAAAATAGCTGGTAAATTGGATAAAAATCAATATCGTCTTTATCAACTAATTTGGCAAAGAACTATCGCTTCTCAGATGAAGGAGGCTGTTATGGATACGGTTTTGGTTGATGTTTTAGCTGGAGAGGAAAAGGAATGCTTATTTAGAGCTAGTGGGCAGACCATTAAATTTGATGGTTATTTAAAAATTTATCCAGAAAAGATTAGTGAAAATGAATTGCCAGAATTAAAAATCCCAGATAAATTAGATTTAATAAAAATGCTATCAGAGCAACATTTCACTCAGGCTCCAGCTCGCTATTCTGATGCTACCTTGGTTAAGGAATTGGAAAAACATGGTATTGGCCGTCCTTCTACTTATGCTCCGACAATTTCTACTATTATTGATAGGAATTATGTTAATCGGGATGAGAAAAAAAGATTATTTCCGACTGACATTGCTTTTATTGTAGTTGATTTATTAGTGGAACATTTTAAACAAATTATTGATTACAAATTTACAGCTGAGATGGAAGACGATTTGGATCAAATTGCTTTTGGTAAAAAAGAATGGCAACCAGTAATTAAAAATTTCTGGGATCCGTTTAATAAAAATTTAGAAGAAAAATATATGGAATTAGATAAAAAAAGTTTTGCTCCCGAAGAGGAGAGTAATGAGGTTTGTGATAAATGTGGTGCTAAAATGGTTGTGAAAACTGGTCGTTATGGCAAATTTTTGGCTTGTAGTGCTTTTCCAGAGTGTCGTAATATTAAATCTATGGGTGGAGCCGGTGGTGGAACACCCAAAGAGGAGAGTCAGGAGATGAAAGATATTAAAGAGAAGTACAAGGGGGAAAAATGTGAGAAGTGCGGGGCTGAAATGATAGTTCGCAATGGTAAATTTGGCCCTTTCTTGGGTTGTAGTGCTTATCCTAAATGTAAGAACTTAAAAAATATTGATAAAAATGGTGAGGCTGAAAAAGAGGTGCCTTGTCCAGCTTGTGGTGAGGGGAAGATTGTAAAAAAGTTTTCTAAGCGAGGGGTTTTTTATGCCTGTAGTGCTTACCCTAATTGCAAAAATGCTTATTTCGCTAAGCCAACGGGGGAGAAATGCAAGAAATGCGAGGCCCTGATGATCGAGGACAAGAACGGTCCAAAGTGTTCAAATAAGGAGTGTGTGTAGGGTTGAAATTTTAAGGAAAATTTTAAAGTAACTGAATTTAGGGACTTTAAAAATAAAAGTGGTGTGCTTTTGGAAGGAAATTTATAATCCAAACTTTAATTATGGCGAATTTGCCGTAATTAAAAGTAGGGCGGGCTTGAATAACTATAAAATAAGCGCAAAAGAATGGATAGAAAAGACCATAGCTAATTGTGGTAAAATATAAATAAATCCAAATTAAATTTAATATTCATGGCAAAGAAACAAAAAATAAAAGTTGAAGGTATTGAAATTATTGCTTTTATCAATAATAATATTGATTATATTTCTTTGACTGATATAGCCCGCCACAAAAATTCTGCCTTTCCAGCCGATGTTGTAAAAAATTGGATGAGAAATCGCGGGACGATTGACTTTTTGGGACTATGGGAAAAACTACATAATCCAGCTTTTAAACTGGTCGAATTTGACCAGTTTAAAAATGAGGCCGGTGTTAATTCTTTTGTGTTGCCACCACAAAAATGGATAGAAAAAACTCGCGCCATTGGTTTAATTTCAAAATCCGGAAGATACGGAGGCGGTACTTTTGCGCATAAAGACATTGCATTTGAATTCGCCTCTTGGGTGAGCGCGGAATTTAAACTATATTTATTGGTTGAATTTCAACGACTTAAACAAGACGAAAATAGCCGCTTGAAATTAGAATGGAATCTTCAAAGAACACTGGCGAAAATCAATTATAAGATTCATACTGATGCCATAAAAGAGAAATTAATTCCGCTCAAATTGACCAAGGAGCAGATTGCCATGGAATATGCCAACGAAGCTGACTTACTTAATGTTGCACTGTTTGGAGTAACTGCAAAGATGTGGCCAGACCAAAATTCAAAACTAAAAGGAAATATTAGGGATCATGCCTCAATTGAACAGTTGGTGGTTTTGTCTAATCTTGAAAGTATAAACGCATTATTGATTCGTGAAGGACTTTCTCAACAAGATCGAATTGTAAAATTGAACGGCACTGCGATTATCCAGATGAGATCGCTTCTAACAAGCGATGAAACAAAGAAGCTGGAATTGCCAAAATAAAAATAATAAGGTGTTTTTTCGCGGAGCTCATCTCGTCGAATGGCGGGGTTGCGAAAGCGATTTAAATTAATTTAAAAAATGAATAGTGATTTCCGGTTATTGATGTTATTGAGGTTTTGACAGGAATTAAAAGACCTGAAAAATATTGGAGTGATATTGAGAAGAGATTAAAAAATGAGAGCAATATTGAGTTGTCCGAAAAAATCGGACAACTAAAATTAATATTTAGAGGCGGAAAGCATGAGGATGTTTAGCGGTATTTTAACGAGAAGTGTGGGTGGGGGCTAAAATTGATTTTAGTGGATATTTTTAGTATAAGTAGATTTATAAAGAAGGAATAATTTCTTTTTGTTCGTATAATATGCAGATTTTTACTTTTTTTAGCAATAAGTTCGCATAATAACCAGTTATACGCAATTCAAAAAATATTTTTCTAACGGAGAATAAGGAATGATAGGCTTTCAAAGAGGAATAAATTTGATTTTTTCTTTATTTAATGAGGGGGACAATATGGTATTTTCTCCACTTCGTTGCGAAAACAATTTATTTATAAATTGAAAAACATAACAAAACTTATATAATACAAATAACTTTTAATTTATTATGGAGAATAATATGAAACCACTTGAAGGAAAAATTGCACTTGTGACTGGTGGAACCCGCAATGTTGGGAAAGGAATCGCTATAGGCTTAGGCGAAGCAGGTGCTACTGTCTATGTAACCGGAAGAAGTATTACCGACAAAGATGTTAAAGGAATTACAACTGCTGGTGGAAAAGGTATTGCCTTAGTATGCAATCATGAAAATGACGATGAAGTAAAAAAGATATTTGAACTTATCAAAGAAAAAGAAGGAAAACTGGATATCTTGGTTAACAATGCTTGGGGTGGTTATAATCGTTTACGCAACAGAACAAAATATAAAGGTTTTAAGTGGAAAGAATTTTTTTGGAAACAACCCTTGGAATTATGGGATGAAATGAACAATGTTGGTGTTCGTTCAAATTTTGTCGCAAACGTTTTTGCTTCCGAAATGATGATTAAACAAAAACAAGGATTGATTGTAAATATTTCTTTTTACGCCAGTCGCAAATATTATGGAAATGTAATTTATGGCATTGCAAAGGCGGCTGTTAATAAAATGTCTATGGATATGGCAGTCGAACTTAAACCACACAATATTGCTTGCGTTTCATTATATCCAGGATATATTGACGACAATAAAAAGAAACCTAACCCAAAAAAAGAATCTTCGCAATTCGTTGGAAGAGCAATAGTCAATTTGGCTTCTGATAAAAATATAATGTCAAAAACAGGTAGTATCTTAGCCGCTGCCGAATTGGCGAAAGAGTATGACTTTAAAGATATTGATGGCACTCAACCTATACCATATGACACAATGTAAGATTTTAATAATGAGTTTTAAAAAATGAAATTCACCCCTAACCCCTCTTTCATTTTTCAAAACGGAAAAAATCAAATTTATAATAATTTAGGAGAGCCTGTCATAATGAGTAAAAACGAAAAATATTTTTTGAACTCACTCCGCTACGCTCCGTGCCACGCTGCGCTCTCCTCCTTTCAGTCGTCGGGGCGTATAACAGCGGATATGAGGTTCGCCCCTCGGCTCGGGGCTCACCCAAATTGCTCACTTCGTTCGCAACTTCTCATATCCGCAAACGTTAAATGAAATAATAAAAAATTTATGGCTATTGAAGTTATTTTTTATCTCGTAATATTTATATGTATCTGTGGTTTGGCATATGCAATGTATGAGGTTGTAAAAAATAAGGATTATTATACGCCAAAACAAATCTGGGACAGAATAACAGAAGAAAAAGAAAGTAAAAGTCTAAGTAGTTTGCCTTTTAGACTGCTAGGACTGAAGGTTCCGAATATTACATCTAGAAAATTTGATGCAATTTTTTTTCTGACAGTATTATTATTATTTATAATCATCATAATTATTTCAGCAGTAATGATAATAATTGAAAAGCTATAGATCTTTTATTATATTATAATAAGAGTGTACATTTGGTTGTATATTTTACACAAAAACTTCCATCTATATTTACCTCCGCTACGCTATGGCAAACATCAGATATGCTGAAACGTTAAATGAAATTAAAAACCAGTCCTAAGAACGATAGATTTTTATAAACTTAATAATTAAATAAGTTATGCCAAACGAATTTCAAAAAAATGTGAAAAAGTTTATGGATGATAGTGCCATGAACAATCCTGTTGAAAATAGGATGCTAGATTTAGTAGATGAAATTGGAGAAGTAGCAAAAGAAATCAATAAAATGTCCCAATATGGCACAAAAGAACCAAAGTTTAGAGAAGAAATAAGAACAGAAATTGGAGACGCTTTTTATTCTTTAATAACTGTTGCCAATTACTATGATGTTGATATGCTTGATTCACTTGATAAAGTTATAAAAAAATACAAGAAGAGAATTGAAAAAGGTGGACATGCTGGCTCTGAGAATGATTAACGGGCTGGTTTTTAACTTGCTCCGTTTTACTCCGCACCACGCTGCGTTCTCACTCCACTACGTTCAGTTCGGGCCACTTAACAAGGGATAAAAGGAAAATCACTCAGCTCGGCATTTTCCCAAATTTTCTTTCACTTCGTTCCAGAAAACTTCTCATATCCCTAACGTTATATTTAATTTGAGTCGTGGCAAAACAATAGTAAAACTTTTAAATTTTAATTTTTTACCAATTTAATATGACAAATGTAACTTTTATAACCGGAAATCAAAGCAAGGCAGATTACTTATCCAAATATTTAGGATATCCAGTAGATCATGTAAAGCTTGATTTGGACGAGATTCAATCTACCGATCTAAATGAGATCGTTGAGCATAAAGTCAAGCAAGCATACGATTTAATACAAAGACCTGTAATTGTAGAAGATGTTTCTTTGGAGTTTGAAGCTCTTGGTGGCTTGCCAGGTCCTTTTATAAAATTCTTTGTAGAAAAAGTTCCATTTGAAACAATCTGCTCAATGATTGGCGGCGGATTAACAAGAAAGGCTACAGCAAGGTGTGTTTTTGGTTATTTTGATGGCGAAGATTTAGAATTGTTTGAAGGTAGTCTGGGTGGTGAAATCGCTGAAAAGCCTTCAGGAAATAATGGTTATGGATGGGATAAAATCTTTATTCCAGAGGGTTATACTATTACAAGAGCATCACTTGACGAAGAGGGGAACCAAAAAACATATTTGAAAGTTAAGCCATTTTCTAAATTGAAAAAATATTTGGAATCGAAATGATAAAAAAGGTAAAAGTTTTGTAATTAATAAATAAATTCCACGACTCAAACTCTGAAATTTTCCTTCGGCACGTTGCACTAAATTTTAGCCCTACGGTGAATGTAGCAGGGTTTATGAGGAAATTTGCTCGGTTCGCCGCTCACCCAAATTTTTCCTACACTTCGTTCCAGAAAAATTTCGTATATCTCTGACATTATCGGAAATAGCATATATTTTTCTCGGAGATTGGAAGGATTTTGTTCCGCAAGAAAACCAAAAAAGCGAAACTATGAATCAAGAAGTGTTGGTGCTAACAAAAAAATAAAAAACGTTCAATTACACTAAGGAGTAAAAAATGTTTACTACATCCGATATGAAAGAAATTCCTTATAAAATTATTAATTATTAAGTTTTTCACAAATATGAAAGAAAAAATAGAACAATTTTCTGTCGCTAATCAACCCGATAATAACATTGTTGAATTAATTCAAAAACAACAAAAACAATGTTCAGAGCATGTTACTGAGTTAACAACAGAACAAATAGAAGATTTGCTAAAACAAGGGAATTATTTTTTTGTGAAGCAAGATGATAAAATTTTAGCATCAGGGTATAAAATGCCTTTAATAAATGATGCGAATGAAGACGAACAAATATATAGATTGGGTGGTTTGTCAATTTTAGATTTTAAAAACTCTTCTGTTGAATCTAAAAAGAATATGTTACTTCTTTTTCAAAAAATAAAAGAGCATTTTGAAAAAACAAAGGCACAATTAATAATGAAAACAGATAATCCTGTCTTGGCCAGAGTTTTAAAGAGTATGGGGGCAGAAGAGCTGTCTTATGACGAGTGTCTTGAGAAGTATCCAAGTTTTTTAGAGGCTTATATTGGTAAATCAGAAAAATCAGTAGAATATTATAAAACACAAAATTTTTATGTTAAGGGTAGAAAATAAAATATTGAGTTAGATTGTCCTATTCTTTTGAAAAATATTAATCTTTTTAAAATAATTATTATAAAGCTATTGTTGTGCATGTAAAAAGAACAGATTTCCAAATCTGTTCTTTTTATTTCCCCGGTATTAAAACTTTTTTATAATCTATTTCCTAGCTAAAATAATCTAACCGCATCCCTTTCTTAACCTTCCTCAAAGTCTCACTGGCCTTAGCTCTAGCCCTCTTAGTTCCATCCTTCAATATCTTGTCAACCAACTTCGGCCTAGCTTCATAATACTTTCTTTTTTCCTGAATTGGCCTTAAAAAAATAACAATATTTTCCGTTAACTCCTTTTTACATTGGACACAACCACGAGCACCACTTTCACATTCCCTCTTAATATTATCCAAATTATTCAAACTAAAAATTTGATGATAAGAAAAAACATTACAAATTTCAGGTCGCCCCTTGTCATCTATTTTAATTTTTTTAGGATCAGTTAAAGCCTTTTTAATTTTAGCCTCAATTATTTCTGGCGAATCAGCAATATAAATAGCATTATTTAGGCTTTTGCTCATTTTAGTGCCCCCATCAAGACCCTTGACCCGCCCAAAAGAGCTAACCATAGCCTCGGGCATCCTTAAAATAGGACCATAAATATTATTAAACTTTTTAACAATCTCTCTAGTTTGTTCTACCATTGGTAACTGATCTTCGCCGACTGGTACTAAATCAGCCTCAAAAGCAGTAATATCAGCCGCCTGACTGACCGGATAACCCAAGAAGCCAAAAGTTACGCTATTTTTGAATAACTCTGATTTTTGGCTAATTTCAGTCTTAACGGTTGGGTTTCTTTGAAGACGAGAAATAGTTACTAAATTAGAATAAAAAACCGTCAATTCAGCAATTTCTGGAATTAAAGATTGAATAAATAGAGTAGAAATTTTAGGATCAAGACCGACAGCCAAATTATCCATAGCTACCTCCCGCACATTTCCCCTCACTTTGTCGGGATTAGAAAAATTATCGGTTAAAGCTTGGACATCAGCAATCATTACGTAAGTTTCGTATTCTTTTTGCAGCTTAACTCGATTCAATAATGAACCAAATAAATGGCCTATATGTAATTGCCCGGTAGGTCTATCACCGGTAAGAATTATTTTTTTCATTTTTTTCATTTTTAATCTTTTTTACTTCTTCTGTTTCTTTTCTCTTTACTTCTTTTTTCTTCTTTTTCTTCTTTTTCTTCTTGGTTATCCTTAGGCTTGCGATTTATAAAATGCTCAATGGCTTTTTCGGCTAAGCGCCCTAAAACAAAAAGATAGGAACTGCTTTGCTTGATTTTACCTTTTAATAAATCTATTAAATCCTCGACTTTAATAACACCTCTTTCTACCTGCTTGCTAATTCGATTAATTCTTCTTAGGTTGGCTATTAAATAATAAATAGCCCAACAAAGAAAAATAACCAAAACTACTACAGCTGTAGCGATGGATATATTTAAAATATCCTTACTTGTTTCTAGCATAATTTTATATTTAGTTAATTAAAAGTCGCGCAAGTGAGCCGAAAATTTTTCTTGTAAATTTTTAACTAGTTTTTCTTGAACCTCGTCAATTTCTTGGCTGGTTAAAGTTTTTTCTTCGGATTGATATGATACATGAAAGGCCAAGCTTTTCTTATTATCTTCTAAATTTTTGCCAGAATAAACATCAAATAGCTCAACTTCTTTTATTAGGGGATGAAAATCTTTAATTTCTCTTCTAATATCATTATAGAATATTTTCTTGTCAATTACAAAGGCCAGGTCTCTTTTAGTTGGAGGGAATTTAACAATAGCCTGATATTCTTGTTCTTTGTGGCTAGAAGCGGCTATTATTAAGTTTTTTAAAATTATTTCCAGGGAGGAAACCTCCTTTTTAATTCCATTTTTACTTAAAATTTCAGAATCAATTTTAGCCAAAAATCCAATCTCTTTTTGATTTAAAAATATTAAACATTTTTCTTCTTTGTCGGACCACTCAATAATAGTTTCTGTTGGCAAAAATTCAACTTCTGAGCCCGGGTTAATTTCATTTAAGGCATTAAAGATAATGTTTTTTAGAGAATTAAAAGTCTCTCCTTTGTTCTGGGCAATAATTAAGCCTAATCTTTTTTCTTGATAGGGAAGGCTCTCTGTTTTTTCATTATCTTTATTTGGTCCACCGGCGACATTCAAGAAAATATTACCAATTTCAAATAAGGCTATCGGGTCATATTTAGCTTGGTTGGTTTTAATGTTAGTTAGCAAATTGGTAGTTAGTGTTTGACGTAAAAGAGTGTGCTGAGATGACAGGGGATTGGCTAATTTAATATAACCCTTTGGTTCTAAATTTAATTTTAATAATTGCTCTTCATTAACAAAAGAATAATTATAAGCTTCGTTCATTTTATAGCTTAATGACAGAACTTTTTTTATTCTTCTTATTAATTCTAATTCCTTGTCTTTTTCTGGAGGATTAATGGGGCTTTTTGGCATTATAATATTAATATTATTGTATCCATAAACCCTAATAATTTCTTCTATTAAGTCCTCTTTTATTTGGAGATCTTTTTGTCGCCAGGTTGGAACACTCACCTCAATATTTTCTGAGTCCTTGGCGTTTTTAATTATTAGACCAAGGCTTTCTAGTATATTTATTATTTTTTTATCATCAATTTTTTGACCAATTACTTTTTCTGCCCAGATCAAATTTAAAGATATTATTTTTTCTTCATTTTTAAAATTATTTTCATCTATTATTTTGTAATCCAGGGCTATTTTAGGTTGGATTTTTTTAATAATTTCTACTACTCGATTTAATGCTGGTTGACATAGGTTGGGATCAAGTCCTTTTTCAAAGCGCATAGCAGCGTCAGTTCTGCTTAACAGTCTTTGCGCAGTTTTCCTAACAGAAACAGCGTCAAAATTAGCTGATTCTATGATAATGGAGGTGCTAGTGTTATTGATTTGACTATTTTTTCCGCCAATAACTCCGGCGATAGCAATAATTTCTTTGTCGCTAGTAATTAATAAATCGTCTTCTATTAATTTCTTTTCTTGATCATCGAGGGTCTTTAAGGTTTCATTTTTTTCGGCCTTTCTGACAATTATTTTTTTAATATTCTTAGCGTCAAAGGCATGTAGAGGTTGTCCGCTTTCAAACATAACATAATTTGTGGCATCTACAATGTTATTTATTGGCTTAACTCCAATGGCGCTTAATTTATTTTTTAACCAATCAGGAGATTCCTCTACTTTAATATTTTCTATTTTTAAGGCTAAATATTTTTTACAAAGATTTTTAACCTTAACATCAACCTGAATATTTTCTTTTTCCTTTTCGGATTTATTTTTCTTTATTTTTATTTCGTTAGGACTATATTCTTTTAATTTTTTATTAAAAATAACGCTAAGTTCTCGAGCTATTCCATAATGACCCCATAAGTCTGGGCGATTAGATATTGATTTATTATCTACTTCTAAAATAGTTTCGTTTAAATCTAAATATTCAGCAATGTTTTGTCCTAGCTTGGCCTTTTTATCTAAGATCATAATACCGTCGTGGTTATTTCCTAATCCCAGCTCATCTTCGGCGCACAACATGCCGTTGGACTCTTCTCCTCGGATTTCAGCTTTTTTAATTTCTAGTCCATTTGGTAAAATAGCTCCAATTTTAGCTAGAGGAACTAATTGCCCTACGGCGATATTAGGAGCTCCGCAAACAACCTTGATATTGTCTTCTGAATCAGTTTTAACTATAGCGATTTGTAGTTTGTCGGCTTGAGGGTGTTTTTTAATTTCTGTTATTTCAGCGATAACTACGTTTTTAAACTGATCTTTTTGGTTGACTATTCCTTCTATTTCAACGGTATGAGCAGTCAATTTGTCCTTTATTTCTTCGGGACTAATATTTGAGAGGCTAATAAATTCTTTTAGCCAATTTAATGATATAAGCATATTTTTATTTTAATTAGAAAATTGATTTAAGAATTGTAAGTCTCCGCTATTAAATAGCCGGATGTCATCAATGTTATATTTCAACATAGCCAGTCGGTCTAGACCAAAACCAAAGGCAAAACCAGAGTATTTTTCTGGGTCTATTCCACCCTTTTTAAGAACTTCGGGATGTATCATTCCACAGCCTAGTATTTCTAGCCAACCACTATATTTACAAACTCGACAGCCTTTACCCTGGCATAAAAAGCAAGTATATTCTCCGTTGCTTCCTGGCTCAACAAAGGGATAATGTTTGGGGCGCATACGTAATTCAGTGTTGGCTCCGTATAATTTTTTACCAACCACCTCCAAAACTCCTTTTAAATTAGCAAAATTAATATTTTCATCAATCATTAATCCCTCAACGTGATAGAAAGTGTGTTCATGTCGAGCATCCGTAGCCTCATTACGAAAACATTTTCCAGGAATAATGGCTCTAAGTGGAGCGCCGTATTTCTCCATGGCTCTTATTTGCATGGGGGAGGTGTGGGTACGCATTACTAGGTCGTTTTCTCCTTCTTTATTTTTTTTATCAATAAAAAAAGTATCCTGCATTTCTCTGGCAGGGTGATGTTTAGGGAAATTTAAGGCAGTAAAATTATAGTAGTCACTTTCTAGCTCAGGCCCATCTAAAATCATAAAGCCCATAGAGGAAAAAAGATCCTCAATTTCTTGTAAAACCAAAGTAATGGGATGAATATGGCCGGTGCTAGATCTTTCTCCCGGCAAAGTCGGGTCAGTGTCGGTTGTTTTTTTCTGATTAGAATTAATATTTTTTTTAACTTCAATTATTTTACTGTTCAATTCTTCTCTAACAGAATTAGATAAGAAGCCCATTTCTTTTTTTAGCTCAACCCCAAGGTCTTTAATATTTTTCATTAACAGGTTTAGTTCCCCCTTTTTTCCTAGATACTTATCCTCTATATTTTTTAGGTCCTCGGAATTTTTGATTTGAGATATTTTTTCTAGAACCTCGCTTTTTATTTTTATTAGTTTGTCTTTCATATAGTTATGATGTTTTATTTAGAATCACTAATTAAAGCATATTCAATTATTGATAATATTATAATTAAGATTAAAATATTTAACCAAGAAAAAAGATTTTCTGCCAACATGAATAAGACAGATACCAGTAAAAAGGAGAATAAAAATGATTGACGAAAGGAAGATTTGGCTAGGTGAAAATTCAAGCTATTTTTTAGTAGTCGACGTCTAAGTAATAATCCAAAAATATTTATAGTTCCACCCAGAGCTAAAAATAGAGAAAAATAAAAAAGAATAAAACTTATCCAATTACTGGTTTCTGGATCTATCATCACGGCTAAGAAAATAAAAATTCCCCAAGTTAGCAGAACAATGGCGCTGAAGCTAAGTAAATATTTTTTTAAGGTCATAAATTTATTTTTTTAATTTATTTAATTCTATTTTATAATTATTCAATCTTTCCTTTTCTTTCGCCACTAAGTCAGCCGGAGCTTTTTCAACAAAATCTTGATTTTTTAGTTTTTCTTCTATGGTTTTTATCATTTTTTCTAAATTAGCAGCCTCCTTTTCTCGTCGAGCTTTTTCTTTTTCTTCGTCTATTGCTCCTAATAAGTAAATTTCAATCCCCGAAACTGTTATTAGTATAGTATTTTCTGTTTCTATATCTGATCTATTATTAGTAAAGCTAATTTCTTCTATTCCAGTTTTTAGGCTTTTTAGAAGGTGAGATTGTCTTTCTAATAATTCTTGTTTTTCAGGATTAAATATTAAGGCTTTTATTTTTTGTTTGGGGTCTATTTTATTTTCAGATCTAGCATTTCTAATCGAAGAGATAATTTCCTGAATTAAAGAAAAATCTTTTTCCTCTGAAGAAAAGTCAAAGTCTTTAGCCTCGGGCCAAGAACTTATTAATAATAACTTTTTTTCTCCTAATTCCTGCCAAACAACTTCGGTCAAGAAGGGGATGAATGGGTGCCATAGTTTTAGGATGTTTTTTAAAATAAAAACTAGTATTTTATTTTTGTTAGGCCCTTCTTCAAATTTTTTGGCCTCTAAATACCAGTCAGCTAAGTCATTCCAGGTAAATTCTCTTAATTCTTCTCCGCTTAAAGAAAACTTATAATCAGCCAAGTCTTGTGTTGTTTTTTTAATAGTATTATTTAATTTATTTAATATCCATTTATCGGCTAGGCTTAGGTTTTCTAAATCAAAATCGTCAGACAAGTCGTTGGCGTTAGAAATTATGAAGCGACTAATATTCCAAAGCTTATTAACAAAATTTCTGTAACCAGCTATCTTCTCCTCGCTCATGCGCAAGTCATTTCCTGGAGTATTTCCTAGAAGTAATGATAAGCGCAAAGAGTCAGTGCCAAATTTTTCAATCATTTCTATGGGGTCAACGCCATTTCCTTTCGACTTACTCATTTTTTTGCCATCCTTATCTAAAACCATTCCGTTCAAGTAAACTTTTTTAAAAGGAATTTCATTTAAGGCAAAAAAAGACATCATAATCATGCGAGACGCCCACAAAGTAATAATTTCATAGCCAGTCTCTAGTATTTGAGTGGGGTGATATTTGGCCAGGTCTCCAACTTTTTTTCCATCGACAAAATTTTCTGGCCAACCTAGAGTAGAAAATGTCCACATACCAGATGAAAACCAAGTGTCTAGAGTGTCGGGATCTTGCTCCCAGCCATTTTCGTCAATTGGTTTTTTACCAACATGTATTTCGTCTCCTCTATACCAAACAGGAATTTCATGACCAAACCAAATTTGACGACTAATACACCAATCATGTAAATTTTTCATCCAATCAGTATATCTCTTATTAAATCTTTCAGGGATAAATTCAATTTCATTTTTTTCTCCAGCTTCTAGAGCTCTTTCTTTTAAAGATTTGTCTCCTAATCGAGCAATTTTTTTATCAACATTAACGAACCATTGCTTAGATGGAAGTGGTTCGATGGCCGTTCCACAGCGATAACAATTTGATAAGTTATTATCGATTTCTTCCTCTTTTGAAATTAAATTATTTTCTTTCAATTCCTCAATTATCATTTTTCTGGCGGAAACAGCTTTTTGGCCAGAAAATTTTCCAAAACCATCTTTTATATTTCCATCTTCATCTATCACCTTAATGATTTTCAAATTATTTTTAATAGCCATTTGTGAATCTATCATGGAGTGAGCTGGCGTAACCCCTAGCGCTCCAGTACCGAATTCCATATCAACGTTGGGATCGGCTATTATTTTTAAAGCTAGTTTTTGACCACAGAAATTAGCTGATATTTCTTGCCCAAGATATTTTTTATATCTATCGTCTTTAGGATTAACGGCCACGGCAGTATCTCCCAATTTTGTTTCTGGTCTAGTAGTAGAAATGGTTATAGGGAAGTCGGAATCATATTTAAAAGTATAAAAATAGGTTTTTTGTTCTTGATATTCAATTTCATCATCGGCTAAAGTGGATTTACAACGGGGGCACCAATTAACAACCCTTTCTCCACGGTAAATGATACCTTCGTTGTACATGTCGGAAAACATTTGATTGACGGCTTTTTTTCTGGCATCGTCTAGAGTAAAAGCAGTGCGACTCCAATCAAGTGAAGCTCCCATTTTTTTGGTTTGTTTTAATATAGTGGTTTGAGTTTCGTGTAAAAATTCCCAAACTTTTTCCAAAAATTTTTCTTTTCCTAGATCATGACGAGTTTTTTTTTCTTCGGCTAATATTTTTTTCTCAACCGCATTTTGCGTGGCAATGGCAGCATGGTCAGTGCCTGGAATCCATAAAGTTCTATAACCACGTAAGCGATGGAATCTGATAAAAAGATCTTCAATGGCTATTACTGAAGAATGACCAATATGAAGTTTGGCGGTTATGTTGGGGGGAGGCAAAACCATGGTATAATTAGGGGCATTTTCGGGCAAATCTAAATTATCGGGATTAAAGTAGCCCGATTTTTCCCATTTTTGATAAATTTTATCTTCCCAGAGAGCCGGATTGTAGGTTTTTTCCATCTCTTTTTTCATATTCGAAATTAGCTTTTTACTTATAAATTATAGCATTATATTAACAAAATTAATATAGGAGGTCAATTATTTACCGGGTTGACTATTTTGTAAAATAGCTATACAATTAATAATTAAAGTTTAGCTATAATTTAAGGCAAGAAAATGAATTTAAGTCAGCAATTTTTTAATTTGATTGAGAAGTCAAATAACATTTTAATAACTTTTCCAGTAGACTGGAATGGTGACGCCATCTCCAGTTCTTTGGCTTTATACTTATATTTGAAAAAAATAGGGAAAAATGTTGAAGTTGGGGCAGAGAAGATGAAAAATTCGGGTAATTTCAGAATTCCAGCGGAATCTTTTAAATTTCTGCCGTCATTTTCCGATATAAAAAGCTCTTTAGAAAATTTAATGAAGTTTGTTGTCTCAGTTGACCTGAAAAATGCCAAAGTTAGCCAGATAAAATATACTATTGAAAACAATTATTTAAACTTTATAATTTCCCCCAAGGAAGGTCTTTTTACTAACGATGATATTAAGTCGGCTATGACCGGTTTTAAATATGATTTAATAATCACCGTTGATTGTCGAGACTTAGAGTCTTTGGGTCGTATTTATGATGAGAACATAGATTTTTTTTATAAGACCCCAATAATTAATATAGATCATAGTCCCGAAAATGAAGAATTTGGGCAACTAAATATTATTGACCTTAACGCTGTTTCGGCTACTGAAATTATCTTTGGTTTAATGAATGATTATAAGAAAGATTTATTAGACGAAGATATTGCTACATGTCTTTTAGCCGGGATAATTTTTAAGACTAAAAGTTTTAAGACCTCTAATTTAACACCCAAGGCCCTTAGTGTTACCTCGTCTTTAATTCAAATGGGTGGTCGTCGTGAAGAAATAGTATCTAATTTATATAGATCTAGAAGCTTAAACACTCTGAAATTATGGGGGCGAGTTTTAAACAATCTTTCATCCAACGAGGGAGGGGATATAATTTGGGCCACCCTATTTAAGAATGACTTTCAGGTTTCTGAGTCAGGGGAAGAAAATTTACAAGACGTTATTGATGAATTAATAATTAGCATTCCAACAGCCAAGGTTATAATCGTTTTTTATTCTTTAACGGAGCTATCTGTTATAGATGACCATTATGTTAAAAAAGAAGATAAACCAGATTTTTTTGATAAAACTGTGGTTGTTCATAGCGACGTTTCGGGTGGTATTTTTAAAACTAACGTTATGATTTATTCAGTAAAAAATATTAATTCTATAGATCTAATAAAGAACTTAAATCCCGAGGGTACAAAGAAAATAGCGCAGGCACTAGTTAGTCGACCTATTAAAGAAGTGGAAAAAGAGGTTATCTCTAATATCAAAAATCGCCTTGAAAAAATATTTTAATAGTGCTAATATTTTAATAGCCATTTCAATTTAAATGGCAATTTGTGGTTTTTAATGTTTTTCTTCTGGGTGTATAGCTCAGTTGGTTAGAGCGCTACGTTGACATCGTAGAGGTCTCCCGTTCGAGTCGGGATATACCCACCTAAGTATCGGGCATATGGCTCAGGGGTTAGAGCACCGCCCTTATAAGGCGGGGGTCGATGGTTCAAATCCATCTATGCCCACATATGAATTTATTCAAAAAAAACAAAGTAGATTCTTATAAAATTTCTCCTCAATCGCAGGACGATCCTAAGTCTTTTGATTGGTTAGAAGAGGAATTGCCCGAAGGACAATTATTGGTCGATGTTTATCAAACCTCCGACCAAATGATTATTAAGTCAACTATTTCTGGAGTAAAACCCGAGAACTTGTTTATATCCCTAAATAAGGATATATTAACAATAAAAGGGAAAAGAGAACCCGACACCCTAATAAATGAGTCTGAGTGCTTATTACAAGAGTGTTATTGGGGTTCTTTTTCTCGAACCCTAATCTTACCGGAAGAGGTTGATAATAAAAAAATGGAGGCAGTTTTAGAAAATGGTGTTCTAACCATTTCCTTGGAGAAAATTTATAAGAACCAAAAAATAAAAATAAAAATTAAATCTTAATTTTTATGAAGAGAGTTTTTGTTTTACAAAAAATTGAGTCTGATTTAGCTTTTTTAAAGTCGGAAGATGGTGCCTTAAATATTTCTTGGCCGGTTGATGCTTTGCCCGAGGGCTCTATTATTGGATCCAAAATATTTTTTTTAGTGTCTTTAGATGATGCTGATAAAACCAAAAGAAATCAAATAGCCAAGGATGTTCTCAATGAAATATTAGATTAACTTTCTATCTATATTTTATATTAATATATGAACAATAACTTAAAAAACTCTTTAATTTGGAGCTTGGGCATATTTTTGCTCTTGCTTGTTTTTTTATCAGGAACAATTTTGTTTTTGGAAAAATATTTTTCTGGTCAGATTTATCAAAATATTTATATCAATGACATTGGTTTGTCTGGTTTAACACCGTTTGAAGCCGAAGCAGTTATCAGGGAGAGAGTCGAGGAATTTGATAAAACTGGTTTTAAAATTACGCTAAATGATCGCGAGATTTTTTGGTATAATCTGGTTTCCTCTTTTGATCCGGACCTGGCTTCTCAGGTTGTAGCTTTTGATGTTGATGGCACTGTAAAAAAAGCTTATTCTATTTCTCGAGGAGGAAGTTTCCAGGACTATTTTACTAAATTAAAACTATTTTTTGTTAGAGAGCAGATTGATTTAGAATTTTCTATTGACAGAGATTTGCTGTCTAAGGTTTTAAAGGAAAATTTCTCTGATTTAGAAAACCCAGCTCAAAATGCCAGGTTAGTTTTTAATAAAGAGCTATTACTCGACAGCAGTAATAGGTCTCTATTCTATATTGAACCAGAGAGTCAAGGATTTAAAATTGATTATGATAAGTTTCTAGATGATTTTAAAAATAATATTAAATTTTTAAATAATAGAGATATTAATTTAAATTTAATAGAGGATCGCCCAGTTGTAAAAATGAAGGATGTTGAGGGTCTGGAATTCGAGGCACATAATCTATTAGACCTAGCTCCTTTTGAACTGTCTTATGAGGCGGGTGATAAGGTTTTTGAGGTTGATTTTTTAGAAATGGCTTCTTGGCTATATCTTAAGCCCCATTTTTTAAATGAAAAAGTTGCCTCAGCTAAGGTGTCTCTAGACCAAGATGAGGTTTATAGGTTTTTTGATGAAAAAATTAATCCAGAAATCAGTAGAGAGCCAATTTTACCGAAGTTTGAATTTAGTGGAGAAAAGGTTGTTTCTTTCGAGTCAGGTGAGGACGGTCGTAAATTAAATTATGAAGAAAGTTTTTTAAATATTTTAGATTCTTTTGAAAAAAGAGATTTGGAAAGTGTTAATTTGGTAGTAGATATTGATCCAGTCGAAGATATTAGTAATTTTAATGATTTAGGCATTAAAGAAATTATCGGAAGTGGTCATTCTAGTTTTGCCGGTTCTCCCAATAATAGAAGACATAATATTAAAGTGGGAGCTAACAAGCTACATGGTTTAATAATAAAACCAGATGAAGAATTTTCTTTAGTTCAAGCTCTGGGTGATATTAATGCGGCCACTGGCTATTTGCCGGAATTAGTGATTAAGGGAAATAAAACTATTCCCGAATATGGAGGGGGTCTTTGTCAGATAGCTACTACTATGTTTAGAAGTGCCTTGGCCGTTGGTTTGCCAATAACCGAAAGACGTAATCATTCTTATCGGGTTTCATATTATGAGCCAGCTGGAACTGATGCTACTATTTATAGTCCTCATCCCGACTTAAGATTTAAAAACGACACCGGAGGGAATGTTTTAATTCAAGCTCGCTTTGAGGGCTATAATGATATTTATTTTGATTTTTGGGGAGAGTCAGATGGCAGAATTGCCACTACCACTTATCCGGTTATTTATAATATTGTTAAGCCTGGTCCAACCCAAATTATTGAAACAACTGATTTAGCCCCGGGAGAAAAAAAATGCACCGAGAGTGCTCATTCTGGTGCTGAAGCTTATTTTGATTATACGGTTATTTATAATGCCGGGTTAGAGAACGAAAACAAGGTTGAGAATAGATTTTATTCTAAATATATTCCTTGGAGGGAAGTTTGTTTGGTGGGAGTGGAGCCAGAACAAGAAGATGATTCAAGTGGGGAGGAAAATGAAGATGAAAATGAGTTAAATGCTGAAGACGGAGACAATGAAAATATAGATAATTAAAAAATATAAAAGCCACCAAATTTGGTGGCTTTTAAATAAAACCGACTTAAGCGGGATAGGCAAGAAAATTTCTTTTAGCAACTTCGAAGCCGTAGCCTCCAAACCCTGAAAGAAAATCCCATGCTTGTCGTGCCTGGCCCGCTTAAATCGGTTTTTAAATTCTCAAAACATAACTATATATTATAGCATATAAATAAAAAAATGTCAATAGTGATTAGTAATTTGACATTTTAGTGATAAAGCCCTTTGTTTATAGGGTTTTTTGTTTTTTAAGATAAGTTTAAATTGGAGCTAATTTTTATCTTTTTATAATTTTTTATATTTTTTTTATTATATAAAAAGTGATAAATTCCGGCCAAGGCTATCATGGTGGCGTTGTCTCCGGTATATTTTAGGGATGGAAAAATAAAATTAATATCTTTGAATTCTTGTTTAACTTTTTTATCGAATTCTTTTTTTAATTCTGTATTAGCCGAAACTCCTCCTACTAAAATTATGGTTTTAATCCGATGTTTTTTTACGGCCTTAATAGTTTTGAATATTAAAGTGTCAATAATTGCTTTTTGAAGAGAATAGCAATATTGAGGAATTTTTTTTCTCCAATTTTTATCTTTTTTTAATTTGTAAAGCAAAGCTGTTTTTAACCCGGAAAAAGAAAAATTAAAATTAGGAGACCCTATCATTGGCCGAGGTAGGTCTATTTCTTCGGGATTATCATTTTCTTTCAAATATTTTTCGGCCATTTGGGAAATGATGGGTCCGCCTGGATAACCTAGACCCATCATTTTAGCAGCTTTGTCGAAAGCTTCACCAGCAGCGTCGTCTAAGGTTTGTCCAATTATTTTGTATTTTAAATTTTTTTCCATTAAGGCTAGAATATTGTGTCCGCCAGAGACAGTTAAAATTAGAGCCGGAAATTTTATCTTTTTTTGATTTTCAATAAAGGCTGAGTAAACATGTCCTTCGATATGGTTAATAGGAATAATTGGTTTTTTCCAAGCCAAAGCCAGGGCCTTGGCAGTTTCGCTGGCTGATATTAGCGAAGTGATTAGTCCTGGTCCAGAAGTTAGAGCAATGGCGGTTAGTTTTTCTGGTTTAATTTTAGCCTTTTTAAGACAAGTGTCTATAGTCGGGAGTATGGTTAAAACATGTTCGCGAGCAGCAATTTCTGGAACTACTCCTCCATATTTTTGGTGAATAGCGATTTGAGATGAAATAACATCGGCTAAAACCTGAAATTCGCCTTTTTTATTAAATTTTATAATTGAAGCAGCGCTTTCGTCGCAACTACTTTCTAGTCCTAATATATACATAGTTATAGTTTAGCTGAAGTTTTGTTTTTGAGCAAGGTGTTTTGTATTGACAATTATTGAAAATAAATATAAAATAAAAACACTTTTAGTGAAGGGCTAAAAGTGTTTTATTAAGATGGCCCCTTCGTCTAGTGGTTAGGACACCAGGTTTTCATCCTGACAACAGGGGTTCGATTCCCCTAGGGGTCACAAGTTAATTATTTTAGTTCATTTTTAAATGCATTGATCACTTTACTGAATAAAATTAAAGATTTCACAAACCAAAAACCAAATCGCCATGGGAAGAGAAATTATTGTTAATGAAGGGTTTGGCAATCGCTGTAGCATTTGCGGCCATTTTTTTGATGCCGATGGTGTTTGTAGCAACAAACACCAAGCAGGGCTGGTTTACGAGAGGAAACAAGGCCAAGTGGTTCAGATCACAGGAGTAGAAGCTGAACAAATTTGGCGTAAATTCAAAGAAGAAAAAAAGGCCAGAGAAAAAGCACTGGCCGAAGAGTCACAAAGAAGGTCTCTTGATGACCTGTGTCCTCTTTGTGGAATTCGCTAGTATGAAGCAAACTAGGTCTTTCGAAGGCTTTTCCCGCTCAATGAGCGGGATTTTTAATTTTATTTTCCAATCAGAAAATTACAAATATCTCCATCGGAAATAATATAATCCTTGCCTTCAGTTCTAATCCAGCCTAATTCTTTGGCTCGAGCTTCGCTTCCAGCTTCAATAAATTTTTCCCAATTGATAACCTCAGCTCTAATAAAACCTTTTTCAAAATCAGTATGAATTTCGCCAGCAGCTTGGGGAGCCTTACTCCCCTTTTTTATAGTCCAAGCACGAGTTTCGTCTTTACCTGTAGTAAAAAAAGTTTCTAAGCCCATTAGCTTATAGGATGAATAAATTAATTTGTCCAAACCACTTTTACTGATACCTAATTCCTGCAAGTACTCAGCCTGCTCTTCTTCTGGTAGCTGGGCTATTTCTTCTTCCATTTTAACATTGATTCTAACTATTTCTCCGTCCCAATTAAAGTCACTAGGAGCTTCGGTGTCGTCTGAATTTAGGGCATAGATGATTGGCTTGATAGTTAAAAGATTTAAACTTTTTACAAAAGCCTGGTCTTCGTCTTTTATTTCTAATTCTCTGACAGCGCGACCATTTTCTAATAGTTTAAAAATTTCTTCTAAAATTTCTTTTTGTCTGATAGCCTCCTTGGCATTACTTTTTATTTCTTTATTGATTTTTTCTAATCTTTTTTCTACTGTCTTCAGGTCAGCGAAAATCAACTCCATATTAATGGTTTCTTGGTCGCTTTTGGGATTAACTTCTCCTTCCACGTGGATGACATTTTCGTCCTTAAAATCTCGAATAACTTCACAAATAGCATCGCATTCTCGGATGTGAGAGAGGAATTGGTTGCCTAGGCCCTCGCCTTCGTGGGCTCCTTTAACTAGACCAGCAATATCAGTAAACTCAATAAAGGTGGGGATGATTTTAGCCGGTTGAGAGATTTGGGCAATTTTTTCCAGGCGAGAATCAGGAACCTTAACAACACCAACGTTGGGGTCGATGGTGCAAAAAGGATAATTAGAGGCCTCAACCTTTTTATTGGTTAAAACATTAAATAAAGTAGATTTTCCGACGTTGGGCAGGCCAACAATTCCGATGGATAATGGCATACATATTTAATTAAATTTTATGCTAAGAGTTTATATTATTTTTAATAAAATGGCAATTGGGGAGGGGTTTGGTGGAGAAACCTCCGGGGTTGAGGCTTTTGCGTTGTCGTGCTAGAATGTTGTTATATTATAATATTTAATTTAAAACTTATGAGTATGGATAAGAAAAAAGAATATTCTAAGTATGTAGGAGTGGGTTTGATTTTAGGTGTTGCTATAGGAGCAAGCTTAGATTTTGCTATGGGGGAGTTTTCCGGGGTTATTGCTGCCACAGGCGCAGGAGTGGGAATAGTAATAGGTTCGATTATTGGGCATTATAAAACTAAATTAAAGGAGTAAATATTTATCCCTTTTATACTGTGTATGCCTTACCTTTTACACCCCTTGACACCCTTAGGGGGTGTATGCTATACTGTAAAAGTAGCTAAATAATTATTTAAATTAACATTAAAAATATGAGAACTATTGATCAACGAATAAACATAATAATCGGCCAGCTCGAGGGCATAAAAAAAATGATGAAGAAAAAAAACTCTTGCCCCGATTTAGTTGTGCAGTTAAAATCTATTAAGTCAGGTGTTTCTTCAGTTATGGAAAAAATTTTAGAAGATGAATTAAATAATTGTATTTTAAAAGAGTGCTCGGGTAATAAAAACAAGATTACTAAACTTTTTTCAGAAATTTTAAAAAAATAAATAAAAAATTAATAAAGCTTATTTTAAATAATTTTTATTTATAAAAATATTTTTAATAAGGAGTAAAACTATGAGTAAAGCATTAGATGTCAATAAAGACAATTTTTCAGCCGAAGTTTTAGAAGAAAAAATTCCGGTTTTAGTAGATTTTTGGGCCGCTTGGTGTATGCCTTGCAAAATGATGTCGCCAATTTTAGATGAATTAGCTGCAGAGTTGGATGGAAAGGTTAAAATAGTTAAGGTAAATACAGGTGAAGAGGCTAATCAAGAATTAGCTCAGGAATATCAAATACAAAGCATTCCTAATATGAAATTATTTAAAGACGGAAAGGTTGTGGCCGAATTCGTTGGAATGCGCTCTAAAGACGCTTTGAAAAGTGATATTGATGCCCACTTAAATAATTAATTAAAAAACTATGTCAGTTTATCAAAACATTATTAGTCGTCTTAACGATGTTAAGGGCCTAATGAAGTTAAGGGAAGAGGAAATAAAATATATTTTGGAGCCTCAGCAAACATCTTTTGCGAAATTAAAAGTTGATGGCAAAAAAATATCTGCTTGGAGAATCATTTCTAATCAAGCTTTGGGTCCGGGAAAAGGTGGTATTCGTTTCCATCCGGCTGTGAGCGAGGATGAGACTAAGTCTTTGGCTTTTTGGATGAGCTTAAAAAATTCTTTATTGGATCTTCCTTATGGTGGAGCTAAGGGGGGAGTTCAGTTTAACCCCAAGGAACACGATGAAGTTTTTTTAGAAAAAGTTAGTCGAGCTTATATCGACGCTTTTTATAAAAAATTAGGGCAAGACAAGGATATTCCAGCCCCTGATGTTTATACTAATGCTCAAACAATGGCTTGGATGCTGGATCAATACGAAAAAAATATTGGTGAGCATCAACCGGGAATGATTACCGGCAAACCAGTAGAGCTAGGAGGGATTGCCCTGCGCAGTGATGCTACTGCCAAGGGTGCTTACTTTGTTATTTTAGAAATGCTCAAGACCCTAGATATTAATAAGAAGGGTCTAACAGTAGCTATTCAGGGTTTTGGTAACGCTAGCTCTAATATTGCCAAAATGCTTTACGCCGACGACTTTAAGGTTGTAGCAGCCAATGATAGTCGTGGCGGTGTTTATTGTGATAAGGGCATAGATATCAATGAATTAATTAAATTCAAAGAAGAGTATGGTGTTGTCTCAGCTTTCTCTGATTTTAAGGCTATTTCCAACGAAGACTTATTATCTCTAGATGTTGATATTTTAATTTTGGGAGCCTTGGAGAATCAAGTAACCAAAGAAAATGCTAATAACATTAAAGCTAGGTATGTTATTGAAGTTGCCAACGGTCCGACTAGCTATGAGGCCGATAAAATTTTATTTGATAAAGGAATAATTGTTGTGCCTGACATTTTAGCTAATTCTGGAGGAGTCTTGGTGAGTTACTTTGAGTGGAGTCAAAATAGAACCGGCGGTATTATGGAAGAGGATTATTTATTGGAATTATTTAAGAAAAAAATGGTAAAATCCTGGCATAATGTTTATAATAAATATTTAGAGTTTGATAAAAAAATTGACCTGCGTGCTTCGGCCTATATTTTAGCCTTAGACAAAATAATCAGAGCTGAAAAACTCCGTGGCCGAATGTAAAAAATTATAATTAATTCATTTGATAATCTTAAAGATCCTAATGATCTTAAAGACCCTAATGATCCTAATCCCATGTATGATCTAATAATTATCGGTGCTGGTCCAGCTGGTCTGACAGCCTCTATCTACGCTTCTCGCTACAAGATGAATCATTTGGTAGTCGGAGAAATTCCTGGTGGCCTTATATCTCAGGCCCATAATGTTTGTAATTTCCCAACCTATAAAGAAATTAGCGGTTTTGAATTAATGGAAAAAATGAAAAATCATGCTAAGGATTTGGGTGGGCAAATTATGAGCATGGAAAAAGTTGTTAAAATTAAAAAAGAAAAAGAAATTTTTAAATTAGAAACAGAATCAGGTAAAACCTTAGAGGCTAAAAGCGTCTTATTGGCGACCGGAACTAAATATCGTAAATTAGGACTAGCTGACGAAGCCAGATTAACTGGTCGAGGGGTGGCTTATTGTGCCACTTGTGATGCTATGTTTTTTAAGGAAAAAGTTGTTGGAGTAGTAGGGGCAGGAAATAGCGCTATGACTGCAGCTTTATATTTATCTGAAGTAGCCAAGAAAGTTTATTTAATAGTTCGAAGCGACAAGCTAAAAGGAGAAATGGTTTGGGCTGACAATATTTTAGCCAATGAAAAAATAGAGGTTTTATTTGAAACTAATGTGACCAAATTGAACGGAGAAAATAAGTTGGAATCGGTAGACTTGGACAGAGAAGTTGCCGGTAGTAAAAATTTAGTCCTAGATGGATTTTTTATAGAAATAGGGACTGAACCAGATACAACTTTATTTGATATGCTAGGAGTAGAGGTTGATAAAGGTTATATTGTTGTTGATAATAAACAAAAAACTAATATAGATGGCCTGTGGTCAGCCGGAGATATTACTACTGGGTCAGGTCTCTTTCGACAAGTTATTACTGCTTGTAGTGAAGGAGCGGTAGCTGCTTATGATATTTTTTCTTATTTGCAAAAGATTAAAGATGGGGATAATCAGTAAATATTATAAAACTTTGATCATATAAAAAACTCTGCTTATTGGCAGAGTTTTTTGTTTTATAGAAGTTTGTTGTTTGTTTTATTCTCCGAATCCGTATCCAGGAGCAACATTTGAAAGCTCGTTTTGGCACTCTTCGGGTTGCTCAGTAAAGCTAGAGCAAACTAGATTTAAAAGAGCCTGAGAAGTTCTTTCGGATTCTACTAATTCTCCATTTATCACTAAGGTTGGGGAGCCCTCTACTCCGTAGCGATCATTATCTTCTTGGTAAATAGTAAAGATAGGGTAGGTCTCCATTAGCCAGGTTGATTGATCATTATAGTTTTCGGTAATTTTATACTCTTTGTCAGTATTGTCAGCGCAGGTGCTTATTTGGTTCTTATTAAGACCAACTTCTGTTAAACAACTATCTGATTCTGATGCTTTGTTAAAGCAGTTTAAATAATCAATTAATTTTTCCGGGCTTTCTTTTTGAATACAATACTGATTTAATTGTTCGTCTATTTCTTTTTTCTCGTGCATAATATAAGAATTGAATTTTAGTTCAAAATCAAGATAATCATCTAAAAGAGATATAACTGGTAGCAAAGCTTTTTCCATCTGCACTCCATAAGGACAATGGCTCATAACAAATAATTCTACATAAGGTCTTTCTTGTTTATTAGAAACCTCTGTTTTGGCCGCTGGGTCACTGTTTAGGTCTTCGTACTCTTTTATATTTATAGATTGAGGGAAGAATAATTCACCGTCCTGACTGATATAAGACTCAATAATTTCCTCTGAGCCAACATCAACCTTAATTTTGTATAAACCGTATTCCTTAGTAATTTCAGTCACATGGGCCTTAGTTCCGGGCATCATTAGGCTTTCGTTAATGAAACTTTCGGCCTTAACCTTGGCCTCTTCCATTCCGAGGGCGTTAGGGTTAGGGGATAATCTAGATATTAATGTTCCTAGTAATATTAATACCACGGCCGAGATGGAGATGAAAATAATTTTTTTTCTATCCATTTTTTGGCAGCATTTTTTAGTTGACTGGTTGTCATTTTTTGTTTCGTTTTCCATAGTTTTTTTATTTTAAAAATAAGGATTTTTTAGCTTGTTTTATTTTAGCAATTATTTAAAAAAATAACAAGCACTAAAGCTAGTCTTTTATTATCCTTTTATTAAAAATTATAAAAATAATACTTAAAATAATAGTGACTACTAGATATTTTAGTATTTTTTCAGTGTTATTTTGTTTTTCTAGTTCCCAAAAATCATCGTTTAAAATCTCTCCTAGGGGTATTTCATTCTCTCCCTTAAGAGCTTCGATGTGCTTTTCATTTATTATTGTTAGTTTTGGTTTGTTAGAGGAATGATTTAGTATACCACTAATAATAAATTTTTGACCTTCTTTTAGAATCTTGCTAGGGATGCCAGTGCCTTTTTTAATTTCTATTAAAATTTCGTTGCCATCATCTAAATAAATTTGATTGGTTTTGTTTTGGGTTATTTCTCCCCTAATTTTTTTTAATTGCCCGATCTCTGTGGTTTTAAAGTTTTGAATTTTTTCTATTTCTCCCAAAATTATTTCATTATTTTGAGATATTATTTTTATATCCTCTAATTCTTTGGTTTTTAATTTATAATTTGGAACAGCTTCACTTTCGGTGATAGACAATTCTCCGCTAACTATTATTTTATCACCTAATTTTAGATTGGGAAACTTTTTATTATAATTATAGATTTGTAGTCCATAAATATTTTTGTCGCTTGAGTATTTGTAGTGGATGTAAAAGTATTGAGTCCCTAGCGTCCCAGGCAAAACGCTGACCACCCCCTCTATTGTTAATAGATCTCCGTTGTCGTAGTTTTTGTAGTTTTTTAGGTCGCTAAACCGCATTGTTTTTATCGTCTTACTTGTTTTAGTCTTTTTTTCAGTAGAGCTTATTTTTTCTTGATAGTTATCTATTTTAATAACATCTCCCCTAGTATTTTTTATTTGAATAAATTTTTCTTCAATAATAAAATCATTAAAATTATTAGGTGAATTGATGTTTGTTTTTGTTCTTCGTAGCGCTTGGTTATTCTCTGGTAGGGTAGCTGGTTTAAAATTAAAATCGGTGACCTCTCCGTAACCTAATTTATCTTCTACTTCTTTATTATAATTGTAGAGAATAATAGTGTTGTTTTTCGATAGAGAATTGGAGGTAGAATAGTTTAGATCAGCTTTGATCTGGGGACCAAATTCGGGGCTGGATATTAGGAAGTAAGACTGAGGTCCAATAATTCCAATAAAAGCTTTATTAGAAATTAAATTTGATTCATTTCCACTAGCGCTTTTCTTTTTCAGAGTATATCCCTCTAGATTTATAGCAAAATCATTGGGGTTATAAAGTTCAATAAATTCATTTTTAGCTCCTTCATTTTGCCCTATCATTATTTGATTTATTAAAATAGGCCAGATTTCAGCCTGAGCTTTGTCAGTACTAGAAAGCCAGACAATAGATAATAAAAAAAATAAAACTACTTTTTTCATAATTTCTTTTTAGTAATTAAGTAGTTTTATTTTACTGAATTGAAGATAAATTTTTCTTTAACTTTTATTAAAATTGATTTAATTATTTTATTTTTGTTAAAATTTCTTTTAAATCGGGGCTCAGCTCTATTTCAAATTCTTTTCTTTCTCCCTGGTTATCAATAAAACCTAGTTTATTGGCCATTAAAAATATTCGCTTGGTGTTTAGTTTAGAGTTTTTTACTTTACTTTTTTTATTGCCATAAAGATTGTCTCCTAACAAGGGGTGTCCGTAAGCAGAAAAGTGAACTCTAATTTGATGAGTTCTCCCAGTTTTTATTTTTACTTTTAATAAAGTAAAGTTGATGTATTTTTTTATTATAAAAAATTCAGTAATAGCCTCGCGAGACTTTTCTAGCGCCTTTAGATTGCCCTTGGCTCTGTTGGAAATAGATTTTCCTGCATACTCCTCTTCTTCGGCCTCCTCTATTATTCCTTCAGCTGATTTTTGAACAGATTTAGGAATGGCCGCCATTTTATGACCTTGGCTAGAGCGAACAATCGGGAAATCGATTGTTCCTTCATCCCGTCTTATTTGGCCAAGGACTAGAGCAATATATTCTTTCTCTATATTTCTATCTTGAAATTGTTTTTTAAAATATTCAAAAGTCGGATTATTTTTAACTATAATCATTAGACCACTGGCCTCCTTATCTAGCCGATGGACTATAGCCGGACGATAGGGATCCTCACCGACGTCTTTTAGATTTGGATATTTTTCTAATATCCAATCAGTTAAAACAGGCTCATCAATATGAGGCCCGCCGTGAACCGTTAGCCCAGCTGGCTTGTTGATTATTAGATAATCGTTATTTTCGTATAAAATTGGGATATTCATATTTTAATTTCTTTTTTATTTTTAGGTAAAAATGTTTTTAAATCATCTTTGCTTATTCCTTTGAGTAAATATAACAGAATAAAATAAATAAGTATAGCCAGGGCAATTATTATTAATAATGTTAAGCCGTTTTGATAAAAAGACCTAGGAATAATATACATAAAAATAGCCATGCCTAAGGAGGCCAGTAGTGCCTTGTAAGTTGTTTTTAGGCGAGGTGAAAAGTCGGTGAACTTTTTAACATAGTAAAAGCTACCAAATAAAATTAGAACATTGCTATAAATAGTAACAATGGATGCGCCTAAATAAGAAAATTTAGGAATAAGTATTAAATACAATATTAATGACGTTACTGTTGTTATGGCATAAAGAGCTATTACCTTTTTTTGCTTTTCAATGGCAATGATGATGTGAGAAAAAATACAACTAACGAATAGTAGGGATATTGAAATTATTAATAATTGTAGAGGCAACCCTCCGCTAGCAAATTCTTTTCCGGCTATTAAAGAAATCACTTCAGTGGCCGTAAATTGAGCGCCAATGGTCAGTGGAACGGCTAAAATAATCATAAAATCAAAAGATTTCTGGGCCATTTTTTTAAAGAAATCAAAATTTTTATTTATCCAATTAAAGGTAAATAGTGGAAGCATTATCCCAGCAAACATATAGGGAATAGTTCCGATTACTTCGATGGTCCGATAAGAAGCGCCGTAGATTCCGACATCTTGGATATCCTTAAATAATGAGAGTAGAATAATATCACTTTTTTGGTATATTAAATTTAAAATAATAGTTACAGCCAGGGGCCAGGTTTTTTTAATAATTCTTTTCCAAGTTTTTAAATCAAAAGCTAATTTAATTTTAGCTGTTTTTTTGCCAAAGAACCAATTAAGTATAAAGTTTACTCCGGCACTAATAACTGATGCCCATAAAACTCCACTTAAGCCACCATCTAACTTTATGGCCCCAAAAATAGCGACGACTAAAAATATTTTTCCAATAACCTCGGCTATCATCGCTTTTTCCATTTTTAATGTTTTTTGAAATAATGCTATTAATATTTGGTTTAAGGCCGGGAAAATATAGGACAAAGTAGCTATTAATACGCCAATCTTAATGATTGGGCTGTAGGGGAAAAATAAAACAAAAATAGGCGCTAGTCCTAAAAGAATTAGAGCTGATAATAATCGCAAGGAAAACAAATTACTTAAGATCTTATTTTGGTCTTCTAAAGGGTTGCTGATCATTTGAGCACTAATTAGGGTCAGACCCAAATCAGCTGACATAGCAAAAAAGGACACAAAAGTAATTACAGTTGAATATTCTCCAAATCCAGCGGTGCCTAGATATCTGGTCATAATAGCCAGGGCGATTACTCCTAATAAGGTTGATAGGCCCTTGCCGACTATTTGAACGACGGTGTTATAGGCAATTTTTCTTTTCAATTCCATTTGTTTTTTTATTAAAAATAGTTTATAATAATTATAATAATAAAAGTCAAATTATTGTCATTAAAATATTATCATAATTTTATGAAAAAAGCGAAAATCATTTTTTTAACTTTTTTAATCTCTTTTGTTTTTGGATTTCTAGCTAAACCGCAGGCGGTTTTAGCCGATAGTTACTGGGATATGCAAATTGGTATGAGTGAGATTGGGTCGGCTTATGGTGAGGATCCCGCAAATCCTAAGGACTTTCGTTATCAGATAGTGAAGATTATTAATGTTGTATTATCAATCCTAGCTATATTAGTAACAATTTTAATTATTTTTGCTGGATTTCAGTGGATGACCGCCGGAGGTAATGAGGAAAAGATTAAAAAAGCTCAAGGTGCTCTTAAGAACGCTGTTATTGGACTGGTTATAATAATGTTGGCTTGGTCAATAACTCGTTTCGCCTTGACTTATTTTCAATGCATAGCTAGTGGAGCACAAAATGTTGATAGTTGTTATTTTTTTGATACTACATTCTAACTCCTTGTCTTTTTCAAATTATTTTGCTATAGTGTAAATATTAAAGCTAATTGATGATACAATTGGCTTTTATTTTAAAAACTAACTCCCAAAGATCCCAAGGATCCTAAAAATCCCGAAGATCTTACATAATAGTATGTCAGAGCTAATAAGTGCTATTAAGCAGGTTTGCGAAGAAAAAAAAATCGAATATGACTTAGTAATATCCGCTATAGAGGCTTCTTTGGCGGCTGCTTATCGTAAGGATTATGGTAATAAGCTGCAGAATATTAAAGTTAAATTTAATCCTGAAACCGGAAAATCAAAAATTTACGACGTGAAGACAGTGGTTGAGGACTTAACTGAAGAAGAACAAAGAGAATTAGACGAACTAGAAGAAAAGAGAAAGTTAGGATTAGACAAAAATGATGGGGATAAAAAAACAGCTCAAAAGGAGGATGAAAAGAAAAAAGATGAAAATAAGGATAAAAAAGATGATAAGAAAGGTGAGGAAGAAGTCGAAGAGGAAAGAAGGTTTAACCCTAAAACAGACATTCAATTAAAAGATGCTGTTCTTATTAGAAAGGATGCTAAAATTGGTGAAGAAGTGGTTTTTGACCTAGAAGAACCCGAGGGTTATGGTCGCATGGCCGCTCAAACTGCTAAGCAGGTAATTATTCAAAAAATTAGAGAGATAGAAAAAGAAACTGTATTTAATGAATTTAAAGATCAGGAGGGAGAGGTTATTAATGGTGTGGTCCAAAGAGTTGAGGGGCGTTTAGTTTTTGTAGACCTGGACAAATCTATTGGTATTTTACCCATGGACGAGCAAATACCGGGAGAAAATTATAATATTGGTGGGCGAATAAAAGTTTTTATCAAGGAGGTTCGCTCTGGAATCAGAGGGGCAGAAATTATTTTATCTCGTCGCTCCGAAGAAATAGTTAGACAAATATTTTTTATGGAAATCCCAGAAATAGCCAATGGCTTGGTGGAGATAAAAAGCGTAGCCCGAGAAGCTGGCTCTCGTTCTAAGATTGCTATTTATACTGACTCAGAAAATATTGATCCAGTTGGATCTTGTGTTGGGCAACGTGGAGTTCGTATACAAACTATTATTAATGAATTGGGAGGAGAAAAGGTTGATATTATTGAATACAACGAAGACCCGGCCAAATTTATTGCTAATTCTTTGGCTCCGGCTAAAATTATGGGGATTGATATTGATGAGCCTAATAAAAAAGCTGTAGTTAAAGTGGAAGAAGATAAATTGTCTCTAGCCATTGGTAAAAGCGGACAAAATGTTCGTTTAGCAGCCCGTCTTACTGGCTGGAAAATTGATATAATTCCTTATAATAATGATAATATTGAAATAGAAAAGGTTCAATCTGATGAGTTTGAGGAAATCAAGGAGAGCGAGGAGGCAGAAGAAGAAGTTAAGGAAAAGACAGAGAAGGTGAAAAAGGTAGAAAAAAAAGAGAAGAAGGAAAAAAAGGAAAAGAAAGATAAAGTAGAAAAGGAAGAGAAGGAAGAAGAAACTAAAACAACTAAAAAATCTGCCAAACCTAAAGCAGATAATAAAGATAAAACTAAAAAATAAAATTAATTTCTAGAGGTATTTTAATTTTTTAAATTATTAATTTTAAAAATTAACTTATTTCTAAGAATAAAAGTTATGATGGAAATTTTTATTGTGGCCAGTTCTTTAATTGCCATAATTGCTGGAGTCATTTTAATTGGCTCTATTATGAAGGCCCCTAAGGGCGATGGTAAAATGCAAGAAATTGCCAAGGCCATTCAAGAAGGCGCTAATGCTTTTTTAAATCGTCAATATAGGACGGTAGCAATTGTTGCTTTAATTTTATTTGTAATTATTATTTTTGTTCCATCTCTAGGGATGACAACGGCTTTAGCCTTTTTGATCGGAGCTATTTTATCGGCTGTGGCTGGTTATATTGGTATGCACGTCAGTGTTAGGGCTAATGTTAGAACAGCCGAGGCGGCTAAGACAACCCTTAAAAAGGCTTTGAATGTAGCTGTTAAAGGAGGGAGTATTACTGGTTTATTGGTTGTTGGTTTGGCTTTGTTAGGAACTTCAGTTTTCTATTTAATAACTCAAGACCTGCATGCTTTAATTGGTTTTGGTTTTGGTGGTTCACTTATTTCTATTTTTGCTCGTTTAGGTGGAGGTATTTACACTAAAGCAGCTGATGTCGGAGCAGATTTAATTGGTAAAGTAGAGGCAAATATCCCAGAAGATGACCCTAGAAACCCAGCTGTTATAGCTGACAATGTTGGAGATAATGTGGGAGATTGTGCTGGAATGGCAGCTGATTTATTTGAAACTTATGCCGTTACTTCTATCGCCGCAATGATTTTAGGGGCTATGTTTTTCCCTGGAGTATCAACTGCGATTTTGTTTCCTTTATTTTTAGGAGGAATTTCTATTTTTGCCTCTATTGTCGGAATCTTCTTTATTAGATTGGGCAAGAAGCAAAATATTATGCAAGCCCTTTATAAGGGCTTGATTGCCTCCGGTGTTATTTCAGCAATCGCTTTTTATCCAGCTACTAAATTTTTTATGGAAGGAAATGAAATTTTCCCTTTTCTTAATATTTATATTAGTGCTTTAATTGGTTTAGTAGTTACTGCTTTAATGGTTGTTATTACTGAATATTATACTTCTACAAAGTTTAAGCCAGTTAAAAGTATTGCCGAGGCTAGCAAGACTGGTCATGGTACTAATGTTATTTCCGGCTTAGCTGTTTCTATGAAATCAACTTTATGGCCAGTACTAGTTATTGCAGCTGCTATTTTAGGAACCTATAGCTTAGCAGGATTGTATGGAGTTGCTATTGCTGCCGTAGCTATGCTTTCTATGGCTGGTATTATTGTGGCTATTGATTCCTATGGTCCTATCACTGATAATGCTGGCGGAATCGCTGAAATGTCAGAGTTAAGTGAAGAAGTTAGAGACAGAACCGATGCTCTTGATGCTGTTGGTAATACTACTAAAGCTGTTACTAAGGGTTATGCTATTGGTAGCGCTGCCTTGGCTACTTTAGTTTTATTTGCTGATTATACTCATAGGGCGGGCGAAAAGTTTATTTTTGCCATAGACAATCCTAACGTTTTAGTTGGTTTATTTATTGGGGGTCTTCTTCCATATTATTTCGGTGCCTTAGCTATGAAGGCGGTTGGAAAGTCTGCTGGCTCTGTAGTAGAAGATGTTAGAGCTCAATTTAAAGAAAAACCAGGGATTATGGAAGGAACAGAAAAACCAGACTACGGACGAACAGTTGATATTGTTACGAAGTCAGCTCTTAGAGCAATGATTTTACCAGCCCTTATTCCTGTGGTTGCTCCAATTTTAGTTGGTTTCTTATTAGGAGTAGAGGCTTTAGGTGGTCTTCTTATCGGATCTATTATCACTGGTATTTTTGTGGCTATTTCTATGACTTCCGGTGGAGGTGCCTGGGACAATGCTAAAAAATATATTGAATCTGGTCATTTCGGTGGTAAGGGTTCTGACGCTCACAAAGCAGCGGTTACTGGCGACACCGTTGGTGATCCATATAAGGACACAGCTGGTCCCGCTATTAACCCGATGATTAAAATTATAAATATAGTGGCCTTGTTGATTATTGGTTTGCTATTGTAAATATTCTTAACAAAAACAAATTATGAAAGTTACAAGAAAAGATTTAGAGAAATCACAAATTGAGCTAACCGTTGAGGTTAGTGTAGAAGAATTAACTCCCTTTATTCAAAAGGGAGCTGAATCCTTATCAAAGGAAATAAAGATAGAAGGTTTTCGTCCAGGAAAAGTTCCTTTTGATATTCTAAAACAGAAAGTGGGCGAAGTTTCTATTTGGGAGGAAGCAGCCAAGCTTCTTATCAATAAACAAATTTATCAAATTATTGATGAAAATGTTAAAGAAGAAGAAATAGTTGGGCAACCCCAAGTAGATATTTCTAAGATAGCTCCGGGCAATCCACTGGAGTACAAAATAAAACTAATTACTTTACCAAAAATAACTTTAGGAGATTATAAGGAATTAAAAATAAAGGCTGATAAGGTTGAAGTAGACGAGAAAGAAGTAAATAAAGTTTTAAATGATTTAGTGGAGATGCGAGCTGTTGAGAAAATTTCCGAAGAAGCTATCAAGGATGGCGACAAGGTTTTAACTTCAGTTAATTTATTTTTAGATAAGGTCCCGGTGGAAGATGGACAAAATCCAGAGGTTATAATTTTGATGGGTAAAAACTATTTTGTTGAAGGTTTTGACAAAAATTTATTGGGTCTAAAAAAAGGTGATAAAAAAGAGTTTAGTTTAAATTACCCAACCAGTCATTGGCAGAAAAATTTGGCTGGTAAAAAGGTAGACTTTAAAGTGGAAATTAAAGAGGTTTATTCTCGTGAATTACCAGAATTAAATGACGACTTAGCTAAGGTTTTTAGATTTAAAAATGTTCAAGAACTAAAAGATAATTTGAAAAAAACTATTGAAGACCAAAAAAAGAGAGAGGTTGACCAAAAAAATGAATTAAAAGTTCTTGATAAAATTTTAGAAAAATCAAAATTTGGTGAAATTGCCGATGATTTAATTAAAAGTGAATCTCAGCTAATGATGAGAGAAATTGAGCAAAATATTATTTCTCAGGGAGGAAAGCTGGATGATTATTTATCTAGCATCGGCAAGAGTTATGACCAGTTAATGTTGGAAATGATGCCTAACGCTGTCAAAAGAGTTAAAAGTGCCTTGATTTTAAAAGAGGTGGCTAAGGCAGAAAAAATGGAAACTGAAGAAAAGGAAATTGATGAAAAATTAGAAACCTTAAAAGAACAGTATAAAGATAACGCTGAGGCTATTAAAAATATTACTAGTCCAGCCTATAGAGCCTACTTATCTAACTTTATTTTAAATCAAAAAGTTGTTGAAAATTTAAAGAAGTGGAATCTAGTTTAGTTCATCTTATTTTGCGGAAATGAAAATATTAGCTTTAAATAAAAAAGCAAGTTTTGATTATCAGGTTTTAGAAAATTTTGAAACCGGCATTGTTTTGTTTGGCCATGAGGTTAAGAGTTTGAGATCCGGACAAATGAATTTAAAGGGGGCATACGTTTCTCTCAAAACTAATAAAAAAGGGAATAGCGAAGCCTATCTAATGGCAGCTCATTTGCCTCTTTATAAATTTGCCGGTGAGGTGGATGACTATAAACCAGATAGACCAAGAAAACTTTTACTGAACAAGAAGCAAATTGATTATTTAGTAGGCAAGAAGCAGGAAAAGGGCTTGACAGTTATTCCGATTAAAGTATATACTAAAGGCAGTTTTATCAAGTTAGAGATAGCTATAGTTAAGGGGAAAAAGACTTTTGATAAGCGCGAAGATTTGAAGAAAAAAGACATTGATAAACACATCAGAACGTTAACAAAAAAGAAGCTAAAAGATTATTAAAGTTTTTTTGGGGATGATATTGGCTTCGATAGTAAGAATTTTTTTAAATATTCAAAGCGTGCTGAATAACCACGTTAAAAGTATTCAAAAAGTATAAGTGCCAAAAACACTCTAGCAAAAGCCGCTTTCTCTTGGAAAGTTCCAGCTTTTGCACCAGTTGCCGCTTAATTAATAGTAGCAACCATCGGTCCGGTGACTCCTTATATCCGTCAACCGGTGTAATTTATAAGGATAGATTTTTTCGGCGTTGTCCCTTAAAAATCGAAAGATTAGACAACTCGTTATTATTTTATTTTGCTTAATTTTTAAAATAATAATTAAAATTTAATTAAGCTATTTTTGTAAAATTATTTAAAAAAACTTATTAGACACGGGTTCAATTCCCGTCATCTCCACAAGGGGAATAGCCGTGGTGGCGGAACTGGTAGACGCGCTGGACTTAAAATCCAGTGATAGTGATATCGTGGGAGTTCGAGTCTCCCCCGCGGCACATTGAATTTAGCGGGTATCGTATAATGGCTATTATATAACCTTGCCAAGGTTGAGATACGGGTTCGATTCCCGTTACCCGCTCATAATAAAAATAAAAAAAAATGAGAAGAAAATTTAAATTTGCTCGAGCTGATAAGAGCAAAAATGAAAAAAAATTTAATGCTAACGAAAGAATTAGAGCCGAAAGAGTTTTTTTAATTAACGAAGAGGGCGAAAATGTTGGTGTTATTGAAACCTACAAAGCTATAGAAATGGCTAAGGAGGCTGGTTTAGATTTGGTGGAAGTTAATCCTAAAGCTGACATACCAGTGGCTAAAATATTAGATTTAGGCCAGTTTAAATATGAACAAGACAAAAAGGCCCACAAGCAAAAAGCTTTACAGAAAAAAGTTGAAATGAAGAATATTCGTCTTTCTTTGCGAATAAGTAGACACGACTTAGAAGTCAGAGTAGAGCAGGCTTATAAGTTTTTGTTGAAGGGCAATAAAACAAAAATAGAAATGACTCTTAGAGGCCGAGAAAAGCAACATTTTGATAAGGCCAGGGAGGTTATGATGGAATTTGTTGGAGATTTAAAGAATAAGCCCGATATAATAGTAGAAGAAGAGCAACCCTTGACAAAACAGCCAGGAGGGCTTAGTATAATATTAGTTAATAAAAAGTAAAATCAGTTAAAATCAGGTTTTATGGTACCTGTTTTTTTAGCTTATATAATGAATATGCCAAAAATAAAGACTCATAAGGCTACTAGTAAGAGATTTACTAAAACAGCCAAAGATAAGGTTATGCATCGAAAAGGAGGACAGGGCCACTTTAACTCTCGAGAATCAGGTAATACTACTAGAAAAAAAAGGCGAGATTTAGAAATAACCTCAACTCTAGTTAAAACAGTTAAGAAATTAACTCCTTATAAATAATTAATAGTAATTTCAAGATACAAAAATATTTTTAATTTCCAGATTTTTGTTTTTTGATTAGAATATATATGCCAAGAGTTAAAAGAGGAACTACCCACGTTAAAAGACGTCGAAATCTTTTAAAACAAGTTAAGGGATACAAGTGGGGTCGTAAAAAACTTATTAAACTAGCTAAAACTGCTCAAACCAAGGCTGGAGCCCATGCTTTTAATGATAGACGTAAAAAGAAGAGGGTTACTCGTAGTTTGTGGCAGATAAAAATTAATGCCTTTGTTCGAGAACAAGGGACTACTTATTCTAAATTTATAGATGCCTTGAAAAAAAATAATATCGAGGTTGATAGAAAAATATTATCCGACTTAGCAGTTAACAATAAAAAAATATTATCAAATATTGTTGACAAGGTTGGTCTTAAAAAGTAATAATATAGTAACAAGATAAAGATAAAAAAATGAAAGAAATTAAAATAATTCAAATTATAATATCGATTCTTCTAATAGTTGTTATTTTATTACAAAATAGAGGAGCTGCTTTAGGGGGTGTTTTCGGAGGAAGTAACGCAGTCTTTTTAACCAAGAGAGGTATTGAAAAAAAGCTTTTTGTTTTAACTATAATTTTAGCAATATTGTTTTTTGCTGTTTCTTTAGGGTCTATCTTATTATATCGCTAATTTATCATATCGCTTTTAAATTTAAATCGTGAAACCAATTAATTCCTCAGAAGATCAAATAAGTTCGTATAAAAAAGAGAAAAAGAATAGTTTTTTTTCTAAGTTTTTTGTTTTATTTAATAAGAAAAAAACAAAAACAGATTTAAGTAAAAGGGATAAAGACTTGGATCATAAATTAGTTTATTCCTTGTCTCCTAAAAAAATACCTAGTTTTAAACAATTAAAATATTCTAAAAAAGTTTTGCCACCAAGAGAAAGAAGAATTATTAATATTTTGTTAATTTTAATATTGTTGGCTTTGGTTTTTTGGGGAGTTAAATTTTATAAAGATCATTTAGTTGTTTATCCTCAATTTGGTGGAGAATATACTGAAGGACTTTTTGGTTCTCCTAAAAACATAAATCCTCTTTATAGCACAGCTAGAGATGTTGATAGTGATATAAGCCGTTTGATTTTTTCTTCGCTTTTTACTAGAGACGGGTCTGGCAATATTATTAATGACTTAGCAGAAAATTATTTTATCAGCGAAAATGGCTTAGAATATCAAATAAAAATAAAAGAAGGAGTAATGTGGCATCATGGAGAAGAATTAACATCCGATGATATTATTTTTACTTTCTCGGCCATAAAAAATCCCGAATATGGTTCTCCCTTAAGAGCTTATTTTTCTGGTATCAATATTGAAAAAATAGATGACTTCACTTTTAAGTTTGTTTTAAGTGAAGTTTATGCGGGTTTTTTAGAATTGTTAAATTTCGGAATTTTGCCCCAAGATCTATGGTCTGAAATTTTACCACAAAATGCTTTTTTGCATGAATTGAATATAAAACCTATTGGTTCTGGACCCTATAAATTAAAATCATTAACTAAAAATAAAAATGGAGAGATTCGGGAGTTGTTGTTAATTTCTAATGATAACTATTATTATCAGGTCCCGTATATTAGTAAAATAGTTTTAAAATTTTATAATAACTATAATGAATTAGCCAGCGCTTTAAATAATAATCAAGTGAACGGAATTGGTTATTTACCACATAGCATGAAGTCTGAGCTTATATCACAAAACTCTTTAAACTTTCATAAGTTAGGCTTGCCCCAAATAACTTCATTGTTTGTTAATAAAAACAAAAATTCTTTATTAGATAATAAGGATTTTCGTCAAATGTTAGCTAGGCTTGTAGATAAAAATAAAATTAGTGATGAGGTTTTTTCTGGAAATGCTAGCCCGGCTTATGGTCCTATTTTACCTAGTAGCCCTTCTTATAATCAGGATATTAACAAGATTGATTATGACTATGATTTGGCTAAAGAATTTTTGGAGGAAAATAACTGGTCTTTGTTGGAATTGAAATTAGAGGAGATCGAATTAATCAAAGAGGTTTCTCGTTTAGAGGAGGAAGACAATTCCTCTTCCGATACAGAAGAAAATGAATCACCTGAGAATGAAGAGGAGCAGGTTGTTAATCAAGATTTAGAAAATAAAAAAAATGAATTAGAAGGCCTTTCCGATTGGGAGGTTAAAAAAAATATTGTTTCTTCATTTTCCGACCAAGAAGAAAATTTAGTTGGTTATTGGAGATTTAAAAAATCTAATGTTTCAGGAAGAGATTATGATTTTTTAGTTTTAAATTTAACGACTGTTGATTCAGTTGATAATACCTTAGTGGCTGATTTTATAAAATCATCTTGGGAAAACATTGGGATTAGGGTTAATATTAAAACAATTAGTTCTAATATGGTTTCGTCAGAAATCATTAAGCAGAAAAATTTTGAAGTATTACTTTTAAGTCAGGTGGTCGGCAGTGATCAAGACGCTTATGCTTTTTGGCACTCCTCTCAAATTGGTGAAACTGGTTTGAATATTTCAGAGTACAAGAACAAGGATGTTGATAGCTTGTTAGAGGAAGCTCGCTTAGCTTTAAAAGAAGAAGACCGTATAGAAAAATATAAGAAGTTTCAAGAAATTTTGAGTAACGATTTTCCGGTCATTTTCCTTTATTATCCTACTTATAATTACATCCAAAATAAAAGTATTAAAGGATTTAATTTCTCTAGTATTTTAAACCCGGCCGATCGATTTAATGATATCTCTAATTGGTATATTCGGGTTAAAAGAAAAATTGAGCTTTAACTTCTTCCTATAAAAATTAATTTGTAAGTTTATTTTATAATTTTTTTGATATTATAAAATAATTTAAACGTGTATGATTAGAAAATATAAGTCTTATTCTTCTGGGCAAGAGACTTCTTCGAGTGACAAAAGACCCAGCAGCTACAAGGCAAGTGGTAATTTTTCAAAGAAAAATACCTTCAAAAGAGGTCCTAATAAAAATTTTAGACCTTTAACTGAGAAAAAGATTGTTGATTTGAATGGAAAATTAAGAGTTATTGTTTTGGGTGGCCTAGAAGAGGTTGGCCGAAACATGACTTTAATTGAATATGAAAAAGAAATAATTATAATTGATATGGGGCTACAATTTCCCGAAGAGGACATGCTCGGAATTGATTATATCATCCCTAATGTTTCCTATTTAGAAGATAAAAAAGACAGAGTCAAAGCTGTTTTTATAACTCATGGTCATTATGACCATATTGGTGGCATCCCTCATATTATGGGAGAAATTGGTAATCCCCCAATGTTTATGGGAAAGATGACTGCCGGCCTAGTTCAAAAGAGAAGTGTAGAATTTAAAAAAGCACCAGTTTTAAAAATAAAAGAGATAACTGAAATGGATCGTGTTAAAGTTTCTGATAAAATTCAAGTAGAATTTTTACGAGTAAATCACTCTATTCCAGATTGTTTTGCTATTATTATTACTACTCCTTTAGGAAAAGTCGTTCATACCGGAGACTTTAAAATAGATTTTTCTCCAGTTAATGATAAGCCGGCCGATCTGAATCGCATTGCTCAATTAGGGGCAGAAAATATTTTATTATTAATGTCAGATTCAACTGATGCTACTCACCCTGGTTACCAGATTTCAGAGTCAGCTATTGGAGATGAGATGGGTAAGTTGTTTGATAAAATTGAAGGCCGTATTATTATTGGGACTTTCGCCTCTCAGCTTAGTCGTGTTCAAAAAATATTTGATTTAGCTAAAAAATACGGTCGAAGAGTTTCTTTGCAGGGACGAAGCATGAATGATAACGTTGATGTGGCTCATAAAATTGGTTATTTAAAGTTTGATCCTAAAATATTAGTTGAAGACAAAGATTTAAATAGGGTTAGGGATGATAATATTATTATTATTGGAACTGGAGCTCAGGGTGAAAGTAATGCTTTCTTATCCCGAGTGGTTAATTCTGAACATAGAGTGGTAAAATTGAAAAAAGGTGACACCGTTATCTTTTCTTCTTCAGTTATTCCCGGGAATGAACGGAGCATCCAAAATTTAATGGACATGGTAGTTCGTCAGGGGGCTAAAATTATTCATTACAAGATGATGGATATCCATGCTGGAGGCCACGCTAAAGCTGAAGACTTGAAATTAATGATGCGCCTAATTAAACCGCAATATTTTATGCCGATAGAAGCTAATCATTACATGCTTCAAGCTCACGCTGAGTTAGCTGAGCAAATTGGTATCCCTAAAGATAATATATTTGTAGCCGATAATGGGCAGGTTGTTGAATTCAAAAAAGGACAAAAAGATATTGGTCCAAAAAGATATAACGTTCTAGGGGAATTAACCAAGGAGAAAGTGCCCAGTGATTATGTTATGGTTGATGGCTTGGGTGTCGGAGATGTCTCGGCCATAGTACTACGGGATCGTCGTGTTATGTCAGAAGATGGAATGATTGTCGTTATTGTAACAATTGATTCTAAAACTGGAGATTTAATAGGAAGTCCCGATCTAATTTCTCGTGGTTTTATCTATATGAAGGAAAATCGTGATTTAATTGAGAAGACTAGAGCTAAAGTTAAGGCGATTGCTCGTGACAAAAACCCTAACACTCCGGCTGATGATGATTTTATTAAAAATAAGATCAGAAATGAGGTTGGTCAATTATTATTTACTGCCACTAAGCGCAGACCTATGGTCTTGCCAGTAGTGATTAAAGTTTAGAATTTTAAAGCAACTTTCTGTATATAAAAAAAGACAAGGAGAGATCCCTGTCTTTTTTGTATTTTGATGTAGCCTTATATTCTTTCTCTTTTAATTCTATTTAATAAAATGCCGATAAAAATCCCGGTAATTGCTAAGACAATGGCAATAAATAGCTCTTGATTAATCACCGGCCAAATGTTTTTTTGTCTAATAATAATTTCATGATTATTAATTATTTTAGTTTCTAAAATTTCTTTAAAGGGCCAGATTTTGTTTAGTGCTCCCAACATAAAGCCAATTAATAGCATTAAAGTTGTTTGATAGTATCTTTTTAATAGGAAGCTTAGGAATTTGGAGAAGGCTAATAATCCAATTAGACAACCTAGGGCGAATATTATTATAATTGAAATATTTTCTGGGGCCAGGGGATTTTTTAGGGCTGATATCATAAATTCATATTTGCCAATTAGGAGAAGTATAAAAGCTCCGCTAATACCTGGGAGTATCATAGCACAAATTGCTAGGGCTCCGCTTAAAAATATGAAGCCGTAGGTTTCGGGACTTTGGGCTGGAGCCAGGAAGCTGATTAACCAGGCAATTATAAAGCCTAGAATTAAAAAAATAATAGAAAGTGGCTTTATGTTTTTTTTAGGAATTAATAGTAGGGCTGAGATTATTATTAAACCAAAGAATAAACTAAATAAATAGATGGGATAATTTTCTAGGGTCCAGCTAATAATTCTAGCTAAGCTGATAATAGCTATAATTATTCCCAAAAATAAGGATAATAAAAATTTCCAGTCGATTGAGTTGAAAGCTTTTTTGAAACGCAAGCTAAGGATATTTTTGAAAAATTCAAAATTAATTGAACGTAATTCGTCGATTATTTTTTGGTATATTTTTAGAATTAAGGCCATAGTTCCGCCGGATATTCCAGGGACAATGTCAACTGATCCCATGGCGACGCCCTTTAGAAAGGTGGAAAAATATTTTTTCATTTCTTTTTGCTCATTTTAATTATTAGGCTGCTTTATATAGTTTAATTATAAACATTATTTGGTCTGATGTCCAATTTTTTTTAAATAAAATTTATATATTGACTTGCCGGAGGGGGGGGTGGTATAATAGGAGTATTAAAATCATTAAGATTATTAGCCCCAGCGTACGCCGGGATGACAAGGGGAGATCTAATATAGCAAAAATAAACTCTATGTTTAAAATTAAAACCAAAAAACAAGGATTTACTTTGATCGAGCTACTAGTAGTAATCGCCATAATTGGTATTTTAGCTACTCTTGCGGTAGTGTCATTACAAAATGCTAGAAAGAATGCGCGAGATGCTAAAAGAATAGCCGATGTTAAACAAATGCAAACGGCACTGGAATTATATTTTAATGATAATGGACAATATCCCACCGAAGTAACTAGCACTATCGCCTATGGAGATAGTATTTATATGGCAGTAGTCCCATCTGCTCCAACTCCTCCCGACGGAGATTGTGCGGAGGGCGACAACACTTATTCTTATTCTCCAGCGGGTTCAGAAAATGAGTCCTATGAAATATCATTTTGTTTAGGTGGTCCTATTTCTAATTTATCTTCTGGAGATAAGGTAGCTACTCCGGCGGGGATAGCAGATCCTTCTGTGATCATCCAATATACCTTGACTCTCATTAAAACAGGATATGGTAGCGGAACTGTAATAAGTTCTCCTTCCGGCATTAATTGTGGCTCAACATGTTCCTATGATTTTAATGATGGAGCCTCTGTTGTTTTAACTGCCGATTCTATAGATGTAGGTACTTTTTCTGGTTGGTCGGGAGGAGGGTGTTCGGGGACTGTACCCTGTACAGTGTCTATGAGCGAGGATATAACTGTTTATGCTGACTTTTATATTGCAGGGGGCCCAATATAGCTGTAAACATTATATTTGTATTTATTTTTCTAGTAATAAGCATTATCCCCCTTGCCTTTTTTAAATTAATAATATATAATCATCCCATAAACTTAATATAGCCTTTTTATAAACATCTTGGACCTAAGGCGGCCAGGAACTTTCTACTTTTATTAAAGAGAAGGTTAACTCATTCTTTTTTATTTATAATCAATATTTTCATTATAAATAAAACTAAAAATATGAGTGAAGATAAAAAAAGTAATCATATTTTAGAAGCATTATTAGAACAAGACAAAATAAATATTCCTAAAGTGGGAGATATTGTTTTAGGCAAAGTTGTTTCTGCTTCTAAGTCAGAAGTTCGTTTAGATATCGACGGAGTTTTTGTTGGTATTGTTCGTGGTCCAGAATTATATTTCGAAGCCGAAGAATTTGCTAATTTAAAACCAGGTGATGAAGTTGAGGCTACTGTCATAGAAGAAGAGAACGAAAGAGATGTTTTAGAATTATCTTTTCGTCAGGCTGGTCAAGAGAAGGCCTGGAGTAAATTAAACCAAGCCTTAAAAGATAAAGAGGTTGTCAAAGTTAAAGTAACAGATGCTAATAAAGGTGGTTTGTTGGTAAAATATTATCAAATTCCTGGATTCTTGCCGGTTTCACAACTTTCCCCAGAAAATTATCCTAGGGTTAGTGGAGGAGACAAGCAAAAAATATTAGATAAATTAAAATCTTTTGTTGGACAAGAAATTGATGTGAATATTATTAATTTAGGAGAAGAGTCTGATAAAATAATTTTTAGTGAAAAGGATGTTTGGAACAAAAAGCAAAAGCATATTATAGATAAGTATAAAGTCGGTATGGTAGTTGATGGTAAAATTTCAGCCGTTACTAACTTTGGTGTCTTTATTAGCTTTGGCGAGGGCATGGAAGGTTTAATCCATATTTCAGAGTTAGCTTGGCAGAGAATAGATTCTCCTGAAAAAGATTATAAGGTTGGAGATGAGATTAAGGCCGAAATTGTAAATCTAGATAATAATAAAATATTTTTAAGTGCTAAAAGAATAATTGAGGATCCTTGGAAAAAGGCGGTTAAAAAGTATAAAAGTGGAGATATTGTTAAAGGGGAAGTTCTAAAGATTAATCCATTTGGCCTTTTTGTAAAATTAGACGAAGAGATTCATGGTTTGGCTCATATTACTCAATTAGGCATAAATCCAAGAGATAAAATTAGTGATTTATTTAAGACTGGAGATATATTTGATTTTGAAATTTTATCAATTTCGCCAGCTGATCATCGCCTAGGTTTAAAAATTATCAAAGAAGGAAAGAAGTCTAAAAAAAATGACTCAGAGAAAGAAGCTAGCGAAAAAAAAGTAGACAAGAAAGTAGAAAAGAAAGAGGATAAAAAGGAAGATAAAAAGGAGGGTGAAAAAGAAGGTAAAAAAGAAGATAAAAAAGAAAAGTCTGGAAAAAATGATAAAAAAGATGAAGTAAAGAAGCCTAAAAAAGAAGATGGGGGAGAAGACAAAGATAAAGCTAAGAGTTCAACTAAAAAACCAAAGACCGAGAGCGAAAAATAATTTGAAATAATAAAAATAAGAGGCTTTTAAAAAACCTCTTATTTTTATTGAAAAGTTGTTTTTAAATCTAATTTATTATATAATCATAGATGATAATAATTAATATTTAAATATGAAGTCTTTTTTAAAGAATTTTTTAGTTTTTTTGTTTGTTTTCTTAATAATAGCTAGCTTATTTAGTGTTTTTTCTGATAAAACAACTCAGCCCGAAAACATTTTAATAAGCGATATGATAAACCTCATAAAAGATGAAAAAGTCTCTGAGATTGTGGTTTCTAGTAATAAAATAAATCTTGTTCTGGATTCAGGAGAGGAAAAGGTTACTAAAAAAGAGGCCGGAGAATCATTGTCATCTTTATTGAGTAATTTTTCAGTTGAAACTGAGAAAATTTCCAAGATAGATATATCAGTTAAAGAAGGGGATGGCTTTGGTGCCTTTATGCTTTCTCTCTTACCATTTTTAATTCCGTTTTTGTTAATAGTTGTTTTCCTTTACTTTATGATGAAGGGTGTTTCAGGTGCTAACTCTAAGGCTATGATGTTCGGACAGTCTCAGGCCAAGGAGTTCGATAATAATCAAAAGAACAAAACAACCTTCAAAGATGTAGCTGGAGCCGAAGAAGCTAAGCAGGAATTAAGTGAGATAGTCGACTTTTTGAAGTTCCCTAAAAAATTTCATGACTTGGGAGCTAAAACACCAAAAGGAGTTTTGCTTTTAGGAAGTCCTGGAACTGGAAAAACATTAATGGCCAAGGCCGTCGCTGGAGAAGCTAATGTTCCCTTTTTTAGTATTTCTGGTTCAGAGTTTGTAGAAATGTTTGTGGGGGTTGGTGCTTCCAGGGTTCGTTCTTTATTCCAAAAGGCCAAGAAAAATTCTCCTTGCATTGTTTTTATCGATGAAATTGACGCTGTTGGTCGTCGTCGAGGAGCTGGATTAGGTGGGTCACATGATGAGAGAGAACAAACATTAAACCAAATTTTAGTAGAAATGGATGGCTTTGATCAAAATACTAACATTATTATAATAGCTGCTACCAATAGGCCAGATGTTTTAGATCCAGCCTTACTTAGACCGGGCCGTTTTGACAGGCAAGTGGTTATTGATTTGCCAGACTTGAAGGATAGAGAAGCCGTTCTTAATGTTCATGCCAGAAAAAAGCCTTTATCTAAAGATGTTAATTTAAAAAGAATAGCAGAAAGAACTCCTGGATTTAGTGGAGCTGATTTGGCCAACGTTTTAAACGAGGGGGCAATTTTGGCGGCCAGACAAAACAAAAAATCTATTGATATAGCAGATTTATTTGAAGCCATTGAAAAAGTAATGATAGGGCCGGAAAGAAAGAGTCGTGTCATCACCGAAGAGGAAAAAAAGATAGCTGCTTATCATGAAGCCGGGCATGCTTTAGTGGCTCATTTTTTACCCAATTCCGATCCGGTCCATAAAGTTTCTATTATTGCTCGAGGTCAGGCTGGTGGATATACTTTGAAGTTGCCAACTAGTGACAAAAGGATGTACTCAAAGAGTTATTTTATCGATGAAATAGGAGTTTTATTGGCTGGTCATTTAACTGAGAAAAAGATTTTTGGTGAGGTGACTACTGGAGCTACCTCCGACCTTAGAAGAGCGACCAATCTAGCTCGTCGTTTAATAACGGACTACGGTATGAGCGACAAGCTGGGCCCCCGAACCTTTGGTGAAAAAGAAGAAATGATTTTCTTGGGTCGTGAAATCCATGAACAAAGAGATTATAGCGAAAAGGTAGCCGAGATGATTGATGCTGAAATTAATGAAATTATGAAAGAAGGAGAAAAAAAGGCCGAAAAAGTTTTATCAGATAAAAAAGATTATTTAGAAAAAATAGTAAAGGTTTTATTAGAAAAAGAAACCATAGAAAAAGAGGAGTTTGAATCGCTGGTAAGCGAATAAAACCTTAAATTGACTATTTCCTTAATTTAAATTATACTTAAAATCGTAAGTCCTAAAAATTAACATCCTAAAGATCTTAAAGATCTCAAAGATCCTAAAGATCCCATTTTTCAATATGTCTGTACCAAAAAAAAGAAAAACCAGATCCTCTGTTGGTCAAAGTAGATCACATCAAGCATTAAAAACTAAAACTTTATCTAGCTGTTCTAAGTGTGGGCAAGCTGTTTTACCTCATAATGCCTGTGGTTTTTGCGGGAACTACAAAAACAAGGAGGTTTTGAAAGTTGAAAGTAAAAAAGTTAAAAAATAAAAATAAAGCACTTTTATAGTGCCTTATTTTTTAATATTATTTTATGGCCAATCGTCATTTATCCAGAACTATAGCTATGCAAACTTTGTTTGCTTGGGACTTTAATGGTAGAAATAAAAATTTAGATGAAATTATTAGTGAAAATTTTTTCAATTTTGCGCCTGAATTTGATGATGGTGGTTTTGCTAAGGAATTG
>Ga0334883_1000184_pt1 | contig 117263 bp, 89 predicted proteins | sample GraSluR1_MG_6_FD_207230 | JGI IMG/M metagenome (GOLD analysis project Ga0334883, IMG submission 207230) | Sludge microbial communities from methane-producing bioreactor in Wageningen University, Netherlands - Granular Sludge_09_05-R1 | ecosystem: Engineered > Bioreactor > Anaerobic >... | reverse complement strand
CTTGCTAACAAAGAAAAGAAAAAGAAGCAAAAAGAAAAGAAAATCAAGCACTTACAACAATTCTTTCTCTTTCTTAACTCTGGGTTGTTGATGGGGCTAATCTAAAGGGCTTTGCGTTAAAAAAAAGCTCGAGTACTTTAACTGTATCCTTATTGTCGTCACAGACGACAAGCCCTCGCACCTGCGATGCAATCGCAGGCGAACCCACTCTGCGTTGATCTGCGAAATCTGCGGGAGAAATATTTAAAGCCAGCCGGTCAGGAATAGCCGTTGGTAACGGTTATCAACGGCTATCAACGGCTATCAACAGTTATCATCGGCTATCAGCCGTTAATATCTGATATCAACGGATAGTAACGGCTATTAACGGCTATTAACGGCTATTAACGGCTGTCATCGGCTATCATCGGCTATCATCGGCTATCATCGGCTATCAACAGTTATCATCGGCTATCAGCCGTTAATAACTGATATCAACGGATAGTAACGGCTATTAACGGCTGAAATAGTCCCCTGAAAAAGTAAGTTGTTTAAGTCATAATTCATAAGGAATATGTAAGAAGTCAAAAGGTGGGGAGCTTAGAAAACCTGCTTTTCACACCTCTGTGACTCCTCTGTGGACTCCGTGTAAGCTTTTGTTTTCCATAGCTTATCTCACACTGAGGTGCACGGAGAAGGCACAGCGCTTCCCAGAGTATTGAGCAAGGGCGGCCGACCTTGTGTTTTCCTTGTGTACATTGTGGTCAATCAACAAGCGGACCCTTCGGCTGCCCTTCGGCTGCGCTCAGGGTGAGCGCTCAGGGCTAGCAAGCGGACAAGCGGCGAATGTGTTAAGTAAGAAGGCATATGATCGGGTGGGAGAGCGTGCCAAGGTTTGGGAACTTAGGATGATGCGGTAAGTTTGAGTTTGAAGATGAGTTTGAGGATGAGGAACAGGAGAAGCCCCTTCGCGCTCATAGCGTTTTCTTTGCGATCCTTGCGGCTAACAAGCACGAGTCCGAGTTCGAGTTCGAGTGCGAATTATTGAGGAGAAGGGAAAGCCCCTTCGCGGGCTTTGCGTTATTCTTTGCGGCTTTGCGTTAAAAAAAAGCTCGAGTACTTTAACTGTATCCTTATTGTCGTCACAGACGACAAGCCCTTGCACCTGCGATGCAATCGCAGGCGAACCCACTCTGCGTTGATCTACGAAATCTGCGGGAGAAATATTTAAAGCCAGCCGGTCAGGAATAGCCGTTGGTAACGGTTATCAACGGCTATCAACGGCTATCAACAGTTATCATCGGCTATCAGCCGTTAATATCTGATATCAACGGATAGTAACGGCTATTAACGGCTATTAACGGCTATTAACGGCTGTCAACGGCTATCAACGGCTGATATAGTCCCTTGAAGGAGCACCTTGCTTAAGTCATAATTCATAAGGAATATGTAAGAAGTCAAAAGGTGGGGAGCTTAGAAAACCCGCTTTGCGCACCTCTGTGACTCCTCTGTGGACTCCGTGTAAGCTTTTGTTTTCCATAGCTTATCTCACACGGAGGTGCACGGAGAAGGCACAGCGCTTCCCAGAGTATTGAGCAAGGGCGGCCGACCTTGTGTTTTCCTTGTGTACATTGTGGTCAATCAACAAGCGGACCCTTCGGCTGCCCTTCGGCTGCGCTCAGGGTGAGCGCTCAGGGCTAGCAAGCGGACAAGCGGCGAATGTGTTAAGTAAGAAGGCATATGATCGGGTGGGAGAGCGTGCCAAGGTTTGGGAACTTAGGATGATGCGGTAAGTTTGAGTTTGAAGATGAGTTTGAGGATGAGGAACAGGAGAAGCCCCTTCGCGCTCATAGCGTTTTCTTTGCGATCCTTGCGGCTAACAAGCACGAGTCCGAGTTCGAGTTCGAGTGCGAATTATTGAGGAGAAGGGAAAGCCCCTTCGCGGGCTTTGCGTTATTCTTTGCGGCTTTGCGTTAAAAAAAAGCTCGAGTACTTTAACTGTATCCTTATTGTCGTCACAGACGACAAGCCCTTGCACCTGCGATGCAATCGCAGGCGAACCCACTCTGCGTTGATCTACGAAATCTGCGGGAGAAATATTTAAAGCCAGCCGGTCAGGAATAGCCGTTGGTAACGGTTATCAACGGCTATCAACGGCTATCAACAGTTATCATCGGCTATCAGCCGTTAATATCTGATATCAACGGATAGTAACGGCTATTAACGGCTGTCAACGGCTAATATAGTCCCTTGAAGGAGCACCTTGCTTAAGTCATAATTCATAAGGAATATGTAAGAAGTCAAAAGGTGGGGAGCTTAGAAAACCCGCTTTGCGCACCTCTGTGACTCCTCTGTGGACTCCGTGTAAGCTTTTGTTTTTCATAGCTTTTCTCACACTGAGGTGCACGGAGAAGGCACAGAGAATTCCGGAGTATGGGGAAAGGTCGGCCACCCTGGTGCACCTTGTGTTTTCCTTGTGTACATTGTGGTCAATCAACAAGCGGACCCTTCGGCTTCCCTTCGACTTGCGCTCAGGGTAAACACTCAGGGCAAGCAAGCGAGAAGCGAGAAGTGAAGTACTCCTTAAATCACTGATTCACTGAACACTGTCCACTGATCACTGATCACTCATCACTGATCACTGTACAATCTGTTTAACTTTTTATCTTATTCATTAAACATTTTAAGCATTAAGCTTGTTACTATGGGATTCATCTAAATCGACAACTATGAAAAATTTGAAAGTAATGCTCCTGGCCCTCGCCGGACTCCTGGTTTTCGCCTCTTGCAGTGACAATGACGACGATGCCCCCAAGCCTATGCCCAATACCCCTGACATTGTGGAGAAGGCAGTAGCCACCGACAATCTCAGCATCCTGGTGGCCGCCCTTCAGGCTGCCGACCTGGTAGATGCCCTGAAGGCCGACGGCCCCTTCACCGTTTTTGCCCCCACCAACGATGCCTTTATGGCCCTTCTGAACTCCAATCCCCAGTGGAACAGCCTGGAAGACATTGATCAGGAATTGCTCAAAACCGTGCTGCTATTCCACGTCGTTCCCGGCAAGGTGATGGCCGCCGATCTGTCCGACACCTATGTTTCCACACTGGCTTTGGGCGCGGGCAATGAAGCCATTTCCCTGCAGGTAAATACAATGGGCGGGGTAATGTTCAATGGCAATGCCAGCCCGGTGACCACCGATGTGATGGCCTCCAATGGCGTGATCCATATTATTGATGCAGTGATGTTGCCCCCCACCGTCGTGGACCTGGCCGTCAACAATCCTGCCTTCTCCAGCCTGGTGGCAGCCCTCACGCGGGCCGACCTCACCACTGATTTTGTCTCCATTCTTTCCGGCGACGGCCCCTTCACGGTCTTTGCCCCCACCAATGCCGCTTTTGATGCCCTGCTGGCCAGCAATAATGACTGGAATACCCTGGCCGATATCCCGGTAGCCACCCTGGAAGCCGTATTGACCTACCACGTAATCAGCGGTGCCAATGTGCAGTCCGGGGCCTTAACAGACAAGCAGATGGTGACCACCCTGGGCGGTGATTTCACCATCGATCTTGACAGCGGTGCCCAGATCAAGACCACGAGCGGACAAACTGTAAATATTGTCATCACGGATGTGCAAGGCATCAATGGCGTGGTTCACGCGGTGGACCAGGTACTGATTCCCTGAGGCCATCCTTCCACATAATACAACCAGGGCCGTCCTTCCCGGACGGCTCTATTTTTTTTGCAGCCCAATGCTGCACTCAGGGAAGGGCAAAATGCCGTATGGCATAATGATGCCTATGTTAACCCTATGTTAAAAAGCTGATTTACAGGATTTATTCGGGTATGTTTGTACTCATTCTAAATAAGAACCAAAGCAAAAACCACTCTTTATGAAAAAGATGTTAAACACCTTAAGCGCCGGCCTGCTACTGTTGGCACTGAGTTTCGGCTCACTCACGAGCAGCAATGCGAGGGATGCCATTGGAAAAGATGATTTCAAAACGATGGGGAGCAAAGAGTGCAGCAGCATTGCGGTGCTCGATGGGGATTCTTCGCGTGTAGCAGAGAAAGAGGCCCACCCGCTTCAGGCAGAGATGGGAGAAGCAGCCTTTGAGAAGCGCACAGATATTCCCTCCAATACGCTTTCCATCGACATAGAGGCCATCATCCTTGAGCTGGAAGCACCGCTGACAGAGGAAGTGTATGAAGACGACATTCCCTTCAACACCCTGGATGTAATGCTATTGAAAGGCATTGAGCTGGAGGAAGAGGCGGAAGTGGATGACCTCCCTTAAATCTCCTCTGTAGAAATATCCCCGCAAAGCAGAAAAACTTTCCGTGGAATATTACCGGATATCCTGGGGAATGATGCCCTTGTTAATTGGTTGTCAATAAATTGATTTACTGGTTTTTACCCAAATACATTTTGCACAATTCCACCTAATACCTTAACCAAAACCTCTCTTTTATGAAGACAATGATGAACACCCTTACTGCCGCTTTGCTTTTGCTGGCACTGACTTTCGGATCACTGACGAGTGTCAATGCGCAGGAAAAGGACGCTTATGATGATGGATCGGTATGGAATGTTACCTATGTGCGTACCCACGCCAATCAATCGGATGTTTACCTGAAAGATTTGAGCAAAACCTGGGCCCGTGCGATGGATGCTTATGTGACGGCCGGTTTGATCAAATCATACAAAATCCTATCCGGGAATGCCTTTGGAGAAGATGATTTCAATCTTATGCTGATGATGGAATTCAGCAGTTTTGGGATTTTCGATCCGGATCCTGCACGTGAAGCCCGCTTTGACGCAATCGAAAAGAAGCTGCAGGAAGAGATGGGAAAAGAGGCTTACGACAAGACCGTAGGCAATTACGCCAACATTCGCGACATCCTGGGTTCAAAAACCTTCCGTGAGCTGCATTTGAAGAAATAGTTTGTAGAAAGCAGGCATCCAGCCGGGGAAAACCTATCAGGCCATAATGGCTGGGTAGCGATAGGCCGGTAGGGTGCTCTCTCTTTTTATCCCCTCAAACATCATTGCGAAAACCTTTTGACTTCGCTGCCATTCTTCTCGTAATAGTGCAGCATTTCGGCAATCTTCCTTTTATCATAGCTCGTAATGCAATCTGACAAGACGGTAACTTTGTAGCCTTCCTTGCACATATTATACACGGTGGATTTTACGCAGGCAATGGCGTCTGCACCGCTAATGTAGAACTCGCTTATTTCATTCTTTTTGATAAAGTCCCCAAAGTCTTCGCTGCTTAATGCGTTGCCTTTGGTTTTTTCGAATATGTTTTCGGAAACCACTTTCATCTCCGGAACCAATTCAGCCCCCCGGGTATTCCGTTTGAAAGTGCGTGTGCCCTCCGACAGGTTATAATGCTTTATGTAAACGACGTGGATATCCTTCTCCACGGCCCAATCTATGGCCCGGTTCACATTATCAATGATTTCCCTGTAGTTTTTAGTAATGTCATTCTGAAGGTCAATGACCACCAAAGCTTTATGCTGCATCCGATTTTCTGGTTTTATGTTATCATTCAATGTTCCATTTCATTGGCCATTGCCCTGTGGCTTGTTGGTGCGGGGGTAATGGGTTTGGCCACGCTGCGAAGCACGAAGGGTATGTACGATGGGCAGTTTTGTCTTCTATAAAAATATTCATTTCTCACTTATGGGTTGCCCGGTGCCGTCATTATTTTCTCGCAGAATTATTGGCCTGGCGTTGCTTCCCTCCTTCAGGCCCGGGGCGAGGGTGAAATCCTGCAGGTGCAGAACCTTAAGTTGGACTGACGCTACTCCCTATTCTCGTCGTGGTGGAAGGGCTTAATACTGGCAGTAGTTTTTTTTAACAATCTTTGTCGGTTAAGGTACTTTATATATTTTCGTAAACGAAAACAAAGCAAGTACCATGTTAAGCGTCAAAGAGGTTTCTGACAGACTACAAATTACACCACAGCAAGTTCGGAATTTGTGTCGAGACGGAAAAATGAAAGCTGAAAGGGTTGGAAAATCTTGGATTATCAGTGAGTCTGATTTGGAGGATTATTATTCCTCCACAAGTGCTGGCGTGGCTGAAGATCAACTGTTCTATGGACTAGGAACACCTAAACGATCTAACAAACCAATTGCACTCAGTTTCTTTAGTGGTGCTATGGGTATGGACATTGGTCTTGAGCAAGCAGGTTTTCAAACACTATTCGCAAGTGAAATTGATAATGCTTGTCGAAAGACAATTGCAAAGAATAGACCTGCAATCGCACTTGTCGGGGACATCCGCAAGTTTTCACCTGAATCAGTTCGAAAGATATCAGGTCTTAGTGAAACTGATGAAATAGACCTAGTTGTTGGTGGCCCGCCTTGTCAAGCATTCAGCACAGCGGGCAATCGTAAGGGCTTCGAAGACGACAGAGGAAATGTTTTTCTAGCATTCATCGATATGGTTATCGGGCTGAATCCAAAGTATGCTGTAATAGAAAATGTCCGTGGACTATTGTCAGCTCCACTCAAGCATCGGCCTCATAGCCTTCGAGGTGAAGGATATCCAAATTTGACTGTAGAAGAATTACCAGGTGGTGCACTTTATGAGATTATGAATAGATTGGAAAGTGCCGGTTACGCTGTTAGCTTCAATTTATATAATGCTGCTAATTTTGGAACTCCCCAAAAGAGAGAACGTGTAGTTTTAATCTGTTCGAGAGATGGGCATCGGCCTCCGTATCTAGAACCAACTCACTCTGAAGATGCCAGTTTCGGATTACCGAAATGGACAACTTTCAAACAAGCCTTGAAAGGCCTAAGTTCTAATGATGCAGAGTTCATTTCATTTCCTGAGAAGAGGTTGAAATATTACCGCCTATTGAAACCAGGAGAGAATTGGCGAAGTCTGCCAGATGAATTACAAAGAGAAGCTATGGGCAAAGCCTATTTTTCGGGTGGAGGTAAGACCGGCTTTTTGAGAAGACTTCATTGGAATAAACCTTGTCCAACATTGGTAACTCATCCTGCAATGCCAGCAACGGATTTGGCTCATCCAGAAGAGCATAGACCTTTAAGTGTGCAAGAATACAAGCGGGTTCAAGAGTTTCCAGAAGATTGGGATATTCAGGGTAGCATTCTAGATAAATACAAACAAATAGGTAATGCTGTACCAGTCGGTTTGGGACGAGCAATTGGAACACACATAATCAAGCTTCTAGAAGGGAAGAAAGTATCAACTTATGATGGCTTTCCCTACTCTCGATACAAACGTACGAATGAGAAGGAATGGAAGATGGAATTCGAAGCAACAATTAAGATGTATGAGAAACAGCGACTTCTAGTAGAAGCATAATTCTATTTTTTCGTAATTGTCCCCTTAGAATTGAATTCAAGTAGTTTGTCCCAGTCGATAATGCCTGTATCAGTGAAGAATTCCTCAGTTAATTCCTTCGTAAACATATTTATTTTCTTTGCATAAGAGAGCTCGTAGTCATCGTTTTTTTTATGAGCAAGGTAGCCGAGAGGTTCAACTATCTCCTTGTATAGTTCGCTGTTGCCAGAAATGAATTCCCAAAAAACTTGACCACAATATTTGAAGTAATCACCATTCTTTTTGTAATAATTACGAGGAGTGGTTTTGCCATAGCAACAACCGTTGACTGCTGTAACATTGATTCTAGCTCCTGATGTCTTAAGGATGCTTCGTGCAGAATTAAAATGATCAACCATTTTTTTTACCTGGCTGTCATTTCCCCAGTCTGGCCCTGACTTGATAGAAACAATAAACCTTTCACTGTCCTTGGTGAACTCTAAATCAATCCCTGGAATTCCAGATTTTTTTCCTTCGTAAACTAAATTGTTAACGTGAATTGCCAAACCCTCCAACCAATTTCCAAAAATTCCTTCTTCGCTTGAAGAGATATATGCATCAACTATTGCTTTTATTAAATCTTGAGCGATTAATATATTCTTCGCTTTAAAGAGATAGGGGTTCTTCTTTTTAAGAACGGTCCTTAACTTGAGCTCTCCTAATTTTTCTACTCTTCTGGAATGAAAATCTCCAATGTTTTCCTCCACATATTTTGTCACATCTGCAATGTCTAACGGCTTCATAAAATTTGTTCAATGGTTTTCCCCAAAGGTATTTAGTTTCTGTGAATTGGTCACAACCCCTAATACATATCCAAACCTTCCCGCAAAGGCGGGACTTAGTGTGCTTTGGCTGAGCAGGGACGGCATTTTGTCCTGAGTTAAAAATATTCATTTATCACATATGAGATGCCCCCCTGACGTCATGTTTTTCTCGAAACAATAAAGAACTGGCTTTGCCGCCTGCTCCCGGGCTTGGAGAAAAAGGCGAAACACAGCTTTATGCCGGGATGGTGCCAGTCGTTGGTCTCGCCGTAGCTATAGGCCTTGCTCATTGTGTTTATCTCTTGAAATTTACGAATCGCTTATTATCCATCGCGTTGTTTCGCGAGGCCTGTTTGCATCAATGAAATCGCAGAAGAAGTCATCTTTTTCTTTCCTATTCCGGGAAACGTTGAAACTTATCTATTTCTTCCAAGGATTCTTCCCAACCTGCTTTATCTGAGAAGAAAATATGTGCGTTAGGTCGCTTTTCTACCTTAGTATCCAGGCATCCTGCCGGTACTACTAAAAGCTTACCCTCCATTTGTAAATTGGGCAGAGCTGTACCACAATTTGTACAAAAAGCTTTCCTGTGATTACTCCTATGTGGTTGAAATATACTGATGTCCGTTTCCTTTTTTAACCATTCTAGTTTAGCTGTGGTGGAAAACAAATTTGCAGCATAAGCGGTTCCGGTGTCTTTCCTGCAATATCTGCAATGGCATAAATAGAAATGCTCGAAATCCCCTGTAATTTTGAATTTGATTCCTTTGCACAAGCAAGAACCGAAGTATTCCTTATGATGCGTCACTATATAAACTCTATTTGAACCCGTTTTCTAATACATTCTTGTTGCTCAATAATACCTTCAATCTTTACCTGAATAAACAGGTGCCTTAATGTTAAAACAAAGGTTTTCACAAGTGATTCCTGGCATTGATCTCCCAATCGTCCAACCCACACTTATTCCGGAAAACCACTCCAATCCTTGCGCCGGGTAAAGCTAAAGAAAATTTTTTATTGCTAAAGAAATAACAGCCGGGGGAAAGCCAATACATCGAAAGGATTACGCAACTTACCCCACCTGCAGCTCAGCATAGATTAGCGCCATTTTGCTGTCGGTATGGCCCCAGGATAGACTGGATTACCTCCTCGCTTATACCCTGGGCCGCTGCCAGCATACCAAAGGATTGTCGGGCGCAGTGCGTGTAAATACTTTTATTATCCTGACTGCTGGCAGGCTTTGTTAAGAAGAACGATAATCCCTACATTAGCTGGGTGCAACTACTAAACACGCAATGAAAAGGCTTCTGCTCTTCTCTATATTGTTTTTCCTGTCTTTCTTCCTCGGCGCCCAGACTACTGTCAACCTTTCTTTCACAGGACGCGACAGTGCCGCCTGGGCCCAACTTGACAGCATCCGGGTCACCAACCTCTCACAAGGGGGAGATACACTGCTTCACTGGCCCGATACTGTACTGTCCTACATTAGTATGGGTGTTGATATTGGTCCTGCTCAGGAATCTTATTTCCAAATCACCAAATGCTTTCCCAATCCATCTGTTGGGCCCACATCCTTAACTCTTTACCTTCCGGGCAGGGACTTGTTAATGATCAGGACAGTGGATGTGCCTGGAAGGACAATAATGCAAGATGAGTGGATCTTGGATAAGGGGCATCATACTTTGCTGATACAGCTTCCTGAGGATGGAATCTATTTATTATCAGCCTGCTGGCAGAATCAATGGAAAACAGTAAAACTAATTCAACAAGGAGGAGGGGAAAGTAATGCCAAACTCGAGCATATTGCATTCACCCCAAATGATGGTTTCGCGAATAATAAGGCACGTAATACTGGCTTCACCATTACACCGGAAGACACCATTCTGATATGTGGCTTTTCAGGAGGAATAGATAAGTATATCCAGGATAAACCAACCACAAGCAAAATCTACACGCTTCAGTTTGGTTATAATGTGCCTTGCGAAAGTGTTCCCAGCTTCAACTATGGTGGCCAAATCTATACTACCGTACAGATCGGAACCCAATGTTGGATGGCGGAGAATCTGAATGTGGGAACGATGGTGAATAGTGCTATTACAACCACTCCTCATTCTGATGTTAGCAATAATGGTGTGATTGAAAAATACTGTTATGACAACTATCCTTCAAATTGTGCGACTTATGGTGGATTGTATGATTGGGATGAAGCAATGGACTATGACAATACCACGGGCGCCCAGGGTATTTGTCCGCCGACCTGGCATATACCAACACAAGCTGAATGGTATACCCTTGTTAACTTTCTTGGAGGCTCTTCTGTAGCTGGGGCAAAACTAAAGGAAGTCGGCTTCATCTGCCCCCCTGGTACCAATGCTGCAGCTACAAACAGCAGTGGTTTCACTGGCCTTGCTGGTGGCATACGACAAAGCCACGGGGAGTTCTACAATATGGGCAGTGGCTTCTTCTGGACTTCTACTTCTTATTCTTCATCAGATGCTTGGCACTGGTATTTGCTCTGTTGGGAACAAAATGCGTACACTTTCCAATACAGCAATAAAAAAGGTTTTTCTATGCGTTGTGTCAAGGATTGAAATAATATAGGGTCTATTTTCCCCACTTCCCCATCTCCTTCTCCTTGCGCCCATCCCTGAGTTTTGCATAGATTCGGGTCATTTTGCTGTTGTTATGTCTCAGGATAGATTGAATTACTTCCCGGGAAATCCCCTGCGCCATCACCCCCCTGGCAAAGGCTTGCCGGGAAATGAAAAAACCCGCAATCCATTGATATGCGGGCTTTTATGAGGTCTCGAGCGGATTCGAACCGCTGTACGCGGTTTTGCAGACCGCTGCCTAGCCACTCGGCCACGAGACCCTGAGCGGTGCAAAGATAGAAAAAAAGCGTACAAGCGTACAAGCGACCCTTCGGCTTCCCTTCGACTGCGCTCCCCTCGACTTCGCTCGGGGAGCGGGCAAGCGCTCAGGGCAAGAAAGCGAAAAGAAGCACACAGGAGCAGCCTTTCGTATGAGGGTTAAGCCCCTTGCGGGCCCCGGGGCCTGTGCCGGCTCAAGTCAGTGAAACCACCCCACACCCATCGTAGCAGTGGTTTTCTTTCCCCGGTAAAAAGCAGGCAGGTAGTGCGCTGCGCCCTCCCCCCCGGCATCGCTGAATGCAAGGCTGCCAAAAAGCTTCAGGTGGGCCAGGATACGGTAGGAAGCCTGCAGTTTGTATTCTTGCATCCTCAACACCTCTTCCTCCATAAAAGGCAGTCCGGTCCGGGCTGTCCCCTCTGCCGTATAATCCGGGCCCTTTCGCCATAGGGTATAGGAGGCCTCCAAACGGGCAAAAGGCAGGGGCGCCCAACGCAGAGAAAGATAGAGCTCATCGGCATTGTCGCTGAGATAATGCCCCAGATTATAGCGGTTCGACTCGAAGGTAGTCACAGGCGTATTGTGGCGGTAGGCCATCGGCAGGTTGCGGGTGTACTCGGCCACGCTGCGGAGCCCGGCAACAGGGAGATCATAGACGGCCAGCCCTATCTTCATCCCCAGGTGGTTGGACTGCTTTTCCCTGTCCCAGAAATTCCCCAGGGAAACCTCATCCACAAAAAGGGAAGTGTAGGCGTGCAGCCATCCGAACTGCCAGGTTTGGATATCGAAAAACATCTGGGCATTCTGTCCAACCCGGTTGCTGCCGGCCCCGCTCAGGGTGTGATCCACGGATTTAAAAAAGAGGAAGGGGATGAAATAGGTGAAGCGGGGCAGGTCATCGCTGTACACGATGCTGTTGCCAAAAGAAAAATGCAGCTGCTTCCAGGGCTTGAGGGTAAAAAGATTGGCGGCGATGTATTTACCAAAATAGTGCTCCCTTCGCTCTTTCCCAAAGGCATTGGTATACCAGGCGGTGCGACTGCTGTCGATCACCTCCGAGATCAGCCATCCGTGGAAGTACTGAAACTCCAGCCATTTTACCGGGGCGAGGTAGAGGCCCAGCCAGGGGAAGGAAGGCGTACGGCCGGAAAGAATGCTGCTTCCGTGGTATCCGCTTCCCCAGCGGATATGGTCTTTGGCCATCATTACATTGCCCCAATCCCAGGCATAGGAGAGGCCTGCCCGGGCCTCGCTGTACTCCCCGCCTTGTCCTGTCCATTTAAAATTGCCCCCCGGACGCCGGGTGAGGTACTCATCTTCAGCCAGGCGAAGAGATTCAGCATTGTCTTCCAGGCTGCCCCAAAAGCCCCAATGCCTTCCTGCCGTGGCGGTGAAAGCCAGGCCACTGCGACGCCAGCTCTCTGTCCCGGCTTCATTGCTGTACATCTCATACGACAGCAGGGGCCGGAGCCGGAAGCTGAATAAGGTGTCGCGGTAGAAGAAGAGGTCTTCATTATACCCTTGCAGCGGCCCTTTTCCAAAGGAGGTGAACAGGGAGCGCGGATAAGTCAAGGATGTTTCGGGATGCGCATAGGCCGGGGCCAGGCGATGCTTCAGGGCTTCGATTTCTTTCCTGAGACGGGGCGTCAGGCCGGTGATGCTGTCTGCCGCGCAAAGGGCTTCATACACTTTCTTCTCGGAAAGGGGTGCAAGGGCCATCTGGATACTGCCTTCAGAAAAGACATTGTATTCCCTCAGCAGCCCATATACATCAGCCTGGCGAATAGGCAGGGGGACGTCCTGGCTGCGGCCCGGAACAAGGCAAAGCAAAAGCAATATGAAAGGCAGGCTTCTCATCGGGTCATTTCCGGCCAAAATCCGCGGGGATCTCGCCCCAGACCGCCGTTTCCCATTTGAGCAAGGGATTGGCCCAGGTATGGGTTTGCAACCACTTTTCTGCCCTGTCCACCAGGGAAAAGAGATCCGCATTGCGCCGGTTGCGCGGCAGCTTTGTATTGACTTTCTTGTCTTTCACCCACTTCATTGCCGTTTTTGAGTCGGTATAAACCGGGATTGTCAGCTTTCGCTCGGCCAGGAATGCCAGGGCGTGCACGATCGCCAGGAATTCTCCGATATTGACTGTCCCTTCCTGGAATGGCCCCTGGTGAAAGAGTTGCGCTCCCGACATTGTGTCCACGCCCCTGTACTCCAGTACGCCCGGATTGCCTGCACAGGCGGCATCCACCGACAGGCTGTCCGGGTTGGGTCTTCCAAATTTCTCAAGCTCCGCCTCCGAGGGCTGTGCCCTTTTACCGATAAAGTGGTGCGGGGGTTTCGAAAAAGCTTCCCAGGCTGCAGATTCGTCGGGGAAACCCTTGTACAAGGCTCCTTCTGTCCCTTTCACCTGCTCCTCGCACTCCTTCCAGGAAGGGTACACTCCGGGGATTTTTCCACGCCAGACGACATAGTGGGTGTTTCTTTTCTTCGCCATCGCTTCAAAGGTAGCCAATTTGACTTTCGTGCCGGATAGGGCGGAAGTCCTATCTTTGTGACAATTTTGAGTACGATGAAAACACAGACGCTGACCGGCATTTTGCTCCTCCTGCTGGGATTGTTCTCCTGCCAGCGCGGCCCCTGGATGGAAGAGGCCCGGCTTTTCCCCGACCAAAACTGGATTCGCTTCGAAACACAGTGGTTTGATTTTACCCCCCCAGCACAGCAAAAGTCGGCCGACCTTCGCCTGAGCCTCACCTACAATGAAAACATCAATCTCGACCGCCTTCCGGTGATGGCCACCATTCACGCTCCTTCGGGAGAGATGCGTTACCGGGAACTGATGTTCCACCTGAGGGATGAAAGCGGACAATTTCAGGGTGCGGAAATACTGGAGGAAAGCGGACGGCAATGGAAGCTGCAAATGATGATGCGCCAGGATTTCGAATTCCGGGAGGAGGGATTGTATCGCTTTGAAATTGAGAACCTGAGCAGTAAATACGACAATCCGGGTCTGGTGAGCCTGGAATTGCGGGTGGAAGCCCCTTAGGTCTGTATCCTGGCCGGCCTGGCATTTTCGCGGATAAGCGCTTTGTAATCACCTGGAAGAAAGCGGGAAGGATGTGGAGAAGTATGCGGGGCCTTTGAAGTGATCAGCCTGCCTGCTGGCAGGCAGGTGGGCAGTTGAAGCGAGACTGTGGTTTGGTGAGCGCAGCGTATCCTCAGAACAAATCCAGGCTGATCCCGGCATAGAGCATCCTGCCATAAATGGGAGCATAGATGAAGGCGGCATCATCCAGACGGCGTTCATCCTGAATGGTATCAAAAACATTGTCCACTCCCGCATAGACCTTCCAGTTCTGAATGCCGCGTGAGACTTTCATATTGACCACATTATGGGCAGGGGTTTTACGAATAAGCGACAGGTCTGCTTCTCCCTGCTCCGGGCTGTGGTAATAATCGATGTACAAATAGCCTTGCCGCTGCACAAAGGCAGTGGCCATCCATTTTCCCGGGCTGTATTCCAGGCGCATCACTGAGCTGGTGCGCGGGAAACGGGAAATGTAGCGGCTTTCTTCGGCATACTCTGTTCCATCCCAGTCTTCCCGGATATGGTCGTAGCGTCCGTCATTAAAGGTGAAGTCAATGCCTGCATCCAGGTCTTTCTGGAGGTTTACCATCAGCGAGAATTCCACGCCCTGCACCAGGGCATCATCCACATTGACCCACTGGTAATCATATCCTTTGGCGGCCACTTCTTCAGTGGCATCGCTGAAGGCAATCATATCATTGAGCCGGGTGCGGAAGAGGTTAAGGCTGATTCGGATGCGGTCGCCGTAATAATCTCCGGAGGTATTGATGCTGAAAGAGCGCTCCGGCGATAAGCCGACCGATTTCCAGACCCTTGGCGAACCGGAGCAGAGGTGCAGGTCTTCAGAGAATCCGAAAGGGGCACGAAAGCCGGTTCCGGCACTGGCCCTCAGGCTGATCTTGTCGTTGAGCTTGTACTTCACTGCCAAACGGGGATTGAGGCTGTTTTCTTCATACTCCACCACAGGAAAGTCCTCCGCATCTGAAACCTGCTGGTCGGAGAAGTACTGATCCGTGCTGCGGTGGAAGTCGAAACGCAAACCCGGAACAACAGTAAGCTTGCGGGTGGGCTGCCATTCACCCTGCACAAAAATACCGGATTCCAGGGCTGACTTTCTGGAGGTGGAGCGGTAGGAGCTTCCGTAATACGGGCTTTCTTCATCCACCACCACATACATCCCCGATTCTTCCAATACATCGCCGGATAGCTGAATTCCGGTGGTAAGGGTATATTTCAGGCTGCGCTTTTCCAGGGTCACACTGCTGTTCCAGCTCTGTTCCTCTGCCAGGTAAGGACGCATTTCCCGCACATCCGGAGCCGTATCTCCGTGCGTGGCAAGGTAGTCCCCCAGATAGGAATCATTGGTGGCTTCTCTCTGGTGATTCACGTAATTCAGGCGGTAGTCTATACTCATTCCGTTGCGCAAGGGCAGGGTGTACCCCAGTTCTGTCTGATAACGGTGGGTAATGATATTCTCGGTGCCTTCGGTGAAGGGGTTGCGGAAGACATCGTCCACCATTACTCCGCCCTGCCTATGTTCATTGATGAATTTGGCCCTGAGCACCAATTGGTCTTTGTCTTTCAGCACCTCATCAAAATAGAGTCCGACACCTGCATTCTTCAGGCTTGTCGCAACCCGGTCGCTGATCCCGTCAGGCTGACGTACCTCCTCAACAGTAGCGCCTTCTCCGCTCACATCAATGGCCGCCTCACGGATATGCTGGGCGTAGAGGCTGACCCCTATGTTTCCCTTTTCATTCCGCATTGAGGAGGTGAATCCGTACCTGGCAGAATGATAACTGCCATATTGCATATCCAGTTTGGCGGTAGGTATGGTTGAGGGTTCGCGGCTTACAATATTGATGGCCCCGGCAATGGCTCCACTTCCATAGAGGGAAGAGCCGGCCCCTTTCACCACTTCAATCCGCCCAATGTCCAGGGTAGAGATTTGCTTTAAGCCGTACACTCCGGCCAGGCCGCTGTACACCGGCTGTCCATCCACCAGCACCTGGGTGTGCTCTGCACCAAGTCCCTGCATCCTCAGCATCGTAAAATCGCAGGCCTGGCACTGGCTTTCCACCCTGAGGCCGGCTACCCCTTCCAGGGCTTCATACAGATTGCAGGCATTTTTATTCTCGATGTCCTTCATTGTGATCACTTCCGTACGCACCGGAACATCCTTGATGTGGTGCGAGCTACGGGTTCCCGTGATGACCACCTGATCCAGGTTGAATACATCCGGTTCCAACACAAAGAAGAAATTCCGGGTCTCATTGCGGCTCAGCCTCACTTCCACTTCTTTGGTCTTGTATCCCATTGCCTGGATAAGCAGGGTATGCTGCCCTTCAGGCAGGTTGGCGAACTTGAAGTGTCCCGACGCATCGCAGGTGGTACCCAGTCGGCTTCCCTTGACGCTGATGTTCGCAAAGGGAATATGCTGCTGGTCTCTGGCCGATCTCACATCGCCAAAAAGCATTATGTCTGTCAGATCTGCCTGGCTTCTGCCCATCAGTATTCCAAGCATCAGGCTGATCAGAATTAGGATTAATCTTCGCATCGTCTGGCAATTTGGTTTTTACGATACAAAGGACCGAATAAGGGTAAAATCCTGCCATCCCCATTTATAGGGAAAAACCCTGTTCGTCATCCCCATAAAGGATGAATGAAAGGAGAAGGGAAGCCCGGACGCTTATTGCGGAGGCTCAGGCAGGGGGAAGGTGATCGAGAGAGATGATCTTATGCGTAATGGCATACAGGGTGAGTCCGGAAAGGCTTTTTACCGATGTTTTCCGTGTAATGTTCTTGCGGTGACTGATCACGGTGTGCAGGCTGATATGGAGTGCATCGGCTATTTCTTTATTGCTGGCACCGTTCACCAGTGCTTTGAGCACTTCCCTTTCTCTCTCGCTCAGGCTTTCCTGTTCCTCCTTCTCCTCCCCAGACACTTGTTTTTCCAGCACCTGTCCCAACTTTTCTCTGATGCGGTCCGGACTGTCGTTGATGTCAATAAGCAAGTCAAAATGATCCAGTACGGTTTGATCCACCCAGTGATAATGCAAGGCAGCCCACCTCAGGCCTGGATGGACTGATTTCAGGTTTCTGACTTGTTTTTCCCGATTGATCAGCAGCAGCGGGTTAAGGATGATCAGGTCGGGAAAGGCGGCCGGGGCAAGGCGATGCAATTCCTCCAGCTCGTCGAGGTGGCTGATGCGAAAGCTGTATCCGGCTCGGTGCAGGACGAGGTTGAGTCCTTCGCGGATGATCTGTGAGGGTTCGGCCAGGGCGATATGGAAGCGCGGCTTACTCATCCTCTTGCCTGCTTTCAATTCTGGCAATCAGCGGAGCCAGCAGATCTTCCTCAATAGAGGAATGGACTTTCAGGTGGAAATCCAGTTCAAAGAGTGCGATGATCAGGCTTCTTCGTATGCGATGGGAGGCGCCCAGGCAAAGGTGTTTCACCATCAGTTGCTTCAGTTCCGCCAGTTTGTATTCTATATCGGTGTGATGCTCCTGGTATTCCTGCACAGAAAACAGCTGGCGCTGCTTAAGCGGGGAAGATCCGGCCAGTTGGTCAAAATAGGGAAAGGCGACATCATCTTCATAATTCAGGTGTTCGAGCACCTCCTCGTAATACTCCTGATAAAACTGTTTCAGCATAATGAACACCCTGTCAGGCACGCTGCCATCCAACTGCAGGATCAGGCCCTCAATCTGCGGGAACTTCTCTTCCTTATAGTAGCGATGGCTGTTTTTCAGGAATCGGATCAGGCGGATGAGGTCCCCGCCCGAGAGTGCAGGCAGTGGGTGCAGGCTGAAACCATTATAGAGGTTGCACAATGGGATAAAGAGCTCGGGATTGATCTGGTGCTCGCGGCAGATATCCTCCACGCATTTGTCTTCCAGCCGATAATCTATGTCAAAATGCTCCAGAACGATCAGCAGGCCCGGATTCTCAAAGATAAGGTCTGCAAGCCTGGATTCTGCCTTGATAAAGGTATGTCGGGTTTGATACATCAGAAATGGATCTTATGGTAATCCCAGACCTGGTTATTCCGCAGGGTATGGATCTTCACGGCCAGGCGGATAAAAATATCCAGTTGTTTTTCCCTGAGCCACCTCCTGGCGTACTCCTTATCGCGGCAGGCATCGGCGAAGATCACCAGCAGGGCTTGCTTATGGGTGGCCAGCCATTGGTAGGCTTTTTCGCTTCCATCGATGGCGGCATCCAATGCCCCCAGATGAGGATATCCGTGCTTCATCAGCCATTCAAAGGCTTTTTCGCTCCCCCTGATTGCACTGGCCAGGGCTGCCAGCTCTGCAAAACCGTTCTTCAGCAGCCACTGCAGGATTTTCTCATTCCCGTCGATGGCTTCCCCAAAGGCTATGAGGACTTTGGCAGGATACTTCTGCAATGACATTATCCATACACTTTGGTGGGAATACCCTGGTATTCAGCTCGCTGACCGATGGATAGCAATTCATCAAAGGATATCTTTTCCAGGCCTTCTTCCGGAGTATCCCTGTCGATGGCATAAATCATCGCATATTTAGGATTCACCTCCTTCACGCAGCGTATCCAGGCTTCTACTTCAGAGTCATTGGTATTGTCAACATATTCCTTTCCGTAATGCCCGCGGAGAAAGATAGACTGAATGATGAGGTTGCCTTTCAGGAGTTTGAGCTGGTCGAGGAGAATATCCAGCGTGAGCCGGCTTGGGGGCTGGTTGATCTTGCGAAAGCTTTCTTCCGTACCGGCATCCAGTTTGAGCATATTCAGGTCCACCTTCTGCAATGCATCAAGTATATCGGCTTTATGCAACATTGAGGCATTGGAAAGAACCCCGATCCTGGTATCCGGAACATAGCGGTCACGCAGGACGAGGGTATCCCCGATGATGGCTGCAAAATCGGGATGAAGGGTTGGCTCGCCGTTTCCGGCGAAGGTAATGGCATCAGGAACGGGGCCGGTCTTTTTCAGCTCCTTCAAACGGGCTTCCAGTTGATTGGAAACTTCCTCCCTGGAGGGGAGAGGGGTTCCATCCTTGCGTTTGCTGCCTGCCCATCCGCATTCACAGTAAATGCAGTTGAAGGAACAAAATTTATAGTCCTTAGGAAGCAAATTGATACCCAGGGATATTCCGAGTCGCCGGCTCTTAATAGGGCCAAAAACGATTTCATTAAACAGGATTGACATCTCGTTCAGCTTAAGACTTCGAAGATACGGGCTTTTTTTTAACGCCCGTGCTGTCTTCTTCACCTTTGACTTGAACCCGGCTGGCCCGCTCTTGTTTATTTAGCCCTGCCTCTGAGAGGCTAAACGCAAAAATTGTACTTTTGAGCGGTCAGCAACGGATGAGCAACCTTACAGAAATAAGCCGGCCCATTCAGGGTCATCTGCAGGATTTTGACCGGCATTTCCGGGAATCTATGCGTACCCCTGTGCCTTTGCTCACCAAGATCACCCGCTATATCATCAAGCGAAAGGGAAAGCAAATACGGCCTTTGTTTGTATTTCTTTCCGCCGGCCTCTGCGGTAACATCAATGAATCCACACACCGGGCCGCAGCTTTGGTAGAACTGCTGCATACCGCCACCCTGGTACACGATGATGTGGTGGATGATTCCTTTGAACGCCGGGGCTTTTTTTCCATCAATGCATTGTGGAAAAACAAGATTGCCGTGCTGGTGGGCGACTTCCTGCTTTCCCGGGGGCTTCTGCTGGCCGTAGATCATAAGGAGTATGATCTGCTTCGCATCGTTTCGGATGCTACCCGTGAGATGAGTGAAGGGGAGTTGCTGCAGATCGAAAAGGCCCGGAGTCTGGATATTGACGAAGCGACCTATTATGAGATCATCCGAAAAAAGACCGCTTCCCTGATTGCCTCCTGCTGTGCCAGCGGGGCGCGCTCTGTAAGCAGCGACCCTGTGAAAATATCCAAAATGAAAGCCTTCGGAGAAAAGGTGGGAATGGCATTTCAAATTAAAGATGACCTGCTCGATTTCAGCGACAGCCGCATTACGGGCAAACCCAATGGGGTGGACATCAAAGAAAAGAAGATGACCCTTCCACTGATCTGGTTCCTGAATCACCAGGCAGAAGGGGAAAGGAAAAAGATCATCCGCTTTATTCGCAAGCATAGCGAGAAAAGATTGAAAACCAGGAACCTGGTGAAACAGATCAGGAAAAGTGGAGGGATAGAATACACCCACACCCAGATGATCCGCTACCGGGATGAGGCCATTGCCATCCTGCAGGATTTTCCCGACGGACCGGAAAAAACAGGATTAATACAACTCTTATATTTCACCACCGAACGAAAACACTAAGTCCGACCTATGCAGAAGCATCCTCTCCTGCCAAACCCGGGCCTCGCTGCCCTTTGGATGATCCTCTTTTTTCTATGCCCGTCCCTGCAGGCTCAGGAGGTACTGAAATCATACTGGCCCGACAGCACCCTGCAAAGTGAAGGAAAGATGAAGGAAGGCCGTGAAGACGGAATGTGGCGCTATTATCATCCCAATGGGAAATTATGGTCAGAAGGGAAATATGAGCTGGGAGAGAAATGCGGGCGATGGACTTACTATTACGAGACCGCTACCAGGGAACAGGAAGTAGATCTTGATCAGGGCAGTTTCAAAAGATGGCACCCCAATGGGCAGCTCGCTGAAGAGGGAAAGCTGAAGGAGGGCGTCAGGGAAGGACGCTGGGAATCGTGGTATCCCGACGGAAAATTGAAAGAGGTACTGCATTACCGGGCGGGCAGGAAGAACGGAGCGATTACAGAGTATCACCCGACGGGCGAAAAAGCACTGGAAGGCTTTTATGTGGACGACAGCCTGGATGGCGAAGCAAAATGGTATTATCCGGACGGCAAGCTTGAAATGGAAGGCTGGCTCAGGCAAGGACTGCAAGACAGCAATTGGGTATTTTATCATCCCACTGGCCGCATAGGCAGTACCGGGTCTTTCCGAAAGGGCAAACAGCACGGGCTATGGCAGTTTTTTTATGAAACCGGTGAACTCTGGCGCGAGGGCCATTACGAAGCGGGTAAGCGCAGCGGTGTATGGGTCACCTGGTATGAGTCTGGAAAAAAAGACCGGGAGGGGCCTTTTCAGGATGACAAGGAGCACGGCAAATGGATGAGCTGGTTCGAAAATGGTCAGATCAGGGACAGGGGCTTCTTCGCTGAAGGAGAGATGGACCAGCTCTGGGAAGGATGGTACGAAAGTGGAAAACGGGAATACAGCATCCAATATGAGCAGGGAATCAGGGAAGGCAAAGCGCTCTGGTGGTACGAAAATGGAAACAAGAAATCGGAAGGCTTTTTCAGCAGTGGCTTAAAGCAGGGGATGTGGACTGAATGGTATGAGAGCGGAATGATGAAGGAGCGCGGAAACTATGCCGGAGGAGTACAGGATGGAAGGTGGACCTTTTACGACAGCAAGGGCATATTGCTCCGCGAACAGGCTTTCAGGGAAGGAAAACCGGAGGGGTATTGGGCAGAATACTATGCCAATGGGAGAAAAAAAGCGGAGGGTGCCTTCAATGAAGGGAGAAAAGAAGGCCGCTGGACATACTGGGACGACAAGGGGAATGTGTTGAAAAGCGAAGTATTCAAATTTGGACGGCGTGTGCCTGTAGTGGAAAAGCCGAACCGGCAGTGATTATTCGGCTTTTTGCAGGGTGAAAGCAAAGGTCGTACCAACCCCCAGTGTACTTCTCACATTGATGGTCTGTTTGTGGGCTTCGATGATGTGCTTGACAATAGCCAGGCCCAATCCCGAGCCTCCTTTCTCCGAAGTCCGGGCCTTGTCGGTACGGTAAAAACGTTCAAAAAGACGCGGCAGATCTTCCCGCGATATCCCGTCTCCGTTGTCGGTCACCTCTACCAGCAAATGATCATCCATATCGAAAAAGCTGATACTGGTGCTACCCCTTTTGTTTCCATACACAATGGAGTTGTCGAGCAGATTGGTCAGCACCTGACGGATGCGGTTCTTGTCGGCCCTCACCCAAACGGGACGTTCGTATGGTTTGGCCAGCGAAAGGCTGGTGCGCCGGCTCTTGGCCTTGTCGCTGAGGTAATCGATCACTTCCCTGCTCAGGCTCACAATATCCACCCGCTCAATATTCAGCTTTAACTGCCCGGACTCAAGCTTGGAGATCATCTCCAGATCCTGGACGATGGCGATCATCCTTTCAATGCTCTTCTCCGTCTTCAGCAAATAATCCCGGTTGATGCTCGGGTCTTCCAGTGCCCCGTCAAGCAGGGTGAGTACGTAGCCCTGTATGTTGAAGATGGGCGTTTTGAGCTCGTGAGAAATATTGCCGATATATTCCCTGCGGTATGCTTCCAGCCGCCGTAAAGCATCAATCTCCTCTTTCTTTTCCTGCTCCCATTCCCGCACGTGCTCATTCACCCGCTCAATCATATCCTGGCGCCGCTCTTTTTCACTCCGCCCCTTGATCTCAGAACTGCGGATGTTCAGAATGGTTTTGTAGATAGGGCGAATCTTCTCGTAGATGTATTTTTCCAGAATGAAACGGGCCAGATAATAGATAAAGAAAAAAAGCAGCACGGCACTGCCAAGCAGGATGTACACATTAAAAGCCGTGTGAAACAGGGCCGCCAGCATTGAAATCACCACATAAAAACCGGTGATGTACAAGGCCGACCAAAATGCGAGGTTGCGGGGATCTGAGTAGTGCATATTGTTTCCTGATGCCGGGCTCAGCCTTCAAATTTATAGCCAACCCCTTTGACCGTTTTGATGGTATCTATTTCCAGTTTCTCCCGGATCTTGCGGATGTGTACATCGATGGTGCGGTCCCCCACGATCACATTGTTGCCCCATACCTGGGCGAAAATCTCATCGCGGCTGAACACCTTGTCGGGGCGCGAAGTAAGCAGCAAAAGCAATTGAAACTCTTTCTTAGGCAGAATAATCTCTTTGTCTCCTTTGACGATGAGATAACGGTCCTTATCGATGGTAAAATCCTTGAATTCCAGTATGCTCTCCTTCTCAACCTCATCTGAATACCTTCTGAGCAAAGCTTTGATGCGACTGACCAGCACTTTGGGTTTGACCGGTTTGGTTACATAATCATCGGCTCCGGCATCGAAACCTGCAATCTGGGAATAGTCTTCTCCCCGGGCCGTCAGAAAGAGGATGAGTACATTGGCCAGTTCGGGCATTTGTTTGATCTCAGTGCAGGTTTCAATCCCGTCCATCCTGGGCATCATTACATCCAGAATGATGAGATGGGGATTGAATTTCTGGGCTTTCTTTATGCCTTCCTTGCCGTTGGAGGCCGTAGCAAGCTGAAAGCCTTCCTTTTTGAGGTTGTAGCCGATAAACTCCAACACATCCGGTTCGTCATCCACCAGCAGTATCCTGTAATGCTCGTTTTCCATTGTTTTTGAATACGAATATAACCGGTGTTCAAACCGGTCTGGTTTATACCTGCAAAAGTAGCGCTTAAAGATAGTGTAATGATTTCATAATGTTGATTTAAGGATAATTTCACATTGGGATATGCCAAAGCAAAGTTCAGCGTATCCATTTTGCAGGACAGGTTTAAGAAGCCGGAAAAGAAGGTTTGACCCGGGGAGCTACCGATGTCCTTATAAGGCGGTAAACTGGCGGAGAAATCGCAGGTCGTTCTCAAAGAAAAGCCGGAGGTCGTTCACATTGTACTTCACCAGGGTAATCCTCTCAATGCCCATTCCGAAGGCATATCCGGAGTAGATTTCAGGATCGATATCACAGGCTTTCAACACATTGGGATCCACCATACCACAACCGAGGATTTCGACCCAGCCGGTATATTTACAAATTCGGCAACCTTTTCCTTTGCAGGAGCAGGATATATCCATTTCTGCCGAAGGCTCGGTAAAGGGGAAATAGGATGGGCGAAGCCTGATTTGTGTTTCCTCCCCGAACATTTCCCGGGCAAAATAGAGCAGGGTTTGCCGCAGGTCGGCAAAAGATACCCCTCTGTCAATGTACAGGCCTTCCACCTGGTGAAAGATTACGTGGGCGCGGGCGCTGATGGCTTCGTTGCGGAAGACCCTGCCCGGACTGATGGTACGGATGGGTGGCGGCTGTTGCTGCATCACGCGCACCTGAACAGAAGAGGTATGGGTTCGGAGCAGAATATCCGGATTGTTGTGGATAAAAAAAGTATCCTGCATATCGCGGGCCGGATGCTCGGGCGGAAAATTGAGGGCGGAAAAGTTATGCCAGTCGTCTTCAATCTCAGGTCCTTCCGAAACCACAAACCCCAGGCGGGAGAAGATATCGTCGATCTGCTTGCGGACAATAGAGAGGGGATGACGGCTTCCGATGGGAGCCTGCACTGCAGGGCGGCTCAGGTCCGTGGTAAGCTCCCCGGCTGGCGTATTGCTTTCAGCCAGAAGCTTCAGGCTGTCCATCTTTTCCCGGGCGGCCTCTTTGAGCTGGTTCAGCAGCTGTCCGATTTCACGTCTTTCCTCCGGTTCTACCGATTTAAAATCTCCGAAAAGCTGCTGAAGGCGCCCTTTGCGCGACATATAAGTCAACCGAAACTGTTCGAGCGCTTCTGATCCCTTCCCTTCATAAGCCTGTATCTCATTGAGGCAGGCCGCAATCTTTTCCTTCATCCCCTGGCTTATTCCTTGACGATCTTCATCGTCATTTTAATGTCTTTCAGAGGCTTATTGGCCCCTCCCGTTTGTACCCCGGCGATGTCATCCACCACGTCCATTCCGCTCAGGACCTCACCGAAAATGGTATAATCTCCATCCAGATGGGGTGCTCCGCCTTCTTCCACATAGGCCTTTTTCTGGGCGTCGTTCCAACTCTTGTTGCTACGGGATGCAAAGGCATCCAGCTCAGCCCCGCTGAACTTTCGTCCGTCCACAATATAAAATTGTGATCCCGATGATGCTTTTTTGGGATTGATCTGGTCCGGCATCCGGGCGGCACACAGGCTTCCTCTTTTATGGAAATACTGGGGAAGGATTTCTGCGGGTACCGTATAACCGGGGTCTTCCGTTCCGGTGGCACCCCCACCGCCCTGTATCATAAAGTTCTGGATCACCCGGTGAAAGATAGAGCCGTCGTAGTAGCCTTCTTTAACGAGTTTTACAAAATTGTCGCGGTGCAGCGGAGTCTCATCGTAAAGTGCGATCAGAATATCGCCCTTATCTGTGGAGATCATCACCTGTACCCTGTCGTCGGATTGGGTTTGTGCATTCATATACGTGAATGGGATTAGACAGGTAAGCAGTAAAGTTGCAATGGTTTTTTTCATAACAATAGGGAAGAATTTCTATCTTTGAACGCTTAACGGGCAAAAGTACAAAAATTAGATGAGGACAATCCATCGTTTCTGGCACCTGCTGCTCCCAATGGCCTTTTTTGCCGCTATTTTTATTTTTCCTGCCTGCGAAGAAGAAGGCGGAGATATGGAAGCCGTCATTCGGGTGCGGTATCTTGGAGACACCGCCAGGGCGGTTCCCGGAGCCCTTGTGGTATTATCGAAGAATGATATCCTCGAGGACGGGCACACGGATGAAAAGGGCGAATTTTCACACGTCTTTCAGCTGGAAGCCATCCTGGATGTGATTGCCACCAAAGATACAGGAGACACCACCCCCGTTCACCTGAGCGGTTCCTCCATCATTCGCCTTCAACCGGGCAAAACCGTTTACCGCACCGTCTACCTGGGCCAATAGTTGCCCATCAATGATCTGCATTGCCGCTTTGATCCCCCTGCGGCCGGAATGTCGCATTTTTCCAATTCCAGGCCCTGCCCTTGCCGCAATTTTGCCGGGTCAACCAATTAAACCTTTTGAAAAATGAAAAAACTGATTTCCTGGGTAGAGATACCCGCCAACAACTTCGGGCGTGCCACGGCCTTTTACGAAAACCTGCTGCAACTTAAACTGGAGGTTTTTGAAAGTGAAACCGAGAAGATGGCCTGCTTTCCCGGTGGCGAAGGAGCCATCTCACAAGCACCCGGATTTGCTCCGGGCCAGGACGGCGTGATGGTCAGCTTCAATGTGAGCGATGAGATCCAAAGCAGCCTGCGAAGAGTGGAAGAACAGGGTGGAAAGGTATTGATCCCAAAAACAAAGATCGAAGCAGAAGGCCGGGGGTACTTTGCTGTTTTCATTGACTGTGAAGGGAATAAGGTCGGACTCTACGGAGCGCACTGATTTGTTCCGGAACAGAGGAGGCCGGGGAGGGTTCCCGGCCTCTTTCTTCTTTTGCTATTCTGTATTTTTGCACACCATATCTCCCCTATGGCCTACCTGATTGCAAAACCTTCTCCCGCGCTGGCTCCTTATGTAAGGCACTACTGGGCTTTGGATCATTGTCATCAGGCAGGACAATGTCATACCCAACGCATTGTCCCCAGCGGATTGCCTGAGCTGATCTTTTACTTTTCCGGTCCTCCGGCCTGTACCCTGGAAAACCGGCGTATGCCTGCTTCGGCCGTTCTATCCGGGCAGACCGAATCGTGGTACGAGCTGGTGATACGGGGAAGACTCTCCCTGTTTTCCATTCTCTTTGAGCCGGCGGGTTTATCGCGTTTTATCGATCTTCCCATCCGCGAGCTGTTAAACTGCAGCATCCCCCTGCGCTTTGTGCTGGCACAGCAGGCGGATGATCTGGAGGACAGGCTTTATGCTGCAGGTGATTTCGGGAAAAGGGTGGCGGTGGCAGAGCATTTCCTGATGGAACGCATTAAAAAGCGGGATGCTCCTTATGCCTGGAATCGCATCGGTTCCGGCCTGGCGCAAATCCGTCAGGAAGGGGGACTGGTTTCTGTGAACAGCCTGGCGGATAGGGCCTGTTACAGCCGGAAGCAATTTGAAAGGAAGTTCAGCGATTTTACCGGAGCCAGCCCCAAGCAATTCCTGCGTATCATCCGCTTCCAGCACAGCATCCACACCAAAGCCCGCCATCCGGAGATGAGCCTGACCGCACTAAGCTACGCCTGCGGTTATTATGACCAGGCCCATATGGTGAATGAGTTTAAGCAGCTGAGTGGAATGACACCGGGGAACTTTTTTGCCAGCGGGGAACTGCTCTCCGACTACTTTGCCTGAGCCCCTGCCTGCATTGCTTTATTGAAACAGCGGCGACATAAGGGTTCATAGCTTTCCTTCTCTCCCAGCATTACCAGCTCTTTTGCGGGCACAATACGGTGTGAGTAATGCGCCAGCTGCCCGCAACGCATACAAATGGCGTGCACCTTGGTAATATACTCGGCGGCGCTGAGCAATTGGGGCATAGGGCCAAAGGGTTTGCCCCGGAAGTCCATATCCAGCCCGGCAACGATTACCCGGATGCCTTTGTCGGCCAGGATCCGGCAAACCCCCGGAAGCTCGTCTCCGAAAAACTGTGCTTCATCAATGGCCACTACATCGGCATCCCCCACCATCAGCAGGATCTGGGAGGCATTCTCTACGGCGGTGGATGGAATGGCATTGGCATCGTGCGATACCACCTGGTCTTCCGCATAACGCTTATCCAGCAATGGCTTGAATATCTCTACCTTCTGCCGGGCAATGCTGGCCCGCTTCAAACGCCGGATCAGCTCCTCGGTTTTCCCCGAGAACATTGAGCCGCAAATGACTTCTATCCAGCCACCTCCGGCTGATTCCGTGATCTGTCTTTCCAGGAACTGCATTGAAACGGTAAAATTAGGGAATTTGAAGCCAGCTTTACAAAGCAAATCTGCCTGGCAATAAAAGCCTGCAAAAGCAGTTTGCCGCATTTATTTTCAAGCCTTCGTACCTTTGTCGCTATGAGTATAATCCGAACCCTGGTTGTTTGCCTGATCTCCCTTTTTGTATATCCCACCCTGGCCCAGGGTGTGGGAATCGGTCACTGGCGCGATCACCTGCCGTACAACAATGTGATCTCCCTGGCCGAAGCCGGGACCATCATTTATGCTGCTACACCCTACTCGCTCTATTACTGGGACGATGCTGACGGATCCATCAACCGGCTCGGAAAAGTGGAGGGATTGAGCGATTTCGGCATCGCTGCCATCGATTACAGCAAGGAAAACAAAACACTCTTCATTGCATACAACAATGCCAACATCGACCTGCTGCGCAATGGGCGCATTATCAATATCCCCGACATCAAACGAAAACCCATACTTGGAAACAAGGTCATTCGCAATGTGACCCTGGAAGGACCCTTCGCCTACCTGAGCTGCGGGTTTGGAATTGTAGTGGTTGATGTCCAACGCAGCGAGATCAAAGACACCTGGTATATAGGGGCAGAAGGGGATTTTGTGGATGTGTACGACATCATTTTTAACGAAGAAAGCATTTTTGCTGCCACCACAGAAGGCATATACACGGCATCGCGTACCCATCCTAACCTGGCCAATTTTGAAGCCTGGACGCGCGACACCCAACTCCCGGATCCCAATGCCGCCTTCAATACCCTGGTTTTTTTCGATGGGAAACTGCACGCCAACAACGCCAACCCGGTGTACAATACCGATACGGTATTTGTGCGTGACCCCCTGGATGGAAGCTGGTCGAAAATGCCCGCAGAAGGCAATGCAGGAAAACACAAGCTCAGGGTATTCAACGACAAACTCTATGTGGTGAACAATGGGGATGTAACCATATACAATCCCGGCTACCAGGTGGACGGGAGAATATACCAGTACAATCAACCCGATTCCCTCATTATCCCTGCCCCTGTGGATGTCCTCAGGGATAAAAACGGATATGACTGGATTGCCGATGCGATGAGCGGCCTGGTGCGTACCGAGAACATCTGGGGCAATGCCATCATCCGGCCGGATGGCCCGCGAAGCAATAAGGTGTTCGAAATGTCCATCGTAGATCACAGTCTGTGGGTAGCTCCGGGCGGCCGCAATCTGCAGTGGAGCAATATATTTACCCCTGGGGCCCTCTACAGTTTTACCGATGAAAACTGGTCCAGCTTCGACAGAAATAACCTGCCCGTCTTTGACGAAGTCAGGGATGTCCTGAGTGTGACCGTGGATCCCAATGAGCGGACGCGTGTGTTTGCAGGCAGTTGGGGGTTTGGCTTGTTCGAATTCAGAAACAATCAGCTCTATGCCCGCTATGATGCCTCCAATACTCCTTTACAGGCTCCCCCGCAATTGCAGGACAAAGAGATCAGGATTGGCGGAATGGCCTGGGACCGGAACCGCAACTTGTGGATGAGTACCTCCGATGCCACCAACCTGCTCAACGTACTGACAAACAATGGGGAATGGTTTTCCTATTACCTGGGAAACCTGACTTTCGGGGCTTCGCAGACAGAAGTGGGTAAGGTAGTGATCGATGATTTTGGGCAGAAATGGGTAATGATGCGCGGAAGTAAGATTCTTGTTTTCAACGACAACAATACCCTGAGCAAACTCACCGATGACCAGGCCCGGATCCTGGGAGCAGGCATCGGGCAGGGAAACATCCCGGGCAGCCGTGTTTTCAGTATGGCCAGAGACAGGGACGGCGAGATATGGATCGGTACGGATGAGGGCGTAGCGGTATTTTATGCCCCGGGCAATGTCTTTTCAGGATTTGATTTCGATGCCCAGAAGATCCTCGTGGAAGTGGGTGGGTATGTGCAGTATCTGCTGGAAGAGGAAACCGTGACCGCCATTGCTGTGGATGGTGCCAACCGGAAATGGTTCGGTACCGACCGGGCGGGTGTCTTCCTGATGTCGCCTGACGGGACGCAGCAAATCCACCATTTTACGGAAGAAAACAGTCCGCTGCTTTCCAACACCATCACCGACATTGCCATCAATCACGAAACCGGAGAAGTATTCATCGGAACGGCCCTGGGATTGATCTCATTCAAGTCGTCAGCCACTCAGGGAGGCATCAGCAATAACAAGGTCTATGCCTACCCCAATCCCGTGCACCCGGGCTATAGCGGTCCCATCGCCATCAAAGGCCTGGTTACCGATGCGGATGTAAAGATTACCAATATCGCCGGAGAACTGGTGTATGCGACCCGCGCGGAAGGGGGACAGGCGGTATGGAATGGACGCAACTTCAACGGACAAAGAGCCTCCACAGGAGTGTACCTGGTGTTTATCTCCAACGATGACGGATCGGAAACCATCGTTACCAAAGTCCTCTTCATCCAATAAAAAAAAAGGCTTAACCCCTCCAATGCTTCTCAAAACCCGCGGTATCGTCCTTCATCGCCTCCGCTATTCGGAAAGCAGCCTGATCGTCAAGGTATATACGGAAGCACTGGGCCTCAGGTCATATATGCTGAAAGGTATTCTGGGCAAAACCCGTGGAAAGAGTGCCGGGCTGTATAGCGGCTTGTCTCTGCTCGAGCTTGTCGTATATGAGCAAAAACGGGCGGGATTGCAGCGCATCAGGGAGGCCCGCCTGGCTCATCATCCGCAATTCATCCCCTTTGATCCGGCACGCCAGGCTATACAGCTTTTCCTGAATGAGATATTGTTGAAATGCCTGCGTGAAGAAGCCGCCAATCCTTCCCTCTTCACCTTTTTATGGGATCAGCTGCTGTGCCTGGATACAGAAAGCAATCCCGGGGCTTCCTTCCACCTCTATTTTCTCCTCTTGCTGAGCCGACACCTGGGATTTGGCCCCGACAGCAGGCATCAGGAAGGACTGGTATTCAGTCTTAAGGAAGGCGGATTCAGGCCGTCCGACAGTCAGGATGACAGCCTGCTGAACCCGCAACTGAGTGAGGCACTGTACCAGCTGATGAGCAGGGGCGCCTCCTGTCCAATGGGCCAGCAAACCCGAAGACAGCTGCTTCAGGCCCTCCTGGATTATTACCGCCATCACCAGGAAGGCCTGGGCGAATTTCAATCCAATGCTGTGCTGGCTGCCCTTTTTCAACCCACGGAAAAACCCTGAGAACACCCTCTGTTAAGCACTCCGCTTCCGGCTTAAACCAAGCCTGGCCATTTACTATCTTTGCAAAAATTTGGAACAATGCATCTGGAATTAAGCGAACAGGAACAGATTCGCCGGGAGGCCCTGCAACAACTCCGGGAATTGGGAATCGACCCGTATCCTCCCCAGGGATGGAAGGTCAGTCATCAGGCCAAAGAAATCCTGCTGGGGTTTGAAAAGGATGAAAGCACGTTTTCCAGTGTCTCCCTGGCCGGTCGCATAATGGGACGGCGCATTATGGGAGCCGCCTCATTCGTGGAGCTGCAAGACAGCAGCGGCCGTATCCAGCTCTACCTGAAACGCGATATTCTATGCCCTGAAGAAGACAAGTCGCTGTATAATACCGTATTCAAAAAGCTGACTGACATCGGAGACATCATCGGGGTGAAAGGCCGGGTATTTCGCACCCAGATGGGAGAAATCAGCGTGGAAGTCAGCGAACTGTGCCTGCTGAGTAAATCCCTGCGGCCCCTGCCGGTGGTGAAAGAAAAAGACGGCAAGACCTGGGACGCCTTTACCGACCCCGACCAGCGCTATCGCCAGCGCTACCTCGACCTGATCGTGAATCCGGAGGTCAGAAAGACTTTTGTGCAACGCACCCTGATGGTGAATACAATGCGCGCTTTCCTGAATGAGCGCGGATACCTTGAAGTGGAAACGCCTATCCTGCAGCCCCTATACGGAGGCGCAGCAGCCCGCCCGTTCAAAACCCACCACAACACCCTCGATATGACGCTCTACCTGCGCATTGCCAATGAGCTCTACCTGAAGAGGCTGATCGTGGGAGGCTTCGATGGAGTCTATGAGTTTTCCAAAGATTTCCGCAATGAGGGGATGAGCCGCTTCCATAATCCGGAATTCACCCAGGTGGAACTCTACGTGGCCTACAAAGATTATGAATGGATGATGGCCCTGACGGAGGAAATGGTGGAAAAGGTCGCCCTGGCAATGCACGGCAGCACACAGGTAAAGGTGGGTGAGCACCTCATCGACTTCAAGCGTCCCTGGAAAAGGTTTACGATGTATGAAGCCATCCGGCACTACACCGGGATTGATATTTCAGAGATGGATGAGGATGCCCTGCGCCAGACTGCGGAAAAACTGAATGTGCCTACCGACCCCTCAATGGGAAAAGGCAAGCTGATCGATGAGATTTTCGGGGAATGCTGCGAAGCCCACCTGATCCAACCCACTTTCATCACGGATTATCCGGTGGAAATGTCACCCCTGGCAAAGAAACACCGCCACAAGGAAGGTTTGGTGGAGCGTTTTGAAGCCATCTGCAACGGGAAGGAAATCTGCAATTCCTTTACAGAGCTGAACGACCCCCTGGATCAAAGGAAGCGCTTTGAAGACCAGCTTGAGCTGGGGAAAAGGGGAGACGACGAGTCGATGGTGCTGGATGAAGATTTTCTGCGCGCCCTGGAATATGGGATGCCCCCCACAGCAGGTTTGGGCATAGGCATCGATCGCCTGGCGATGATTATGACCAATGCCCCCTCCATCCAGGATGTGCTGCTTTTCCCACAGATGCGCCCGGAGCATAAACCCCGGTTGGATGCCGACAGGGTTTTCACGGAAGCAGGGATCCCTGAAGAATGGATACCCCTGATCCGCAAGGCCGGATTCCAAACCCTGGACAATCTGAGAAAAGAAGAACCCGCATCCCTTATGAACAAACTGAACGGCTTGCGGAAGAAGTTGAAAATGGACTTTCCTGCCCTGCAGCCCGATCAGGTGACAGCCTGGATGCAGATTGCCTAAAACAAGAGGTCAGGCGTATTGCCTTTTCATTAAGATTCAGGCACAGTTTTGGATCAATCCGGGACGAATTGCCATCAATGCTTATATTTGTGGCCTTGAGAAAGAAATCCTTAACCTAAATTTTAAATGATGAAAAAAACGGCCAAGCTGATCACTTTGACCTTAAGCCTTATTGCTTTACTTGCTTTTGGAAGCCTGAATGCCCAAAGCCTGGACGAAGCCGGGATACTGTTTAACCAGGGGGTGGAACAAATGAAAGCCGAACAATTTGAACAGGCGATCACCACTTTTGAAGCTACCGTAGCCATTTGCGACCAATTGGGTGCTGAGGGAAGCGAGCTGAAGGAGAGGGCAATACAACAGATCCCTGACCTGCATTACCGCCTCGGACTGGCACTATACAGAGAAAAGAAAATCCAGGAATCCATTGTTCGCCTGGAGCAGGCCGCCGAAGTATCAAAAGAGCTTGGAGATGAGAGTACCCTGGCCAAAGCCCAAAAACTGCTTCCTCAACTGATTTATGCCGTGGGAATGGCTGAATATAAAAAGGACAACTTCGAGGCGGCTTTGGATAAAATGGATGCCGCCCTCACTTATGATGAAACCTATGCCAAGGCTTACCTCGGCAAGGCATTGATCTTAAACAAACAGGATAATGCGGACGAAATGCAGCTCAGCTTGCAGAAAGCCATTGCCTTTGGGGAAGAGGACGGAGATTCGAAAACCGTGGCCTCTGCCAGGGAGATCGGGTACAAAGGTTTTCTGGTTCGCGGACAGAAAGCCCTGCAAGGGAATAATTTTGCAGAGGCAGAATCATACCTTGGCCTGGCTGCTTCTTACAATGACACCGAAGCCAACCTGCATTATCTGCTTGCTGTCACCTACAACAAGCTGCAAAAGTGGGAGCTGGCCCGGGATGAGGCCGCCAAGGCGGTGGAAATGGAGGAAAGCCCGGATAAGCAGGCTGCTGCCTGGTTTGAGTTGGGTACCGCCTATGAAAAGCTGGGAGATAACGGCAATGCCTGTGATGCCTACTCAAAAGCACTTACCGGCCCCAATGGTGCTGCTGCCAAGTACCAGCGCGAAGAAGTGTTGAAGTGCCCCTGATTGGGGAGAGTGATATTTGATTGGAACAACCTTCCTGTCAGCCTCCGGGCCGGGAAGGCTTTTCTTTTCATTATTCAGACCAGAGAAGGAAGAGGGCTTTGGCAATGCCCGTATTATTGAGAATGGGCCCGTAAAACGGATCTTCACCTTCAATAAAATCTTTGAAGGAGCCACTGCCGGCCCCTTTGGCATAGAAGGGGATCAGATGATTGGTATGGCTGTCGCTGTTCCAACGCATCAGAGGCATTTTGCCCTTACCCTGGTTTATCACAGGATTGTGCTCAGGGTGATGCTCTTCCTCCCTGGGCCCTGTAAGGTAACCGCATTCGTGGTCACCGGTCACGATGAGCAGGCTCTCCTCCCAGCCTCCGTGGGCATTGATCCATTCGATGGCGGCATCCACAGCGGCATTAAAATCCATCATTTCTTCTATCATTCGTCCGCTTTCATTATTGTGCGAAGCCCAATCCACGGCTCCACCTTCTACCATCAAAAAGAAGCCATCTTCATCCTGATTGAGCACATTGACCGCTGCCAGGAACATTTCCTTCAAACTCGGTACATTTTGGTTCAGGACTTCGGCAAAAGGTTCGGCCCCGGCATCCCCCTTGCGTTCCTGTTGCAATGTTTTCGCTACCTGCGCAGTGCCAAGCACACGTAAAGGAACATCGCTGTGCTGCAATGCAATGAAATCCTCCCGGCTTTCGATCAGGGTCCAGGGATCCGCAATGCCGTCACCATCCACATCCTGCACTACCCTGTTCCCGGACGGCGAGGGTTCACTAAACTGAAAGTATCCCTTTCTAAGAGCCTTCCAGCTATCCTCACCCCCTACATAATCATAATTGGCTTCCTCATTCAGGCGCTCTCCGTTTTCGTCATAATGCGGATGACCTGCGCCCATAATCACACGCAGACGTGTATCCAGCAACATCTCACGGGCTATTTCCGCATAGTTGCTGCGCAGGGCATTGTGGGCGGCAAAGCCTGCCGGAGTAGCGTGCGACCATTGCACCGATGTAAGCAATCCGGTTGATTTCCCCAGCTGTTCGGCCTTCTCGGTGATATGAACCAGAGGTCTTCCCGACGGATCCATCCCGATCATTTTGGAGAGGGTACGCTGTCCGGTAGACATAGCAGTGGCAGCTTCTGCGGATCCGGTGTAGCCCTGGTTGGCATAATCAAAACGGGCCCAGATACTATCCGGCTCATACCCGCCCATAAGCCATTGCGGAGCATTTTTCACCCGGTAGGCGGCCGGATAGGTGCTCAGAGCGTAACGGACAGGAAAATGGGCATAGGCCTGGGCATCCGCCCTCCCGGCAACATAATAGTCGGTAGCGGCAATGTGCTGGTAGCCCCATCCATCTGCAATAAAGAAAAAAATGTTTTTGGGTACAGTACTTTGTGCGTGGATGGCAAGGGCAGAAAAGAACAGTAGCCCGGATACGGCTATGGCCGTTCTCAGTTTATGAAAGGACCTCATTGTGCTATTCATTTTGTGGTGATTCAATCCCTGCCAAAATTAGGATGATAATGCGCAACGCAAAGCGGGAGAGCAGTTAATTCTGGGTTAAGTTAAGGCAGACAAAGTGTGGCGGGCTGAAAAAGCATAATGAAAACCGGGGGTTTGATTGCGTCCTGCAGCATTCTTGCTGCTTACATATCAGACAAATTCATTTTTGCCGTCTGGTATTCCTGCAAGAGTTTCTGCATTATCTGCTTCACGGGAAGAATGTTATCGATCTGGGCAGAGACCTGTCCTATCTCCAGTTCTCCTTCCTCCGTATCCCCTTCAAACATACCCTGCTTGGCCCTTCCCCGGCCCAGTATGGCGGCCAGTTCATCTGCGCTGGCTCCTTCCGTTTCGCGTGTATGTATCTGCTCGAAGAAGGGGTTTCGCAGCAGGCGCACCGGCACCACCTTTTTCAGGCTCAGCATTGTATCTCCTTCTCCAGCCTTTACAATGCTTTCCTTGAAGGCTGGGTGTGCGGAAGACTCTGCAGAGGCGGCAAACAGGCTCCCAATCTGCACACCGTCGGCACCCAGGGCAAAAGCGGCCAGAATAGCCTGACCGGAACCAATCCCACCGGCAGCGATCAGCGGAATGCTGATTTTTTTCCTGACCAGGGGTATCAGGGCCATCGTGGTGGTTTCCTCTCTTCCATTGTGCCCACCGGCTTCAAAGCCTTCAGCCACCACAGCATCCACCCCTGCCGCTTCGCATTTGACAGCCAGTCGTGCGCTGGGAACGACGTGGGCTACCCTGATCCCATTCTCCTTCAGCAGGCGGGTGTACTTCGCCGGATTCCCCGCAGAGGTAAAGACAATGGGGACCTTCTCTTCCAGGATGATCTGCATCAGCTCCTCCGTCTGTGGATAAAGCAGGGGCACGTTCACCCCAAATGGCTTATCTGTGGCGTCAAAGGTTTTTCGGATGTGTTCCCTGAAAACATCCGGATACATCGACCCGGCCCCAATGAGTCCAAGCCCCCCTGCCTTGCTCACAGCTGCAGTCAACTTCCAGCCGCTGCACCAGATCATCCCTCCCTGAATAATGGGATAGCGAATACCAAACAGAGAAGCAATGCTTTGGCTCATAGTTTTATAAAAAAGTCAAGCAGATAGGCTAAAGATAAAACAATGCTGCCGATAGAGGAAAGGGCAATGGCTTTGGTCATCGCCGGCGTATAAAAGCGGGTATCCGTAAAACGTCTTGACAGTGAAACCACTGCAACAGCCAGGGGGAGGGTGAGCAGCAGAAGCAGACTCCACCAGGTCAGAACGTCCAACAATACCCCTGCAGGGACAGCCGCATAGGCAAGGATATTGCCCCACAGTAGGATCTGAACCGTCCTGGGCTGGCCAAAACGCACCGGAATGCACCTTTTTCCTGACTTCACATCGTCGTCGTGATCGAAAATATTGGAGACAATGCCCACATTCATTGTGAATATACCTACAGGAACAGAGATAAGGAGAGGCTCCCAGCTGAATTGTGCAGTCAGCACATAATACATCCCGAAGACAATCATCGGGCCGAAGGCAAAGAAAAGGGCGCTTTCTCCCAGGCCGCGGTAGTTCAGCCTGACCGGTGGAGCGGTATAGAAGAATACGATGAACGCTCCGGCGGCCATCAGATAAAGGACAGGGAGGCCCACCTCGATCAAAAGATAGATGCCGGCTCCCACTGCAATCGCCAGGCTAAGGCCTGCGGCGATCAACACCTGTCGGGTGGTCACCTTGCCATCTATCAGCGGACTGTCGTGAAACTGCTGCTCTTTATTGCCCAGATTGCCATTGATGTAATCGTAATAATCATCGATAAAATCCGCTGCGCCGTGGGCCATTACAATCCCGATGGTAGCCACAATAAAGAGAGTCCAGTCGAACATCCCGTGCTGCCAGGCGATGAGCCCGCCCAGGATGGAAGGCAGCAGACTAACAACCAGGAAAGGAGCCCTGGCAGCTTTAAACCATACGATGAGGGTTTCTTTGAATGACATAGTTAGAAATGAAGGTTAAATGAATAATGACAAGCTTAAGAGGATGCCAGCCATCAGGAGGCTTACGATGGATCGCACTACCGCCCAGAGATAATCCTGGAGGCGGCTGCTGGCTTTGCGGACCACCCTTACCACACTTGCAGACAAGGGCAGGGCCAGCAGGACCAGCAGGGATGTCAGAGGCAGGTAATCCATCAGTATCAGGGCGATCAGGCTTAGGTATGCCAGGGAGCTAAGCCAGATGATCCGGCTGCGGTTAAGCTTCAGCACCACATCCTGACCGCCTTCCTGCCCTAATTCAAATCGTGCTCCCTTCAGGTAGGCTACCACCGTTACCAGGAAGGCCAGTGGCAGGGAAACCATCACCGGTGTGAGGCTCAGGTTTCCGCTGAGCACAAAATACATCCCGAGCATACTTAAGGGTCCGAATGTGATAAAGACGACGGGCTCCTTCAGGCCCCGGCGCATCAAGGGAGTGAAAAGGATGGCGATGAGGCCGCCGGCCAAAGCCAGCCAGATCACAGCCGGACCCAACACCAGAAAGTAGTGTATGCCGATACCCAAATCGATCAGCAGGCAGACAATACCCGCAAGGAGGGTACCGTGCTTTCCCGGGAGCAGCGAAGTGAAAAAGGGTTGCCACCCTGCAAATATTTTGGTATGTGCATCCTGCGCATCGGTATGGCGATGCGTGAAATAATAATACAGGTAATCTCCTCCAGCCTGCCCGATCAGCAGGGCGGCCGCCACGAGCAGAAAATCAGGCCAGGAAAAACTGCCTTCGTACCAGGCCAGCGCTCCCCCTGCCAGGGATGGCACAATGGTGGCAGAAAAAAGGGCGAACTTAATCACCCGTATGGCTTTCGCTCTTGGGTTTTCCATCTTGAATCCTTGTTTGAAAAAAGGGAACAATAGAAAGGGCAAAGGGGTTTACAGGAATTCAAGCCTATTCCACAATCTTTTTGCTTTCCACCTGCAGAATACGGTAATCGTCAGGATGATATACAAACGCAATGACCCGGCACTGCTCTACCTTCCACGCTCCGGGAAAAGCATAGGCATAAGATCGGATCACCTCATCGCCTTCAAAGCTGAGGGTATCAGAGGAAGCCAGATCCACGCCCCAGGTGCCCAGGATGCTTCCCCGGAGCATATACATTTGCGTGTAATCCAGGATGTCGGGTGTAGGGCCAACCTGCGGACTATTGTTCTTCTGTGCGGAGGGAATGCTGTCCTCCGTGATATACAGAACCAGCTTGAGGTCTTCTTTCATATCATCCAGGAATACGGTACGGATATGAGAGCACAGCCGCTGTTCCTCCTCATTCCAATCCAGGAGGAGTTGCAAGGCGAGTTGGGGTGTGGCATTCAGGGACAATTCTATCTCCGATGCCCAGCTGGCCGGGGCCAGAATATGGGACTGGGAGAAGCCTTTGCGGTTCACCATTCCATTGGGATTGCCTGCCATCCCGATCCCGAAAAACTGGTCCAGCTCGGTCCCCTCCGCACATCGAAAGTCATTGTCGTAAGGCGGGCTTTTGGGATCGGCAAAAAAGCCTGCGTGAACAGCCATCACAACCAGCCGATCCCCGTGCAGAGTCATCAGATCCTTTGCCAGTACAGCGGCGGCAGGACAGTTCGGGCAATATTGCCCGGTGTACTCTTCCAAGAGCACCTTTTGCTCAGGGTTCACCAAATCAGGGAAATCCGGAACAGGACAGGCTGAGGTATCGATGATGACACTGTCGCGCAGATAAGGAGCCTCTATTTCATCACAGGAAGGCATCAGCCAGACGCCCGCCAGGAGTATGAGGAGTAGGTTCAGGGTGTTTTTCATCTTCTTTTCACTTTAAAAACTGCTGCTCACCGAAAGGGTCAGGCCGCTGGCCGCTGGTACGTTGCGACAGACACCGCCCACGCAGAGAATGCCTTCGCGCTGCCGTCCGTAAGAGAGCGCAATGCGGCTGCTGCCCCGGATGTAGCCCATAGACACATTATAGTAATGATAGGTGTTGGAAGATTCCGGATTGTCGAAATTATACTGATCCATCACTGAGAAGAACCAACGGGGTGCAATGGTATATTCCAGGGTGGCCGCCAGCCACTTGCCCGAATCCTGCTGCGTGGAGAGGTATTGCAGCTCCACCCGCAGATTCTTCTTCGGGCTGAACTTATATCCCAGATCCAGTACAAATACATCGGCCTGATAGTAATGGTCCCCATCTTCGATCCCTTCTTCCACCACATCAAAATTATAATCCAGGCGGGTATACTGGGCGATCAGTTTCACTGCAGGACTGATTTTTCTGGTCAGCTCCAGACTGAGGTCTTCGAAATACTTCACCTTCCCCGGGGCAAAGAAATCGGATTCGTAGCCGAAAGTGCCGGGGGTATTCAGGGCTGTACCCGCATCCACGGGTGTTTTATCCAGTCCGTTCACCAGTCCGTAGTGCAGATTGATATTGGTTCCGTACCTTCCCCCCAGGGTGCTTTTTTTGGGAATATTGAAGACGAGTTGTCCGGCGAAACCCATCTCCCCATTGGGTTGGGTTGCATAGGGATACATTGCGGGCAGGGCGTAGGCGTGCTGGCGGGTCACAGGGGGAAGGAAGTTGATATCCAAAGCACTGGCCGTTTCAGTGCGGCGACTCTTGAAATAGAAATTGTCGATGCGCTTGGCAGAAAGGATGATACCCAGGCCTTTCTGTGCGTAGGAAGCAGTCAGGAAGGCCGCTTCCCCGTGACGGTAGATATAGTTGTTCAGCTCAGAAGGGTCATTGATCTTTCGGGCATACTCACCGGAAAAGCTGAAGCGATGACGACTGAGCTGGAAACGTCCGGCAAAAGCGCCGACATTCTCCGGCAACTGGTATGGGACAAGGGTGGGGTCATCCTTCTCGTACTTGCTTACCATACTGGCGCCCAGTAGAATATTGGTTGCACTGCTGCGCAATGAGGGCAGAAGTTGGTTTAATCCGAACTCTGCATCCACCCCGCGGACGATCCCCCTTTTCTTCGCCTCTTCGCGGTAGGAAGTCCAGTAATACCGCTGCGTTCCGTACACCCCTTTGATCTGTATTCCGGGCAGGGGAGTGAATTTCATCCGCACCCCGTCCAGTGAATTATCGTACCCCAGGCTCCAGTCTTCATAGGTTCTGAATACCAATCCATTCCCAAACTGTTCATAGAAATTCCCGACGGTGATATCAAAGGCGTCTTTCTTGTATTGCACATAGCGGTTGGCAATCCCCTGGCCTTCCCAGGCATCGTCGTAGCCCACCATCGGTTTGAGGAAAGCTTCATAACGTATTCCGGCCGTAAAGCCGTCCAAACTGTATTGCACCTGCATAAAGGCATTCATCCCCATTTTCTTGCCAGCCAGGTCACCTTCGGTGATCCCGATCGTGGAATCGGCACGGTAAGTCTGCACATCCATCTGGAAAGAGCCACTCACATTCTGATTGCCTGTAAACCCCTGATTGTATGCCTGTAAACAGGGTATTAGAAGTAACAAACTGAATACTGCCCGGACTTGGTTGCGTAGTTTCAAGGTTTAAGGTTTTGGTGATCAAATGGTTAATGTCCTGAAATATCCTCTCCGGCCTTTACTTTCCTGACCAACTCGATCAGTTCCAGCTCACTCCCTTCAGAAAAGGAGGTATGTTGCCACACGATCTCCCCCTGCCCGTTCACCAGGAAAGTATGGGGGATCATATTGACATTCATTGCCCGCTTGAAATCTCCATTTGCATCGAGCAACACTTCATAATCCCATCCTTTGCCCATCACAGTGGGTCCAACGCGGGAGGAGGAACGGGCATCATCGATGGAGACGGCAATCATTTTTACTCCGGTCTCTTCCTGCCATTCGTCGTACACCTCGGCAATGGCCGAAAGTTCCCGCATACAGGGTTTGCACCAGAGGGCCCAGAAGCTGACAATAAAAGGGTTCCCCTCATTGCTCAGCTTGGCGGTATTGACCACTTTTCCGTTCAAATCTTTCAATTCGATGGAAGGGAGTTGTTGTGCGGATTTGTCCTGGGCGGCAAGCATCAGCGGCGCAAGCAGGAGTATCCAGGTCAGGGTTTTCTTCATCATATCATAGATTTAGCTGTGGGTGCTCTGCATTCAAAACGCGGGCCAATTTAGGAAACATTGAGGGATTAGAATATCTCGAAGTAAAAATAAGGTTGCCAAAGCTGGCTCAGGCAGGGTACACCTCCAGCAGTTTCAGTGCTGGCGAAGGATGGATTTGGATGTGCTGCATTGAAGCCGGGATAAGGATGGCTTCTCCGGCCTGCAGGCTTTCTTCCCCATTCTCCCATCCTATGCGCCCCTGGCCTTCCACGCAGAGGTAAACCACGCAGCGATCGAGGGCTTCAAAATCTTTGCGCATCACCCGGCCTAATTGTATCAGGTTACAAACAAAATGGGGGCTGTTTACCAGGGGAATGCTTTCATCCTCTTTCTTTTGGAAAGGCAGTAAGGGCAGGTTTACCGGACTGAAGTCGATGGCATCCAGGGCTTCGGCTGTATGCAGGGCTCGCATTTTACCATCCTGGCCTGGGCGATCCCAGTCGTAGATGCGGTAGGTAGTATCGGCCGACTGTTGGATTTCGGCGATCAGGATGCCCGGCCCCAGGGCGTGGATGCGGCCTGCAGGCATATAGAGCACATCTCCTGCTTTCACTTCAACAAAGTGCAGGATTTCCTGCAAACGATTTTCTTCGAGGGCCTGCAGATATTGCTCAGCCTGGATTCCTTTTTCAAAGCCACTGATCAGCCTGGATCCGGGTTCAGCCTGGAGCACATACCACAGTTCACTTTTGCCGCGAGGCAGGCCGCGTTCCCGTGCCAGGGAATCGTTGGGATGCACCTGGACAGAAAGCCAGTCGTGGGCATCAATAAATTTGAAGAGCAGGGGGAAATCGGTACCAAAGTGAGCAAACACCTCTTCCCCCAACAATTCATCGAGGTAAACCTCGATCAGTTCGGGCAGGGTGTTTCCGGCCAGAAAGCCATTGCTGACTACCGTAGCCTCATTTTCCAGCCCCGACAACACCCAGGCCTCACCGCAATTGGACAGGGGTGCAAAGTCCTTGCCCAGCCAGCTGCGCAACTTTTCGCCCCCCCATACCTTTTCTTTAAAAACATCCTTGAATTTCAGCGGGTACAGCATTCCTTTGTGCAAATTGGTAATGGACAAAGATAGGAGAAAGGGGCAAAGCGTGCAGCAGAATGGAGCTTAGGGTTTGGCAGGTGAACGGAAAAGAACATAAGCAAGGGGGATAGAATTATAAACTATCCGGATCCCACTCCAGGATAAACTCCCCGGCCTCCTGTTTTTTCAGTCTCTCCTTTTCCGTAGCTTTTTCTGTTTTCTTCACACTATCGCGTTTCAGCCATTGAAACTCTTCCCGCAAAATCTTGCCTACCTCCTTCCTGTCCTCCCGGATATCCTGCCCTATCTTTTGCAATACCCCTTTACGGTCATACCTGAATATCGGTACATCTGCCGTTCCGCTGATCTTAATAAAAAGGCTTGTTCTCCCCAATCCGTCATCTTCAATCCAGCCAAATTCACTGGCCGTTTGGCGTGCTTCTCCAGCCCTTTTCCCCAGTACCTCTGAAAGTAAAACCCTGAGGGAATAATCGATCTGCTGATCGAAAGAGTGCGAGCCGGAGATCCATAGGTTCATTGCATCCGTATTCACGGCCATTTCAGGGATCATCACCTTTTGGTTTGCGATGGTGATCTGATTGCGCAGGGGTTCTATATTGACCTTATCCAGGTTACCGGCCTTGATGAAGCGCGGCAGTTCTTTCAGGGGAGGGTAGTCCTGGATTACCCCTTGCTGGATGGAGATGTCGCAAACCGCATTGATGCCGGCAGGGTCAGGGTTAAGCAGATGATCCATCTGCACAGACAACACGATACCGGCATCCAATACTCCCGATAACTGCTTATGTGTCAAATCTTTTTGTCCGAAATCCTCCATCTGGCGAAAGAGTTCTGAAATCTGTATGCCCTGCAGGCTTGCCCTGGCTTGCATCCGGTATCCGTCCTGATCCGGAAGCAGGTTTCCATCCAGCTGAAGCTGTCCTGCCATCGTATTCAGCAGGAGGTTTTCAGCGTAGAGGTTTCCTGCGGCCAGGCTAAGGTGTCCGGACACTTTCTCAGCACGAAAGTGACGATAGGCCAGGCTTTGTACCTGCACCTGAATGTCTGCTTCCAGGTCTTCGGGCCAGATGGCTCCCCCATCCCTGCCGGGGCTCTCCATCTCAATCCAATGAGCCAGGGGAAGGCTTTCTGCCTTCACATCCGCCCGCATTTTCATCTTTCCCGATGAAAGATCAAGATAAGCCAATAGCCGATCGATGGTCACACTGCCTTCAAGCGGCCCTTCTTTTGAGTTCCCATTGAATGAGGGAATATGCAGATGCTGCGGATTGAGTTCGAAGGCCGCAGACAGTCCATACAAATCCAGACCCAGGGCGTCATCCCTGAAGATCCCCTGGCTCAAGACACCGCTAAGGTTCATTTTCCAGCCTTTCGACCAATGATCCGGATGCGACTGGAGTGCATCATAGCTGAAGCGGCCCTGAAAGGAAATGTCGGCATCGGCATTGAGTTCAAGCAGCGATATCCAGCAATCCGGGAGGGTGCTGTAACGGAATTGTCCTGCTACTTCTCCTTCCAGCAGGAGATCATCAAATCTTTTCACCTGTAAGCTGCCCCTCACCGGCGTTTGTTGGAACAGGGCCCGCAAGGTATTTATCCTGAGCTCTTGCCCGGCAAAGTCCTTTTCGGTCCCGCTGTCATAGCTTCCTTCCGCTTCCACTTCATTGAGCATCCCTCTTTCACCGGGGCATATCCGCAGGCTTCCCCGGCTGATTTGCCAATCGGCCGTGATGCGTGGAAGGTAAACATCGCCGCTTTTCCCCACTATCTGCAATGAAAACTTCAGGTTGCCCAGGGGTGTATAGGGCTGCAAATCCTGCTGCACCGCAGCCGGGAGCATCGGCATCAGTTCAGCGATCCCGGCTTCCAAAGAATGGAAGGCCATCTCCAGCCAGTGATGGTCTTCTCCCGGTACAATTCGTCCATTGCCTTCCAGCTTGATTCCCCCTTGTTCCAACTCCGCTTCTTCCCATTCCACACTCCCTTTCCGAATGTCTATCAGAAGCTTGCTGCGCAGCTTTGTACTGAGCCCCTGCACATAAATCCTTTCGCCCAGGCTGATCTCCTGAACGATCAGACCCGCCCTGAGCTTTGCCGTGAAGAGGTCTCCTTCAAGTTTGCCCCGGATGATGCCCGACTCAATATGGAATTGGTGGCGCTGATTGTTTTGAAGATCACGATAGAGTACACTGAAATCCTTGATCCTGATCTCATCAAAGGACAGGTCTGCTCCCTTTTCGCTGCCTGGGGCTGAGGACTTAGAGAAATCGTAATTGTTGCTCCCATTCCAAAAAACGATGAGGTTGAGTTCCCCCTGTTTCAGGTCGATGCCGCGAAGACGGTATTGCCCCCTGATCAGATCGATGGGATGAAAAACAAGGGATATTTCTTTGGCCACAATTCCCTGGGGCTGGCTTTCATATACTTTTTCCTCCCTGCTCTCCACTCCCTTCAGCTGAACGGATATGAGAGGGAAATGGGACCAGATGCTCAGGGCGATTTCTTCCATCTCAACGGGTACTGCCAGGTAGGCGTTGATCTCGTGAACCGCTCGTGTTTTTAACTCGGGGCCGTAATGCAGCACAAGGGCATACAGGCTGATTGTGATCAGCATCAGCAAAGCAGGAAGGGCAATGAAGAGCATCCGCAGGTACTTACGGAGAGACATAAACCACAGCTTCTTCATTCTCTTTTTGGGGACACTAACGAATTCTTTTCAGTATATTGACTTCCGTTTGGGTAAGGTGGCGCCATTTTCCCCTTGGGATGTCTTTTTTGGTGATCCCGGCAAACATCACCCGATCCAGCTTGATCACATCGTATCCCAGTTGCTCGAAGATGCGTCTTACAATGCGGTTGCGTCCGGAATGCAGCTCCACTCCCACCTGCTTTTTGTCGTCCTGTCCAACCACCCAGGCGATGGCATCCACTTTTACGGGGCCATCCTCGAGGGTGATGCCTGCGGCAATTTCTTCCAGGTGTGCCCGGGAGAGGTTTTTATCAAGATAGACGTGATACACTTTTTTTACATTGTGCCTGGGATGGGTGAGTTGGGTGGCCAGTTCGCCATCATTGGTGAGCAGCAGCACGCCGGTGGTATTGCGATCAAGGCGGCCGACCGGATAAATGCGTTCGTTGCAGGCACCTTTTACCAGTTCCATCACGGTCTTCCTTTCCTGCGGGTCGTCCATTGTGGTGAGGTAAGCTTTGGGTTTGTTCAGCACCACATACTGTTTGGTTTCGGCATTCAGACGCCGGTCTTCCATCGTCACCTTGTCCCCCGGCTTTACCTTATAGCCCATTTCCGTGATCACTAGCCCATTCACTTTGAATATGCCTGTGGGGATGAGTTTGTCGGCCTCCCGCCGCGAGCAGATTCCGGCGTGAGCGATGTACTGGTTCAATCGCATTTCACCGGGAGAAGCAGAAGGACGTGCTGCGCCGCTTCGCCCTTTTGCTTTATCTTTCCCCGTCTTGTCCTTCTTATCTTCTTGAGCGTGGCGTGCTGTTTTTTCCCTGGATGGATAGGGTTCTTCCTTCTTCGTATTCCTTTTCTTAAACGGCTCCGCATTCTCCCCATCGCGGGCTGCTGTTTTCCGGCCTTTTCCCCTTTCCCGATTCTTTTCAGCATCAGGCACAGACGTTCCATCCGGTGTAAACCCTATCTTTTCCCTCCAGCTGCGTGTATCTTCTTCCCCTTTCCAGGCTTTGCGGGAAGGGCTGTTTCCCTCCCCCTCTTCCCGGGCTGGTCTCTTGCCTTTCCTGTTCTCCCGGGCTGGCTTCTCCCCTTTCCCTCCTGCTCTGGATGGCCTCTCCCTTTTTGCGTCATTTCCGGATGGCCTTTCTCCTTTTCTGCCTTTTCCTCTCTCCTTTTCCATATTATGTATTTCTGGCAAAGGTACAAGCTGGTTGTCAATTATGTATCATTCTTTGAGCATATCCCGCCTGTGCGAACAACAGACAGCGGTGTCCCGGCCCCGAACGGGCCGGTAATGATCAAAAGACAGATCTTTCCCCTGTGATTCCTTTTTATCTGAGAATGAGTTTATGGGTAAACCATTCTCCTTCCTGATTCACCCTCAGTAAGTAGGTTCCCGCATTGCTCCCGCTCAGGTCCAGTTGGGTCTCAAGCCTTCCCTTTTCAAGAATCTGCCCGCTCAGAAGGAGGAGTTCGTATTCCGCTCCGATCCATTCGGGTGGCAGGTAATACAATCCTGTGGAGGGATTAGGATATACCCTTGCTGCGTCCGGGCTTACCCCTGAGCCTGCTTCTCCTGTGTAAGGATCGAGTAGCCAGCTTGTAGTAAACAATCCCCGTCCGTGGGTTGCCGCCAGTACGGTCAGGTCGGAATAGCGCAGACGAAGCATATCCACCCTTACATCGGGCATCCCGGTATTGAGGGGTACCCACCAGGGATTGCTTTGATTGAGGTTGCTGGTCGACCACACTCCGGTTTCTGTAGCCAGGAGGGCCTGCCAGTTATTATCGGGATGATACAGGGCCCATCGGACAGGCATATCCGGGAGATTGCCTTCCTTGCTCTCCCAGTTCAGACCTCCATTGGTGGTTTGCCAGACGGATACTACGCCATAGTTGGAAAAAGTGACCAGCAGGGTATCTTCCGAGGCACCTACGGCAATGCAGCTCACTGCACCGGCAGGGAATTGCGGGCCGGTGATCTCCGTCACGTTTGGCAAGAGCGCCTGGGCATTGCTGATACGGAAAACACGTCCGGCTGCAGTGCCTGCAAACAAGCTTGGAAAGCCCGGCGCCGAATGCCTTGAATAGGTGAGGTGGGAGAAATAGGTGCTGGCATTGGCAAAAAGGTGTATCTCATCTTCGGTGGGGAAGTAGGGGATGCCTTCCGAGCGAACCAGCTTATTCAGGTTGGACCCGAAGAAAGAGGTTTTGTTCATAAAGAGGAAGTTGTCCTTGAAGTCGTAGGCTGAAGGGTTGATGAATACCCCTGTATTGGCACTGATGTTCTGGACGTACTGGCTATCGACAAAGACGTAATAATTGGAGTATTGTGATGAGGTGAGGAAGATATTGGACTCATCCTCATCGAAGAAGCAATACCCGCCATCGCCTCCGCTCACCATACTGAAAATGCTCAGGGGGCTTCCGTCGGTGAGGAGGGTGCCGTTATCCTGCAGGCCGCCCATCACGATAGGGCTGCCAGGCACAGGATGAATCGTGCCGGTATAGAACTGTAGGGTATTCATTCCTTCGCTGCGTTCGGTAAAGGTTGGGGTTGCAGCGGTGCCGTTGTCGCATCGAAAGACGCCGCCATCTGTGGCGAAGAGGACTTGGGTGGAACTCCCCGGCTTAAATACCACGGCGTGGAGGTCGGCGTGGACATAGTCGGATCCGCCGCCATAATACATCTGAGCCCAATCACTGTATCGGTACCAGTTTTGTCCTCCATTCACAGAGCGGTGTACATCCAGGCCTCCCACCCATACCCTTTGGGCGTTGTTGGGATCCACACCGATGGTAAAAGCGTGCCAGGCCAGATTGGCCCAGTTTCGATTGTTGTAGTCGGGGGGCATATTGCGGGTAGTCCAGCTTTGACCGTGATTGGTGGTACGCACAAGGAATCCGCCGATATAATAATTGAAGCCATTGTTATAGCCTTTGGCGATGACGGCATACACAATGCTGTCGGCTGAGGCTGCAGACGAGAGCATTACCCGTCCGGGCAGGGGGTATTGGGGATCGGCCAGGATTTGGCTTTGATAATTGCTGTTCACGGTCCAGCTTCCTGCAGTACCCAGATCGGAGTAAAGGATACAGGCTCCGCCCTCCAGGTTGATATTGGGTCCGGTGCCCACAAAGATGCGGCCCGAGGCAGCGATTTCGATATCGGATGGAGCAAAGGGGGTGGTGGTGCCCGGGATATTGGGCAGCACCTGGGTCCAGCTCTGACCGCCATCGATCGAACGATAGAGCCCGTCGGAAGGAAGGCTTTGGTGATCCTGCCCTTTGTATTTTCCTGAAGCCACGCCGGCATAGATGATACTTTGACCGTTTTCGAGGCGTAAGACAATATCGGTGATGTAGGCAAAATTGGTGGTCGATGGAATGAGTGCCCAGGTAATTCCTCCGTCTGTGCTTCTCAGTATGCCTGATCCGCGTCCGGACGATTCGCGGTAGATCACCACTGCGGTTTGGGCTTCACCGGTTCCGGCATAGATGATTTGCGGGTTGAGGGGATCGAAAGCCAGGGCGCAGACGGAAAGGTTCATCCCTCCGCTGCCGGCAGGATGCCAGAGAGAATCGGGATCGGTAATATCATTGGTGTACCAAAGGCCTCCTGTGACCCCGGCAGCCCACACCTTCTTATGGGTGGGATCACCCGGATCGTAGGCCAGGGCGCGGGTTCTACCACCCATATTCGACGGCTTTTCCGTCCATCCGCTGATCACATTTTTAGTCTGCTTAACATTTTGCAACAGATGAGTCTGAAGCCAGGCTTCCACCCTCCTTTCCAGGGGAACCCTGCCCAGGACCGGATCCATCGTCTGGATAAATTCCTGAAAGGCCGCTTCATCCGGCCGGTCGGGTGTGGGTTTATCCGCAACGGCCATCTTTTCTTCCGAAAGGAAATCAGCCGCATAGGCCAGGAGTTGCTGCGCATAATCCTCGCGCGGATCAGGGCGACGGGCATCCAGGATAAGCCAAAGAAGCAAAAGCACGAAAAGGACGCTGAAGAAAGGGACAAAACGACGCATAAGGCACTGGGATTGGATCGATAAAAATATGCATTTTGCAGCAGCATTCAGAACCTTATCGTCAATCCGCTTCCCTGCCAATGCCTGAATAAAGTTGACCTGCTGACCTGCTGACCTGCTGACCTGCTGATCTTCTGACCTTCTGACCTTCTGACCTGCTGACCTTCTGAATCAATAATCAACCAGATCCCGCTCCGATGGAGCGCATTAATGGAAACAAACATCTACTGCTAATCAGGTTTCGCCCCGATGGGGCAAAATGTCAACTTCAGCCTTCTCCGAATTCGCCTGCCTACCGTCAGGTAGGCACTCGCTCTCGCTCTCGTACTCGCCCTCGTACGCATCTTCCTCCTCCTTATGACTCCTGAATTCTGACTTATTACTTAAACGGGCCACCCCTTCGGGGCCTGCTTTATTCGTACTCGCGCTCGCTCTCGCGCTCGTACTTTTTTAACCGCAGGGATCGCAAAGAATAACGCAAAGGGGCTTCTCCTATTCCTCATCCTTTACCCTTAGCGCTCGCCCGCTGCCCGAGCGCTCGCCCTGAGCGTAGCCGAAGGGCAGCCGAAGGGCAGTCGAAGTGTGTCGAAGGGTCCGCTTTCCTTCTCCTTCTCATAATTCCTTTCGCTCCTTCCGCTCATACACGCGATATTGGGCTCCGAAGCGCTGCCTAAGCACACACTCATTGTCAATGTATTCGCGGATCAGCCTGGACGGATTCCCTTCAATCACCAGCCAGTCCGGTTTCTGTCCCACCACCGATTGAAACACCAGATCACGGTCTATCCCCGCCGCTTCGCGGTGTTCCTTTTTGCTTAGCAGGGTTGGATGGATATACTTGTGCAATACGGGTTCATCGAGGAGAAAATGAATGACCATTGCTCCGTTGCAATAAAGCCGATCTGTTTCTTCCATCCTGTCTTTCAGGAAGCTTGCCATTTCTCTGGGATAATCGGGCCGGAGGGTGAACTGCCGGTATTGAAGCAATGTGTTCCAGGCGATAAAAAGTGCCATCGAGGCCGGAAAGAACATTCTTCGATACTTCTGCAGGAAAGCTTCTATCTGTGGGGCACTGCCCGGGAAGGCCAGAACGCCCAGGCTGAGCACTGGCAGGAGCTGGAAATAGTAGTGATGAAAATATTTCCCTGGCAGCAAAATCATCAGCCATACCAGTCCGTACCACAAGGCTGCAAAGTGCGCCAAAGGACGGTCTTTCCCCCTGAATATTGCGGCGAGCAGCATCAGCACCAGGGGGAAATAGATGAGGTGAAATTCTGAAAAATATTGCAAGGCTTTTCCCGGCCGGGCCTCGGAAACATAATTCCGCGGCAGCACAAAATTGGCGAAAAAGAAATCCTGCCACAGCCCCTGATAGAAGAACCAGGTAGCATTGAGGAGGAAAGGCAGGCTGAAGCCCAGGCCCATCCACAGGGTGAGTGGAATGATGCGGGTTGACCATTTCCCTTTTTCGCCTGCCGGAAGAATAAAAAGCAGGGCAATCCAAATGGCCAGTACGTCGGCCAACACGAAGTGCTTGATTAGAAAACCCATTCCAAGCACAAGACCGCCCAGCAGATACCCCTTGTTTTCGGGCTTGCTTAGTAGTATCCAGAGTCCTGCCACGGTGGTAAGGTTGAAAAAGATTTCCGTATTCGCCGCAAAATTCCACTGGTGTACACTGCACATCAGGATATATGCCAGGCCTGAAAACATACTCAGGCTGTTTGATTTACCCAGCTTCCGGCCAGTGCGGTAGAGAAACCAGGCTGTCAGTCCGATGGCCAGCGCGGCAGCCAGGCGCAGCGCTTCCACACTCTGTCCGGCGATTTTGATAATGCCTGCAAAAACGAGAAAAATCCCGATGGGTTTGGTATCCCAGACATCTGCAAAAAAATGCTTCCCCTGCAGGAGGTTGTTGGCAATGACGGCATAGGTTGACTCATCGTGATCAATCAAGCTATCGGAGAAAGAAAGCAGGCGCAGGAGTACTCCCAGCACAAGAAACAGAAGCAGATACAGCCCTGAAGTCTTTTTATCTTCCTGATTCATAGGTTTATCAAATGCACAAAGATAGATTCCATTCCTGTGCAATTGTAGGTAGATTTGCAGTAGAATGAAAGAATTGGCCCATTTACGCAACCCTTTTCCTCTGTCTTACATCTAAGAAAGGAGTGCCAGGCCAGCAAATCGGCAGTGGTTCCCGTGAAAGCATTGGAAGAGATCATCCGGGATTGTCAGGAAGGCCGGCCTTCGGCCCTGCAATACCTGTATGAGAAATTTTCTCCCGTGATGTTTGCAATATGCCTGAGATACAGCCGCGATCGAACCGAAGCAGAGGACCTGCTGCAAGAAGGTTTTCTGAAAGTCTTTCGCTCCATTGGTGGTTTCAGGGGGGAAGGATCTCTGGAAGGATGGATGCGGCGCATTATGGTCAATACGGCCCTGGAGCAGTACCGGCGCAAAAATTATATGTATCCGGTAGAAAACCTGCCGGAGGAGGAGGCCGGCGAAGCGGAATCTCCGGATATGCAGCTCAGGTCTGAGGACCTGCAGCAGATGATCTGTGACTTGCCCCCACGCTACCGTATGGTCTTCAACCTGTATGCCCTGGAAGGTTACAGTCATAAGGAGATAGCCATAATGATGGGGATCACGACAGGCACATCCAAGTCCAACCTCTCTCGGGCAAGGGAGATACTGCAAAGGAAAGTTGAAGCGCAATACGGTGTATTAAGAAAACTGCCCGGAAATTATGAACAGAGAGGATAGACATCCGGTGGACGCGTTTTTCCGCGATCATCTTTCGGAGGCGCAAACACCTCCGCCTGTTTGGGTATGGGACGGAATTGCCAAAGAAATGGCTGCCGAAAAACGGCGGCGGGCACTGCTTTGGTGGCGGAGCATTGCTGCGGTACTCCTTCTCGGCGCTGCCTTCACAGCAGGCTACCTGATCTCAGGCGAGGAGAGCCTGCCCAGTGAGCAGATCGCTTCCTCTTCCTCTTCCTCTTCCTCAAACTCCTCCTCAAACTCATCCTCAAACTCATCCTCAAACTCATCCTCAAACTTTACAACCCCTCCCCAGCCCTCCTCTGACCCCTCCCCGGCCCTCCCCTTGGAGGGGAGGGAGAATAGGTATCCCTCAAACTCTTCCTCAAACTCATCCTCTCCCTCTCCCTCTCCCTCTCCCTCATCCTCTCCCCAACTGGCCTCAGCAGAGGCTTTGCAGGATAGGATGGAAAATGAACAGCGTGTTGTATCTGATCAAAGTGTGGAAGAAGCGTTTGTCTTAATGAAATCCATAAAGGCCCCAATACTTGCTTCAGCGATGCCCCCGCTTCGCCTGGCATCGGGGCGCATCCCCTGGGTGATGCTGGAAGAGGAGCTACTGGCTTTTGCTTCCTCCCCTGCAGGGAAAGACATACCACGATTAAGCCTCGGTGGAGAAGGAGGTCCCCTGGTAGCCTATCGATCTACGCAATCGCTTTCCTTTGCCCAGGCCGACAACGAGCAGCTCACTTCTTACAGCAACAGCCGCATCAGTGGCAGCGGAGAGGAAAAGCCGCTGATGGCCTTTTCGGCCGGAATGCACGGATCGCTCAAGCTCAACCACAGATTGTCTTTGGCTACCGGCCTGCAATTTTCCCGGCTCGGACAGGAAGTGAGTGGATTAAGCTTCTACACCGAAGGACAGGGCCCACTCACTGTTACAAATATGGTGGAGCTTAGTACAAGCGCCGGTGTATTATATATTCCACAGCAGGAGGGGTTTCAGCCGGTATGGACCAGCACCCAGGAATTATCGGAGGCCTATGCATCATATGACCTTGTCCAACAATTTGAATACCTCGAAATACCGCTCTTGCTGCAGATGCACCTGTTGGATAAGGGCGTACACTTGATTGCAGATGCCGGCTTAAGTCCCGGTATCCTTCTTGGCAATAAGGCCTATTTGCAAGGGAGCGGTGAACGGGAGCAACTGGAGGGCACCCGGGATCTGCGTCCCTTGCTTTGGAGTTTACAAGCAGGGATAGGGGTGCAGCTTCCCCTGTCGGATGCCTGGGCCTTGTCGCTTCGGCCCGGTCTGCGCTACGCCGTCACCAGCATCAATAAAAGCAATGACTATACCTACCGCCCCTGGAGTCTCTCGGTGAGCAGCGGCTTGTATTTTCATCTCAGATGACCGGGAGGGATGTTTGTGGCGTATGAGAAGACTTAAGGCTCTTTAGAAGGGAAATTCTTCTATGCTTGCTTCTTCTGCCTCCTCCTTATCTATCAGGGGCAATGCTGCCCTCTGATGGATTGGATTTCCGTCAACCACAATGGAGCGTGGATCGGTGGGGCAGGCATATTCGCAGGCGCCACAACCCACACAGATTTCGGTATCCACTACGGGAATGGTCAGTCCGTCTTTCCAGGGTAGCATATCCACTGCCTTGGTAGGGCAATGCTCTGAACAGGCTCCACAGGCTGTATGGTCTTTGGTAACCACACACAATTCAGGGATAAAGCGCGCCCGGCCCACCTGCACCCTTTGTTTATCTTCTACCGTCATTGGCAGAATGGCTCCCGTAGGACAGACTTCGAGGCAGCGGATGCAGTCGTAGTTGCAATAGCCGCTGATGGGATCCATTAAGGGTTGGAAGACCCCCGAGAGACCGTATTCCGCAAAGGCGGGTTGCAGCACTCCGGTAGGGCAGGTACTGATGCACAAATGGCAGGCAGTGCATTGAATATGGAGGTTCGCGTGCGAAAGCGATCCCGGTGGGGAAAGGGAAGCTCGGCGGATGGCCAGGGCTTTGTCCTCTTCCGACACTTCTTTGAGCACAGCGGGCAGGATCAGGGTAGTCCCGGCGCGGAGAAGGGTATCGCGACGAGAGAAGTCGGTTTCCACGGGTACTGCCTTACCGTAACGAATGCCTCCCAGGTCGCAGGCGGGGATGCAGTTAAAACACAGGACGCAACGACTATTGTCTATTTCTTTTTTCTTTACGTCAATACAACCTGCTTTGCAAACCACTGCACAAAGTCCGCAGGAGGTGCAGGCAGTGTGATCCATACGAATGCCGAGCAAGGCCCGCTTTCCGGGAAGTCCAAGCAGGGTGCCCACCGGGCAGAGGGTATTGCAAAAAACCCGTCCGTTGCGCCATACCATCCATATTATCATCCCGAAAACACCTGCAGAGAAGCCCGCGGAAGCCCAGCTGATACCGTGAAATTTGACCGGGCTTAAGGCGTAGGAACCGATACTGGTAAGCCACCAGGCAAGCTGATTGTTGGCGAATACGAAGGGGGGTTGTATCAGATTCCTTATGATCCTGGAAAAGTGGCTGTAAGGGTCGAGCAGACCGGTGAACAGTCCGCTGCCAATAAACACAGAAAGGAGGAAAAGGAATAAAAACCCATATCTCCAGCCTGCATTTGTCTGCTGTTTCCGATAGCGCGACTTCTTTTTCAGCCATCCCCTGATACGGCCGGCCAGATCCTGCATTACCCCCAGGGGGCAGAGGGTGGAACAATAGATACGTCCAAAGAACCAGCTTAGCAGGAGGAGGGTGGCGAGGGCGATGATCGCTCCGCCTGCCAGGCCCAGAGAGGCCTGGAGGGCAGGGACAAGCTGCAGGTAGCGCAAGGGATAGAACCAGCTATCCGGGATGCGGTGGTGAATGTCCAGCAGCAAGGCCGTAATCCAAAGAAAGGCCAGTAAGGCGATGATGCTCCGAATAGTCCGGTAAAGTCTTCCCTTGTGCATCAAATCGTGATCCGGCGAATATCCAGTTTGTCGAGATCGATGGCTCCTATACCCATATCGGCGGCTTTACGGATATGGCCCACCCCGGTGGGGTCGGAGCCAAACACCTTGGCCGCCGCTGCATCGGCCGCGACCAGGTCAGGACTCACAATTTGCATTTTGTAGATTTTGGTATCAGCCACCGAAACACCGCGTGGCCCGTTTTTCATCATCACGCGATAGGCATCGATGACATTCAGGTCGGGCTTGCGCCAAAGCGGGAAATCGGCGATGCATTGATGCAGGTCGTTGCGATGCCAATACCTTCTATCCCAGACGATGCCCATCAGGTTTTTCATTGCGATGGAGAGATCGGCGCTGCTGTGGTGTTTCAGGACTGGAACATTGATGAAGACATCCGATTCGAGGATGAGTTCGTGCACTTGCGTTTCTTTCAGCTTCACTCCACCTGGTATGGTGACTTGCTGGTAATAGCCTTCCAGATGGCCGGGAACCATTTTGGCTCCGGCATCTTTCGCTGCCTTTTCAATACCACTGTTGGCATAACACAGATCCCATTTATCGCAGGTATTATCAAAGACGTATACCTCTCTGGCTCCGGCATCGAGGCAGTGCTTCACTATCCTTCCCACCAGTCCGGGATGCGTATTGGCAGCCCTTTCCGGGGCTGCATCCCATCCAATATTGGGTTTGACTACCACCGTTTGCCCTTTCTTCACAAATGCGCTCATTCCACCCAGGGCTGCAATGGCCCGGTCGAACATTGCTTCCGGCTCTCCCCCCCTGATGGCTGCCAGGTGTGGCACAGGTGTAAAAAGTGCACTGCTTGCCGCCCGTCCCCAGGAGGGAAGCAGCGTACTGCCACCAGCCAGCAAGGCCAATCTGATCATTTCCCTGCGATCCATATTCAAGCGAATTTCTTCAAAAATAATACTTTCCGCTTACAGAATAAGGAGGGAATGCAAGGAAATGGTATTTTTGGGAGATAAGTCAAAAACGGATATGAACACACAGGTCAGAAATTTCCCACTTGCACCCGCCTTCCTATTGAATGCCAGTGCTTTGCTTTTTGTTTACTTTGTCCCCGCCCTCTCGCATCTGATCGGGGTTCCGCTCTACCTCATTGAGCCTATGCGCCTTGCCGTGGTGCTCGCCCTGGTACATACCCGACCCGGGAACGCCTACCTGCTGGCCCTTACACTTCCTTTATTCAGTTTCGCAGTCAGTGCGCATCCTCATTTGCTGAAAATGCTGCTGATCACAGGCGAGTTGCTATTGAATGTCTGGCTGTTCTTCTTCCTGATGAAACGCTTCCGTATCCATCAGGGGGTGTCCCTGGGCCTGTCCATTCTGCTCAGTAAGGCGGTGTACTACCTCGCCAAATTCAGCCTGATCTCCGCCCTGCTGATTGAGGGCAGTGTCATTTCCACTCCTCTTTGGATCCAGTCACTGACGCTGCTTGCCTTCGTCGTCTATCTGGGTGTGATGCGGAAAGAGTCTGCCGGACAAGCCTAAAGGCCGATGGCCGGGATATATGTTCACATCCCTTTCTGCCGGCATAAATGTGGCTATTGCAATTTTTTTTCCGTAGCAAGCCTCAGGAAGAAAGATAGCCTGGTAAGGGCGATCATTCAGGAGGCCCGGCAAAAAGCGGTACACTTTTCCGGACAAATCATTTCCACCCTTTACCTGGGGGGAGGCACTCCCTCAATGCTGTCAGACGCAGATCTTTTTCATATCCTGAGAACACTGCAGAGCGAATATTCAATTAGTGCAGATGCAGAGATAAGCCTTGAGGTTAATCCCGATGACATCGGGCCGGAAAGGCTGTATACGTGGAAGGAAATGGGATGGAACCGCCTGAGCATCGGCATCCAGTCGTGGCATCCGGATGACCTCACTTTTCTGGAAAGGAAGCACAATCAGGCACAGGCCCGCAAGGCTGTCTGCCAATGCAAAGAGGCAGGCTTTGAGGATCTCAGCGTTGATCTGATCTATGGTATTCCCGGGCAGGACCTGGATCGCTGGCGCGACAACCTGGCGTTTTTTCTGGAAACAAACGTCCATCATCTCTCTGCCTATGCCCTAACGCTGGAGGAGCGCACAGCTTATGCCCATCAGGTAGAGAAAGGGAGGCAGCAGCCCCCGGACGATGAAGCGGCCTTTGGGCATTTCTGTCTTTTGCAGGAAATGATGTCTGAGGCCGGATTTCTGCAGTATGAAGTTTCTAACTTCGCCCGCAAGGAAGCATACAGCCGCCACAACAGGGCGTATTGGGAGGGAGTTCCGTATCTGGGCCTGGGGCCTTCAGCCCATTCCTACGATGGGAGTAAACGTGCGTGGAATGTAAGTGGCATTCAGTCTTATCTTGATGGCATCGAAGAAGGGGATGCAACAGAAGGATTTGAGATGCTGCAGCCCGCCGACAAGGTGAATGAATATTTAATGACCGCTCTGCGCACGATATGGGGATGCCGATTCAAGGAGTTGATCCGCCTGGGAGGACAAGGTTTACTGGAGGAAACCGCCGGAAAAATTGAGCCTTACATCCTTAATGGCTGGGCTTTGCAAAAGGATGATGCCTGGGTTTTGAGCAGGGAAGGGCTTTTTCACGCCGACGGGATTGCGGCTGAGTTGTTTGTAAGCAGCAGTTGGTCAGAGCAGTAAAGATCAGAGCAGATGCCGGAAAGGGATGAGCAACCATTCCACCGCCTTCTCAATTCCAGGCCTTTGCAGCCACTTCTCATAATCAAAAGGAATGCTCTGCTTGATGGTTCCGGCAATATGGTCAGACAGCTGTCGAATGACCTCCGGATGCCTTCCGATCACAATCATCTCAAACATATAACGGAAACTGCGGTAGTCAAAATTGGAAGATCCGATGGAAAACAACTCCTGGTCGATCATCATTATCTTGGCGTGCAGGTTGGAAGGTTCATAGAAAAGATAACGGACGCCGGCCCTGTGCATCATCCCCTGATAATGGTTGCGGAGCAGATCCACCAGGCGCACATCCGAATGCCGCGGGATCAGCACCAGCACTTCCACTCCCCGCATTGCGGCATTCATCAGGTCCCGCCGGAGAATATGTCCCGGAAGAAAATAGGGGGTCTCAATAATGATTTGTGTTCTGGCCCTGCGGATCAATTGCTCATAACGACTTTTGATCTGCTGACGATAGATCGAGGGAAGGTCGCGGATAATCTCAAATCCCTGGTGTCGCAATATGCGCTTAAAGGCAAATTTCTTAAAGATGTACTTTTTGTATATCTCAAAACTTTCGTGAAAGGTGCGGGCCAATACCGGTGCCAGGCTTCCACAGGCCCTCAGCATCATTTCACGCCAGTTCAGGCTGTAGGCAGTAAGATTAGCCGAACCCGTCCAGGCAATTTCCTGATCCACAACCAGGAGTTTACGATGGTTTCGTTTGTGGTTTTTGGTAAAAAAATCCCAGAACAGCTTGATTTTTCTGAAGTAGCGTACCTCCCCACCCCGGCAGGTAAGGGCGGCGAAGAATGCGTCAGCACGGCCTGTGCCCCAGGAATCGACCAGTACCTTCACCTTAACCCCCCTCGCAGCCGCCTCCGCCAGGGCATTCCGGAAACGCTCCCCGATGGCATCTTGGTTAAATCGGTAAAACTCTACCAAAATCTCGCTTTTAGCTAAGGCAATATCGTTGAGCATTGCAGCATAAAAACGGAAAGGATCATCGTATAACTGATATCGGTCTTCCACAGCTGGTTTGAAAAGGATAAATATAAGAAGGCCGGGGCAATGCAGCAAACCCTGATAGTATAAAAACAAGACTGAAAGCCCATCGCCTGAAAATGAAAAGACTACTCAGGTTGACAAGCGTCAAAGGATTGAATATCTTCACCCTTCATTCCTGCCCTATGAAAGAAGCCCAGTATTATTCCTCGGATGGTATCCGGACCGAATGCCTGCTTTGTCCGCATCATTGCACTCTGGAACCGGACGATGCCGGACGATGCCGTGTGAGGCGGAATGTAGGGGGAAAAATGGTCACGGATGCCTATGGACGCATTTCTGCAGCCCACCTCGATCCGATTGAAAAGAAACCCCTGTATCATTTTTTTCCCGGCCGGGAGATCTATTCTGTGGGAAGCATAGGGTGCAATTTGCGATGCAAATTCTGTCAGAATTGCCAGATATCCCAATCCTCGGCCGATGATCTCCCCCTCCTCGCCCGCCGTAAGCCGGAGGAGGTGGTCGGAGAAGCCCGGAACCTGCCCGGTAATATAGGCCTGGCCTATACTTACAATGAACCCGGAGTATGGCTGGAATTCTTGCTGGATATGGCACGGGGGGGCCGCCTTGCCGGAATGAAGAATGTGGTGATCAGCAATGGATTTTTGTCTTCCGGCCCCCTGGGTGATCTGATGAAGCTTACGGATGCCTTCAACATCGACCTGAAAGCCTTCTCCGAAGATTTCTACCGCAGGCTTACTTTTTCTTCTCTTGAACCGGTGAAGGACAGCATCCGCCAAATCCATCAGGCAGGCGTACACCTGGAGATTACGCATCTTTTGATCCCCGGACTCAACGACAAGGAGAAGGAGTTTGAAGAGATGGTAAGCTGGCTGGAATCTACCCTGGGAGAAAACTGCATCCTGCACCTTTCCAAATACTTCCCCAACTACCGGCTGAATCATCCGCCTACCCCTCTTTCCACCCTCTTGAAGTTCTACCATATTGCGAAGAAGGCTTTTCCCTTTGTATACCTGGGCAACGTGGGATATCAGCAGGAAGGCAGAGATACACACTGCAGCGACTGCGGACAAACTGTGATCCGGCGCTCGGGATACCAGACAGATACCTCCGGCCTGAATTCAGAAGGAAAGTGTGTGCATTGCAACCACCAAATTGCCGTCAGCGCATAATTGATCTGTAAAACAGTCCGGCTGCTAGCCGGTATTTTTGTAATTTCGTCCCCTGCTCACTTTCAATGGCAAAACAAGAGGAAAAATACAACCGGCGAAGACTCAGAAATGCTTACGCCACTACGGTGATGAGCCTCTCCCTGGTTTTGTTTATGCTGGGTTTGCTCAGCCTGATCATCCTTCAGGCCCAACGGCTTTCCGATTATGTGAGGGAGAATATCGGTTTTTCCATCGTTCTGAAGGAAGACGTGAAAGAGGCGAGCATCCTGACCCTGCAAAAAAAGCTGGAATTGGAGGCATTCGTTAAATCTGCCGAATACATTCCCCGGGAAAGGGCAGCCCAGGAGTTGATTGAAGACCTGGGAGAAGATTTTATTGATTTTTTAGGGTATAATCCCTTGCTGCCCACCCTGGAGGTGAGGCTCAGGGCACATTATGCCAATGTGGACAGCCTGGCGGTGATTGAGAAGAATCTTCTCACCAATGACGATATCAAAGAAGTTCATTACGAAAAATCCCTGGTACACCTGGTCAATGAGAATCTCCGAAAGGTAGGCGTGGTCTTGCTTGGATTCAGTATTGTCTTGCTGCTTATTGCTATAGCTTTAATTAACAACACCATACGACTGTCTGTGTATGCCCGCCGTTTCCTGATTCGCAGTATGCAATTGGTGGGGGCTACCCAGGGTTTTATCCGAAAACCCTTTGTCCTGAGTGGCATAGCCCAGGGAATCTACGGTGCATTCATTGCCCTGCTCCTGCTCAGTCTGGTATTGTATATTACCCGTATGCAGATGCCTGAAATTATTTTGCTGCAGGATATCCGCCTCTACCTTTCGGTTTTTGCTTTCGTTTTGCTCTCCGGGATACTGCTCTCCTGGATTTCTACTTATTTTGCAGTCAGAAAATACTTGAAAATCAATACAGACAGTCTTTATATTTAGGCTTTATGAACAAGAAGAAAAAGATGCGTCACCTGAAGCAGGGTGCAGGTAATCCTCAAACACCGGCCCGGCCTTCCGGGAAATTGCCTGACTTTGTTTTTGGACGGGAGAACTATATTATTGTCCTTGCCGGCCTCGCCCTGATTGCTTTGGGATTCATTCTGATGATCGGAGGGGGATCCAAGGATCCCAATGTTTTCAGTGAGGATATTTTTAACTTTCAACGCCTGACTTTGGCTCCCATTCTGGTTCTGGCCGGATATGCCCTGGAGATTTATGCAATTATGCACAGGCCCCGAAAAACAAGCCAGGAAAGCGAGGACTGATCAGCAATGAGTTGGCTGGAAGCACTGCTCCTGGGCGTACTGCAGGGCCTGACAGAATTCCTGCCGGTCAGCAGCAGTGGGCATCTGGAACTGGGAAAGGCCCTATTCGGGGTGGATCCGGAAAACAGTCTCTTGTTCACTGTTGTGGTGCACGGAGCTACTGTATTGAGCACCATTGTCGTTTTTCGCCGTGATCTTGCCCGGCTGATTGCCGGAAGCCTGAAGTTCAGATGGAATGAGGAAACTCGATACGTCCTGCTGCTTCTCTGGTCGATGTTGCCGGTCTTAATCGTAGGGCTGTTTTTCAAAGCGGAAGTGGAATCCCTTTTCTCCGGACGGATTGTCTTTGTCGGCACAATGTTGATCGTGACGGCATTATTGCTGGGGACAGCCCACTTTATTCCTAAAAAAGAAGGGCCTATACGCACTACTGATGCTCTTATCATCGGCCTTGCCCAGGCACTGGCCGTGATTCCAGGGATTTCGCGCTCAGGGGCAACCATTGCTACCGCTTTATTACTGGGGAAAGATAAGCGTAAAGTAGCCCGTTTTTCTTTTCTGATGGTACTGCTTCCCATCATCGGGGCCAATATGCTTGACCTGGGGGAAAGCATTGGAACAGGAAGCCTGAACGGAGAAGCGCTTCCCCTTGTGATGGGTTTCATCGCTGCTTTTCTTACCGGATGGCTGGCCTGCCGCTGGATGGTGGCCCTGGTAGAAAAGGGGAAATTACTGATATTCGCTTTATACTGCCTGCTTATTGGAAGCCTGGCCATCATTTTTGCCTGATGAAAGAAACAGAGACCAGGAATCTGGATTTTCAGGAAGGGGCTGTGCTATTGATAGACAAGGCCGTGGATTGGACTTCATTTGATGCTGTGGGGTACCTGCGCAGCGGTTTGAACCGAATTTTAAATATCCGCAGGATCAAGATTGGCCACGCCGGCACACTGGATCCCAAGGCTTCCGGTTTGCTCATTATCTGCACCGGCAAGTTTACCAAGCGCATCAACGAGTTTCAGGATATGGAAAAGGAGTATACCGGCACCATAAGACTGGGGGCTACTACGCCTTCCTTCGATCTTGAAACGGAGGTAGATCGTGAGTACCCCTATGCCCACATTACTCCGGCCCATCTGGAAGAAATCACCCCTCGTTTTCTTGGGCCTGTTATGCAGGTTCCTCCTGCTTTCAGCGCGATTCATATTGAAGGCAAAAGGGCTTATGAACTCGCCCGCAACGATGTCAAGTCGGTAAAAATGGCGGCGCGGGAAGTGTTTGTGCATTCTCTTGCATTCACCCGCCTGGCCCTGCCCGAACTGGACTTTACAATCCGTTGTGGCAAAGGAACGTACATCCGATCCCTGGCCCGGGATATCGGACAAGCTCTGGGTAGTGGGGGCCATCTGACCGCCCTCAGACGCACCGGAATCGGTCCTTACCGGGTTGAAGATGCCGTTCAGGTGCAGGACTTTCTGAAAGACTTGCGGCAGATCAATTCCTGAGAAATAAGAGTCTAAGCAACAACATTTCAATCCTTTCACAGTATCTGCCTCACGCATTCACTTACATATTGATATACAGCCTGATAGTAAAAAAACAGCGCGGATTGTTTCTGAAAACGGATTTGCAGCCATAAATGGATTGGGTTCATTGAAAAGCTAATTCTCGTAATCTCAACATTTTATATAGATAAATACTTGACATAGAGTGAGAGAATCATTACCTTTGCACATCTTTTTGAGAGGGATTACTGTATCGGGTTTTAGAAGACGAGGAAGATGAAGCTATCACAATTCAGGTTTGATTTACCTGCCGGATTGATTGCGGATCAGCCAACGCAAAACAGGGAAGATTCCCGTTTGATGGTGGTAAATCGCGCCAACGGAGAAATATCACATCATATGTTTGCCGACATTGTCCGCTTTTTTGATGACGGCGACGTGATGGTGTTGAACAACACTAAGGTATTTCCGGCAAGATTGTTCGGGGAGAAGGAAAAGACAGGAGCCAAAATTGAGGTCTTTTTGTTAAGAGAGCTCAACAGGGAAACCCGTTTATGGGACGTACTGGTAGATCCTGCAAGGAAAATCCGGATTGGCAACAAGCTGTATTTCGGTGAAGATGAAACCCTGGTGGCAGAGGTGATCGACAATACCACTTCCCGTGGGCGTACCTTGCGTTTTCTCTTTGATGGACCTTATGAAGAGTTCAAAAAGACCATTCAGCGCCTGGGGCATACCCCGCTCCCTAAACTGCACAATCGTCCTGTAACCGAGGACGACAAAGAGCGCTATCAGACCATTTATGCCAAGCACGAAGGTGCGGTTGCCGCGCCCACTGCAGGCCTGCATTTCAGCCGTGAACTGATGAAACGGCTTGAGCTGCAGGGGGTCGGTTTTCCGGAGGTCACCCTGCACGCCGGCCTCGGCAATTTCCGTACCATCGATGTGGAAGACCTGACCAAGCATAAAATGGATTCTGAAGAGGTGATTATCCCTGAACTCAGCTCCCTGATGGTAAACCAGGCCAAGGATGCAGGCAAACGCATCTGTGCGGTAGGAACTACCACAATGAAGGCCATCGAGACTTCGGTGTCCATCTCCGGCCACCTGAAGCCCTACAAGGGATGGACCAATAAATTCATTTTCCCTCCCTACGAATTCAGCATCGCCAATGCGATGATATCCAATTTTCACCTCCCCCTCTCGCCTATGCTGATGATGACGGCTGCTTTTGCCGGCTACGACTTGCTGATGAAGGCTTATGACGAGGCCATCAAGGAGGAATACAAGTTCTTTACCTATGGGTCGGCAATGCTGATCCTGTAAGCCCGTGCATCAATCCTGATGTCAGATTACGCCATTATCGTGGCCGGTGGCCTGGGAAGGAGAATGGGGATGGAAGCCCCCAAGCAATTTCTGAACCTGGCTGGAAAACCGGTATTGCAATATGCCCTGGATGCATTTAAAACAGCATTACCAGGCATCCGTTTCGTGCTGGTGATCCCTCAGGCTTATGAAAAAGAAGCTACAGACATCCTTGGTGCCTGCGGAGTGACGGAGCGTACCCACCTGGCCTTAGCCGGCAGAGAACGCTACTTTTCGGTGCAAAACGGATTAAGTTTTATCCCGGCCGGTGAGGGCCGCATTGCCGTACACGATGCTGCACGCCCTTTGGCCTCCCCCTCACTCATACAGCGGTGTTTTGATGCCCTCAAACTGGCAGAGGCAGTGGTCCCGCTGATTCCGGTTCACGATTCAGTCAGGATGATCAGGGAAGGAGGAGGCAGCCAGGTCCTTGACAGAAATACACTTCGTGCCGTACAAACCCCACAGTGCTTCCGAAACGATACGCTCAGAAAAGCCTACACCCTCCCTTTCGACCCGCTCTTCACCGATGATGCATCCCTGGCAGAAAAAGCAGGGGTCCGGATTCATTGGATAGAAGGAGAAACAGCCAACCTGAAGCTGACCACTCCTGAGGATATGATCATTGCAGAAGCCTTACTTGCAGCAAGAGGCATCAACGCACCCTGATCTTTCTTCCCTTCCAGGAAGCTCCCCCCCCTAAGGTCCCCATCCACAAGAATATCAGGAAAACCGGATATAGGAATACCATCCGGGGGAAAGCGCGTAAGGCCTTGCGCTGCCCTGACCAGCCTGTCCAGGCAACAGCTAGCATCCACTCAGGGATGGCTTTGAGTAAAAGGCAGATTATGGGAACAGCTACACCTGTTTTGCCAAAGCCCAGCAAGCCTATCGATAGCAGAAAAGCCAGATTCGCCAATACCACAGCCAGCCCGGTCAGCCTGGCTTTCAGGTTGGTTTTGGCGCTTTTGCCGGCCCAGCGCAGTCGCTGTTTGTACACATCGCCCCATCGCATCAAGCCCGGAGTTTCACACAAGGCTTCCCGGCTTTTGACAAAACGGATGCTCTCCCTACCAAACTGCTTCCATATTTTTTCCACCAGAAATACATCGTCCCCGGAGGCGAGCTCCTGATGCCAGGGGTCTTTTCCAAGGGCTTCCAGCGAGGGCTTCCGGAGGATCAGGTTGGCTCCGGTGCTGAGCAGGGGGAAGCCCAGTGCGAGGCTGGATGCTCCGGACAGCATCAGGATCCCATACTCGAGTTGCTGCAAGAAAATGATCTGCCTTTCCTTTCCGATGATCCGGATGCCGCCCCAGCATAAATGGGTCTGGGTGCTTTCTGTCAGGGCCTCCCGCATCGTCCGGATCCAGCTCGGGGGATGGAATACATCGGCATCGGTGAAAAGCAGAAAATCTCCGGAGGAAATGGCCACCCCTTTTTGAAGTGCAGCCTTCTTTCCCCTCTCATCCTTGTTCAGCTGAGTAATGTTAACTGCAATCGAAACCTCATTTTCAGTCTCTTTCCTGATGATTTCCAATCCTCCGTCTTCACTATGATCATCTACAAAGATCAGTTCCACCGGGCCGGTGTTATCCTGTGCCTGCAATCGTTTCCATACCTGGGGTAAGTGTTTCGCTTCATTGCGGAATGGAACGATGACACTGATCAGGGATATATCCCCTTTTGTTTGCTTCTTTTCAGAAGGCAGTTTCTTCCAGGCACGCAGGAAGGCCCACAGCAGGAGGGCGTACAAAAGAAGCATTACAACAATCAAATAGTGCATCGCATATATTCAGGTTAAGGCATCGCCTGGCTTTTCTTTACCTTTGTGCTGATACTACACATTATGCCCTCCGAACGCATCATCCTTGGCATTGATCCCGGCACCAATATAATGGGCTATGGCATTATTGCCTGCCAGGGAAGGCGTTACCGGGTGCTGGCCCTGGGTGTGCTTAAGCTGGGCCGGATTGAAGCACAGGGTGGGAAATTAAAGAAAATATTTGATCGCACGCTGGGCTTGATCGATGAATATCATCCTGACGAACTGGCCATCGAAGCACAGTTTTTCGGAAAGAATGTGCAGTCGATGCTCAAACTGGGCCGGGCTCAGGGTGTTGCCATTGCCGCGGCACTGCATCGATCGGTTGAATACTATGAGTATTCACCCCGGAAGATCAAGCAGAGCATTACGGGCAAAGGCAGTGCTTCGAAGGAACAGGTTGCCGCAATGTTGGGGCATTTGTTAAAGATGCCGCTGGAGGGCGAGTCACTGGATGCCACAGATGGATTAGCGGCTGCGGTATGCCACGCAATGCAGGGTTTTGAGCATAGCGAGCAGAAGCACGGGAACTGGGAAAGCTATCTGAAGGCCCATCCGGGCAGAATCAAAGGCTGAGGTAAGCCTCGCGGATTTCGGAAGCAATCTTTTCAAACTCTTCCGCGCTGAAGCTCAGTTTTGGCTTGCTGAAGTCAATATCATAGATCCCATTGATCGGGACAAGGTGAATATGTGCGTGGGGGACTTCCAGTCCGATCACAGCCATTCCTATTCTTTTGGCCTCGCTCATCTTATCCAGGGCCAAAGCCAGCTTACGGGTGAACTCGAGCAGTTCATCATAGATCTGGGGTTCAAGATGATAAAGCACATCCACCTCCTTTTTGGGAATGGCAAGCAGATGACCTTTGGCAAGGGGATGAATGTCGAGAAAGGCAAGGCAGTTTTCTGTCTCGGCCACTTTCCAGGCCGGTATTTCTCCCTGGACGATTCGTGTGAAAATGCTGGCCATATCTGTCTTTTTTCAGCTGCGGGTAATATCTACTATTTCAAATTGTACTGTTCCGGCGGGCACCTGAATATCCACCGCATCGCCCACCTTCTTCCCTAATAGTCCCTGGGCGATGGGGCTATTGATTGAAATCTTTCCGGATTTCAGGTCTGCCTCATTCTCAGGTACCAGGGTATAAGCCATTTCTTTTTTTGTTTTCATATTTCTGATTTTGACCGTACACAGGATCAAAACCTTGGAGGCATCCAGATTGCTTGCGTCGAGGACGCGGGCATTGCGGATGGCTTCTCCGAGCTTGGCGATTTTCAGTTCAAGCATTCCCTGTGCTTCTTTGGCTGCATCGTACTCGGCATTTTCCGAGAGGTCTCCTTTTTCCCGGGCTTCGGCAATCTGGCGTGAGATTTCCGGTCTTCTGACACTGGTAAGATATTCCAGTTCATCTTTCATTTTCTGAAGCCCTTCTTCGGTAACATATCTGCTCTCGCTCATAACTTTGGCTTTATCAGGTCTTGGTATTAAAAAAGCTTGAAGACCCTTATCCAACATAAGGGCCCTCAAGAAAATATTTGTTATTCAGACTATATGGTTCGCAACTTAGAAGCTGATATGCGCTCCTATGGTATGCGTTCCATCAAAGGGATTGGTTGCTCTGTATGCATAATCCACGCCAAACACTGAACCTGTTTCTTTGTTCATCGGAATCTGTATCGTCAGTCCGGCACTGGGTCCGGTATAGACGGAGGTCCGCTCTGCATCATCGAAAAGGCCGTCTTCGTATGTATAACCGGCCCTCAGCATCAGCACTTCTTTATAGGAATACTCTGCGCCCAGCATAAACTGGTCTTTGGTAAATGAGTTTGACTGGAAGTTTCCGGCAAGGGTCAGGCGGGAGATCTCATTGAAGTTAAAGTCATAAGCCACTCCGATGGCCAGGGCTGAGGGCAGCTCAAAATCTTCCGATCGTTGCTCCACGGTAAACTGGTTGGCTTGTCCGGGAATAAACCCACGGAAAGAGAGTCCGTCGCCGTTGAACTGCATCGTAGGCCCGATATTCTTCAGTGTAATCCCGAAAAGGATATTGTCGGTAGGCCCGGTCACATAATGAATACCGGCATCGATTCCGATTCCCTGAGCACTGATATCGGCGATGGATTCGGAAATGATTTTCACGTTGATACCGCCATAAATGCTGTTGCTAAAGGCTTTGGCATAGGCCATATTAATATTAAGCAAATTGGGTGTGAATGTACCGATTCCGCCTTCGGGCTGATTTACGGTGGTGATATCAATTTCCCCAAACTGCATAGACATCACAGCCATAGAGAATGCACCTGCATCGCCCACTTTCTGGCTGAAGCCAAAGGCGTTGATATTTACGTCGGAGCCACTGAGCCAGTTGGTGTAGGCAAAGTTGAGCTCGGTGGCTTTGGTAAATGCCGTTCCTGCCACATTGGTCCATATCCCTTCCAGGCCACGCACATTGGCCACATTGGCATTGGCCCATCCATTTCCACGGACCCAGGGATTGATCAGCAATTCAGAGGCACCAGCCTGTCCTGAGCGGTCCTTATTTCCAGCCTGCAACTGTACCAGAGGTAAGATCATCAGGCTTGCCAGGGTGAATACGATCAGATATGTTTTAATCTTCTTCATTGTTCCTTCTTTTTTTAGATCCACCATTGCTTAGAACGAGTTGAGGTCAACAGGTCTGAGGGTACCAAACCATTTCACTACTTTTTCCCCTACTCCGGGTACATCCACGTGGATAAGATAAATCCCGCCCGCAATGGGTATTCCGGCCTGGTTCTTCAGATCCCAGTCGAGGAAGGTACTTGCATCGTCTTTGGAAAACTGACGAATGCGTGTTCCGCTGATGTTGTAGATGGTGATGGTACAACGCTCGGGCAGGTTTGTAAACTTGACCCGATTATCGAGCTGGTTGGTTTCGTAGTGAGAATAGCCGTAATAAGGATTGGGTACCACATTGATGATGTCCAGGGCCTCGATGGCGGCGGTGGTATTATTTTTCGAGGTGGCAATATCATCGGTGGTGAAGGTGTACATCGGCCAGTTGTCGTTCTGGGCCGGATCTGCTCCGTAGGTGGACCAGTTCCTGGCGTAAGGCCTTGCCACCCGGATTTTCACGTGGGCTTCGGTGGAAAGGAATTCCACATCAAAATTATGTACAGGGATATTCACCCACATTACGTTGGCATAAACATAACGCCTCTCGAAATCCTGTCCGCCGAGTAATCCCCGTGCCCAGGCTCCGGCATCATAAGCAGGTGCATCGTACTCTGGATATCCCGGCTCGATTCCCGATCCGTGTCCCAGGACGTAGGTATAATGCATTCCACCGAAGGGCATATCATAGATGCTGGCAATCACAGGCGAGGGATTCCAAAGCATATCCCGTCCGTTATACTGCCCGTACCAGGAGTTCTCTCCATAGAATACATTGAGCCTTTCTCCTGTTTCCAGATTGATGGCGTAGCCCGGGAACCATCCCATTCCTTTGTCGGAAATATAGTTGGGATCTTCCGGATTATCACTGGGGCCGCTGCCTGGCACGGCAGGATTCCCGTCTTTATCAATGGATGGCGATTCGCGCAAGGCAAAACGGCGCGCACCTCCCTGAGCCAGGTTGCGGTCGGGCGACATTTCCACCACCGGACAGCGTGTCCATTTCGAGCGATCAGGGGTATAGACGATGTCAACGCTATGCAAATTTTGCAGCTTGGCCAGGGTTCTTGAGGGGCCATCCAGGGCCGGACCATAAGGATCATCGCTGTTCTGGGCACAAAGGGAGTAGGGCCCCCAGGTGCCATTTACCACCTTTTCGTAGTCCTCGTTGGGGTCGAAGGGCGAGCCGGTTTTCCAGTCGTTGTTCGCAGCATTGTCCGGATCCTCCAGTACTCCGGCACGGATCCAGTTGAAAGGACCCGGATCGTCGCGGTCGGCGATGCCACCCAACCAGGGTTTGGTGCTGTCGGCAAAGCTGAGTGATGAGTTAATATACCCATTGTTTCTACCCAGGGTATCTCCCGGGAAGCGAATCTGGTTGATTCCGACAGACAGCCCCAATTCAGGGAACAGCTGTTCATTCACCCTGCTGATATCGCTTTCACTTTCCCAGGTCTGACCATTGTCGTTGTTGGTCAGAATCCAGGTGGCGGTATTGATGCTTCCTTCCACATTAAAGCGGAGAGTATAGTTGCCGGGTTTTACATTCAGCGGATCGATCACTTTGATGTTGACAGGCCCGAAACCATTTTCGTAAGTAGGATTCTCGATAATATAAGGGGGCGCTGTTTTAGCCATCAGCTCATCGATGGATTCCTGGGTAAGGTTCAACTCCAATCCGCCATTTCCTTTTCCTTCGATGCGGGTAATCTTTGGTCCGTCACCATAGGATGAGTTTAAAACTGTTCCACCGGCTTCCGGTGAGGGAAGATGGGGAATCGCAGTGATCGACTGGATACGGCCTACTGCACTTTTACGTCCGGCAAGGTAAGGCTTCTTCTGACCGTCAAAATACTGCGGATCATCCTGGATATAGGTCTTATAATTATTGTAGGCGTAAGCAATGGCGATATAGTAATACTGCTTATGGTTCACCAGGCGGCGGTCACCTGAAGCAAACTGATCTTCCAGGATGCGGAAGGAGTGGCGAATGCCTTTATCTTCCCCATTGACTTCCAATACCGGCACACTGGATTCAAGGGCTTCATTATAGTAGTAGTTGGTCAATCGTGCCACACCATTCTCTATGTCGCACTGGGCAACCAGACGGGATACATTGACATCCCCAATCTCTGACACGTCCACATCGCTGTTGGCTACCTGGAAAATCTGATATCCCTCAAAGCGGTAGTAACGATCATACACAATGGTATCTGTAACAATCTCCTGGGTATATTGCCCGGTAAGGGTATCATAGATGTAATTGGTTTGTGTTTCGATCGCCGATTCCGGGATATTGGGTTCCAGCTCCTGGTATGCTTCCAGATAGTTGTTGGAAGTCTTGCGGTTGGAAATATACAGTATGATTTCCCTGTCGAGCTCCTGGGCTACGAGGTCCGGAGCGTCGGGTCCGTCCACCACTTTAAAGCAGTTGTCAAAAAGAGACTGTGCTTTATCATCAACCAGACGCAGGAGTTCAACAGAGGCAAAGGGGCCTCCGCTGGCGGCGCGTGCCCAGGGAATACCAACGGTGATATAGTTTACGGCGCCTGGCTCAAGGGTAAAGGGTCCGGCAGACTGCATAAAGCGGCGGTCGTAGGGTTCGTTGCCGGCCGTTTCTTCTGTCCACACCACACCGCTACCTCCGGCACCGGTAATATAGCCTGCAGGCTGGATGCCTCCGGTACCCCAGTTACAAGGATCCGTATCGGCCGGGAACATAAAGTCACAGTCGGGACCGGTAGCTCCTGAATTGGGGTGGGCATTCCCACCATAGCGCATTTTGATCCCGTCCTTCCAGATGCCACGGAGCAGGTTGTAGTACTCAGGAGCATCGCTTGGATCGGTCATAGCCCAATACCCTCCAAGGTTGTTATGATATACAAAGCGGCGCATCCCGAAACGTTCATTGTCTACAATGGAGTCACCAAAATTCACCCCATTGATGCTGACATCGCAGAGCGGCTTGCCATCCGGACCGATCCGGGGATTATCAAGGCCGTCCGGATCCATATAGGGACCCTGGAAAAAGTCGACGCCAATAGCCGGAGGCTGCGCACCATAATGGTCATCCTTCCCTGTCCCGTCTATGGCATTGCCATTGTAGCAGTAACCCAGTCCGCGCTGAACATCGCATCCCACATAATCATCATAAGCATAGCCTACATCGGTATCCACCCACTGGCTGAAATAGGTTTCAGTAAGGCGGAAGGTAGAGCGGTTAATGATTTCATAGGAATAGAAAGTCATATTGTTGATCTCATCATTGGTGGCGAAGGCAAAGGCCTGGGCGCGGATCTCCATTCCAATGGGAGCTCCCTGTGTTTCGCTGTGGATGTTTCCTTTGTCATTGAAAACCCACCACAGGGTCTGGTCGCCTTTGATCACCTGGTCGGCAAGAATACCTCCTTTTACAATGCCCAGCATATCTTCCATCGTGGGGGCAGGTGGTTTGAAAAGGTTCTCTTCGTTGCGCGGGCAAAGAGAGTTGTCGAGGTCATAGTAGGGATAGTCTCCCTGGTAAGGATCATAGTTTCCGTCTCCGTCCTCATCCCAGAAGGGAGCCAGGTAGTAGCTCTGATTTCTCGAAATATCACCGTGGGCAGGCCAATCAAGGATGGACTTTGGGATAGTATAATCCGGATAACTTTCTTTATCGTTAAACCAGGCGATAAACTGGTCGATCTCGGCCCGGGTAATCACAAAGTGCTTGTCATACTGCGTGCAGACGTCCGGATCGATGGAAGCCTTTCCATCAATAGTCAGCGGGCCGGGCCAGTAATCGTTTCCATTCCCACGATATCGTTGGGCAGCCAGCTTCAGCTGTCCGTTCACATCCAGTCCTCCAATCCAGAGTGAGGCCGAAAACATCGAGGTTTTGAGGCTGTTCTTGGGAATGAAGTAGCGGGCCACATCCAGAAGATCCCACCACATATCGCCCCCGGTATTGATACGCGCACGGACGTTGTTGATATTCAAGTCGGTGAAAGCGGACGCAGCAGCACAGCCTGCTGCTTTGGTAGACCGGTTTGCCTGATTCTTGGCTGTTCCGGGGTTCTTGTAGGCATAAGCCCCTGTAGCCATAGAAATGGCCAGGAAACTTAGCAAGAATATCCGAAGCATATTTTTCATAGCTGATATATTTTTCATTGCAGATTAATCTCTTTAGAAGTTCAGGCTGACGCCCAGGCGAATCTGGCGGGGAGCGCTGTAATTTGAAGGGTTATTCACTTTCAGTGCATACAGGTCGCGGAAAGCCTGCTCATAGGTTTGTGCCTGTATCCCTGCCTGGAATTCAGCAGCGGCGAGGTATCCGTCGTCATCGGGATTACCGGTTGCCCTGTAAACGCTTAGGATATTCTTGGTATTCAGGATGTTCAACACATCCAGGAAGATGTTCATAAAGATCTTCTTTCCATCTTCTCCGCTGCCGGCCGTCAGCACCACATCTTTGTCGAAGCGGGCATCCATCCTGAACTGCCAGGGAAGGCGGGAGCCATTGATAGAACCTTGCAGCAGTGAGCCGCCTCCACCCAGCTGGGTAGCGACAACGCGGCTTGACCGGCTGTAAGGTGTTCCACTCCCTCCGTTAAAGGTGAGGGTGAAACCGGAATTCTTAAGCCACTGTACGGTTTGCACCTTATCCGTTCCCTTGATCTTTCGCGTGGACACCGGACCATTGTAGTCCTTGCCCTCTGCAAAGCGATAGTCGAGCAAGACATTGATTCCGTGGCGACGGTCATAATCCAGGGGAGACAAGGTACGCAGGTTGGGCTGGTTTGAGGAAACAAGGGCCCTGGCTGATTCGGCATCCGATCCGGTTCCTTCAGCAAACTGCAAGGTGTAGCTGGCCCGGATACGGGTGTTGTTGGTCCTGCGCAAGTCATAGGTAATTGTAAGTCCTTTGACCGTACCGAAGTCGATATTATTATAAGAGTAATAGGACTGGGGATAAGCTCCGCTGAAGCGGAAGGCCTGGATCTGATCGCGCATTTCACGATAGAAGGTGGAGAGGTTCAGAGACGAGGAATTGGATATCTTCTGCATAAAACCAAGCTCGTAGTCGATGGTACGCGAGGGCTTCAGGTTGGGATTATTGATGTATCCCGACCGGGCCTCCATAAACAGATAATCGGTGGGATCCATCCGGGAGAAGCCGGTGGGCCGCTGAGTGAGTACATCGTAATGGGCAAAGAACAAAGCCTCATCCGAGATGGGGAAAGAGAAAGAGATACGCGGCATCAGGCTTGTCTGGGGGTCGTAATCTTTGAATGCTGAGGCATCGAGGGAGGCAGAAGGATCTACCAGATAGGGAGAAACACCTTGTCCTGCATCCAGTATGCTTGGATCCGTCACTTCTTTACCTTCACTGTTAAACCATACGCTTCCGGAGCGATATCCTGTAATATTGGTGGGATTGTTTACATCATTGACGTAAACCACATAATCCTGGCCCATATTCTCCGGATGGGAACCCAGGTTATCCACCTCACCTACCGTCTTGGCTTCGTATAAAAGGTAAGGATCCTTCAGTACCATCTGGTTGGCATCATAGCGGTCGAGGCGCAGGCCAACGTTAAATATCAGGTCTCTGAAAGCAAATTTATCCTGAATATAGCCGGCCAGATAGATGGGTTCAAAAGCCCCGATGGTGCGCATCCGGTTACCGAAATCATCGGTAGCATTGAAGAAATCTTCGAAGGCCGGACGATTGCTCAATTTCTTTCCGGTATAATCATATCCTGAATAAGAGATCAATGAATTGACCCCTCCGCGGTAAAGTTCATCCGGACTGAACATATCGATGGAAAAGACCTCAGGGTCATAGTTGTCCACGTCTATCCAGTCGAGGCCATCGGTTGGTAAGCCCAGGCGTTCACGTACGCTGTAGTCAAAATAGAACTGGGCATTCCCGTCAAACAGGCGTTCATAATATACGGTGTCCTGAAACACCCCGAATTCGTCATAAATGGCGATGGGATTGTCCTTATCAAGCTGGGCGATATGGGCATTGGTCAGAGAACGCGCCAGTGTCCACAAACCTACCGGAGCATAGCCGTAGAAGGAGTTGGAGCGTTGTTCATACTGTATCCCGAACTGAATTTCGTGGTTCCCGATGTCTGCTGATCCGTGTGCCGCGATCCCGATCTGGGAGTTGTCGGTGATGGAATAACCATTGTATTGCTGTCCCACATTCTGCCATAATCCGTAAACACTTTCCGGTTGATCGCCGTTCAGCAGTCCTCCGCCAAGCTGTACCTGGGTGAAGTTCTGGTAATGAAAGAAAGGATTGTCATAGAGGTCGTAATACATTGATGTATAGCGAGCCACTTCAGGATTGATGGAGGAGGGATCGAAGCTGAAAAGTGTATCGGCAAAACCATTGTGGATGTTCACATCATTGAATCCCAGAATGGAGTCTGATCCGATTTCATAGGAGCGGATCTTATGTGTTTTGAACTTCCCTACATACCCGTAGTTAAAGAGATTGTCTTTGTGATCCCTGTCCTGGGTGACACTGTTAAACTGAGAGTAGTCGGCCTGGATGGTATAATACACATTTTTAATAAGGGGTTCATTATCTCCTTCGTTGATCACAGGGTTCGGGAAGCGCTGGGTAAATCGACCGAACACTCGCCAGGTACTTTGAATGACCTGGGGGTTGTTTTCATAGTTAAACAGAGAGCGGGTCCAGTTGTAGGCGTCGTAGTTAGAATAATTGAGCGATCCCCCAAAGGAGAGGTTGATGGTAGGGGTGGTACGCACATCGATTTTGGCGCTGAGGTTTCCCTGGAAGAATGCTGTATTCTGGGAGGCCTTGATGTCCTCGATCTGATTTCTGGTCACAAACTCTGAGCTCAGAAGGGAGCCAGAACCGGTTCCGGAAGCCCTCAAGGGTGTTTCCTTCAGTTGCTCCAGTACATCATCTTTCACCTTGATGTGCCCGATATTGGATGGGCTTCCATCCTGTCGGTAGAGCACATCTCCGGCGATGAAATAACCCAGCAATGATACGGGATTTGTTTCATCCTTGCTTCTGAGCAGCGGTCCCTGCACATTAAAGCCCAGGCGATTATAACCGTAGGCATCCAGGAACTGGGAGGTTTGCAATTCAATTCCGCCGCCGAAACTGCGGGAAGGGCCTTTGGTGGTCACATTGATGACTCCCCCAACAGCATCGCCGTAGCGTGCAGGCAGTCCTCCGGTGATGACCGTCACCTCTTCAATGGCCGCTTGCGGGAGGCTGGAAGACCCCACCACCTTAATTCCATCGATATACATCGTGGTTCCCTCGGTACGGGCTCCGCGCACACTGCCTCTTTCCCCATCCGCAGAGAAAACCCCGCCCACTGTGGTGGCTACGGCATTGGCCGAACGGTTGGGCATTTTGGCGATCTCCTCTGAGGTAACGGTTCCTCCTGTAGAGGTTTTGTCGGCAGAGATCAACGGAACTTTATAATCCACCACCTCAACCACATCCAGGGTGGTGGCCGTAGATACGATCTCGATATTGTAAAAGGTGATTTTGTCTGAGTTGATCACAATGTTGGTGACCGTCAGTGGCTTGTACCCGACATAGCTCGCTTTCAGGTTGTACTTGCCTGGAGGCAGGGGTTTGATGGTGTATTTACCATCGAAATCAGAAGTGGCGCCTCCGATCTGTCTTCCTCCGCTTTCAAGGATGATATTGGCAAAGGCAATGGGCTCCTTTGTTTCCTTGTCTGTAATCTTCCCCTGCAACGTTCCCGACTGGGCGAATAGCAGCGTATTAGCCGCCAGAGCCAGGCAGGCTGTCAAAAGTAACTTTCTCAACATACCGAGTAGTTTTATGTTTTCTATACGCGATCGATTATGCCTGATTAATTGGTGTTTAGAATCGTTCTTCTTAATTCATATCGCCTGAAAAAAGCGGGTAAAGGTAAAAACAAAATCCTGTATTATCCAAATGAGCACTCCCGCTTAGAATGTTCGCTCGGATCTGGTTTCATCGTACGGTCTCTTTAAAATTTCTGACATAATCACGGCCTGGCGCAGATCAAACTGAAAACCTTTTCTCAGCTTTTTCTCCTCCTCCATTGCCCTGCGTACATCGGCCTGAATCTCTCTCTCAATTTCTTCCTGCTCAATGACCATCCCGGAAGGCATCATCCCGCTTTCTTCGTAAGCATCATCCCAGGTTTGATAGCCTTCTTTGGCGGCCTCTTCTCTTGCCAGAGCTTCCCGCTCACGCATCATATCACCTTGAACCCAGACGGGCTCGGGGATGGGCTCTTCTCTCTGTGGCGGGGAAGGAGCCGGTTTGTCATCCGGAATCACATCTTCCCCGAACAACTCCCTGAGGATACTCTTGTATTCATCAGTCCCGGGCAGGGCTCGCTTGCCTCTGTCATCGGATTGATCCTCAAGGGATTCGATAGGCTGACGTGTAGCCGGCCGCTGCTTCTTGACTTTTTTGGCGTTCTTGTAAAAGGAGTAAATTACCCAGGCCAGGATCGCCAATACATACAACAGATCTTCCATTTTCTTGATTTTTCCCTGCCCTCCAAAAATAGGAAAAGTAAAATTAAGCCCCTCTTCCCATAGCTTGTCCAACAATCAGTTAGCGGCTTGTGGCAGGCAGTTAATGGATTAATTAATTAAATAAGCTCATCTTTCCAAAGCCCTGTTCCTAAGCGACTTATAGTTCTTACCACCAGTTCTCTCTTTCTTCTGGAAACCGGAATACGGGCGCCATCTTCCAGAATGAGCGTACCCCCGTCCATACGGCTGTATTGCTTGATATACTTCAGATTGACCAGATGAGATTTGTGGGGACGGATGAAGTGGTGATCGGCAAGCAAGGCTTCGTGTTCCTTGAGGGTTTTGGAGATCAGCAGGGTTTTGCCACTTGTAAAGAAGAAGCGGGTATAATAGTTATCAGACTCACAGCGGATAATCTCGTCCACGCCCACTACGTGAATCCGTTCAGCAGTGGAAAGCACGATTTTCTGCGCTTCATCAGGATGCTTGATGTTCTCCAGCAAGGCATCTATGTTTTGAGAAGCACGCAGCCTGAATTCCTGCTTTTTCAGCTTGTTCACGGCCTGGATAAGTTCATCGGCATCGATGGGTTTGAGCAGATAATCCAGTGCACTGTATTTAATGGCCCGGATGCCGAATTGATCGAATGCTGTGGTAAAGATCACCTCGAATTGTTCATCCCTGACTTCTTCCAGCAGACGAAATCCGCTCCCATCTGGCATTTGGATATCCAGAAACACCACATCCGGCTTCTTGTCACGGATCTGTTGAATGCCCTTTCTCACCCCATCTGCTTCCCCAACCACCTCAACTTCTCCACAGTAGCGGGCCAGGAGTGCTCTCAGGGCATCACGAGAGGCTTTCTCATCTTCTACGATCAGTGCGCGTATCATCTGTAATCTTCAAATCTGGAGTTCACAGACAAATGTAATCCTTTCTTCGGATAATCCCGCTTCCTGCTTATCTTTGAGGCTCTGGATGATCCCACAGGAAACCATAGAAGCCATCACCGATGCCGCCCGCATTGAAGAAGTCGTCGGGGATTTTGTCAGCCTGAAAAGAAGGGGACAAAATATGATCGGCCTGTGTCCTTTCCATAACGAGAAGACCCCTTCCTTCACCGTATCTCCTGCCAAAGGCATTTATAAATGCTTTGGCTGTGGAAAAGCCGGCAATGCCATCGGCTTTATTATGGACCACGAACACCTCAGCTATCCGGAATCCTTGCGCTACCTGGCTGGGAAGTATGGCATTGAAATAAAGGAGGATTCTCCGAGCGATGAAGAAAAGGTCCTGCGTGATAAACGGGAAAGCCTGCTGCATATCCACACCTTCGCCCTGCGCTTCTTCGAGGAAAACCTCTGGGAGAAAGAGGAAGGTAAGGCGATCGGACTCAGCTACCTGAAGGAGCGGGATTACCGGGAGGACACCCTCAGGAAGTTCCAGGTAGGATACAGCCCGGACTTGTGGGATGCCCTGACAGACAGGGCACTGAATGAAGGCTTTGCTTCTGATCTGCTGAGTGAAAGCGGCTTGAGCATTCAGAAAAACCAGCGTTTGTATGATCGATTCCGTCACCGCATCGTTTTCCCTATTCACAATCTGACCGGGGCGGCGGTCGCGTTCGCCGGCCGTACCCTGACCCAGGAAGCCAAAGGCCCCAAGTATGTTAACTCTCCCGAAACGGAGATTTACCATAAGAGCCGTATCCTCTACGGCCTTTTTCAGGCCCGCAGTGCCATCGTAGCCCAAGACGAATGCCTGCTGGTAGAAGGCTATACCGATGTGCTCAGCCTGCACCAGGCCGGAATAGAAAATGTGGTGGCCTCTTCGGGTACATCCCTGACAGTAGAACAGATCCGCCTCATCAAGCGATATACCCCCAACATCACCATATTGTATGACGGGGATGCTGCCGGGCTGAAAGCTTCCTACCGGGGCATTGACCTGATCCTGGAACAGGGGATGAATGTGCGCATCGTACTTTTCCCCGAAGGAGAAGATCCGGATTCCTATGCCCGGAAAAATCGGGTGAATGTGGTGAGAGACTTCATTCGTTCCCGGGCCCTCAATTTCATCCTGTTCAAAGCGGAGATGCTCAAAAAGGAGGCCGGGAATGATCCTGTGAAGAAGGCTGGCGGCATACGCGATATCCTGAATTCCATTGCCCTGGTCCCCGATGCCATCCGCAGAAATCTTTTCATCCGCGAATGCAGCCAGCTGATCGACATTCCCGAGCAGACGCTGATGTTCGAGATGAACAAGATTCTCCGCAGCAAACGCTCTTCCTCGCCTGAGCCTCAGCCTGCCACCCCCCCCTCACCCGCACCCCCGGCGATCCCGCAAACACGCTCAATGGAGCGCACACCGGTTGAGAAAGAACTGGTGCGCATCCTGCTCAATTACGGTGAACTGGAATTTTCGCTGCTTATCCAATCAGAGGATATTACCGAGGAAATATCTGTTAATACAGCCACTTATATCCTGCATCAGATTATTTCCAATGATCTGGACATTCAAGACCCCAGCTGTGCGGAGATTCTGAAAGTGTACCGGAAATCACTGGAGAAAGAAGCGCTGCCGTCCATCAACACTTTTATCAACCACGCAGATGCGGATGTGGCCCGCCTGGCCATCGATGCCATCTCGCAACAGCATCAGCTGAGCCAGAACTGGACGCGCCGGCGCATCAGCGTCCTGAACGAGGCAGAACGCCTGAGTGACCTGGTTGTAACTAATGTGAACCGGCTTAAGTTAAGCCTGGTCAATCAGCGCCTGGAAACCATTTCGAAACAAATACAGGAAGAAGAAGAACTGGTAATGCAAATGGCCCGCCTGCAGGAACACCAAGAACTTCAGCAGCTTAAGGTTGAAATCGCCCACCTGCTGGGTCGTTCTATGATGTATTGACCCACGCTCTGCCTTATACTCCTCACTAAAAAAAGGACTTGTTTTGCCCCGGTGTTCCGGAAAAGGGATTGGTATGAAATATGTTTCTTTGCAAGTGTAATTGTGCAATGCATCCCCTGTAAACCCTCAACCCAGCATCAAGATGAAATACCTGTTGATCGTATGCTTCTCCCTCTTTTCATTGAGCATCCTGCCCGGGCAGGACTTTAGCTCCGGCTCCCCTCTGCCGGTCAATGAAGAAGGAATCATTATGTACAGAGCGGTGATGGATGAACCCGGGGCGTCCGATTCCCTCTATTTACGTGCCATCAACTGGCTGAATACAGAGTTTGCCAACCCCTGGGATGTGTCGCGCACCCGGAACCGGGAAGACGGTGTGTTGAGCGGAATCGCGAGGTTGAGCCTGTATACCTCTGATGAAGCCGGCAATACCCAAAGCGGCGGACTGGTGGAATACACTTTTACCATCGAATGCCGTGATGATCGCTACCGCTACACCTTCACGGATTTTCTGCATAAGCGCTCTTCCCGTTTCCCCCTCGAGCGTTGGCTGGATAAATCCGATCCGCAATGGGCTCCCGTAGTAGATACCTACCTGGATCAGGTGCATCAGGAGATGAGCCTGAAAATAGAAAGCCTGAAAGCCGGAATGAAACCGGCTCCCAAGGTGGTGGACGAATGGTAATGGGCAGGGTAAATCAGGACTGTTTTGCCCGCCGGGAAAGGATTTCCGCAACCGCCGGCCTTTATCGGTGAAAACTCAGGTCTCTTTCGTGAAAGATCAGGGCGATGCCCAGGCTGAAACCCGGACGCCAGTTCATATTACTGAAATCTTTTCCTTCATCATTCTGCCAGGTAGCCGGATTGATCGCCTGGTTCAGTTCCGTGTAATCCGAAGCGAGCAGGGGGAGCTGCAGAAATGCGCGTCCGAAAACCGCCAGGGGGATTTTGCGGGACAGAAAGAGGGTGGCGTAGGCAAAAGGGGTAAAGGCAATGGGTACCTCGTCTTTAAAAATTTCCGATTCTTCTCCTTCATTCAGAATAGAATACATCTTATTCCAGGTAATTTCCACCGCCATTCCCGCCGCCACATCCAGCTTCCCGGTCTGAATGAGGGTTGGCCCTGTCCCTGCACTGAAGATGCTGCTTTTCAGCCTGAGATCCCGTCGCGCTGGATTGCCGGAAAAATCCACCCCTTCCGCAAAGGTGGCGGCTTCCTGAAAACTCAGGTGAAGATCAAAGAACCAGCCCAGGTCATCAAAACTCCTTCCCAGGCTGAACTCATATCCCGCCTGCGTATTGAAGTATCCCATATCCCGGCTCAGGCTTGCCGCACCTTGCTGTCCCTGCCGGGTTTCGTTGTAGCGGTCGATGACGGCGTTCAGACCCTGCAGTCGAACGGTGGATCCGGTGATTCCGGCACCAATGTATGTAAAGCTGTGGGCTTGTGCGAAAAGGAAGCCGGATACCAGAAGGCAAAAGCAAACAAGAAGAAAAGCACGCATATTAGTTTGTGTTTATAGGGAGGGGGAGGGGGAAGAGGAAGAGGAAGAGGAAGAGGAAGAGGAAGAGGAAGAGGAAGAGGAAGAGGAAGAGGAAGAGGAAGAGGAAGAGGAAGAGGAAGAGGAAGAGGAAGAGGAAGAGGAAGAGGAAGAGGGGGAATTCTCCCCCCCCTTCTTTCCAATGCGCATTAGTTTACGCTTAATTTGGCCACGTCGTCCTTTTTGAAAGCATAGATATAGTTCCCGTCTGCAGTCATATCCACGCCGCCGCTGAATTCCGAGTCGTTGGCGAATTTCTCGTTCTGGGTATGCTTGCTGGGTTTGATCTTCACAATTCCTTTGATGTTCCCGTTGTTCAGGTCCACCCCGGCGATGTCGTATTTCTTATTCTGCAAAAAGACATTGTCTCCTTTCCTAACATAAGCATTCACCCCGCGGAATTTATCCGTCGAATACATCATCTTTCCGTCATACTTGTTGAATGCTGCCATTCCTTTGTCTCCCACAATGGCTACTTTTTCCCCGGCATCGAAAGCGAAGAGGCCCGGCCCAACTTTGGCACTCTTCAGGTCGGATGAGAAGAGTTCCCTGCCGCTGTCCGTATCATAGGCATAAAAGGCTACACCCGATGCCGCATAGACTTTCCCATCTTCCACCACCATATCGGTGATGCGCTTTTTGAACTTTTCCGATCGCCAGGTATACTGTCCTGTATTCACATCCAGTCCGGCCAGGGCAAAGCGGCCCAGCCAGATATACTCATTCACGTAGGTGTAGGAATAGCCCTCATTGGCACTCCCTTCACGGGTAATGCGCTGCTGGTTTACGTAACCTCCGATCTGCATCACCAGGGTATTGCCGGAAAGGGCAAGCTGAGGGATGGCATTGGCCTTGGTGATCTTCTCACTGGTCCACAGCTCACGCCCTGACTCCAGATCGAACTTCTGTACGAATTTATTCTTCATCTTATTGTCTCCCAGTACGATATAAACAGCATCTTTCGTAATGAGGGGTTCGGCAATGGCACCATAAATCCCGGCAGCGATGTTTTTCCCCCCACCGGAATACTTCACCCCAGCCATATCCGGCTCATAATGGGCACCCCAAAGATTCTCTCCAGTTGCCAGATCGAATACCTGAAGTCCCCCCAGCTGGAGGAAGAGTTTGTCATTGTGGATGCTGAGTGTCACCAGCGGATCGCGGGTCAGGAGTTTCTTATCTACCTTCCCCCGGTAGGTAGCTTCCCAAACTACGTTCCCGTTGTCCGCATTGATCCGCATCAGTTGGTTTTTAAAACCTGTAAACAAGGCCATCAAACCCTTAGGCTGGTAGTTCACCATTACCAGCTCGTTGGTGCCGGGAAGATAGAGGTACTGCCCTACGGCTCCCCTGAACCTGCTGGTTTCCCACTCTTCCTTTCCGCTTATCAGGTCTATCATAATCAAAGACTCCTTCTGGGCAAAAGCAAAGGATTGGATTTCATCAATGTAGATGATCATATCTTCCAGTTGGGCCTGATTTCCGGAAGCGTTTTTCTTGGGTTTGGGAAAACTGAAGCGGTCTTTCACCCACAGCATTTTCCCGTCCTTAAGGTTGATGGCAGCCATTCGGTCCTTTCCCAGTTTATTGTCAAAAACCAAGATCGCATTGGCATCCCACATCACGATCTGATAATTCGTATTGTTCAACTCACCACCGCTGATCTCTTTGAACTTATAGCTGTATATAAGTTTTCCGGTATTCCCATCCATCAAACAAAATTCCGTGGGTGTGGAACCCACGATCAAATGCCCGGAAGGGGAGGCATTGGCGTAAAGGCTGCCCTTGTTATCGAGCTTGCCTTCCCACATCGTTTTGAACTCGGTTTTCTGGGCTGTGGTCATCCACAGGGGCAGGGCCATCAAGGCCATCATCAGCATTGCCGTTTTTGTTTTCATTGCTTTGAGATTAATACAGGGGCTCTTCCCTGTTCATCCCATAACCTCAAAGCAATTGGATGGAGGAAGAGCACCCTGGTTTTTTAGTTCTTTGGCTTTGAGGACAAGGTTGAACGTGGCAAACATAGGTTCTGCGGAAGGCGGGAAACCTCCGTCTATTGCCCTATTTGACTAAGTGGTTTACCGTAATTCAGGAAATATATCCGTGCCGGATGGCAAAGCGAATAAGGCCGGCGACGTTGGTGACGCCGATTTTACGCATCAAATTGGTGCGATGGGTATCTACGGTGCGGTGACTGATAAAGAGGCGGTCGCTGATCTCTTTGTTGGAAAGGCCTTCCGCCACGAGGCGCAGTATCTCACTTTCCCGGCTGGTCAGTACCGGAATATCCTGCAATTTGTCGGCCCTGACTTTTCCTCTGCCTTCCGGTTTGAGCAGGGAAAGGGTAACTTCTCCGCTGAAATAGGGTGTTCCGGCGGCCACTTGTCGTATCGCTTCCATCAATTCGGCCTTGTCTGCATTTTTTAACACATAACCCATTGCACCGAGTTCGGCGAAGCGTTTGACAATGGCACTTTCATTATGCATTGAGAGCACGATGACTTTAATGCCGGGCTGTTTTTTTCGAAGGACGGCCATTACCTCCATCCCGCTCATCCCAGGCATATTGATGTCGAGCAACAAAATATCCGGGATGATCAACTCCACCTGCTGCAGCAGGCTGGGGCCATCATTGGCTTCCATCACGATTTTAATCCCATCCTCTGTGCTCAGGAGGGATCGGATCCCATCGATCACCAATTGATGGTCATCGGCAATGGCGATATGGAGAAATTCTTTCACAATGGAATACGGATAGTGACCAGGCTTCCTTCTCCCGGCCTGCTTTCATAATGGATTTCTCCTTTGATAAGGCTGACCCGGCTGTCGAGGTTCAGCAAGCCTATGCCTTTGCCACTCTGTGCTTTGGTATCAAAGCCTTTCCCATTGTCTTCCACCATCAGCACCAGGCCTTGTTTGTTTTTGATCAATTGAAAAGAGGCTTCGTCTGCCTCGCTGTGCTTCAGGATATTGTTGACCAATTCCTGCAGTATGCGATAGATGCTTACTTCAACGATTTCAGGCAGGCGTTCCCCGACAACGCCATAATGATCGAATTGATAATTGGTTTGTGCGTGATTGAATGCCGAGGCAAGCATTTCTTCAATGGCGGGAATGAGTCCCAGCGCACTGAGGGCCTTGGGGCGCATCTGATGCGAGAGCGACCTGACTTCAGTGCAGGCATTGTCCAGAGACTGTCCGAGTGCTTTGAGCCGGCCTTTTTCATCCATTTCCAGGCTTGCATTTTCGACAATTCCCTCGCATACCATTTTGAGTCCGCTTAGTGTCTGTCCGATGCCATCGTGAAGGTCTTCCGCAATGCGCTTCCGTTCATTTTCCTGTGCTTCCATCACGGCCTGCATTCGTATTTCCTGTTGACGGAGCTTTTCTGCCTGCCAGAGTGCCTTTTGTTTCTGCCGATAGCGGTAGTATTCGAAGAAGCCACCACCCAGCAGGATCAGCGCCAGACCGACCAGGAGGATAATCTGGCTGCGTTGCTGCTGGACCTTGAGTTCGGAAAGTTGCTGGCGGCTGGTAAGCAGGGCAATTTGTTGTTCACTCTTTTCGGCATCATAACGGGTTTGCATTTCCAGGATGCGGGCATTGACCTGGTCGTTATAGACTTCATCTTTTATCCGGATGTATTCCCGTAGGGTTTGTAAAGCCAGGTCTCTTCTTCCGGTGAGTGCATATAGTTCGGATAAGCGGTTGAGGGTGTGGATTTGTTCTTCTTTGACCCCGGCATCGGTGGCAAGCGAGAGGGCTTCATTGAGGGAGTTTTCGGCGCGTTCAAATTGGTTCTTTCGAAGATAAACCTCTCCCAGGCTGGCCAGGGTGGATGCAATCGCCTTCTTATCATCCAGTCCGCGGCGGAGCGCTATAGCCTGCTGAAGATACACCAGGGCGGTATCCAGGGAACCTGACGAGAGCATAATGGCGCCATAATTATTCAACTGTACCGCCAGCGCTTCGGCATCGTTGGTTTGTCCGAAATACGCTATGGCTTCCTGAATATAATTCAGGGCCCTTGGGGTGTCCCCGCTTTGCAGGTGCACATTCGCCATATTGCCCAGGGATGCCCCGATTCCGTATGCATCTCCTATCTGATGGCGAATATCCAGGGCTTTCTGATGATATTCCAGTGACTTGGGAAGGTTCCCCAAATTGTAATGTATGATGGCGATATTGTTCAGTGAATAGCTGATCCAGCGATCCTCCTTCAGTTTCTCATAAATACTCAGGGCTTTAAGCTGTCTTTCCAGGGCCGCACTATGGTTGCCCTGCTTCTGATATATGATTCCTTGTTTGTTATAAAGCGAAGCGACTCCGGCACTGTCGCCCGTCTCCTGACGGATTTTCAGGGCCTGGGAGAAATAATCCAGGGCGGTTTGAAAGCGGTTCTGGTCGATGAGGATGATCCCCAAATCATTCAGGGCCTGGGCTTCCCCATTTTTGAATGCGCTGTTCCGGGCCAGGACCAGGGCTTGCTCACCGTAATGGAGGGCCGAATCCCTGTCGATCAGTCGGTATTCCCAACAGAGATCCGACATCAGCAATACCTTTTGCGTATCCGGCGCCTTCCTTAACAAGCCTTTAAGGCTGTCGGCAATTGCATTGCCCGCATAGGCAGGCACTGCGAAACAACCCAGAAGGAAAAGGAGGAGAATACGATACGGCCTGAGCATTGAACATTATTGATGCTCAAAAATACAATTTCATATTGAGAAAGTTCAATTAGATGCAGATCGCCAATGCCGAGAAAGTGGAAACAAATTGAATCCCTCTGCCGTGAGAAAGGAGGCGGATTTCTTCAACGAAAAGCCCTTGTTTGTAAAATTTTGTATTTTTGGTGGATATTAATGTCCACTAAAAACGAGCAAGATGAGTGAAAAAATATTAGTAAAAGATCTGGTAGCCCGGAATTACCGTGCAGCCGATGTGTTCAGTAAGTATGGAGTAGATTTCTGTTGCGGAGGGGGTATTTCCCTGGATGAAGCGGCGGAAAAGGCAGGCATAAGTGTTTCGGCCCTGCAGGAGGAGCTGGACAGGGCGATGGAAACGCCTGACCGTGAATCTGACCTCCTCAGACGTCTTCCGCTCAATGAGTTATGCGATTACATCCTTGAAACCCATCATACTTATGTGCGGGAAAACCTGCCATTGGTGGCGGATTATCTGGCGCGTATTGTGATGGCACACGGTGATCGTCACCCTGAACTGGAGAAAGTGCAGCGGGCATTTCAGGAATCGGCCATTGCACTGACACAGCATATGCAGAAAGAGGAAATAATGCTGTTTCCCTATATTTCATCCCTGGTCAAAGCCTATCACAAAGGTGCAGTACCTCCTGTTCCAACTTTTGTCTCGGCAAAAGCTCCGGTGGAAGTAATGATGGCGGAGCACAGTGCGGAGGGGGATCGCTTTGAAGAAATAAGCCGCCTTACAAACCAATATGCCTTGCCGGAAGATGCCTGCAATACTTACAAAGTAGCACTGGAGAAACTGAAGGCTTTTGAAAGCGATTTACATCGTCATATTCATCTGGAAAACAATATATTATTTCCCAAGGCACTACAACTGGAAGCTGAAATCAGGGCGTAAAAAACGCCAGGCTTATGTTATCCAAATCCACTGAATACGCCGTTCGCGCCCTGGTCTATACTGCCTGGCGCAATGGTTTGGGTGAGCGGCCGGGTTACAGGGAGATTGCGAAGCAGATTGGGGCGCCGCCTCACTTTCTGGCCAAGGTGATGCAGCAGCTCTCAAGCCATTCCCTGGTGTGGGCCGGACGGGGCAGGGGAGGTGGATTTCTCGTGATGAACGATCAGGCAAGTCTGTACGAGATTATTGTGGCCACAGAAGGCGAACACAGATTCCGGGCCTGCGGAATGGGCCTGCCGCATTGTTCTGATGATCGCCCTTGTCCCTTTCACTCCCAATATGCGCCCATCCGGGGAGCATTAAAAAAACTGGCTTTGGAAACAAGCATCGGGGATTTGTCCCGCGCCCTGGCTGAAGGAAAAGCTGTGCTTTACTGGCCGGTTGATCCGTGAGCAGAAAAGCCCCTATATTTGTGGGTTCATCATTCTGCTTATTCCTATGTCCACTGAAACCCGCTTCCGGCTTGGTATATCCCACGGGGATGTCAACGGTATTTCCTACGAGGTCATTCTAAAAGCCCTGGCAGATCCCCGCTTACTCGAATTAATCACCCCGATTGTTTATGGCTCTGCCAAGGTAGCGTCGTACCACCGCAAAACCATCAAAGGCATTGATGTTTCATTCAATCCCATTCGTCATCCGGGTGAAGCGGGCAGCAAAGGGATCAATATCATCAATATTACAGATGACGAAATCCGCATTGAGCTGGGAAAGGCCACCGAGGTGAGCGGTGAAATGGCGGTGCGGGCACTGGATTCCGCTGTGAATGACCTGCTCAGCGGACAGCTTGACGCCCTGCTTACTGCACCTATCGATAAGCACAGCGTTCAATCTGAATCTTTCCAGTTTCACGGGCATACGGAATATCTGGCTGAAAAGACCAAAACAAAGGATTACCTGATGCTGATGATCAGCCCCGAGCTGCGCATCGGGATGGCAAGCGGCCACCTTCCCTTGCAGGAGGTTTCCTCTTTTCTGAACGAAGAAATCATTTTTTCCAGATTGAGGGTGATGCACCGCTGCCTGGTGGAAGATTTTGGCATATCCCGCCCCCGGATCGCGGTGCTTGGACTGAATCCCCATTCCGGAGACGGGGGATTGCTGGGCAAGGAAGAAGATCGGATCATCAAGCCGGCCATCGAAAAGGCGCAGCAGGAAGGCCAGCTCATTTTCGGTCCCTTTCCGGCCGACGGTTTTTTTGGCTCTCTGGCCTACCGGAAGTTTGATGCCGTCCTGGCAATGTACCACGATCAGGGTCTCATCCCTTTCAAGATGCTGGCATTCCACAATGGTGTGAACTATACAGCCGGCCTGCCCGTCATTCGTACCTCTCCTGCCCACGGCACTGCATTCGATCTTGCCGGGAAGGATCGGGCCAGCCCCGATTCCCTGCGGGAGGCCATTTACCTTGCTCTGGATGTGCATCGTAACCGCAGCAGCCTGAAAGCACTCCGGGATAATGCGATGCCGCAACCCGGCCAGGGCGATAAGAAACCAAAACCTTAAAATGTGCCTACTTTCGATATTCCGGGCATAGCCAGGGTAACGCACTCCCAGATCCTCTCTCAAACCGCCGGGGATACCCAGGTGACGCGCTTTCTCTTTGACTCCAGAAAATTCAGCCTGGCCAGGGGAAGCCTTTTTGTGGCCATCCCTGGAAAACACCAGGACGGGCACGACTATATACTGCCCTTGTATCAAAAAGGAATACGGAATTTTTTGGTTTCCAAACCCGTATCCCTTCCCGGGCCGGCCAATGTAATCCTGGCGGAGGACAGCCTTGCTGCACTTCAGCGACTGGCAGCCTGGCACCGCCAACAATTCCCCGGCAAGGTGATCGGGATTAGCGGATCCAACGGAAAAACCATAGTCAAGGAATGGCTCTTTCAGATTCTTTCCCGGGACATTCCGGTCTATCGCAGTCCGCACAGTTATAATTCACAACTGGGTGTGGCCCTCAGCCTGCTTCAGCTCGAACCCTATCATTCGATGGCCATCATCGAAGCCGGCATTTCCCAGGCCGGTGAAATGCAGAGACTGGCAGCAATGATACAAGCGGACTTTGGTGTTTTTACGTCCCTCGGACCGGCACACGATGCCCATTTTGCTTCCCGCAAGCAGAAGTTGGAAGAAAAGATGCAACTCTTCCGGAATGCACAGACGCTTGTCTTTCCTGGTGAAATCCACGAAATACCTGCATTCCTTCAAAAAGAAAAATGGGACATCCGGGCCTGCGGATGGGGAAAAGAGGGAGGCATTCAACTCTTGCATAAGGAGATCAGTGCGACTGGTACACAAATGCAGATCGCTTTTCCCACAGGCCCTAAGGATGTCAGGATTCCATTTTGCGACCTGGCTTCGGTCAGCAACGCCCTGACTGTTGCCAGTGTACTTAGCCTGTTGGATTATGAGCCGGACTTTATTGCAGAAGGGCTGCAAAACCTGCAGGCGCTCGAGATGCGCCTGGAACTGAAAGAAGGCATCAATGCCAGTACGATCATCAACGACAGTTACAGCTCCGACCTGATGTCGCTTCAGGTGGCCCTCGACTTTATGGATCAGCAGGATGACCCGCGCGAGCGGGTGCTGATCCTTTCTGATATCCTCCAAAGCGGAATGCCCCCGCAGGCGCTCTATTCCTCACTTAACCAATTGCTGCAAACCAGGAGGGTAGATCGCCTCATCGGCATCGGAGCGGAAATCTCCGCCCACCGCCGTCTTTTTCAAGTGCAGGCCCATTTCTATCCGGATACGGAAAGTTTTCTCAGCAAGCACCCCTTTTCCTCCTTCCGGCGATGCTTTATTCTGATCAAAGGAGCCCGGGCTTTCGGGTTCGAACGCATAGGCAAAGCATTGCAGCAGAAGGCACACGAAACAGTGCTTCAGATCAACCTGAATGCGCTGACGCACAACCTGAAATATTATCAGTCCTTGTTGCAGCCGGGTACCCGCACAATGGCGATGATCAAAGCTTTCGGCTACGGAAGTGGCTCGTGGGAGCTGGCCAATCTGCTTCAGTTTCATAAGGTGGACTACCTGGGGGTGGCCTATGTGGATGAAGGGTATGCGCTACGCAAGGCGGGCATACAATGTCCGATAATGGTGATGAATCCCGACAGCGAAAGTGTGATCCCGGCCCTGCGTTACGGCCTGGAGCCGGAGATATACAGTGCCGGTATCCTGGAGGAGCTGATCGCCGGAACAGGTGCGCCGGATAGCCCTCCTCTTCCTGCACGCATCCACCTGAAGATTGACAGCGGTATGCACCGCCTCGGCTTTCTTCCGGAAGAAATACCCTGGCTCATCTCCCGACTGAAAAACCATCCGGAGATACAGGTAATCAGTGTTTTCTCTCACCTGGCTGCCAGCGAAGATCCAGCACAGGATGCCTTTACCCGCCAACAGGCAGGCGTTTTCCTGGAAGCCTGGTCCGACCTGCAGGATGCCCTGGGATATTCCCTTATGCGCCATCTGCTCAATTCGGCCGGGATCAGCCGCTTCCCTGAATACCATTTTGAGATGGTGCGCCTGGGGATTGGCCTCTACGGTGTCGCTGGTACGCCCGCAGAACAGGGATACCTGGAAAACGTGAGCACCCTGCGCTCTGTGATCTCCCAGATAAAAAACATCCGGAAAGGGGAAAGCGTGGGATATAACCGGCAATGGACAGCCGCTGAAGATACACGCATTGCCATTATTCCGGTGGGCTATGCCGACGGATATGATATGCGCCTGGGGAATGGCCTTGGTCGTGTTTTGATCCGGGGGAATACCGTTCCGGTGATCGGCAAGGTATGTATGGATATGATTATGGTTCACCTGGGTGAGGCGGAAGCAACGGAAGGAGAGGAAGTGATCCTCTTCGGAGAAGCTTTGCCGGTTGGAACACTGGCCTCCGCCATCGGAAGCATCCCTTATGAAATCCTTACCGGCATCTCTGCCCGGGTTAAAAGAGTCTACTACTATGCCTGAGTCAGGATGGAAAGCTGCCCTTCATTTCCTCACTTCCAGACCGTGGATATGGATGCTGCTGTTGCTAGCCGGACTGGGCCTCCGCCTGGATTACCATCACATCATCTCCTATGCCCCTCAGGGGGTGCATCAGTGGCGCCAGGCCGATTGTGCCTCAATGGCCCTGAACTATTATCAGGACGGAATGGCGTTCTTCCATCCGCAAATTCACGCCCTGCTGGCTCAGGAGGGTCAAAGCAGTTATGCCGCAAGCGAATTGCCCCTTCTCCCCTACCTGACGGCCCTCAGCTATCACCTCAGCGGTTTCTCTGAAGGAAATTTCCGCACCCTCAATCTGCTGTTCTTTTTCACGGGCTTGTTCTATCTTTTTCTTCTCGCCAGAAGTTGGATAAAGGATGATTTCTGGTCCTTGATGGTTCCTGCCCTGCTCTTCACTTCTCCTGTCCTGGTGTACTATGCCCCAAACTTCCTCAGCGACAGCGCCGCCTTTGCAATGGTCTTCCCCGGTTGGTATTATGCCCATCGCTATTTTCTGGAAAAGAACAGGCGCTGGAACCATCTTGCTTTGGCTTTCTTCGCCCTGGCTGCATTATTAAAAATCAGCGCCGGAGTGAGCCTGGTCACCTATGTGCTATTGCTGCTATTTGGGCTTTTGAGCAGGAAGCCGAAAAGGGTGGAAGCGAAAATGCCGCTTCTCCTGCCCGTTCTCCTTGCGTTTATGGTGGTGGTGGCCTGGTATGCCTACGCATTGTATTTCAATGCCAGCCACCAGAGCCACTATTTCGGTACCCGCATCCTTCCGCTCTGGAGTCTTGACACAGTGGGAAGAAGTACAGTGTGGGACGGCATTGCCCACACCTGGTATCAGGAGTATTTTCACCATTTTATGATGCTGAGCCTTCCCCTCCTCTTGCTTTTCTCCCTGGGGTACGCTTTCAGAAGACACGCCCTTGCAGGCCTGGGGCTGCTCCTGCTGCTTATGGGGAACCTGATCTATTTTGTCTTGTTCTATGCCGCATTCCGCGATCACGACTACTACCTGTTGAATGCCTTTATCCTGCCTGCCTTCCTCTTTTTGATGACCCTGGCCGGGCTCCGAGAATGGATGCCCCGCTGGATGGGTGCCTGGTGGGTAAAGCTGCTCAGTGTTCCGCTTTTTATCTTCTTCCTGAATCACGCTGCAAACAAACAAAAGCTACGCTACCACGGCTGGGGGAGTGAAAAAGAACACTTTGGGGTGGTGATGGAAAACAGGGCGTGGATGGATGAGGCAGGCATCCCTCCTGAAATGCCCGGTATTTCCTGGCCCGACTATACCTCCTGTTACAGCTTGTATATGATCAACAGGAAAGGCTGGACAGGCTTTGTGCTGGATGCCAATGAATCCGTGGGAGTAGAAAAGGCCCTGCAAAGAGGTGCCGGGTTTTTGCTCCATCTGAACAAGGAAACAGCCCTTCCACCCTGGCTGGAAGCCATACGCGGAGATACCCTGGATATGCGCGGGAATGCGGTATTGTATGATATCCGCAAGCCCGGCTCAAAGAAAACCGCTAATTTTACCCACTTTTGAAGGCACAATCCTATGATGGCGAAGAAATTATCTGTGATCATTCCGGCTTACAATGAGGAAGCCACCATCCATCACATCCTTAACAAAGTGTTAGCAGTCAATCTTATAGGTGAATTCACCAAGGAAATCATCCTGGTGAATGACTGTTCGAAGGATGGAACAGCGGATGCCATTGCCCACTATATAAAAGCCCATCCGGAAGCCGATATGAAGCTTTTCAATCAACCGGTGAATATGGGAAAAGGAGCAGCCCTCCACAGGGGGATTGCCGAAGCGACGGGCGACTACATTATTATCCAGGATGCCGACCTGGAATACGATCCGGAAGAATATAACCTCCTGCTCAAGCCAGTGGTGGACGGGGTGGCCGATGTGGTCTACGGGTCTCGCTTTATGGGCGGCACCCCTCACCGTATCCTCTTCTTCTGGCATACCATCGGCAATAAATTCCTGACCTTTCTCTCCAATATGTTCACCAACCTGAACCTGACGGATATGGAAACCTGTTATAAGCTCTTCGATGCCGGAAAGCTGAAGCAGATCTATTTCAAAGAAAACCGCTTTGGATTTGAGCCTGAGGTCACAGCCAAAATATCCCGTTTCCCGGGCATCCGGATTTATGAGGTTGGGATATCCTATTACGGGCGCACTTACGATGAGGGCAAAAAGATCGGGGCCAAGGACGGCTTCCGGGCCATCTATTGCATTCTGAAGTACAATATTTTCTGCCGCAGATATCTGAAATAAATCATCGTGCGCGCATTCAGCCTGTCACATACAACCCAAGCCTGGCTACTCGCAGCAGCCGGGATCCTGGCCTTGCGCTTTACGGCTCCGATTGAAAACGTGCTCTCCTGGGATGTCCTGGGTTATTACTTCTACCTGCCCGCCCTTTTTATTTATCAAGATTTAGGGATCAAAGACATTGGCCTCTACCAGCAGATCATCGAGCAATATCAGAATTCCTCCACCCTCTACCAGGTCATCACCCTCCCCGACGGTACCCATCTTTTTCGCTATTCCTTAGGAATGGCTGTCCTGTATCTTCCTTTCTTTCTGATCGGACATTGGGTTGCCCTCTCCGGCCCCTGGCTGGCCGATGGTTTTTCCGAACCCTATCAATATGCTGTGGCGATGGGCGGCCTGCTGTATGCCGTCATTGGGATCGCCCTTACGGGAAAGGTGCTCCGGAAGTTCTTTTCGGATAAGATCGTGGCCCTGAGCCTGCTATTGCTGGTTTTTGGGACCAATTACCTGGAAATGGCCGGACGAAATGGACTGATGAGCCACAATTTTCTCTTCACCCTCTACGCAGCCGTGCTCTGGCTCACCTGGCACTGGCACCGCAAACCCGGCTTCTGGAATTCCATTTTTCTTGGCGGGGTGATGGGGGTGATGACAATGAGTCGCCCGACAGAAGTGGTGGTCATTTTCATTCCCTTATTATGGAATGTTACCTCCCGGGAATCTTTCCGCCAAAAGTTGGCTTTTCTGCGGCAGCACAGGAAAGCATTTCTTACTACCCTGCTTGCCTTTATGCTGGCGGGAAGTCCACAATTGCTTTACTGGAAACTTCATACAGGAAGCTGGCTGTTTTACAGCTATGGCAACCCGGGCGAAGGCCTGGAGGTGTGGTGGCCTTATACCCTGAAAGTGCTGTTCAGCTTTCGCAAGGGATGGCTGATCTACACCCCTTTGATGGCGATGGGCATTCTCGGCCTTGTGGGGCTGCTGCGCAAGGGTCGCCCCTATGGATGGTCCCTGATGGTGTATTTTCTGCTCAATCTCTGGCTGGTGTCGTCCTGGACCTGCTGGTATTATGCCGGCAGTTTCAGCCAGCGCGCCCTGGTGCAATCCTATCCTGTTATGGCTTTCGGACTGGCTTATGCTTTGGAATGGGTCTTGTCGCGGCAACTGAAAATAAAAATCGCTGTAATGCTTGGGATCACCCTGCTGCTCTTTTTGAATCTCTTTCAGACCTGGCAATATACCCGGAGGATCATTGATTCGAGCAGGATGACGTGGGACTACTACAAATCCATTTTTCTGAAAACCTCGGTATCGGAGGGGCAGCGTGATCTTTTGCTTGTTCGGCGATCTGCGGAAACCTATGAATATATGCCGGAAGACCTGAGTGCTTTCCGCTATCGTTTGCTCGGTGAGGAAGGTTTTGAGCATCCGGTGGAGGGCAGGGCAGCGCAATATGTCGATGCCCCGGTAAGGAGTGGCAGGTATGCGCTTCGGCTTAGTCCGGAACATCGCTTTTCCCAGCCCCTGGAATGGCGCTACAAGGATATCACGAATCAGTATTATGCCTGGATACGCACCTCCGTATGGGTTTACCCTGTGCCCGACAGCAGCCGGGGGCCGTATCACCTGGTGGTGACCTTTGCACACAAGGGTGAAAACTATAAATACCGCACTTACGGTCCCAGCCTGGATTTTGTGGAGGTGGTGCCGGGGCAGTGGAACAAACTGGAGATGGATTATATGACACCTGAGGTACGTACGCGGCGGGATAAGCTTTATGTGTACCTCTGGCTCCAAGGGGAAGGGGTGGTGTATTTCGACGACCTCAGGGTTGAGGCCTTTGAGCCGAAGTAAAGGTTTTCATTTGTTGTCCGTAGGCTGTGCCTGCAGACAAATTATTCTACAGCAGATTTAGCAGATGGTCTTAGAAATATACACCACAGATTTTCACAGCTTAACACAGATTAGAATTGGGATAATCATCTCAGAAAATCCGGGGTAATGGATGATTATTTAGCGGATAGTTTTTTTATGTGGCTGGTATTTGGGGTGATTGTAAGAAAACCCATTAAGTCACATAGGGCACTGAGGAACACTAAGCTGGAATGACAGACCTTCTTAGTGCCTCTAAGTGTTCTAAGTGTCTCAGTGGTAAATCTGCCCAATAAGGACAAACCCTTAGCAAAGTATCCGGCAAGAATAGTTTTTCGAAATTTTAACGCAGAGGCGCCAAGATTAACGCCAAGGTCGCAAAGGGGTTTCTCCTCATCCCTGCTTGCTGGCAGGCAGGCTCATCCTCATCCTCATCCGGTTCCTGAGCCTGTCGAAGGGCAAACTCATCACAATTTCCCTGCCTCCCAATCCCTATGACTTATTCCTTATGAATTCTGACTTATTACTTAAAAGTTGCCCCTTTCGGGGTTTTCGGGATTCGCACTCGAGTTCGGACTCGTACTTAATTAACCGCAGGGATCGCAGAGAAGACGCTATGGGCGCAAAGGGGTTTCTTCCTGTCTGCTGGCAGGCAGGCTCATCCTCATCCTCATCCGGTTCCTGAGCCTGTCGAAGGGCAAACTCATCACAATTTTCCTGCTTCCCAATCCCTATGACTTATTCCTTATGAAATCTGACTTATTACTTAAAAGTTGCCCCTTTCGGGGTTTTCGGGATTCGCACTCGAGCTCGGACTCGTACTTAATTAACCGCAGGGATCGCAGAGAAGACGCTATGGGCGCAAAGGGGTTTCTTCCTGTCTGCTGGCAGGCAGGCTCATCCTCATCCGGTTCCTGAGCCTGTCGAAGGGCAAACTCACCACAATTTTCCTGCCTCCCAATCCCTATGACTTATTCCTTATGAAATCTGACTTATTACTTAAAAGTTGCCCCCTTCGGGGTTTTCGGGATTCGCACTCGAGCTCGGACTCGTACTTAATTAACCGCAGGGATCGCAGAGAAGACGCTATATGGGCGCAAAGGGGTTTCTTCCTGCTTGCCGGCAGACAGGCTCATCCTCATCCTCATCCGGTTCCTGAGCCTGTCGAAGGGCAAACTCATCACAATTTTCCTGCTTCCCAATCCCTATGACTTATTCCTTATGAATTCTGACTTATTACTTAAAAGTTGCCCCTTCGGGGTTTTCGGGATTCGCACTCGAGCTCGGACTCGTACTTAAATAACCGCAGGGATCGCAGAGAATACGCTATATGGGCGCAAAGGGGTTTCTTCCTGTCTGCTGGCAGGCAGGCTCATCCTCATCCTCAAACTCGTCCGGGTCCCCCCAATTTCCTGACAAAAGCCATCACCCTGTCTTCTTCCCAGGGGAGAAAGCGTGCTTCAAACCAGTTTGTCTCCCCCGAAATAAGCATTGAATAGGTGTAATCGAAGCGTGATTCCCGCTCCAGGCAGCGCTGGATCAAGGCAAATTGTTCCCCGGCTGTTTTCTCATCGAAAATACTGCGGAGATCCGTGCCGATGATTTCCTCTTCCGGAACATACGTCACCCCTTTTTCCTGGATGTGATAATCCCGGATGATCCCATCCCGGTCGATGACAAACAAAAGATCCGGAATGGCATTGATGATGGCATTGAGCTTTTTGTTTTGTCTTTCCAGGGCTTTCCGCATCTCCAATTCTTCTGTGATATCTTTATCTGCACCCCGGTATCCTGTAAGCTGGCCCTTTTCATCTTTAACAGGCATACCGGAGGTATTGAGCCATCGAATGCTGCCATCTCGGTTGAAGGCAGGATTGATATGCTCTCTGATCTCCTTTCCACTCTGCAACAATTCCAATCCTTTCGCTTTGTATTCTTCCCGCATTGCTTCTGGTTGGAGGTCATAGAAATATTTTTTTCCGATCAATTCTTCGGGAGCATATCCCAATACTGATTTGACTGCCTCATTATTATATGTAAAGCGGCCTTCAAGATCCACCTCCCAAACGAGGAATCCACTCAGGTTGGCCAGAGCTCTGAAACGCTCTTCGCTTGTTTCCAACTTCCTTTGTATCTCTCTGGATTCAGAAATATCGCGCCAGCTGGCAAAATAGAGGTGTTTATCTCCGGCTTCAAGGCAACTGAGGCTTACGGAAACAAACAAGGGCGTTCCATCCTTTCGCAGGTGCTCCCACTCAAACCGGATGGACTTTTCACGGGTGGCCTTTTGAATTATTTGCTCTGCTTTTTCGCTTGATCTTGACCCATCCGGTTGAAACTCAGGACTGATATCAACAGGAGTTTTCCCGATAAGAAAAGACCGGTCAGTACCGAACAAGCCGGCGGCAGCCGGATTGACCTCAACAAAAATATCCTCCACCTGAAGCAGATAGGCGTCCGGGGAATAATCGAACAATGCCCTGAACTTCGCCTCACTTAATCGGATCTCTTCTTCCGCGGATTTCCTTTCCTGGATATCCACCAGGCAGCCACGGGCACGGATGATCGATGCTTTCTCATATACCGGTGTAAGGGAGGAACGAACCCATTGGAATCCTCCTTCTTTGTTTTGGATACGGTATTCAAACTTAGCGTAAGGTTCCCTTTGCAGGTCGCGCATCATCAGATGGAAAACCCCTTTGTCCTCAGGGTGGATCCAATGCTCCAGATGGCTTCCGAGGAGCGCATCGGGCTGAAATCCGAGCATTTTTGTGACAGCAGGGCTGAGGTAGATGATCCTGCCATCGGCTTCCATCTCAAAAGCCACTTCACTCAGGTTTTCCAGGAGGGATTGATAAAACCCCTCGCGTCCGGGCTCGTAGGCTGCTTCCGGTTCAGAAAGACGATGAGGAGAATGTTCAGTTTGCTCCCTTTCGTTTCTTAATGGATACTTGTCCGGCTTCCCTGTCTTTGCATCCCTATTTTTTCTTGACCAAAACATCCTGAAATATAATCATTAAACAACCTGTATCAAAGCCTTTTCTATGTACGCCCATATCCTCAGGTTTTCACGGAAAACGAAAGGACCAAAGCAAATTGAGCGGCGGCAAGTTAATATTAATGTTCAGAGATATGCCTGAAGAGTGCCTGTTTTTTTGAAGAAGCCCTCTTCCATCATACTTCTGTATTTTTGCAAGCGCAAAAATCGCGCTTTGGACAAGAAAACCCTGATCGGCCGCTATCTGGATCACCCTGTTTTACAGCCATTTTTTCAGGCTGCCCATTCCACTCCTCTCCGGCATTGGCAAATCCGGGGCAGTGCCGGATCATCCCTGGCCCTCCTTGTGGCGGCAAGCTATCTGCGTACAAGCTGCGATCACTGGATTGTAATGCCCGATCAGGAAGCCGCTGCCTATGCCCTGAACGATCTGGAAAGCCTCTTTGACGAAGGGCAGAAAGACCTGAACAAGAAGCGGGTACTCTATTTTCCGGCCTCCTACCGCCGGCATTATGCCCCGGGTCAGCGCGACAGCGACCACATCCTACAGCGTACCGAGGTGATGAATCGCATCGGGGCCCGCAGCGGACGCAGCATCATTCTGACCTATCCTGAAGCTATCTGTGAGAAAGTGCTCAGCCATACCGATATCCAGGACAAGACGCTCAGCCTGCGTAAGGGTGAGGCGGTGGACCTGGACTTTGTTGCGGATGTGCTCATTGATTTTGCCTTTGAACGGGTGGATTTTGTGGTTGAGCCCGGACAATTTGCAATGCGTGGCGGCATCATTGATGTGTTTTCCTTTGCCAATGAATATCCTTTCCGGATTGAATTTGCAGGAAACCGCATTGAATCCCTGCGCACCTTCAATCCACAGGATCAGCTTTCCCGCGACAATCTTGCCCATATCACCCTGCTTCCGGATGTGGAGAAACAGGATCTCAGCCGGCAGAAACGTCCACTGGGACAGGTGCTGGATGAAGGAAGCATCTGGTGGCTTTACAATGAGGATTTCGTCAGAGAAAGAATGAACGCCGCATACGATAATGTCTGTGCCACCCTCGCGGAGGAGGAGCAAGACCAGGATCTCTGCCAGGATTATGTCGGTGGGAATGCTTTTCTGGCAGACTTAAAACCATTCCTCCTGGTCGAATTTGCCAGCTCCGGGAAAAGCGGCGAGGTTCTGCAAATGCAACAGGAGCCTCAGCCCTCCTTCAATAAGAACTTCAAGCTCCTGCTGGAACAACTCAGAAAGAACAAGGAAGCAGGGATAAGCAATCTGATCTTTACAGGGAATCCCCGGCAGGCTGAGCGGATATATGCCATAATGGAAGACATCGGGGCTGGGGATGAGGAAAGCCTCTTCTCCATCATCCATTTCGCCCTGCACGAGGGTTTCACTGATCCGGACATCGGTCTGGCCTGCTATACCGACCATCAGATCTTCGACCGCTATCACCGCTTCAGGCTGCGGGATTCATATAAAAGCAAGGAAGCCCTAACTATCAAGGAGCTCAGCAATCTGCAACCGGGCGATTATGTGACCCACATCGATCACGGAGTGGGACGTTTCGACGGCTTGGAAAAGATTGAAAACAACGGTCGTATGCAGGAGGCGATCCGGCTGGTCTATAAAAACGGAGACCTGTTGTATGTCAGCATACATTCCCTGCACCGCATCACCAAATACGTGGGCAAGGAGGGCACAGAACCCGGTTTGGATAAACTGGGATCCGGAGCCTGGACAAAGCTGAAAAATAAAACCAAGAAAAAGGTTCAGGACATTGCCAAAGACCTGATCCGCCTGTATGCCCGGCGTAAAGCCAGCGATGGCTTTGCTTTCGCCCCCGATTCATACCTGCAACACGAGCTGGAGGCTTCCTTTATCTATGAAGACACTCCGGATCAGTTCAAAGCTACGGTGGATGTAAAAAGAGACCTCGAAGCCTCCTGGCCTATGGACCGTCTGGTATGCGGAGATGTGGGTTTCGGGAAGACGGAAGTAGCGATCAGAGCCGCCTTTAAGGTGGTAAGCGACAGCAAACAGGTGGCCATATTGGTTCCTACCACCATTCTGGCACTCCAGCATTATAAGACCTTTTCGGAACGCCTGGAGGCATTTCCGGTGACCGTGGACTATATCAACCGCTTCAAATCCACAGCAAAACAAAAAGAAACCCTCGCCAGGCTGGCCGGGGGCAAAATTGATATCCTGATCGGAACTCACCGCCTGCTGAGCAGGGACGTGAAGTTCAAAGATCTGGGGCTGCTCATCATCGATGAAGAACAACGATTCGGGGTTGGAGCCAAGGAAAAACTCAAAGAAATGCGGGTGAATGTGGACAGCCTGACCCTGACGGCTACCCCTATCCCCAGAACCCTGCAGTTTTCGCTGATGGGTGCCCGCGACCTCTCGGTCATCAACACCCCACCTCCAAATCGCCAGCCGGTACATACCGAATTGCGGGCTTTCGGAGAGGAAGTGATCCGCGAGGCCATCCAATATGAAGCCTCCCGAAGCGGTCAGGTGTTTTTTGTGCATAACCGCATCCAGAACATTGAAGATGTCGCAGCAATGATACGGAAGTTTGTTCCGGGTATATCGGTGATCGCAGCCCACGGACAAATGGATGGCGCTGTGCTGGAGCAGATTATGCTCGACTTTATTGAAGGGCAGTACGACGTCCTGGTTTCCACCACCATCATTGAGTCCGGACTGGATATTCCCAATGCCAACACCATCATCATCAATGATGCGCAAAACTACGGGCTCAGCGACCTGCATCAGCTCAGGGGCCGCGTGGGGCGATCCAACCGAAAAGCATTTTGTTACCTGCTCACCCCTCCTTTGTCGGTCATCTCTACAGAAGGCCGCAAACGCCTGCGCGCCATCGAAGAGTTCTCAGGCCTGGGCAGCGGTTTCAGCATTGCGATGCGTGACCTGGATATCCGCGGAGCAGGCAATATTCTGGGCGCAGAACAAAGTGGCTTCATCTCTGAGATAGGATATGAGATGTATCAGAAGATTCTGGATGAAGCAATGGCGGAATTGAAGCAGGGAGAGTTTAAAGCCTATTTCAGTGACGAGCAGGAGAAGGATTTTGTCAGGGATTGTGTTATTGAAACCGACCTGGAAATCCTGATCCCGGATCACTATGTCAGCCAGATCGCAGAGCGCTTAAGTCTGTATAAAAAGTTGGATAACGTGGCTGATGAGGAAGGTCTATCTGCTTTTCGCCAGGAATTGCACGACCGGTTCGGGCCCCTGCCGGAGAGCACGGAGTCACTGATCCTATCTATACGGATGCGCTGGAAAGCCGGAAGGCTTGGGATGGAAAAACTCTTGCTGAAAAACAAGCGGATGATCGCCTGGTTCATCCAGGATCCGGAGGCTCCCTTTTATCAATCCCGGGAGTTTCAGCAGATACTGCGTTATGTGCAGCGCTACTCCCGGCGTTGCGCTATGAAAGAGAAAGAGGGCAGGCTCAGCCTGACTTTTCGCGAGGTTCCCGATGTAATGGCTGCTTTGGCAGTGCTGGAGGAGATAGAGGAGGAGCTGTGGGCCAATGAGACCGGCAGATCCTTATGACAACAGGTTCACAAGAGTCAGTGAATAAGTGCGATATAAGCCTTATTTGCTGCGCGCTCCATTTCCAGCCATTGATCTATGCTTTCGTATTGTAATGTCAAGGCGAGGAGATACTCAGCCAGGGATATCTCGCCTTTGTCGAGGGCAAGGGCCAGCAATTCCTCGTTGCTGAAACGCTTAAGCTCATCCCTGTAAGTGTCTGCACTTTCCCGGAGTGCCAGTGCTCTGGAATGGAGGGCTTTCTTTTCGTTGTAGTACTGTAGCCTGGCATCTTCCTGTAAGCCCTGAGCAGCGATGGTTTTGGCTTTGGCATATTGGACTGTGTTCCTGCTTTCCCACAAGGGAATACTCACACCAAGGCTAATCCCCTGAAAATGCTCACCCACGACCTTTTCACTCATATAACCTGCGTAAAACCCGGGCAGATTCCGGGCAAGCTGCAACTGCTCCCGTTTCTGTGCAATTGCGACCTCCTGCTCCTGCCATTGCAAGAATGGGTTGTTGTCCTCTGCCCCGGCATACCATTCATCAAAAAGCCCGGGTATAGGCGGCGCCTGCAGATCACGATCATTCAGTTCAATGGGTTGACCCCCGTTAAGCCTGGCCAGGCCAGACAACAGGCTGCTTCTTTCAATCTCAATGCCTTCGAGTTCCTTGGTGAGATTCAGTAAATGGATGCGTGCTCTGTTGAGTTCCAGGATGCCCGTTTCCCCTGCCGTACGTTTTCTCTCGTAAGCATCGGCAAGCTGACGGGCATTGCTCTTTCGCTTTGTGTATTCAAACTGAAGGGCATTCTGGTACAGGATTTCGACGATCAGCAAACGAGCCTGGTTCAGAATTTCCCGTTTTTTATGCCGATACTCCGTTTCCGCCTGCTCGGTTTTCATTCCGGAGATCTGATGACGGTAGACATAGGCCGACGGGAAATCAAAGGACTGTATAATGCTAAAATCCTGACGATTACCTATGGGCTGAGCCTGGTTCCACAAATAATTGAAGCCAAGCTCGGGATTCACCGGCATCAAACCAGTCTTGTATCCGGTCTTCTCTGCTTCAATGCTTTGCCTGAAAGCCAAAAGGCTGGTATTCCTGCTTTCAATCTCTGCCAGTATGCTCTCCATATTTGTTTGAGAGAACACATTGATGCAAAGCACAGACAGAATTATTATGAGGATGCTTCTCATTCTTTTGGACTTAAGCGGTTTTTCTTGAGTTTATGAGACTATACACGATAGGTATGATAAAGATATTGAGAAGGGTGGAGGTAATCAATCCGCCCAGGATCACTTTAGCCATCGGACTTTGTATCTCATTTCCGGGCAGATGCCCTCCCAGAGCCAGGGGAATCAAAGCCAGGGCAGCCGTCAGGGCAGTCATCAGGATGGCATTGAGCCGGTCGGAGGAGCCCCGGATCAGGCTTGCGTAAGAGGATAAGCCCTGCTCCTTAAGACGCTGATAATTAGCGATAAGCAAAATCCCGTTGCGGGTGGCAATGCCAAAGAGGGTGATGAAGCCGATAATGGCCGGGATGCTGAGCATTCCGGAGGTGAAATAAACAGTAAACACCCCGCCGATGAGTGCCAGCGGGAGGTTGAGCAGGATGATGCCGGCAAGCCTGAAATCCTTAAACTCCTGATAAAGAAGCAGAAAAATCACAAATATGGCGAGGATAGAGGCCAGCAGTAGGGTTCGGGAAGCCCTGGCTTCATTTTCAAACTGACCCCCGTATTCAATGCGGTATCCCTCGGCCAGAGCGACCCTTTCCTCAATCTGTTCCTGAATATCCTTTACCACGCTCCTCAGATCGCGTCCGCTTACATTGGCGGCAATAACCAGGTTTCGCTGCACATTTTCCCTGCTGATGGCCCCAGGCCCTGAAACGGAAACAATATCAGCCACTTGTGATAAAGCGACTTTCCGGCCATCGTAGGTATCGATCAGGGCTGAACGCATTCCGTCGAGGCTTTGGGTATAATCATTATTGAAGCGCAGTACCAGCTTGAAGTTGCGCTGCCCTTCGTAGATATCCGCCATTTTCTCTCCGGCAAAGGCGATATCCACAAAGGAGTTGAATTCGTGGATCGTAATGCCATAATAAGCCAGCATATCCCTGCGTGCCCGGATCTGGATTTGCGGAATATCGATCTGTTGATCCACGTTCACATCCACCAGGCCTTCAATACCGCTGATGGCAGCCTTTATTTCATTCCCGGTGAGGAACAAGCGGTTCAGGTCGGGGCCGAAAAGCTTGATCGCAATATTGGCGCGGGTACCCGACAACATATGATCAATCCGGTGACTGAGGGGCTGTCCAAGGGTATAGGCGATGCCCGGTATTTCAGAAAGTCGTGAACGGACATCACCCAGGAATACCTGCTGAGGGCGGTCGCCCAGGCTGTAGTTCACATCTATTTCAGCACTGTGGGTGGGTTGGGAATGCTCATCCAGCTCCCCCCGCCCTGTACGCCGGGCTGTGCTCACCACCTCAGGAATGGACAGCAGCTCCTGTTCCACCAGATTGCCCAGGCGGTTGCTCTCTTCCAGCGAAACGCCCGGCTGGGTGACCACAGAAAGGGTCAAGGCCCCTTCGTTGAACTCAGGCAAAAAACTGCGTCCCAAATTACTGAAAACCACAAGAGCCAGAATAAAGGCCGCAAAAACCGGGATCAGGACTGCTTTTTTATGCCTCAGTGACCAGGCCAGGGAACGCTCGTAATAATGGGTAAGCTGCCGGACCAGCCATTTGTCTTTTTCGTTCCGGCTCAGGTAGGCCGGTCCCGACAGCATCATTTTTGCCAGCAATGGGGTCAGGGTCATCGCCACGATCAGGGATACAAAGAGGGATACAATAAAGGCAATCCCCAGGGGCTTCAGCATCCGCCCTTCCATTCCGGAAAGGAAAAAGAGAGGCAGGAAAGCAACGATAATGATGAGGGTGGCATTGAGAATGGAAGCCCTGATTTCTTTTGAAGCTTCATACACCACGGTGAATGCGGACTGACGCTGCTGCTCCGGCATTACCCGGTTCTGCCGCAATCGCCTGTAGACATTCTCCACATCAATAATGGCATCATCCACCAGTGAGCCAATGGCAATGGCCATTCCTCCCAGGCTCATCGTATTGATGTTCATTCCCAGGGCATTGAGCACCAGGAAAGCGCCTAGCAAAGAGAGAGGGATGGCAAGAAGGGATATCAGGGTAGTCCGGAAACTCCCCAGGAAAAGAAACAGGATGATGCTTACAAAGACTGCTCCTTCAAGCAGGGCATTGCGTACATTTCTTACTGAGGTTTCGATGAAATCAGCCTGGCGGAAAATCCGGGTTTCAAGTTTTACATCCGGGGGCAGGGTCTTCTCCAGTTCGGCAATTTTTGCCTCAATGCGCTCGGTCAGTTCCAGTGTGTTTGCATTGGGTTGTTTAGATATGGCAAGGATTACAGCCGGCCTGGCGTTGCCTGAGGCATAACCCATTTTGGGGGCGCTGCCGATGCCCACGCTGGCTACATCGTTTATCCTTACCGGCTTGCCATTGAGGGATTTCACCCAGGTCTGTCCCAGGGTTTCCACATCGGACGAACGGGCGATGCCCCGCACCACATACTCATTGCTATACTGGCGAAGCACTCCCCCGGATGCGTTGTCGCTGATTCCGCGGCACACTTCGGCCAGCTCTCCCAGCGAAACCTGGTAATGCATCATCTTAATGGGATCGGCCTGCACCTGGTACTCTTTGTAGTCACCACCAATGATACTGACTTGCGATACGCCATTGGTTGCCAGTATGAGTGGCTTCACCTCCCATTCGGCAAGGGTACGCAGCTCCATCATACCGGTAGAGTCTGCCTGCATCCCCACAAAAAATATCTCGCCCATTACACTGGTTTGCGGTGCCAGAACCGGTTGAGCGACACCCATTGGCATCACGGAAGCGACCGTTATCAACTTTTCGCTCACGATCTGTCTGGCTTTGAAAATATCTGTCCCCCAGTCAAATTCAACCCAGATAAAGGAAAAGCCCTGTGAACTGGCTGAACGAACCCGCCTCACATCGGTGGCTCCGTTCACCGCCGACTCGATGGGAAAAGTGACCAGGCGTTCTACTTCTTCTGCAGCCATTCCGTGCGCATCTGTCATCACCACAACTGTGGGAGCGGTGAGGTCGGGGAAAACATCAATATCCATTGAGTCCACGGACCTCAATCCGAAAACCACCAGCAGCACCGAAGCCAGAAGAACAAGGTACTTATTGGTGAGGGAGAAGCGTATGATGTTGTTCAGCATAAGTTCCGGGGTTTAATGGAAGTGACCTGCGTGCGGATCGAGCCCGCCGGTGGCCTGGGCAAGTTTGATCATCATCGCTCCGCGTGTTACAATGCGTTCTTCTTCGGTGATGCCCGACAGGATCTCGGCCCTGATGCCATCTTCAGCCCCTATGCGCACCTCCCGCTTCTCAAATAATTCCGGCGTTAGCTGCACCCAGACAAAATACAGGCCCTGCTCCTCCAGTAAAGCGGTAAGGGGGAGGGTCATCGCCTGATGTGCAGCGAAGGTTTTGAGATACACCTCCACGAAACTTCCCGGAATAAAGCTTCCGTTGTTGACAATCTGCAGTTTTAGGGGAAGCAGAAAACGACCGGAACCCATCGCCTTTCCGTATGAAAGCAGGCGGCCATCCAATTCTTCCAGGGTATAGTATTGATGGTTATTCAGGTTGCGAATGTTGGCCGAACGAATGGATCCCAAAAGGGGGGCGAAGCGTGGCGGTAGCTCGGCGGAAAGCATCAGTTTTTGCATCCGGCTTATCACCATCAGGGGCTGGCCGCCTTCTACATAAGCACCGTGTTTCACAAAAACCTGCTGCACATAGCCAGAGGTGGGGCTGCTTACGGATTGTCCAGACTCATCTGTACTTTCGCTCAGGTTATCAAAGCGGGCCTTGGCTTTCTCATATTCGTTCCTGACTGCCATCAGATCTTTAGCGGATACGATCTGATCCTGTGCAAGTACTTTGGCCCGCTCGTATTCTGCCTTGCTGCGTTCATAATTGGAGGCGGCTTCGGCATACCTGACCGCAAGGCTGTTTTCAGCCACCCCTTTCCCTGAGATCTTGATCAGGGGCTGTCCGGCCTGCACCTCTTTCCCTTCCAGGATATCTCCGGCCGAAAAAAGCGCTATTCCGGACGCACTGGCACTGACAATCCATTCCTGATCTATGGCTGGCTCTACCAGGGCCGTGGTTTTGATTATCTGTCCGAAAGCTTCAAGCCGGGGATGTCCACTGGCAAAATCAGTCTTCCACGCTTGTTCTCTGGTAAAAACAGTAGTATTCACTTCGGATATCTCCAGGCTTTCCGCAGCCTCCTCGCCCTCTGACTGGCTGGCAAATACCTTCACGCCGGGGACAAGGATAGTAAAAAGTCCTTCCGGCTTCTCGATCTCAAAGCGCAGGCTGCCTTCCCCTGCCCGGTCGGCTTGTATCTCAAATAAATAGATGCCCTTGCGCAGGGGTGCCTCCAGGCTTTGGCTGATCTCATTCCCTTCAAGCTTCAGAACCATACTGACCCTTCCGGATTCCAGAGCCCTGAAATCCGGTAAACTGGAGAAATGTGCGAGCAATTCCGCTTTCTCTCCGACCACAAAAGGATCAGCTTCGGCAAAAACTTCAAAATCATCGCTGTATGCCGTATACAGGAATTTGTGTCCCTCCTGCTCGTGTGTATGCTCATCGTGATCAGAATCCGGGTGATCGTGGGAGTGAGTGTGGCAGGCAAACAGCACAATGCTCAGGATGGCGGTGAAGAAAAGGCGAAACATCATATTTCGAGAATTAAATATTAAGGTGTTGGGCAAAAATAGTCAATGCCTCAATGATATGAGAAACAAAAGGGCAGAAGATCAGCGGGGTGAATAGATCTACAGACCGGCACAGTTCAACCTCATTCCATCAAAAACCAATCCGCCTCAGCGCTTGGCGCGAACGGGATAGAACAGATATTGCACCAGCAGCACCATACCAAAGCTGACCAGGCTGCTCAGGACGATGCGCTGGAAGGTATCGTAAAACCCGGCGAAACTGAACACCTCCAACAGGAACAAAGCAGTATGGTGCACCAGGATCAGGCTGCCGGCATAGGTGATGAACCAGCGCAGGCCCAGGTCGGCGATGCCGGGTTGAATTCCGGGCTCATATTCCCGGCGGCTGGCCACGAAACGGGTCACAAAAGGACGGGTGAAGGCCATCAGGGTAGTTGCCGCTGCGTGTATCCCTCCTGTACCGCTGAACATATCCACCCCGAAACCCATCGCAAAGGCCGAAATCAGCAGGGCCCAGCCGGGAATCTCAAAAGGAAGGAGTAGAACGAACAATACATAGAGGTAGGGATTAATATAACCGCTCAAATGAATATTGTCGAGGACAAACACCTGTACCAGCAGCAGGGCGATAAAACGGAGGCTATTGTTCAGAATGGTGTTATTCATTCTCGGGCAGGTTTAAGCGGTTCAATTCTTCGCGGGCCAGGTCTTTCACCACGTACACGTGACTGAGCTGCCGGAAAGGCGTACTGATGCGCAGGGTGATCTCATAAAAATAGTCCCCTTCCGGGAGATGGAAATCCTGAACCATCCCCAGCGGGATGCCCGCTGGAAACATCAGGCTGTAGCCACTGGTCACCACCGTATCTCCGGCTACCAAATCCACGTGGGCAGGGATTTCATTCAAACTGGCTTCTTCAGGCAAAGCCTTATCCCAGCGGAAAGTGCCCACATATCCATTGCGCAGGATACGCCCGCTAATGCGAATATCCTTGTGCAAAAGGGATATGACAGAAGCATAATGTGCGGAAACACTGTGCACAATTCCCACCACCCCATTCGAGGTAATCACACCCATATCTTTTTCTATGCCATCCTTGCTGCCTTTATCGATGACCAGATAGTTGCTTCGCCGGTCGAAAGTGGAACGGATAACCCGGGCCGGCACATAGGTGTAGCGTTGCCGGTACAAAGTATCGCTCTCAAAAAACACCTGCCGGCTGTTTTGGACAAAAGATTCCGGGATACTTGCCCTCAGGCGGGCGTTCTCTTCCATCAGGAAATCATTGGCTTGCCTGAGCGAAAAATAGTATACCACATTATTGAAGCGCTCCTGAATCCTGCCGGTGAAGCTGCTTGAGGCCGATAGCATCACCGATTGCTGGTATCCGTTGTGCCTGAACACAAAGATCATTGCGATCACCTCCAACAAGGCAAACAGCAGAAAGAAACGGATGCGAAGGAGAAAGTCCAGGATGTTCCGCATAGTCCAAAAGTACGCAAGCGGAAGGAATTTCCCTGCGGATTATTTAATAAGGAAGGTGAACTTATCGAAGTTTTTCAGTGCGATGCCGGTTCCCTGGGCCACCGCACGCAGCGGGTCTTCGGCCACGTGTACCGGAAGTTTGGTTTTCAGGGAGAGTCGCTTGTCCAGTCCGCGCAGCAAAGAGCCCCCTCCCGCCAGATAAATTCCGGTACGGTAAATGTCGGCAGAAAGCTCTGGGGGAGTCATTTCCAGCGCATTCAGCACAGCCGTTTCGATTTTTGAGATGGACTTATCCAGGGCGTGTGCGATCTCCACGTAATTCACTTTGATCTCCTTGGGGATACCGGTGAGCATATCCCTTCCGTGCACGGCATAATCGTCGGGCGGATTGTCGATCTCGGCCATTGCGGCGCCCACTTCAATTTTGATTTGTTCCGAAGTGCGTTCTCCAATGTTGATATTATGCTGCTTGCGCATATACTCTTCAATGTCGGAGTTGAAATCATCCCCGGCGATGCGAATGGATTTGTTGTTCACGATCCCGCCCAGGGCGATGACCGCAATCTCACAGGTTCCCCCTCCGATGTCGATGATCATATTCCCGGTAGGCTCAAGTACATCTATTCCGATCCCGATGGCGGCGGCCATCGGTTCGTGGATCAGCCTGACCTCCTTGGCTCCGGCCTGTTCGGCGCTGTCTTTTACTGCCCGTTCTTCCACCTCTGTGATCCCGGAAGGAATACAAATCACCATTTTCAGGGCTGGCGGGAACAGGGTTCTTTTGGGGAATACCATCCGGATCATCTCGCGCAGCATTGCCTCGGCAGAATGAAAATCGGCGATAACGCCATCACGGAGCGGACGAATGGTTTTGATATTCTCGTGGGTTTTCCCGTGCATCATCATCGCCCTTTTGCCCACGGCGATGATTTTCTGGGTAGAACGCTCCAGGGCCACAATAGAAGGCTCATCCACCACCACTTTATCGTTAAAAATTATGATGGTATTGGCCGTGCCAAGGTCGATGGCAATCTCTTTAGTCAGAAAGGAAAACAATCCCATAGCTTTCGAAAATATTACGTCCTGTGTGTCAGGATTTCCGTCATACGGAAAAAATCAATAAAGGTTCTGATGTTATTAGTGTCTGAAATGCCGTATTCCCGTGAATACCATTGCCATATCATTGGCATTGCAGAAATCTATGCTGTCCTGGTCGCGCACTGATCCGCCAGGTTGTATTACTGCCCGGATACCGGCGGCACTGGCCATCTCCACCGAGTCGGAAAAGGGGAAGAAGGCATCGGAGGCCAATACAGCATTCTGCAGGTCAAATCCGAATTGCTTTGCTTTGGCAATAGCCTGTTGCAAAGCATCCACGCGGGATGTTTGTCCCATTCCGCTTCCGACAAGCTGCCTGTCTTTCACCAGCACGATGGCATTGGAGCGTGTATGTTTGACGATGCGGTTGGCGAAATGGAGGTCGGCGGCTTCCCGGGCATCAGGTCGGCGCCGGGTTTTTACTTCCCATTCCTCGTCGCCGCCAACGATATGGTCGCGGCTTTGGAGGATGATTCCGTTGAGCAGGCTGCGGCTGGTATGTCCGGCCCATTCCACGCTTCCGGCTTTCAGCAGGATGGCATTTTTTCTGCGGCTCAGGATATCCAGGGCTTCCCGGGAAAAACCCGGGGCATAGAGTATCTCAAAAAAGATGCGGTCGATGGCTTTTGCTGTTTCGGAATCAATGATCCTGTTGCATACGATCACCCCTCCAAAGGCCGACTTGGGGTCCCCGGCCAGGGCGGCTTCCCAGGCTTCCAGGATGCTTTCCCGGCTGGCCAGTCCGCAGGCATTGTTGTGCTTGACGACCGCAAAGCTGGGATCGCTGAATTCGGCCAGCAACTGCAGGGCTGCGTCCAGGTCCACCAGGTTATTGTATGAAAGGGCTTTCCCGTGCAGGTGCGTTGCGATCTTATCCAGCTCCCCGCAAAACCAAGCTTGCTGGTGGGGGTTCTCTCCGTAGCGCAGGGGATGTGCCGGCGAAGCAGCCTGGCGCAAGCCGTCTTCCGGTACACCGCCCGAGAAATAATGATAAATGGCCGTATCGTATTCACTGCTCACCGAAAAAGCGTGGCGGGCAAACTCCCGGCGCTCCTGCATCTTTGTGGTGCATTCGCCCGTCTCAAGGACTTTCAGCAGGGCAGCGTATCTGTCGCGGGAAGCCACCACAAGCACATCACTAAAATTCTTCGCGGCTGCACGGATCAAAGAGATGCCTCCAATGTCGATCTTTTCAATAATGTCGTCTTCACTCCCTCCGGCAGCCAGGGTTTCCCGGAATGGGTAGAGATCAACAATGACCAGGTCGATGGCCGGAATATCGTATTGCTGCATCTCCTTCTGGTGTGATTCATCTTCACGCATTCCGAGGATGCCCCCGAAGATTTTGGGATGCAGGGTTTTAACACGCCCTCCCAGGATGGAGGGATAATCCGTCAGAGACTCCACGGCTTGCACCGGGATTCCGCGGGCAGCAATCCAGTCGTAAGTGCCTCCCGTGGACAGGATTTCCACGCCGAGGCGGTGTAAGTATGTGACAATCGGTTCCAGTCCTTCCTTGTGATACACAGAGATCAGGGCTTTCCGTATTTTTTTGGGCGTTTCGACCATCATTATCAGTACTTTGGCATTTGCAATAAGGCTCTGCAAGTTTACCAAAAAAACAGACCTTGAAGGAGAATGCTTTTGATATTCTCCTGCTTTCCGGAAAGTTTCTTTCCCTTGCATCTTTCTTTATCTTTGGGCCTCACGACAAGCAGCGCTGATGAAACGACTTATTCTTTTCCTGAAGCTCTTTCACGAAAGCTATCGGTTTGCGGTCAATGCCATCGTTGTGAATAAGCTGCGCACCTTCCTTTCGCTCTCCGGGATCACCATTGGCATCTTTGCCATCATTACTGTTTTCACCATTTTCGATGCGATGGAGTCTCAGATCCGGAAAAGCATTGATTCATTGGGTTCCAATGTGCTTTTCGTTCAGAAATGGCCCTGGGCAATGGGTGGCGACTATCCCTGGTGGAAGTATTATCGCCGTCCACAGCCCGACCTGGACGATCTGCGCTGGATACAGCGCCAGAGCCGCACAGCTGAAGCCGCAGCCTATATGATGGGGGTGAGTAAAACCGTCAAGCGTGAAAACAATGCAATGGAGGGGGTGAGCGTACTGGGAGTCTCCCACGATTATGCCGCCGTAATGACGGTTAACATTGGCGAAGGACGATATTTTACTCCATCCGAATCGGCACACGGCCAGAATGTGGCCATCATCGGGGCAGAGATTGCCGAGAACTTGTTTCGTAATCGCGATCCCCTGAATGAAGCCATTAAGGTTTTCGGGCGGAAGTTTATCGTCATCGGCACCCTGCAGAAAGAGGGGGAGGATATGTTTGGGAACAGCCCCGACAATCAGGTGGTGCTGCCGGTACAGTATATGCGCAAGCTTTATACGTTGCGCGAAGCAGACGGCAGCATTGTAGTGAAGGCAAGGCCCGGCGTGAGCAATGATGAGATGCGGGATGAGCTGCGGGGCATTTTGCGCTCGGTACGCAAGCTGAAGCCTTCGGCAGACGATGATTTTGCCATCAATGAAACCGACCTGATATCCAAAGGATTCGATCAGCTCTTCGCCGTCATTGCAATGGTGGGATGGATCATAGGGGGCTTCTCCCTTTTGGTAGGGGGCTTTGGGATCGCCAATATTATGTTTGTGTCGGTCAGGGAACGCACCAGTATTATCGGTATACAAAAGGCCCTGGGTGCCAAGCGTTATTTCATTCTGCTGGAGTTTCTCTTCGAGTCAGTAATCCTATCCCTCTTTGGAGGGATGCTGGGCCTGCTTTTCGTCTTTGGCATCACCTTTCTTATGTCTGCAGCGATGCAAATGCAGATCAGTCTGACCTTATTCAATATTGGGTTGGGCCTGGGTGTATCCTTTGTCATTGGATTGGTTTCCGGCATCATCCCCGCCTGGATTGCCAGCCGGATGGATCCGGTGGTGGCGATCAGGTCGGGAGGCTAGGCTCAAGGGCCAATATTCAACATCCTATGTCCAATGGCTTTGTTCAATGTCAAAGTTTTGCGTGTATGCCCACTAGAGGATTAGAAGCACAGACCTTCGATTTACCACTATACCCGCTATTGTTCTTATGCGATGTTGGGCTATCGTGCTTTTTCTTTTCTGTCCGTGCGATGGCTCAGACACACTTATTGACAAGCTTTGGCTGGTGCGTTTGGCTTGAGTGGCTTGGCAATCCCGAATAGTCGGGACAAGTTGTGTGTGGCTGTGAAGCGATGCCATATTATCGCTTTTTGTAGTTTTCCCAAATCTCCGCAATAGGAGTCTCAGTTATAGCATTTTTAATAAGTCCAATCGCTTTTTGAGAGTATCTGTCGTGGTGGACGTTTCCAACTGAAATTCGTTTGAAACTCTCAATATCATCTTTCAAATTTAAATGGTGTATTACTGCGCTTGTTTTCGGCCCCGTAAGTCCAACTTTTTTTGCTAGTTGATCGCGTCCTAAATTGTAATAGTCCAATTCATTAACTCTCTTCAGTGCTATCACATGTGCACCCGGAGTACCTTTAGGAACAACTTGTACTGGTATACCATCCTTCCTTGATATTCGCAAATCAAGGGAAGGTCCATATCCACTTGCTGTAAAATTCAAAGTAGAAACTCCTGGAAAAAGTTGACCAAAGTTACCCCCTTGTTCTAGTATTTTCAGAGTCTTTTTTAATTCACGGTCAGTTGGTTGAGTATTATCACCCTGCACTGCGTTTTCCATAATGGCCAATGCACGAAGTTTTTCTTTTGCTTCTATATCTTTTCGCTTGTTTGGACCAAGGAGTTTCTTGATGTCATTGATTTCGTTTGCAAAAAATGCTTTTATGTCAGTCGGTGGTGTTGTGGATAACGGCAAGACGCGCACAGGTAAATATTCCTTTAAATCAACCTGAAACACTCGATTTACAATATCTCTGAACAATGTTAAGCCTGATTGTGCTTGAAAATAAAGATGCTGTTCGGATATCTCCAACGTATAATGTTGTGCTGCATCACGTAATCCATTTAATGACTGAAGTGTCAAAACTTCATCTTCATTCAGGAATTTAATCTCTGCATCACTGAATGCTTTTCTTACGCATGATTCAAAACCAATAGTCTGTGTCGCTCGTCCCTCTTTTATTTTACCGCCTTTATGTAGAATAGATGATTTGAGGAGCATTTCAAAAGAATGATCCATCATAATCAAAACACTATGAACACGCGCAACGTCATTGGGACGATTGAATAATTCAATACTCAAAACCAATGAATCGACTGCTTTACAGTACAAGTGTTTGACTTCTTTTTTCATTTAATTACTCATTCAATACCTTATCAAAAGTTTCTTTGAACTCATTCTCATTTGCGTAATTGTAGAATGGTACCGCTGTTATCAAATACTTGTCTGTGTGTATTTCAATGGTCATTTTTTCTGTCCGTATTTCTTCCAAGAAGTCTTCTTTCCACTTGTCTTTAGCGATAAAGCCGTTCCCTTTTGGTTCAATGAATACTTGAAAAGTTAGTTGTTCGCCTTCACGCTGCTTACAGAACAGCAAGAAGTCAGGCTCAAATGCTCGACCTTGCTTGTCGTATATTTTTAATTCTCTCTCGTTGCGAATCAGGTATATATTTTTAAATTTTTGGTTAAGCCCTTCTAAGCGTCTGGAGAAAAGTTCTACAAACTGCTTCTCTTCCGATGTTCCGTAGTTTGCATTGTAAACATACCAAGGTTCATTTGCTACCAAATCTTCTTGACCAGTGGCTCGTTCATCGTTTTTGTTCACTCTGATTTCTTTGTCTTTGAATACTTCGTGAACAGGTTTTTTAATGTAATGAGAGCCTTCATACTCGGTGGTACTGCCCTTAATTTCCGATTCGATACTTTGCAGTAGTCCGCTCAAAGCTTGTAAATAATCGAAATTGCTGAGGTTCTTTACTCGATCTGGTGTTCCGCGAAAGGTTATCTCTAGACCTGCCAAGTAATTATCATTTTCAATGAATTCAGAAAGCGATTCAATGTTTGGAAAAAATTTCGTCAGATGATCGAAATGAAAAAAAGGAAACTTACTTAATGCGAATCGAACGGTATGTTTTGGAATATCAATCAGTTTAATATCCTTTGATTTGATTACTTCTTCGTTTGAAGTAGGATTCTCCATTTCAAAGAATGCGCTGGACATACGACCAACGCCGGACGAGAGTGTATGACGATGGTTTTGCTTGGCTACTCCTAAGTCAGCAAATGATTTTACATTGTCAAAGCTCTTGGGTACTTTTTTATTGAAAAAAACCTGTCCCTCACGATAAAAGTCTGTTTCTTTAAACTCAAATTTCAAAGTGAGCTGTTTCTTCACCAAGTTCTCATCATCTTCATAGATACCAGAATCAACAAGGGCTTTCTTCAATTCAGAAATGTACTTGCTGTCTTCTTTTGTGTGGTAGTAGAGTTCTTCTAATGTCTTTAAGTCATTAGAAACATCATCATCAAATTTTCGGGTAAACTTGTCTTGCCCGTCTTCAGTTGTAAATGGAAAATACCTTGCTCCCCGACCAATTAACTGAGCTTCTGCTAAAGTAGTTTTTCCTGGATTTCCTGCGCGTCCATCTCGACCATCGTAAAGACGAACTATATCGAAGAGGTTTAGTACGTCCCAACCTTCATTAAGTTTTTGAACGGCAAAAATAGCTCTTATCGGGTTGTTTTCATCTTCAAGCGTGTTCAACAGGATTTGGTTTTTCTCCGTTTCCTTATCATTGTTGGCGCTAAGGCAGTTTTCTTCTCTGAAATTGGTTTGAATGCGTTTTACCATTGCAGGGGCAGATATTCCTCTTTTCTGGAAGAATTGAAACGCTTGTTGAACGATACCAACCGTAGCTGTTTTCTTGATCTTCTCTATCTGATCAGTTGAAAGGTTTTCAATGAGCTTATGAAAACTAGTCTTATTCCGTTCTGATTCTGCAATGGTTCGTTTTGCTTTAAAAAGAATAACTGGCTTTAGATTTACATTATTGGATGTAGCCAATTCCTGACGATACAGGTTTAAAACCAAAGCTTGCAAAATCCGTTCCTGCTCATCATAAAGCGAGCGAATCAGATTGATTTCTTTGGAATACTTGTCAATTCTGAACTGAGCAAGGTCATATTTGTAAATGACCTTATCTTGATACTTCTCTACAATCTTCTGGCTTTCATAATCTAAGGTAGCGGTAAATTCCAAAAGGATGTTTTCGAAATTCATCTGATGGATTTTCTCCACCAAATCTCCCCAAACGTCAGCATTGTTGTGATGGGCTTCATCGCCAATCAGAACCAATTTGCGGTCTTCAAAATCCTCTAAGCTTAATCCGTTTTCTCGAACATTTAGGAGTAAGCCCGAAGTAAGCATTTGAATGGAAACAAACTTGATGTTGATGTTCCGGTCATCCGCTTCATCAAAGTTGTCAATCTCTTTGATGAGTATTTCTTTGCCGTCAATTACGATTTTGTCTGTGAACAGATATTTTGAAGCTTGCGGATTGAGAAAGTTCTCTTTCGTCTTTTGAATGATATTGTTGCTATTGACGAAGAATAAATAATTGCGATAGCCTTGCTCATAAAGATGCAAGATTAAACCTGCCATCACCATTGTTTTACCACTACCTGTGGCCATATTGTAAAGCAAGTGCAAGGGCTTTTTTGGCTTTTCATCAAAATCTTCCTGCTCTGTGTATAAGTATCGTTTGAATGCTTCTTCCTGATAAGGGCGAATGCTATATTTTAAATTGTCGCTGATTCCATTTGGAATAGGGACTTGTGCTAATGTTTATTCCAGCCAAGCTGACCCCCTATTCCGGTGATGTTGACCCCCCTGATCGGGTAGGATCATTTTTCACCATTCCGGCATATTGACCCCCCCCTCAGATTTGGAGGAAGTCAGGATCAAAA
>Ga0334883_1000176_pt1 | contig 119334 bp, 95 predicted proteins | sample GraSluR1_MG_6_FD_207230 | JGI IMG/M metagenome (GOLD analysis project Ga0334883, IMG submission 207230) | Sludge microbial communities from methane-producing bioreactor in Wageningen University, Netherlands - Granular Sludge_09_05-R1 | ecosystem: Engineered > Bioreactor > Anaerobic >... | reverse complement strand
GCCCGTAACCTTTTTAACCAGTAAAAGCTTAAAATCAGACGAATGAACGATTATGCAAATTTCAAAGAGTTTTATGATATCAAACTAGTGCACGACCTGAAAGAACTGGACCAGGAACGAAAACAGGTGGACCGCAAAGTAATTCTGATTGGAATCATTGCGTTGGTTATCATTTTAATCATCGGGCGATTCAGGGGAAGTGGCACCATGTATTTCCAAATACTGGCCGGTGTAGGGGCATTTATTGCCATAAGCATTGTCAGCAAAAAGTACCGGCAAAACTTTAAAGACAAAATTATTTCTAAAATTGCCGGTTTTGTAGATGAAAACCTGGTTTATACTCCCGATGGAACGGTTTCGCGCGAAGAATTTACCAACAGCGGCATTTTTCAGAAATATGCCAGTAATTACCATGGCGAAGACCATTTCAAGGGCAGGATGGACAAAACAGCTTTCGAGTTTTCCGAAGTGGTGGCAAAGCATGTCACATCAACTGGCACCGGCTCAAAGCGGAAAGAGCATCAGTACCTCATTTTTAAGGGAATTTTTTTTGTGGCCGACTTCAACAAAAATTTCAAAGGACACACGGTGGTTCTGCCCGATACTGCCGAACGTATGCTGGGTAAATTCGGACAAAACCTGCAGTCGATGTCGTCGCGCGGACAACTCGTTAAGCTCGAAAATCCTGAATTTGAAAAAGAATTCTGTGTCTATTCCGACGACCAGGTGGAAGCAAGGTACATCCTCTCCCCGTCGCTGATGCAGCGGATCGTGGAGTTTAAAAGGAAATGGGATACTAAAATTTACATGTCCTTTCGCGATTCAAAAGTGTATATCGCCATAAAAATGAACAAAAATCTGTTTGAAACCCGGCTATTCAAGTCAATAGAGGATTTTAACTTCATTGAAGAAAACATTCGGTTTTTGATCCTGATTACAGGCATTGTGGAAGACCTGAATTTAAATACAAGAATATGGTCCAAGGAGTGAATAAACAACCTGCAAAACCCAAAAGAGTCAACAGCCGGACTACACGGCGTAACAGAAGAGATATTTCACTAGATATTCGTGATGTGTTAAACCGTTAAAATTATAAAAATGAAAAAAGGATTTTCCATACTTCTGTCCCTGCTTTTCCTGCTTGCCGGCATGTATAGTTTTGCCCAGAGGATTACCTACAGCGGGCCGGTGGAATTCGAAATGGAAATAATAAAATCTGCCGACGGAGGCGGGAAAGAAGGAAATTACAGCTGGGGAGTGAGTGTCGATGAAAAACGGATCATCAAAGCCACTTTTTACGTCACTTTTAATGCAGGGCCGGGTATTCCGGCTACCGGAACCGGAATGTACCAGCTTACGGATATTCAGGAAAATATTGAACTGATTGCTTCGGCAAAAAATTACGGATTTGAAGAAAAAATCTCACAAACCTGTGCCGGAGAAGACAATAAACCCAAAGACAGCTGGGGCAAACCCAATACCTGGACCGTTTCGCCGGGCGATTCGGAAACCCGTGATTTTTCAGCAGTTACTACCCGAAAAGACCCGTCGGAGCAGGTTATCAAACGCGGACTGATTGGCATTCAAGGGGAAAAATACAGTCTTATATTGCAGGGAAAAATGAAGGTTTCTGTCGCCTCTACCAGCCACAATACCATCAAATTCCCCTGCCTGAAAACCAATCCTCCCTCCGAGCCGTTAACCACAACCACCGAGCTTGAATGGCCCATTGCCATAGGTGCTGAAGGACGGTTAACGAACCCGGATTACCTTGAGGGGGTTCATGTGGCCGACAATATTTCAAGCGACGATTGCCGGTACTGCATCGGTTCGCTCGGTAATTTGGTACACGGAGATGTGAGCTGTTCCTACACATCGAAAGTGACCACAACATGGATGCTTACAAAACGAACAGATGAGTGCAATGCTGAAGTAACATACCTGAAAGGTGATGTAAAAATAAACGGAGTGCCGGCAAAAGAAGGAAGCATAAAAATAGGTGCCGGGGATATCATTGAAACCGGAGAAAAATCAAGAATTTCCATCAGCATAAATAATAAAAATGAACTTTACAATTTAGGTTCGAAATCGAAACTTCAACTCACCTATCCGTGCAAGCCAAACAGGATGAATCCTCCGGGAAAGGGACTTTCATCGGTAAAATTTCTGGTGGGAAAGCTCTTCTCACAACGACACCCTGGCTCTTATACCCGAAATGATTTTGAAAGTGATGAAGAATGGCAGCGATTTCAAAGCCGCCATTCAAGTTGGTTTCGTTATGGCGGGGCTGGAGTAAGAGGCGAGATGTTTAAAGCCCCTAAAGCTTATTTTGCTTCTGCAAACCCGGATTTAAATTCTTTGTTTTTTGTTCCACCAGATTCCGAGAAAGAGGAACTGATACCGGCCCTGAATTCAATTCCAAAAGATGCCAGTGCATTTTATATCCATTGCGAAAACGGGGAAGTAAAAGATTTTACAGTAGTTAAAGGGACTTTAAAAATTGAAAATTCGGTTCAGCTAAAAAATAAAATTGTTTCTGAAGGCACTACAACAAATACATGGGACGACGGCTCGAAAATGACTGATATAATAGTCTTCAGTCAATAATTTTTCTTTGCAGCAAATACCAATTCTGATAAAATAATTGCACTTTTACTGCCATTCCGAAAAGTTTATTCTTTTCGGATTTCCGGAAAATAAGTAAAAATTAAACCGATGAACGGCAGAAATTTTCTATACAAAAGTGCAATAGTTGCATCACTGGCGGGTTTTTTATTTGGATTCGACACGGTAGTTATTTCCGGTGCAGAACAAAAAATTCAATCGTTGTGGGAACTGAACAGTTCGTTGCACGGACTGGCCATCAGTATGGCGCTGTGGGGCACGGTGCTGGGTGCATTAACAGGAGGCTGGCCGGCACAATTTTTCGGAAGAAAAAAAACCTTACTGTGGATTGGCGTGCTTTATCTGGCATCGGCTTTTGGTTCTGCCCTGGCGCCAGAGGTTTATTCCTTTATGGTTTTCCGGTTTATCGGCGGTGTGGGCGTGGGCATTTCAACGGTGGCAGCGCCCATGTTTATTTCCGAAATCGCGCCACCGGCTATGCGTGGCCGCTTAACCGGAATGTTTCAATTCAACATTGTTTTTGGAATTCTTGTCGCTTACCTTTCCAACTCGCTCCTTGGCGGAATTGGGGAAAATGCCTGGCGCTGGATGCTGGGCGTGGAAGCAGTGCCGGCACTCATTTTTACGCTGTCTTGCATTGGGTTGCCCGAAAGCCCGCGATGGCTTATTGTACAGAACAAAAACCGCGAGGCCGGGCTGGCAGTTTTGAAAAGGGTAAATCCCGGTTTTTCAGAAAAAGAACTGAATTCCCTGGTGCAGGAAATTGAAAACTCCGGGAATCAGCAAAACAAAACCCATAAATTCTTTACGAAAAAACTGCTGAAACCAGCTTTTCTGGCCATTTTCATCGCTTTTTTCAACCAGCTTTCGGGCATTAATGCCATTCTCTATTTTGCTCCGCGCATTTTTGAAATGACCGGTCTGGAATCGCAGGCTGCGTTGCTGCAATCGGTGGGAATCGGCATCACCAATCTGATTTTCACTTTCGTTGGTTTGTGGCTGATTGACCGGCTGGGACGCCGGAAATTACTCTACATTGGCTCTTTTGGTTACATCGCGTCACTGGGACTTACTACGTGGGCTTTTGCCTCGGGAAACCCGGGCATTGTGCCGGTTTGCATTTTCGCATTTATTGCAGCCCATGCTGTTGGACAGGGAGCCGTTATCTGGGTTTTCATCAGCGAAATTTTTCCCAACCGGCAACGGGCATTCGGTCAGTCGCTCGGAAGTTTCACCCACTGGTTTTTTGCCGCAGCGCTCACACTGGTTTTTCCGCTGATGGCCGAAGCTTGGAGGCCACAGTTCATTTTTGGCCTGTTTTGCTTTATGATGGTGCTGCAACTGGTTTGGGTTCGGTTTTTTGTGCCGGAAACCAAAGGTGCATCATTGGAGGAACTGGGAAAAAAAATGTAGGCACATAATCAAAACCTTAAGTTATCATTCAATTATTTTCTTAATAAATCTGCCTATATCCTCAGATAAATTCGAGGCCGATTCAATGGTAAGATGGCTGCCATCATAAGTTTTGTAGTGTGAGGGATTAAGATCCATCCAAAATCCACCAGCTTTTTCAAAACCTGCTTTTATTTCCGATTCAGCGAAAAGTCCCAGTGAATCTTCCAACTCGCGCATAGGCTGTGAAACCGGTGGACGGAACCCTACAACAATCATCTCCTTACTTCTCCAGTTTGCCACTTGCCGGAATAAATTTTTCAGGTATTTTTCTTCTACTTTGTAATTTTTAAAATCATCCGTGTAATGCGGAATAGCTTCGGTTGTGTCCTCAGGATACTTCTCTGATTTTACGTACCCATCCATGAAATAAGTATTCCGGTAAAATGAAGAATCGCTTTTTTGCTGAAAATGAGCTTTCAGATTTTCCGGAGATGTGGCAGAAAACCAGTAGCGTACAGGATTCAGATACATCCGTTCAATAATTTCTTCCCGCGGACGGTTTAATTCCTGCCGAAATTGTTCATTCCCCTCAGAATATCCCGTAATAGTATTTGCTGAAACTCCTATCACCACGACTTTAGGTTTGTTATTTTCAGCCATTTTATTTTCGGCAGCATTATACATTGCAGGATTCAGGCCTCCGTTTGAATAAGCAAAATTGAGTATTTTCAGGTTGGGCAGAAAAGGCTTCATTACTTGTGGGGAAATCCCCCGGTAAACACGTGAATCACCCATCAGAACAACATCATATTTGGGAGGGGCAAAAGTTTTTCGGGTCCAAAACAGTTCACCAATATATTTTTCGGAATTTTTCGGAATTATAAAACTCAGTCCGGCAACCATAATGGCTGCTATTAGCATTGTTATCCATATATCGGGTGTTCTTTTCATCTTAAAACTGAAAATAAATAAATTCGCTGCCTTCGCCTCTGAAAAAGATAATTATTGCAATCAATACCGCATAAAAAAACATTTCCCAAACCGGATGACCCGGTTGTATTTTTTTCTCCTGGTAAAATACAGCATACAATTCCCGTAAAACTATCATGGAAATAAAAAACGTTCCGTCCAATCCCCATCCAAAATTTGAATCCCCCTTAAATGAGAACATCATTATAACTATTTCTCCTGCCTGTTCAATATTTTGGGCCCTGAAAAACACCCAGGCCACAAGCACCTGCATACTAACAAAAATCCAGGCCAAAAATTTTCCTGGAATAGAATTCTCCAGTTTTTCAGGCCAGTGGCTGATTCGTTCGAAGGACGCAAAAAAAGCATGAAGTGCTCCCCAAGCAACAAAAGTCCAGGCGGCACCATGCCAGAGCCCCGAAACTACCATTGTTATCCAAAGGTTTATATGGGTTCTCACCACTCCTTTTCTGCTCCCCCCCAATGGAATGTACAGGTAATCGCGAAACCAGGTAGAAAGTGAAATATGCCAGCGTGTCCAGAACTCACGTATCGATATGGAAATATATGGGTGATTGAAATTTTTAGGAATTTCATACCCCATCCAACGTGCAAGTCCGCGGGCAATATCGGTATAGCCAGCAAAATCGCAGTAAATTTGAAACGCAAAAGCGATGATCGCTCCCCACCAAAACATAGATGACGAATTGATTTCCGGTGCACTAAAAGCTGCTACAACAATAGGAGCCAGATTATCGGCAATCACCATTTTAAAAAAATATCCGCGAACGATTAACTGAAATCCTCTCCACTGATCTTCTTTTGATATTTTGGGAGTTTTCAGCAACTGTGGCAACATCGTTTTCGCTCTCACTATAGGGCCAGCTACCAGTTGCGGAAACATCGACAGATAAGCAAAAAAATGAATGAGGCTATGGGTAGGTTTTAGCTTGCCCCGGTACACATCAATGGTGTAACTCATACTTTGAAAAGTATAAAAACTAATGCCCACCGGAGTAATCAGAAGAAAATCGGGAATATTTGCTTCCAATGACACATTGCCGCTCTGTCCAATCAATGCACCGATATTTTCTGCAATAAAACCTGAGTATTTGAATAACGACAGCGAACCAACATTGGCAAGAATGGAAAAAATCAGCCACATCTTCTTTCGTTTGGGAAATCGATTCATTTCAAGGGCGGCAAAATAATCGACCAATCCGCTAAAAATGATCAAGAATAAAAAACGCCAGTCCCACCAACCATAAAAAAAGAAAGAGGCAATAGTAAGCCATATTAACCGCCCGTTTACGCTTTTCCCGACAAATTTGAAAACCAGGAAAAAAACAATTGCAAAAGCAACAAAAACGAGCGAGTTAAACAGCATAAGGATGAACTATTTCTGCCTGAAATACACCTGTATTGGCACTCCCTTAAAATCGAAATTTGCGCGAATCTGGTTTTCGATATAACGTCGATATGGTTCCTTAATGTATTGCGGCAAATTGGCAAACAGCGCAAATGCCGGCGTTGGCGATGGCAACTGAGTAACGTATTTTATCTTGATGAATTTCCCTTTTACCGATGGAGGCGGGTATTTTTCAATGGCTTCCAACAATACCTCATTCAGTTTCGATGTTTTAATTCGTCTTTTGCGGTTTTCATTCACTTTCATGGCTATTTCAAGGGCTTTGTGCACCCGCTGTTTGGTAATGGCCGAAATAAACAGGATGGGCACATCCACAAAAGGCGCAATGCGTTCGCGGATATCTTCCTCCACTTTTCGGGTGGAATGGCCATCTTTTTCAATTAAATCCCATTTGTTTACTAAAATAACCACACCCTTTTTATTGCGCACAATCAGGTTGAATATGTTCATGTCCTGCGCTTCCAAACCCCGTGTGGCATCGATGAGAAGCAGGCAAACATCTGAACTTTCGATGGTACGCACCGAACGTAAAACCGAATAAAACTCAATGTCGTCGTGCACTTTTCCCTTTTTGCGTAAACCTGCGGTGTCGATAATTATAAAATCGTGCCCGAACTTGTTGTAGCGGGTGTGAATGGAATCGCGGGTAGTGCCCGCCACATCGGTAACAATGTAACGTTCTTCGCCCAGCAGGGTGTTTATAAATGACGATTTGCCCACATTTGGGCGGCCAACCACCGACAAATAAGGCAGTTCGTGTTCTTCATCGTTATCGCCGGTTTCGCCAAAAGTTGTTATCACCTGGTCGAGCAGATCGCCGGTTCCGCTTCCGGTCATGGACGAAATGCAGAAGATTTCGCCCAGTCCCAGACCGTAAAACTCCTGAGCATCGGCAATGCGCTGGTTGTTATCCACCTTGTTTACGGCAACCACAATTTTTTTTCTGCTTTTCCGGAGGATTGCGGCAATAGCATCGTCGAGGTCGGTAATTCCCGATTCCACATCTACCACAAACAGAATCACATCGGCTTCGTCGATGGCCAGATGCACCTGTTTATTGATTTCCGATTCAAACACATCGTCGGAGTTCACGACATAACCGCCGGTATCAATCACCGAAAACACTTTCCCGTTCCACTCCGATTTTCCGTAATTGCGGTCGCGGGTAACACCCGACACCTCGTCCACAATGGCTTCCCGCGATTCGATAAGCCGGTTAAACAACGTCGATTTGCCCACGTTGGGGCGGCCTACTATAGCTAATATTCTCATTATTCTCTGTTTTAAAGGACTGAACTACTTATTTTTGGTCAATCCATTTCCTGTCTTTTAATTGAAAATTATTCTTTAATTGTCCAGGTAATACAATTTAATGCTCCATGAAATTCAATAACCTCGTTTAAATTAACACCAGCGATTCGATTTATATATTCGGGATAAAATTCTTCAATTTTTGCAAAAGCTTGTTCATCTTCGTCTGCACCAATTTCAGGAAGGAGGATCAAATCTTTTGTCTGGAGAAAATTTATATAGGCCCAGTTAAACTTATGGTTCTTTTTTACCTTAATTTTTAGAAATTCATATTTTAATCCGGCCTCTTTCAAACGAGAAAGTAATGCAGTGTCATTTTGGTAAAAATGGTTAACCAAAACGGTCTCATTATCAATAAAACGAAGCATCCCGTCAGCATGTCCGTATTTATCATTTTTTTTATCCCAGGATATCAAAATCACTTTATCAACTTCAAAAGTTTCCCGAAGTTTGTTGATTAATTCTGTCTTTGTGTAAAAATGTCTATTCTCTTTAATTATTTTATCGGTTAAAATAATACAATCAGCAGATTTGATCAAATTTCCTCCATCCAAAATGATATTCGATTTTACTGTTTTTATTCCGATTGAATCACAAACAATATCCTGATAAGTTTTTAAATCTCGTTTATTTTTATAGTGTCCCTGCAAATAATCCGGGTCATAACGATACTCTACAAATTTTGATTCTGAAACCTGAACTGGCATATAATCTCTTGCCCAAATATCATTGGTTTTTGGAAGAAACTTTGGTTTTACTCCAAAGGTCTTCAAAACCGAAAAAATTCGATATGAAACCTCAGAAAACCGTTTGTCCGTTTTCAGTAATTCTGAAAAATAAATGGTATTTGTTTGTTTGTCAGTAATCATTAATTCTAATTAAAAATCTATATCTGGATTTATCAAATCCGCTTTGTTTGGCATTATATCCTAAACCAATCCGCTCAGTTTGTTTCAACTCTTCTCTCTGAAATTTGTATTCAAGAATTTTCGGAAATACATCATCTGAAAATGCGTTAACTCCGCTAAAAAGTTTCATGGCACATATCATTGGCCCTTTAAATACTTTTTTTGGATTAGAATTAATATCATAAATACTTCGAATTAATATACCTCCATAGCCATTGGTTTCTTCATTCTTTAAAGCAATATCTACTCCTGAATAATGAAAAAACCATTCTCCTGTTGCGGGATCGACATATTTTCTTTCATAAGTACTTTTATCTTTATGACTCGAAGAATTCCAGTAAAATTCTATTTCAATCAACCGAAAAACAGATTCTTTATTTTGGATCGCAAAGTTGTTAAAAAGTATCTCAGCAATTCCCCTAAACTCCTGCTCTGTTTCTTCTTTAATTTTTAAAAAGTCAAATTTCATAATTCCAGATCAACCTTAATCAATATTGATGAAAAATAAAAATCTCACTACTGAGTACTCAGTACTAAAAAGATTCGTACCCGAAATTTTTCAACTGTTTATCCCTTTCGCGCCAGTCTTTGGCCACCTTCACATAAATCTCCAGAAAAATTTTTTTTCCAAAAAACTCCTCGGCGTCCTTTCGTGCTTCGCTACCCACTTTTTTCAGCATTTTTCCGGCTTTGCCAATAATAATTCCCTTTTGTGTTTCGCGAGCTACATAAATTACCGCCCGCACCTCAATTAAACCGCCTTTGGTTTTGAAATCTTCCACCTCAACCTCAACGGAATAGGGAACTTCTTTTTGATAGTTCAGCAATATTTTTTCACGAATGATTTCCTGCATAAAAAACCGTTCGTTGCGGTCGGTCAGCGCCTCTTTATCAAAAAAAGGCGGACTTTCGGGCAAAAGCTCCAGAATACGGTCGAAAACCGGTTCGATGTTAAACCTTTCCTGTGCCGAAACAGGATGAACCGAGGCGCCGGGGAATACTTCGCTCCAGTAGTCAAACAGCCGGGTTACCGCTTCCTGGTTCGACAAATCTATTTTGTTGATGAGCACAATTACAGGCACGTTCGATTTACGTATGCGGTCGATGTAATCTGGATTTTTGCCCGGTTTTTCAACTACGTCGGTCACAAACAGAATCACATCCGCATCGGTGAGCGCCGAGTCCACAAAATTCATCATCTTCTCCTGCAGCTTGTATCCAGGTTTTAAAATTCCCGGTGTATCCGAATAAACCACCTGAAAATCTTCACTGTTTACAATGCCTTTAATGCGGTGACGTGTTGTCTGCATCTTTTCGGTAATAATCGATAACTTTTCACCCACCAGGGCATTCATTATCGTCGATTTACCAACATTGGGATTCCCTACAATATTTACAAAACCAGCTTTATGTGCCATATTAAATTCAATTCGCTAAAAATCAGGGCAAAGATAATGGATTTGATTTACCGGAGATGTTTTTTATTCCAGGTTTTTATTTGAAAGCTGTTACAAATGAAAGGTTAACATCCTGTTAAAAGTTTTTAAAAAAAGGCCGCGTTAACCCGTTGTCATTGTGAGATTGAGCGATTTTTCGTATTTTCAGGTGAAAATTATAACAATTCAATATAAAAATTATGAAAAATATACGCCTTGATAAAATTGCCATTAATGTTCATGCACGCAGAATTCTATTAACGATTCTGGAAGAAAATCCGATTTTGGAGCGAATACTCCGGAAAGCTGAAAATGAAAATGAAGCCATGGATGCCATCAAGGAATGGATTTTACCAAAGCTGAAGAAAAACCCGGCAGCCGAGTCTTTTTACAAAGGGAAACATCATAATCACGAACTGTTCCAGCAACTCGACTGGGAAGACTTTGCGGCAATCCGCCTGCTCGATTACATTGACTATGCCGGCGAGGCCTATCCGGACCAAAACATTCACGGGGAAATGGCGGTAACCAATCCCATAAAAATGATGTGGCTGGCTACCAACAAAGGTATTGGCGGCGCGAAACCCGACTTTTTCCTCGATATGCTGGAACTTTTCAGACAGTTGAATGGCACGCTGAAACCTGAAATTCCTCCGCGGGAACGGGTTGAAGAATGGATGGACCGGTATCCGTCGGGGCTGGAACCCAAAATTGCTGATTTGCGCAAAGATAACCGCGACCGGATTATCCGCATTTTCATTGAAAAAATAGATAATGGCGAAATAAAAAGCAAACGATATTACTTTGAACAAGGCCTCACACAGGAACAGAAAGAGAAAAAAATGTATGAATGGTGGAACGAAAGCCGTTTTCACCTGAGTTTTGCTGTACGCTCGCCCGAACTGCTCAACGAATTGCTCGATTACTCGCTCGACCCCGATACTATGGATATTTTGTATGATGCAGAGGAAAAAGGAATTCCGTTTTTCGTGAATCCTTATTACCTTTCGTTATTGAATGTACAAACTCCCGGTTTTGCCGTAGGAGGCGACCTGGCCATTCGCTGCTACATTGTTTACAGCAAGCAGCTGGTGGAAGAATTCGGTCAGATTCAGGCCTGGGAAAAAGAAGACAAGGTTCAGCCGGGAAAGCCCAATGCAGCGGGATGGATTGTTCCGTCGCACAACATTCACCGCCGGTACCCCGAGGTGGCCATTTTTATTCCCGACACCGTTGGCCGCGCCTGTGGCGGATTGTGTGCAAGCTGCCAGCGAATGTACGACTTCCAGAGCGGACGCTACAACTTCGACCTGAAAAAGCTGAAGCCTGAGGGAACATGGGAAGAAAGACTGCCCAAACTACTCTCCTACTTTAAAGACGATGCCCAGCTGCGCGATTTGCTGCTCACTGGCGGCGACGCCCTGATGAGCTCCGATAAAAGTCTGAAAAAAATTCTGGATGAAATTTACAACATGGCCCTGACCAAAAAAAAGGAAAACGAAAGCCGGCCCGAAGAAGAAAAATATGCCGAAATGCTCCGAATCCGTATTGGAACCCGCCTGCCGGTTTATCTGCCGCAGAGAATAACACCACAGCTTATCGAAATTCTGAAAGATTTTAAAAAGAAGGCATCGGAAATCGGAGTGAAACAATTCGTTATTCAAACCCATTACCAGTCGCCAATGGAGGTGACCCCCGAGGCCAAAAAAGCGGTGAAGATGTTGCTGGGTGCCGGCTGGGCCATTGCCAACCAACTGGTATTTACCGCACCCGCCTCGCGCCGTGGCCACACAGCCAAACTGCGTAAAGTACTGAACGACATAGGAATTATTACATACTACACCTTTACCGTGAAAGGCTTCAAGGAAAACAGCTCCAATTTTACGCCTAACGCCCGTGCGGTTCAGGAGGAGATGGAAGAAAAATACCTGGGACGCCTGCCCGAGGAAGACATGCTGGAAGTACAGGAACTGATGCACGATGCCGAAGATATGGTTGAAAATGTGAACCACCTGAGGGAAAAGAACGACCTGCCTTTCCTGGCCACCGACCGAAACATCCTGAATCTGCCGGGAGTAGGGAAAAGCCTCACTTTCAGAGCCATAGGAATAACCCGTTACGGACGGCGGATTCTGGAATTCGACCACGACCGCACCCGAAACCACAGTCCGATTATCGACAAAATGGGCAAAGTAATTGTGATTGAATCGAAATCGATAACCGAATACCTGCGGCAGCTGGAGGACATGGGCGAAAACCGCGATGAATATGAAGGAGTGTTTGGCTATTCATTGGGCGAAACCGAACCGCGCATGCCCATGTATGAGTACCCTGAATATGATTTTGATGTTACAGGGGAAATGACCCACCTGGAACTGGAAGCATAACCGCCGGTTTTTTAATTACGGCTTATACGCATGGCCCCGCGTCCTGGTTTTCCAGCGCCGGAGTTTTTTTACAGTTCAGACCCGCATTTTTTGCAAAAGTGAGCATCATCGTCGTGTTTGTCGTACATGCAGTTGGGACAAACCTGGGTATTGCTCCGGGTGGATGGCCGCATCATTTCGGCCGTTACAATTCCCGTGGGCACGGCAATTATGGCGTAACCCATAATCATTACCATGCTGGCCAAAAACTGGCCCAATGGCGTTACAGGACTAATGTCGCCGTAACCCACGGTAGTAAGTGTAACTATGCCCCAGTAAATGCTCACCGGAATACTTGTAAAACCGCTGGCCTCCCCCTCAATCAGGTACATCAGGGTACCGATAATAATCACCAGAATAATTACAAAAAAGATGAAAACGCTAATCTTCTCCCGGCTGTTCCAGATGGCTCTTGCCAGGGAACGACCGGCAGCGGTGTAACGGGTCAGTTTCAGAATCCGGAAAACACGTAACAGCCTTAAAATTCTGATTATTATAAAACTTTGGTAACTAACAACTAACAATCCCAGATAACTGGGAATTACGGCCAGAAAATCGATTATGCCATAAAAACTAAAAATGTAACGCCAGGGCTTTCTCACAACAATAATACGTATAATGTATTCGAGCGTAAAAATCCCGGTAATTATCCACTCCAGCAAAACAAGCGTTTCATGGTAATTATTACTGATTCCCGGCACACTCTCAAGCATAACCAGTACAACACTGAAAAGAATGACAATCAGCAAGGCTACATCGAAATATTTACCGGCACTTGTATCGGCTTCAAAAATTATTTCGTAAAGCTTATCCTTAAAACGATTCATTGCATTAGTTTTCTCTAAAGTTCGGCGTTTAAAACAAAAATAACAAATCCGTTTATCTGTTTTCACAGAACAAAGTTTCTTTTTGCGTCATTGTTACAAAGGAAAAGCTTATTTTTATTTTCATAAAAACGAAATACCGTTACTATGAAACGCCGGACTTTTTTCAAAACAACCGCCCTGAGTGGCTCAGCCCTTGCAGTTACCGGATTAACCGGATGTCGGATTGCAACCCAAAAAATCGAATCCCAACCCGATTTTTCAGATTTCGATTTGAATGAATTCGATGTGGATGAACTTCAGCGAAAAATGGAGTCGGGCGAGCTTACTGCGGAGGCCATTTGCCAAAAATACCTGGCACGAATTGAACAGGTTGACCCGGTGCTGAAAGCAGTTATTGAACGGAATCCGGATGCACTGGAAATTGCCCGAAATCTGGACGAGGAACGGAATAACGGCAAAGTGCGCGGACTGCTGCACGGCATTCCGGTGATGATTAAAGACAACATAGACACGGGCGACAAAATGCAAACCACTGCCGGATCGCTGGCGCTGGCCGGGCATATTGCAGAAAAAGATGCATTTATTGTGGAGAAACTGCGGAAGGCAGGAGCAGTGTTGCTTGGAAAAACCAACCTCAGCGAATGGGCCAATTTTCGTTCCACCAACTCATCGAGCGGTTGGAGCGGGCGCGGCGACCAGGTGCGTAATCCGTATTGCCTCGACCGCAGCCCGTGTGGTTCCAGCTCGGGCACAGGAGCTGCTGTGGCGGCCAATTTGTGCGCCCTTGGTATTGGCACCGAAACCGACGGCTCCATTGTTTGTCCGTCGGGCGTAAATGGCGTGGTGGGTATAAAACCAACCCTTGGTTTGTGGGGCAGGAACGGAATTATTCCCATTTCCCACAGCCAGGATACCGCCGGTCCGATGACCCGCACGGTAAAAGATGCCGCCATTCTGCTGGGAGCGCTGGCTGCGTTCCACCCCAACGACCCGGAAACGCACATCGATAAAGGTGAGATTTTTTCAGATTACACCCAGTTTCTCGATCCGGATGGACTGAACGGAATGCGCATTGGCATTGCCACCCAAATGACCGGTTTTCATAAAGGGGTAAAGGAATTATTCAGGCAGGCTGTAGAAGTAATGAAAAAGAAAGGTGCAGAAATTATCGATGAAGTGACTTTTGAACACCGGCAAAAATGGGGTGTTGCCGAATGGGAGGTTCTGCTGTACGAATTTAAAGCCGATTTGAACCAATACCTGCAAAACCACCTGAATGCACCTGCAAAAAGTTTGGAAGATCTGATTGCTTTTAATCAACAGCATGCCGAAAAAGAGATGCCCTGGTTTGGGCAGGAAATATTTGAAATGGCGCAGGGAAAAGGTGATTTAACCAGCGAAGAATACCTGAAAGCGCTGGAAGAAGCGAAACGATTTACCGGGAAAGAGGGAATTGACGCTGTGATGGGCAACCACCGGCTGGATGCCATTATTGCCCCCACCAACGGCCCGGCCTGGAACATCGACTGGGTAAACGGCGACCATTTTTCGGGAAGCAGCTCGGCGCCGGCTGCCATCTCGGGCTATCCGAACATTACTGTTCCCATGGGCTTTGTGCACGGATTACCTGCCGGCATTTCCATTTTCGGACGGGCATGGAGCGAACCCACCTTGCTGAAAATTGCCTGTGCATTTGAGCAGGCAACAGGACACAGGAGGGCACCGGGGTTTGTGGAGAGTTTGATGGGGTAGAATTACATGTTTGTCATGGAGTTTCTTTCAAACAAGAGATTTAAAAGCAAAAATCATTTTGTCATAAAATGAACAACAGGTTAATCCAAAGAAATTACTTTACAAAAAGTTTGCACCTGCTTTTGACAAACCGACTCCATTCAAATTTATAGCTATCTAAAAAAACCTCCTCCAAAAATGTAACTATCCCATTTTAGCCTGACTAAATAGTGAAAAAGAGTTATTCAAGTACAAACCGCTCCGCGACGATGCCCTCAGGCTGCTCAGGGAGATTGAAAATTAACATAGCTTTTTAATGCAATTCTTCTTGTACTATGAACAATTAAAAATTTTCATATCTTCACCCCTGAGAAATATTTTTTACCTAAATCAAAAGTAATGAGAAGAGTAGTTTCGTCCCTGATTATTTTGTTAATCCTTTCATTTTCGGTTTTCGGACAATCGTTTCCTGTGCACCTGAACTCCATTGGGTTTTTGCCGGAGTACAAAAAAACGGCAGTCATTCCACACCAGTGTGAAACATTTAAAATATTGAATACCGAAAACGGCAAAGAAGTTTTCTCCGGAAAAATAACCGGTCCGGCATTTCAGGAAGATGTAAACCAGAATGTATGGACTGCCGATTTTTCGGCCCTGCAAACCCCGGGGAAATATTACCTGGAAGTGCCGGGTGTGGGAAAATCAGTTGAATTTGAAATTGCAGACGATGTATTCCGTTTTGCCACCAAAACCAGCTATCGCGCCTTTTATTTGTGGCGTTGCGGTATGGCCGTCAGGGGTCAATACGATGGAAATATTTATGAAACCGAAGCCTGCCACCTGAACGACGGATATGAAGATTATATCGGAAATCCCGGCTCACAGCGCGACGGCACCGGCGGCTGGCACGATGCCGGCGATCACGGCAAATACATTGTAAATGCCGGTGTTACGGTCGGCCTGCTGTTCTATGCCTGGGACCATTTTCAGGAAAACCTGGAAAAAGTAGATTATGAACTGCCCGAAACTGCTCCCGGCTTCCCTGAATTTCTGAAAGAGTTGAAATGGGAAACCGACTGGATTCTGAAAATGCAGTACCCCGACGGCTCGGGCAGGGTTTCGCACAAACTCACCCGTACCAACTTTTCCGGGTTTATTATGCCGCAAGACGACCATGAGAAAAGGTATTTCACCGAATGGAGTTCGGCTGCCACTGCCGACTTTGTAGCCATGATGGCCATGGCAGCACGCCATTTCGAACCGTACGACGCAGCTTATGCCAGGATGTGCCTCGATGCCGCCTGGGTAAGCTACCGCTTTTTGCTGGAAAATCCTGAATATAAACGGTTTGTGCAGGGCGATTTTCGTACGGGTGGTTATCAGTCGCGCGATGTGGACGACCGCCTGTGGGCTGCTGCCGAAATGTGGGAAACCACCGGCGATCCGAAATGCCTGGCCGACTTTGAAAAACGGGCTGCCGAAATGGATTTCGAAATAGACGAAAACTGGGACTGGAGCGATGTTTCCAACCTGGGCATGTTCACTTACGCACTTTCAAAAAGAGAAGGCAAAAACCCGGAAATTGCCGGAACCATCCGGCAGAATATCATCGAAAATGCCGATGCTTTGGTGCAAAAAGCGCAGGAGGATGTATATAACCGTCCGCTGGCAGGGCGCTACTACTGGGGTTGCAACGGCACCGTTGCCCGCCAGACCGTAAACCTGCAGGTGGCCAACAAACTTCAGCCCAACAAAGCTTACATTGAAACAGCTCTCGATGCCGTGAACCATATTTTCGGGCACAATTACTACAATCGTTCGTATGTAACCGGATTGGGCATTGACCCGCCCATGAATCCGCACGACCGGCGTTCGGGCGCCGACGGAATTGAAGCGCCGTGGCCCGGATACATTGTAGGTGGCGGCCATTCAGCAACTGATTGGGTGGATGTTGAAGAGTCTTACAGCCACAACGAGGTGGCTATCAACTGGCAGGCTGCACTGGTGTATGCACTGGCCGGGTTCGTGAGGTAACCCTGGTTGAATAAAACGCCGCTCTAGTTTAGTTAGGCACCTGATTTGTAAATTTGTATTATTTATTCACTAAAAGGACATTATTGAGAATTCAATTCGGTAATATTTTAATCGCTGCCTTAATCCTCTGAATGGTTTCCTCTTTTCCCAGAATTTCACAGATTTTGAATAAATCGGGGCCCATGTTGCCACCAACCAAACAGAGGCGTAAAGGATTCATGATAGCTCCAAAACCCCAGCCTTGTTCGTTCATAAAAGCAGAAAAGACTTCTTTGATATTTTCAGCTTTCCAAATGTCAACAGTTTCAAACAATGCTGCAACGACAGAAAGTTGTTCGGGTGTGTCTTCCTTCCAGCGTTTTTTTACCGTTTTTTCGTCGTAAGAGGCGGGTGCTTCAAAAAAGTAGCTGCCCTGTTCCCACAGGTCGGAAACAAATTCGCAACGTTCCTTGATTTCGGTAACCACAGTAAGCATTTTTTCTGTTGAAGCAGAAATACCTTTTTTTTCCAAAACGGGTTTAAACAGTTGGGCCAGCTGCTCATCTGTTTTTAGCTGAAAATAATGCCGGTTGAACCATTTGGCTTTTTCAGGGTCGAACCGCGAACCTGATTTTACTACCCTTTCAAGACTGAATAGCTGTGTCAGTTCTTCCATCGAAAAGAATTCCTGCTCCGTTCCGGGATTCCATCCCAGCAAAGCAAGCAGATTCATGAAAGCCTCGGGGAAATAGCCGTCTTCACGATAGCCGCGGAACATTTCGCCGGTGGCAGGGTCTTTCCATTGCAGTGGAAAAACCGGGAATCCCATTTTATCGCCGTCGCGTTTGCTGAGTTTGCCTTTGCCCTGCGGTTTCAGAATGAGTGGCAGGTGGGCAAATTGCGGTTTGGTATCTTCCCAGCCCAATGCGCGGTACAACAACACGTGCAGCGGCATAGACGACAACCACTCTTCGCCGCGGATAACGTGGGTAATTTCCATCAGGTGGTCGTCCACCACGTTGGCCAGGTGGTAGGTGGGCATGCCGTCGGATTTAAACAGCACCTTGTCATCGAGGCTTTTGGTGGTATTGAATGTTACGTTTCCGCGAATGATATCGTTTTCGGTAACATCTTCATCTTCGGGCATTTTAAACCGGATAACGTACACTTCGCCGGCAGTCATTTTTTGCTTCACTTCTGCTTCTGAAAGGTTCAGTGAGTTGTTCAGCTTTTCGCGTGTGCCAATGCCGTAAGAGAAGGTTTCCTTTTTCGATTCAGCGTCGGTGCGCAGTTTTTCAATCTCTTCGGGCGTGTCGAAAGCGATGTAGGCCCAACCCGATTTTACGAGCTGGTCGGCATAATTTTTATACAACTCTTTGCGTTCGCTTTGCCGATACGGTCCGAATTCTCCTCCCATTCCAGGGCCTTCGTCGGGATGTAGCCCGCACCATTTCAAACTTTCCACAATATATTCCTCTGCACCGGGCACAAACCGGCTCTGGTCGGTGTCTTCAATACGGAGGATAAAATCACCGCCGTGTTTTTTGGCAAAAAGGTAGTTAAACAGTGCGGTGCGCACACCACCCATGTGCAGCGGCCCGGTTGGACTTGGGGCAAATCGTACCCGTATTTTCTGGTTGCTCATTGTTCTGATTTTTGAAGTTCGGTGCAAAGATAGGGGAAATTAAAAAACTGATCTTCTAAATCAAGGCTAGTTTTTAGGTGGTGACGGTATATCGAGTTGTTTACAAATTAATTCGCATAAATAATCATCTAAATCGGGATGTCGTGGTATCACGGTTCTTTTTCCATCGGCCGTGTTTTGGTATTTATCGTGTTTTTTACCATGTTTGATAAAACCACAGTTGTGCTGATTCAGGAATTTTATGAATTTTTTACGTTTCATGGACTACGCAAAGTTCAACTCTTCTTCAGCGATCATATCACCCATGGGGTTATACTGTTCACGTATATCCTCAAAATAAAGCTCCAAAGCATCTAAAATATTCTCTTTTAGTTCTTTCATGTCTTTTCCCTGGGTAAATACTTCCGGAATTTCTTTCAACTGACCCACCAAATAACCGCTTTTCCCTTGTTTTATAACCATTGTAAGTCTCATAATTACAAGCTTTTTTACAAAAATAATCAATTCTGTTTTGAAATACCGTGCCAGTGATGAAAAAACACTACCTCTTTTCAAAATATTATACCTTTGTGGCCAGAAAATTTGAAAAATATGGAGCGAAGAGAGATTGAAATTATGGCGCCGGTGGGTTCGTACGAATCGCTGATGGCGGCTATTCAGGGCGGGGCCGGTTCGGTTTATTTCGGTGTGGAACATCTGAACATGCGGTCGCGTTCGGCTAACAACTTTTCGCTCGACGACCTGAAAAAAATAGTTGAAATTGCCACAGCCAATGGTGTAAAAACCTATCTCACCCTGAACGTGGAAATTTTTGACAATGAAGCAGAACAGATGCATGCCGTGCTCGATGCAGCCAAAAAGGCCGGCGTTTCTGCAGTGATTGCCGCCGACATTTCGGTTATCATGTATGCCCGTTCCATAGGCCTTGAGGTGCATATTTCAACTCAGGTAAACATTACCAATGTGGAAGCGGTGAAGTTTTATGCACAGTTTGCCGATGTGGTGGTTTTGGCCCGCGAAATGAATCTGGGACGTGTTTGGGAAATCAGTAATCAAATAAAAGAGCAAAAGATTAAAGGACCTTCGGGAAATCTGGTGCGGCTGGAAATGTTTGTGCACGGAGCCCTCTGCATGGCCATTTCAGGGAAGTGTTACCTGAGCCTGCATGAGATGAACTCGTCAGCCAATCGCGGGGCCTGTCTGCAAACCTGCCGCCGCGCCTATACGGTTACCGACAAGGAAACAGGTGCAGAACTGGAAATAGACAACGAATACATCATGTCGCCCAAAGACCTGAAAACCATCCACTTTCTGAATAAAATACTGGATGCCGGCGTTTCGGTGCTGAAAATTGAAGGGCGCGCCCGTTCGCCCGAATACGTGAAAACCACGGTACAATGTTACCACGAAGCGGTGGAAGCGTGTTTTGAAAATGCATTCACCGAAGAAAATATTAAAGACTGGGACGAACGGCTGGCATCGGTTTTTAACCGCGGGTTTTGGGATGGCTACTACCTGGGAAAGCGGTTGGGCGAATGGAGTGCCAATTACGGCTCGCGGGCTACCAAACGAAAAATTTACATTGGCAAGTGCACCAACTACTTCACCAATATCGGCGTGGCGGAATTCAAACTGGAGACCCAAAACCTGAATACGGGCGATGAAATTATAATTACCGGACCAACAACCGGTGTGGTTCAAACCGTTGTTAACGAAATCCGGTTCGAAATGAAACCTGTTGAAATGGGTTTAAAAGGTCAGCATATTTCTGTTCCGGTTGACACAAAACTTCGGCGATCAGACAAGCTTTTCAAGGTAGTGGATGCCAAAGAGGTGAAAGAACGAAGGTAATTTTTCAGCATCTGTTTGGATTTTCGGTACGGAATATCATATCTTCATGCCGTAAACAAAAAATGAAAAATGCATGAGAATTAACCTCGCCATGTTATTTATACTTATTTTGTTGTGTGAAACTGCAATCGGGCAGGTTTTCAGGGTAAGGTTGAGTGGCAACAGCAGTATTTTTTTAGGAGAGCCCGGCGGAGGTGAAGTTTCCCACCCCAGGAAGAACGATTTGTCGCACCCGGGCAGCCACGACTTTAAATCATTGATCAGGCCGGGAGCAGAACTGGAAATTATTTCGCCGGTTGCCGCCGATTTTGAAATGGGGATACAGTTTGGCTACAATCAGGTTTCAGGCCATACACCCAAAGCACCGCTCTACAATTTTTTCCTGTCGCGCCATAACCCACTCCCCGATATTTATAAATATCCTGACAATGCATTGATTTACGATACACAAATTTTAAATACCCTTCTGACCGCCAGGTGGTATTTTTTGCCTTACAGCAGAGAGATAAATATATTTTTAAAAGCCTTTGGGGGAGTTGCATTTGTGGGTACCGATTTTATGTTTGAAGATCCAGTACACCGAATTGATTATGACGCAAGTGTTTTATTTGCCCGTGGAACCAAAAACAGCGAATATCCCAAAATGGCTGCATTTAACGGAGGAGCGGGTCTGGGAGCTACTTACCGGTTGTCCGACAGGTTCGATATTTATTTTGATGCTACGGCCTCGTTTATTAACTCCGACATTGTAAACGGCGTGCCCAATTTTGATTATAGTGCACAGGGAGAAACCAGTTTGACACGAACAAACAGCTTTGCTGCAGTGGCCCAGGCCAGTGTAGGGCTTATTTTTTCAGCTGTCCCCGACCGGCGGTATCACCGGAGCAATTTCACCCGGTCGCGCAACACACGAAGCGGACTTTTCGGTTCGGGCCGCAAAACCCGACCGGTAAAAAGGCGTTAAAAAAAGCGATGGACTAATTTCCACCGCTTCTCTTTGTAAGACAAATAACTTCTCCCCATTTCAATTTCTGAACCAATCTCAACCAATCAACCCAGATAAGTCCACTTTTAAAGTAATTTGCCAAAGGCCACAGTGGAATTACGGCATCATGAATACTTTGTTTCAGATTGACATCGGGTTTAACAATTTTTAACCCGTTTTTCAGGCCAGGCTTTCAAATGCGCGTTCCAGCAATTGCCTGGTTGCCAGTATTCCTTCTTTTTCAGGCAATTCATTTCCTTCGTATTCAATGCCTACCCAGCCTTTATAGCCGGAATCTTTAACAATTTTCATAATTCGGAAATAGTCAGACCGCGTATCATTTCCATCAGCATCAAAATCATTTGATTTGGCGCTCACTCCTTTGGCATACGGCATCAGCAATTCCATCCCTTTGTACCGATCGAACTCTTCTCCGGTTTGGCGGTTAATAATGAAATTCCCAAAATCGGGTAAGGTACCCACTCGTTTGTGGTCAACCAATTCCATAACTCCTGCCAGCCATTCGCCGTGGCTCGACCATCCGCCGTGGTTTTCCACCAGAACGTTAATATCCTGCGAGTCGCCGTATTCACACAACATGCGCAATCCGTCGGCAGCCAGTTTCTGTTGCTCTTCAAAACTTCCCTGGCTTCCTGCATTTACTCTGATGGAGTGGCACCCCAGAAATTTGGCCGCATCAATCCACTTTTTGTGGTTTTCAAGGGTTTTAATCCGTTCATCTTTTTCGGGATGACCCACCATGCCTTCGCCGTCGCACATAATGAGCACACTGGTTACTCCTTCGTTCTCACAAATCTTTTTCAGCTCGGACAGGTATTGTTCGTCTTTCGCTTTATCTTTAAAGAACTGATTTACATATTCTACTCCCATTATGCCGTGTTCTGCGGCAAAACGTGGAAAATCGAGATTTGTCATTTCGTTGGCAAACAACGTTTTGTGTAACGACCATTCAGCCAGCGAGATTTTAAAAGGCGATTTACCGGACCCCAAACCGGCACAGGCCGGAGATAAAAGCATGGTGCCTGCAGTTGCAGCCAGTGAAGTTTTTAAGAAATTCCTGCGCGAAGTATTTTCCATTTTATTTGAATTTAATTTTACAAAAAACGAAGTTATGATTTTAAATTTTAAAGAAGATTTTTTTTCGGTATAAATAATAGCATAAAAGCCATTCGAGCGCCAAAACGGTTAACGAAGTTACCAATGCCATTAAGAATTCGGGGGTATGAAACCAGTTTAGAAAACCTTTGGTAAAAATACCTACAAACCCGTTAAACCATTGTCCGCCAACAGTATTGGAAAAGAGGTAAATGAAAATGGGATTCATTCCAACAATAACAAACGGAAAAATCCAGCGGTTGATTTTTTTTATGTCGATAAACCAGTAGCAAAAAGCCAGTACCAAAAGTGACCAACCGCCCGATGCCAGCACAAACGATGAAGTAGAGATACGTTTGATAATGGGCGTTACAGAAGTGAAGTGGAGCACATAGCCTGCCACCAGAATAATCAATCCACCCACGATTAACTTTTTCAACTTTTCTGATTCCGGTTTTTTGGAAAGCAGCAGTTGCCCCGCAACAACACCCCAAATGGTATGTGCTGCTGTAGGAATAAAGTTGATGGCTACCCATCCGCCACCGGCATTGATTTTGCCCATGAGAACCATATCCATCCATGTACCGAAATTGTGGTCTTTAACGAAGGGTTGGTTGTATCCTTCCAAAGGAAATGTCCGGTATAAAATTTCTGTCAGCAATAGAAGTCCAAAAGCGGCAAGAATTTGTAAAGAGGGTTTGTAGCGCATGAGAAAATAGGCAATAATGATGGTAACCGATAGCTGTGAAAGCACATTCCACAACTCCCAGACCAATTCACGCCGGTAACCGCAGTGAAGTCCAACGCCAAATGCCAGCAGCAAAATACATCGCTGAATTATGTGCCGGGTTATTTTTTGATTTGAATCGCCCCGTTTCCGTCGTTTGGCATAAGAAAACGGCATGGCCATCCCAACAATAAACATGAAAAACGGCTGCACCAAATCCCAGAATCTTAATCCGGCCCACGGATGATGGTGAAATTGCTGAAAAAATGGTTCAAGAAAAGATCCGGCAACCGGCTCTTTAACCAAAACACTCCATAAGGCTGTACCCTCGGCCACTAGCAGAAACATGGTCATTCCACGAAAAAAATCAAGCGATAACAAACGTGTTCCGGTTGTATCGATTCCTTTTGATTTACCTGGTTCATGGATATAAAAAGGTTTTACAAACACATTATTTTTTGGTTTGATTGAGTTGCTGAAAAAAGATTACAGCCATTTGATTTATATGTACTTAAACCGCTTGATATTCTTCTTGGGTGTTTTTTCAAACTCTTCACTTACCATTTCAAACAAACTGATTTGTTCAAATCTCGGCAGTTCGGCATTTAACCGCTTGCGGTTTTCTTCCATTACATCCGAAATTTCATCTGTTGAAATGCTGTCGGCTTCCATCGCTTCAAAATCGGGAAAAACCTTGGCCACCAGTTTTCCCTGCCGGTCGGTTACAACACATTCGGCCACATAGGGCATATTTGCAATTTTGGCTTCAATCTCTTCGGGATAAATATTCTGTCCAGAGGGTCCCAGAATCATATTTTTGGAGCGTCCGCGAATGAAGATAAAATTATTCTCATCGATAACGCCCAAATCTCCGGTTTTAAGCCAGCCGTCTTCGGTAAACGCTTCTTTGGTGGTCTGTTCATTTTTGTAATAGCCGGTCATTACATTCTCGCCACGCACCTGAATTTCGCCAACCGCGTTGTAGGGATCCTCCGAGTCGATGCGCACCTCCATCCGGTCAACCAGCCGGCCAGCCGAACCGGGCCGGGTTTTATCCCATGCTTCGTAGCTGATGAGTGGTCCGCACTCGGTCATGCCGTAACCAATGGTAAACCTGAAATTGATAAGCCGGAAGAATTTTTCTACATCGGCACTGAGCGGCGCCCCGCCAATCACAATCTCGAAGAATCGTCCGCCAAATGTTTCGGTAAGTTTCTCTTTAATTTTTTTCAGCAGAATATTTTTTATACCCGGGGTTTTCAGCAGAATGCGCATCACCGGTTTTTCGATGGTAGGTAAAATCCGTTTTTTGTAAATTTTTTCTATTACCAGTGGTACTGAAAGTATCAGGTTCGGTTTTACCTCTCCAAAAACCTTGGTAATAATAGCAGGAGAAGGAATCCGGCTTAGGAAAGTAATATGGCAGCCCAGCGTTACCGGGAATAAAAATTCGAACAATAATCCGTAAACATGTGCCATAGGAAGAAAGGATACAATTTTATGGCCTGACTGCAAGGGCATGTGTTCCTGTGCATATACAATATTGGAAACAAGGCTTCTTTCAGGAATCATTACCCCCTTGGTAAATCCTGAAGTTCCCGATGTGTAGGAAATGATGCAGGTGTCTTCCTTTTTCCATTCTTCAAATTGAAAGCTCTCTTTTTTCAGATCGTTTTCTTTGTAATAGGTAAATGCATCGTCGAGCTTATACCGGGTGTTCTCGTCTTTAGCCAGGTGAAGCGAAAAATCATCCAGGGCAAGCACCGTTTGAAGCGTTTCGGATTTCTCAAAATCAACCTTTTCAAGTAACGATTTTGAACCAATCACCAGCTTCGACTCCGAATGGTTGATAATATGATTTGTGTTGCTTTCATTAAAGTCGGGCAAAATGGGGATAATAACAATACCCGATGAAAGTGCTGATAAAAAAACAGCGCCCCAGTGGGCAGAATTCCTTCCTAAAACAGCAATTTTATCGCCGCGTTGGAGCCCGGATAACTGATAAAACAGATGCAGCGACTTGATGATTTTTGCAACATCGGCATACCTGAAATCGTTACCCTCATAGTCGGAAAATGCCAGACCATCCCAGTTCTTCTGAAATGCACCAGTGTAAAGTTGTGATAATGTTTTATTTCCCATTTCTTTTTCATTTAAATTTTCTCAAATGTAAAAAAAATAGGAACGTAACCTACCTTTTCAACCTTCCAGAAAAAAAAATGTATTTGTATCTGTTTGAACAAACCCAGAAATCGACCTATTTAACTTTTTTTAACAATTATAGCAAAATGCTTTATTACAGCTGTTTATAATAATAAAAATTAAAAATGTTTCTGCTTATCACAGCATACATAAACAAAAATACCTTTAGATCCTTTATTAGATTGAAAGTTATAAAAATGAACAATTAAAAAACAAGATTATGAAAACAATGAAAACAACAATGATTGCAGCAGCCATACTTTTTATGGCAAATTTTGCTTTTGCTTCCGGAAATGTAAGAACGAACATGGCGCCTTCGACCGATGAAAGTGCTTATGTAGAAATTACAAATGCAACTTACACTCAGTTTGAGATAGATGTAAAAGACCAGTTTGGCGATGTAATTTTCTCGAAGAAAACCACCGAACCGGTTAACAACTACAAAAGAAAATATGATTTTTCGGCGCTGGAGGACGGAACTTATATGCTTTCGGTGAAATCGGAGAAAGAGAAAAATGAAACCCAGTTTAAAATTGAACGTGGTGAGATTACTGTTATGAGTGAAAGGAAAACACTGGAACCGTTGTTTAAATTCGACAACAACATCTGGAAAATGTCGTACCTTAATTATCCTATGGAAAATATGGGCATTTACATCTACGACAGAAGCAACGAGCTGGTATATGAAAAAAAATTGAATCCCGAGTTTGCAGTTCATGAAGGGCTTGACCTTTCAAAACTTCGTCCGGGAGAATACGAAATTGTTTTTGCTACAGGGTTCGATATTTTTGAACAGACTGTACGCATAAAATAACAGAGGAAGAATCATGATGATGGAAAGCCGGTTTGTAAAGCCGGCTTTTTTTGTTTTCAGTCCAAACCGAAATTATTTGAATAGCAATTAAAATGAGGAATCTATTGGTATCTTTGCAGCAGAAATGAGGCAACAGGTGTTTACATACCAGCAGGATACCACAAAGGCAGCAAATCCTTTAAGAAATTTACCCGGCGAGCCTGCCACCGGAGGGTTAAACATTAACCGTGCGGCACCCGTTCCTCTGGGTCCGATTCCGGAAAGGCAAACGACGGAAACCGATTCGGGAAGCAACGTTTCCCGGTCTGCTCCGGCCCCACCAACCGCCACTCAACTCAGATACAGGTGGTGGCAACGCGAACAAAGTCTTCTGGTGGAGGGTTCGCGCTATATGGAACCCCGCACGGAAGCAAAAGTATCTGCAGCAACAATTACAAAAAACGAAGGTTTTCGACTGCCCGCCAGAACCGTAAACCGTGAAAATTACGATTGGCTTACAATCCTGCTTCTTTTAATTCTGGTTTTGCTGGCGTCGGTTCGCACATTCTGGGGAAAATACCTCGGTCATCTTTTTCATTCCGTGTTAAACTATTCCACTTCGTTGCGCTTGTTTCAGGATAAAAATACCGCTCTGTTGCAGGGAACTTTTCAGTTAGACATTCTTTTCTACCTGGTGTTTTCCATATTTGTTTTTCAGCTTTTTCAATTTTTCAGAATAGACCTTCCCTGGAAAAATTTTTCACTTTTCCTTTTCAGTCTTGTGCTCGTACTGATATATTTTTTGGCAAAAAAGGCATTATACAGGCTCATGGCTTTCATTAACGAGAAAAACCACGAAACCGGGGAGTACTTATTCAACATGAATAATATCAACCGCGTAACCGGTTTACTTTTGTTTCCGGTAGTTACAGTAATTGCATTTTACCCGTTCAGCAACATCAGGTATCCGGTTATTACAGGTTTAATTACCGTGTTATTTCTTTATTTTTTGTTGCTTTCGAGAGGATTAATAATATTATTAAGAAAACAATTTTCTATATTTTATCTCTTTTTATACTTTTGTACCCTTGAAATTTTACCCTTGGTTTTACTTTATAAGATTTTGGTGGTATAAGCGAGTGGGTATAGTTTAACTTAAAGAAGCGTATTTTGAAAATCAAGAGTATTCTGGTTTCACAACCAAAACCGTCAACGGCAAAATCACCTTATTTTGACCTGGCCGAGAAGAACAATTTAAAAATTGACTTCCGACCGTTTATTCAGGTTGAAGGTGTAACAGGCAAGGAGTTCCGGAAAACACGCATACATATTCTGGAACATTCGGCCGTAATATTTACAAGCCGCACTGCTATCGATCACTTTTTCCGAATCAGTCAGGATTTGCGGCTTACCATCCCTGACACCATGAAATATTTCTGCATCTCGGAAGCCACTGCATTTTATCTGCAGAAGTACATTGTGTATCGCAAGCGAAAGATTTTTTATGGGAACGGCAAGTTTTCCGACCTGATATCCGTTATGAAAAAGCACAAGGACGAGCGCTTTTTGGTTCCGCTATCCGACATTCACAAACAGGAAATTCCCGAGTTACTCGACAAAGGCGGGTTCAAATATACCAAAGCCATTTTGTACCGTACGGTAAGCAGCGATTTGTCGGACCTGAGAGATGTAAACTACGATATCCTTGTTTTTTTCAGTCCCTCGGGAATTAAGTCATTGTTTCAAAACTTCCCCGAGTTTAAGCAGAACGATACACGCATTGCCTGTTTTGGACCAACCACAGCCCAGGCTGTTCGCGAAGCCGGTTTAAAGCTCGACATTGAAGCTCCCACTGCCCAGGCTCCATCTATGACCATGGCACTGGAGCAGTACATTAAAAAAGAGAACAAAAATTAGTGCGAAAAAAAATATACCTTTGAAAGGCTGCCCGTGAAACTGCGTGGCAGCCTTTTTTAATATTCATGGAAAAGCATCCGGGAAATACAGCAACAGGCAGCCGTCATTTTTTCAAAAAAGAGGAACGGCTGAAAAGCAAAAAGCAAATGGAAAAACTTTTTAGCGAGGGATCAGCTTTTTTGGCCTACCCGCTAAAAGTTGTACATGCCGAAGTTGATTTTGAAGGACCCTACCCTGCCCGAGCAGCTTTTGCCGTGAGTAAAAAATTATTTAAAAAAGCGGTTAAGCGAAATGTCATTAAACGGCGCATACGCGAAGCCTACCGCCTGAATAAACACCAGCTGTATTCTGCCCTTTCGGGGCAAAAAAAGGTCATTATTTTTATTTATATCGGAAAAGAGATACTCGATTATCGCTCCATCGAAAAAGCCATGAAGCGGAGCATCGCTTTACTTACGAATTCTTCTACTCCGAATCCATGATTTCTGTCTGCATCCTTACCGAATCTTCGTGAATGAGCTGGAAAAGGATTTTTATGAAGGTTTCGTTCAAATCCAGTTTCTTCCCTATATTCACGCGATCTTCCATTAACTGGCTCCAGCGGTTAATTTGCAAAGCGGTTACATTGTTTACCTTTTTATATTGTCCTATCTGCTTCACAATTTCAACTCGCGATGAAAGCATTTCAAGCAACTCTGAGTCGATGGCATCGATGCGGCTGCGAAGCATATCGAGCCGGTTTTCAAACTCGGGATTATTGGCGGTTTCGTGCCTGATTACCAGTCTGTCGAGCAATTTTCCCAAATCGGCCGGAGTTAGTTGCTGGGCAGCATCGCTAAGTGCGCACGAAGGGTCGATATGCGATTCAAGCATCAGCCCTTCCATACCCATATCGAAAGCTTTCTGTGCAATCTCGTAAAGATATTCCCGTTTCCCGGCAATATGACTGGGGTCGCAGATAATGGGAAGGTTGGGCATCAGCCGGCGCAGTTCAATTACAGTTTGCCAGTTGGGGTAATTGCGGTAAATGGTTTCCTTGAAAGGAGTAAATCCCCGGTGAATGGCTACAATATTTTTAATTCCGGCGTTATACACCCGCTCCACCGCTCCCATCCAGAGCTGCACATCGGGGTTTACCGGGTTTTTTACCATCACTACGGCATTACTGCCTTTCAGCACATCGGCTATTTCCTGCACCACAAAAGGACTTGCTGTAGATCGGGCGCCAATCCACAGAACATCGAGGCCTGCTTTCAGTGCCATTTCGGTATGGTGGGCATTGGCAACCTCAGTGCCAACCGGCAGACCTGTCTCTTTTTTCACTTTCTGCAGCCATTTCAATCCAATTGAGCCAACTCCCTCGAATGAACCCGGCCTTGTGCGCGGTTTCCACACTCCGCCCCGATATAGAAAGACACGCGGATCTTTGGCCAGCAAACGGGCTGTTTCAAGCGTTTGTTCTTCGGTTTCGAGACTGCACGGACCAGAAATAAGCAAAGGATTATCGATGTGGGGCAACCATTCCTTTATGGTATTGAATTCAAATTTCGTACTCATTGCTGTTTTGTATAAAGTTTTACAATTTTTTCTTCGTTCTTTATAAAATGAGGATTCTCGCCATCAAGAATTGTTCTAATATTATTTGCGGTTAATATCAGCTCTTCCAGTTTATCGAACCGGTTATGCTTCATGCAATCGCGAAACTCCTGTAAATGCTGTATATACACATCCAGAGAATGAACTACATACTGGTTGTTTTGTTCAAAAATAGGTTTCCACATGGAGGATGAACTTTTAGCCAGCCTGACTGTGGAACGAAAACCTCCGCTGGCCAAATCGAAAATGATATTTCGGTTGGCCTTTGCCTGTACAGCATTGGCAAGTGCAAAGGCAGCGGCATGCGGCAAATGTGAAACAAATGCAGTGCTGTGGTCCTGCTCGTCCGAGCTCATGTAGGCAATGTCCATTCCCAGGGCCTGAAACATTTTTTCTACCAGTGCCAGGTGTTGTGGGCCGCTGTGCTCATGGTCGCAAACAATGGCAATCTTTCCTCTGAACAACCCTTCAATAGCTGCGGCGGGCCCGGAATTTTCTGTTCCCGACATGGGATGTGCCGGTACAAACTGCTTCCGGTTAGGATGGTTTTGAATCTGGTCAGTAATCACCTTCTTGGTTGATCCCATATCGGTTACCGTAGTGTTCCGGTCAACCTTGTCGAGAATTACCGGTAAAACCTCCAGTTCTTTGTCCACCGGAATGGCAATGATTATCAAATCGGCACCTGAAAGGCCTTTTTCAAGCGGTTCAATACGGTCAACCAAACCCAGCTCAAGCGCCTCATGGGCATGAATTTCGCTAGCTTCAACTCCTGCCAGTTCGGTGGCAAATTTTGCTTTTCTTAAATCTTTGGCCAACGATCCGCCAATTAATCCAAGTCCAATAATTGTTACCTTCATATCTTCTTTCGTTCAAAAAAAAAAGGCCCCGGAAAATCCGGGACCTTTTGGTAAAATATTCTTCACTGCAACAATACCTTACTGGTTGATCCCGCTTTCAGAACCAAAATAAAAATACCAGTAAAAGTTGTTATTGTTATTTGCAGAATTCATTTTCTTTCAATTTGGAAGCAAAGATAGCCATTAATTTCAATTATGAATCAATTTTTTTGCGAAAACCTGCTGCCCGTTTTCCTTAACCACCAGCAGGTACAAACCGGCCTGGCCGTTTTTCATTTCCAAACTTGTCACAAACCTACCCGTAACATTTTGATGAACAATCGATTCTAATTTTTGACCATATACGTTATATACCTCTACTATCAATTCCTCAATTTCAGTTGCAGTTTCAACAGAAATGTTAAATTTTCCGGAAAAAGGATTGGGATAAGCCTCAATATTACCCGGAGAGAGCAGTGGCTGGATAACAGAAACGGGTGTTTGAATCCGCAGGTTATCGATGGCCCAGCCCCAGCCGTGCGCATAAGGATCGGAAAAAAGCCTGAACCGGATAAGGATGGTATCGCCTTTGGAGAAATGACCGTTTTCCAGCATATCTATTCTTCGGTTGATGTACATTTCAGGGGTACCTGTGGTGGTAGAATTCATACCTGAAATTGAACTGTTATACTGGTTTTCCCAGCTTCGTGCTTCGCGCGCGTCGTATCCATCAACCAACGGAAGCCAGGTATCGCCTTTATCACTGCTTCCTTCCACGATCACATAATCCCAAAATCCAAAATCGTCAAATTGTGTGCCCGGGTCGCCTGGTTCTACCAGCACAATTTCATCGAAAGTTAAAATGGCATTGTCGGTTAATATAACCGGGTATTTCAACAGGGTGGTAAAGTTAAATTCTGTGTCGTCCCTATCGGGGCTTGGGTATGGGTGCGGACTGTGCAACGCCCCGTTATCAAAACCATCTTCGGTAAAAACGCTAAAGTCGTTAAGAATAAAATCGGTTGTGGGGTTATCGAAGTTATTGATGTAGCCGGCAATGGGTTCAAGCATTTTTTCGGTTCTGAACGAAAAACTGTTCCGCAGGGGAAGCCTTCGTTGGTTTTTAGCCGTTGAGGCATCGATGGCCACCAGGCTGTAGTCGATTTCATCGCCATCCTGCAAAGAATGGTTTGCAAAAGGGAAAAATGCCGAATAAACCGTTGCCGAATCATTAACCAGGCCAAAAGGAGGCTGTTCCACACCATTGATGCTGTATTCCACAAATACGGTATCTACGCCCAGGTTGTCGTTAACATCGGCGAAAATTTTCAGTCCTGTCCCGGTGTCGAAATACCAGCTGATTGGTACGTGGTTAATGGTCGGCATGGTACTGTCGGGCCCAAAATTCAGGGTAAAAAACGCGGAAGGCGCTTCGGATGGCAGATAGAAAGTTCTGTTTTTCACATCACCTGCACTTATGTAATAATGAACGGTTTCAGTCTCCGGCCCCGGTTGCCATTGGGTTTTAAAAACGCCCCTTTCATCCGGTTTTAGGGGAATGGTATCGTAATCAGTATCGAAGTTTTCGGAAGTTATAATCAAGTAAATTCTTGATGTATCCAGTGCATAATCGCTGGTAATTTTTGCCTCAATGTTAACAGGCCCTGATTCTTCCTGGTCTTTTGGCGGAGAAAACTCAATCTGCAGATTTTTCCACCCCATATCGGCCATAATTCCCATGGTAAGCGGTCCAGGGTCGTGAATGGCGCTCCCCCTTCCCAGCGCGTGAGTCATCAGTGAATTGGGATCGCTTCCCGGATAGGTAAAGTCGTTCAAATGATAAATGCTCGAGCCGTTGTCCCAAACCGAAGGAGCATATAGTCTGGGCCTGGAACGGCCTCCGTCAGTAATCGCTACCGGGCTGTTTGCATACAGCGAATTTGACACCAATGCGTTTCGCAAATCTACCGATGGATTGGAATAAATGGAGGTATTGGATAACCGGTCGCCGTTCAATCGTTCAACCATAAGGTCGAAAGAGGTGGTATTGCCGTAATCATAAAAACCGTAGCCTCCAATATTTCCTTCAACATAAAAAAAACCGGTAAAGCCCAGTCCATGTCCTATTTCGTGCAACACCACCGACACAAAATCATAAAGCATTGCCGGAGTGTTGCCATCGGTCCCAAAATACCAGTCAATATCTCTGTTAAATTCGGCCAGAATATCGGGTTGCCCGGGACCAGTGAGTTCTTTTCCCGAAATTTTCTCTGCAAGAGCAATGGGGTAATAAACATCTTTTCGGGGAGCTCCGTTGAAATTTTTTTCAAAACTGGCAGGCCCACAACTACCCAGCACATTCGCTCCTTTGCGACGCCAGTTGGCCTGAATGTAAATCGGAACGGGAGACTCAATCAGCGTTTCCCAGATTCCCTTGGCATACTCAAAAGCCTCTCTGGCCTCTTTGGGGAAAAGGCTGTAAGACACAATAATTTCTGATTTCTTTTCTGCCGACTTCAGCAGGTTTAACGATTCGGCCGGGGGCGGAATAAAAAACTTCTCGGTTTTTTCGGATGCAACACAAACCGGGCACGACAAGTCATGACCTTGCTTCTGCCACAGCTTTTGTGCAGAGGCAGAAGCAGTTGACAGGATTAGAATAACTACAGCGATAATTCTTTGCATGAAACAATTTTCTTTCAAACTATATACAAAATTGAGCCGGTAAAAGTTTGAAAATTAATTGGATTTGACAAATGTACCATGCAACTTTAACTGAAAAACGCTGAGAAGGTTACTGAAACAACATTAAATCAGTGAATTTCTGTTTTTGGAGGTAAGCAGTTTTACCATTACTACTACCGAAGTTATTAAGCCTGTAAGTGAGGCTCCAAATACAATAAGCATTAAAGTTTCCATTTTTTTAATTTTTAGGTGAATCAATAATTTCTGTTTATGAATTTTTATCTTTTAACAAATCAGTTCTTTACAATCTTGCTGGTTGAAACAATGCGCATTCCGTCGCTGATGCTCACCATATAAATGCCCGGGCTTATTCCCGACAGGTCAATTTCAGCTTTTTGTGAAAAAAGCGGGTCCAGCCCTGTTTCGCGGCGGATGGTTTTTCCAAAAAGATCGGTAACTACAATTTCTACCGGTACACCATCAGTTTGCGAAGCCCATTCAACAAATAGCCGGTTACTTACCGGGTTTGGATAAACCTGGAAGCCACCTCCGGCCAAAAGCTCTTCGCTGCTTGTATGCAATCCCTGAATATCCAGGTTTCCGATTGCCCATCCCCAGCCATTTACCGAATGATCGGACGCCAGCCTGAAACGGAAAAGTACCGTATCTCCGGCTTCCAACCCTGTGTTTTTGGTAAGGTTAACCATACGATTTACAAACATACTTTCGTGAGGCATGGCTGTAGATGAATTGTTTGAAAAACTCTTGGTGAAGGCAGCATACCAGGTATCATTTATTCCGGAATCGTAACGATCAGTAATGGATATCCAGCTAAAACCTCCGTCTTTACTGGCTTCAACCACTACATAGTCCCAATATTGCGTTTCATCGTAATAGGCTCCCTCATCGGCAGGCTCAACCAGAACAACCTCGTCGAACGACATCTGTCCACCGGGCTGTATAATAACCGGGTATCTCAACTGCGCAACAAGTTCATACTTTTCATCTTGTAAAGCGGAAACCGGATAAGGACTTTGGGTGTGGAGCACATTTCCTGAAATGCCGGAGACACCCGAAATGTTAAAATCGGCCAGGATAAAGTCATTGGCAGCATCGTCGAACCGGGTAGCATAACCTGTGACAGGTTCGTACAATGAATGAATATTAATTCGCTGATATCCCATGGCCGGAACCGAACGTTTGTTTCCTCTTGCCGAATTATCTATGGCAGTTATTTTATATTCTACCCTGTCGTTTTCTTTTAATTGCGCCGGAAGTTGGATTTCGCCCGAAAACGAATCATTTTCATGGTTCGATAAAACCACAGGCTCCTGTGCCTTACCATTGATTTTATATTCAACGGTAACCGATTTAATACCGAGATTGTCGGTTGCTTCGGCACTTAGTTTAATGCCGGGGGTTGTACCTGCAACAGCTTTTATCGGATTGTGAAAAAGGTTGGGCACGTAATAATCGGGGCCAATACGCATGGAAAATGTACTTGCAGGAGCATCGGAAGGATATCTGAACGTACGGTTTTCAGAAGTTTTTGCCTCTAAATAGTAGTGTACATTTCCTGTATGGTAGTTCAAAGGAAGATTGCCGGCAAACTGATAAGCCGTTCCTCCGGATTGTAACCCTGCACTTTTTGCCGAAGCAAAATTATCGGTAGAGTAAATAACCCTTACACTGGAAAAATCCTCATCAGAATCTGAAACCACTCCCACATTCAAAGGCAGTTGGGCCACAGCTTCTTCAATGTCTTTCAATTCATTAAATTCAAACTGAACCGACTTCCAGCCCATTTCATATAAAACCGACATGGTTACATCCCCAGGATTGTGTATGGCTTCTCCCCGTTTGGCCGAAGGAGACATCAGGCTATTGTTGTTACCGTATTCGTATCCTTTCAGGTGATAAATGCTCGAACCTTCGTTCCATACCGAAGGAGCAAAAACCCAATCGATAGTTTTTTGCTGTTGGAATGAAGCATCGGTTTGGCAAACTTTCAGATTATCGGATGTAAGTTGTTTTTGCAGATCGTAGGAAGGGCTTTGAAACAACGAACGGTCAGAAATGGATTGATTCTGTTGGTTGAATATAAGATAATCGTACACACTGGGCAGATTGTTCGCGTTGTTAAAAAATCCCCTGGTTCCATCGGCTTTTAAAAATCCAGAAAAACCAAGGCCATGGGTAATTTCGTGCAACACTGAACTTACAAAATCATAGTGGGTAGAAGGTGTGTTTCCGTCGGTTTCAAAATACCACTTGAATTCGCTGTTAAAGTGGCAGATGATATCCGGATTTCCACCGTTCAGTTCCCTGCCGCTGAGCTTCTCGGCCAAAGCAACGGGGTAGTAAGTATTGCGAAGGGGTGCCCCGCTGAAATTGTTGTAAAACAGTGAAGGACGGCCATGGGCCAAAACATTGGTTCCCATTTTTTCCCAATGGGCTTCAACATGAATTGGTATGGGCGAAACCAGCATACTTTCCCAGATAGAAACGGCATAGCTGAATGCACGTTTGGCCTCTTCAGGAAAATTGACATAGGTAACCTGAATTTTCGATTGTGGTGCTTTGGCCGACTTAAGTCTGGAGAATTGCTCCGGAGGTGCAACAAACGTTTTATTCACTCCGTCAACTGCTATATTGATTAGATTTTCACTTTGGGCTGTCGAACCCTTTTCTATTTCCTGTGCCCCTGTATTGCAAATGAATGCGAAAAAAAGGACTATTATAAATATCCACTTCATGATATTCCGAAATTAAGTTTTGTAAATCAGGAGCTAAGGTACAGTGCCTCAACCCATTTAGCCTCAATTCGGATGCTGAATCAGACGTGAGCTATTTGCTGAATTTGCATAGGCATTTTACTGATCGGGCATCAGTTTAAACTTCTGATAATGACATAAAATTCTGAGTGCAATTGCTTTTTATGTTCTTTTTTAAGGTAAAATTGCCTGTTGTTTACAAAAAAGCAATACATTTGCAGGAATTGAAGTGGTTAACATTCAAGATGTTTCAGTTGAAATAACGCCAACAAATTAAATCATCCGGGGGAACATTATATGAAAAAAATCCTGGCCATAGACGACAATGAAATAAATTTAGTACTGTTAAATCAGATATTCAAACTATACTATCCTGATTTTATTTTCTTAAAAGCAACCTCGGGAAAAGAGGGAATTTCGCTGGCTTTGGAAGAGAAACCGGAGATTATTCTGCTCGACATTTTAATGCCCGAAATGAATGGATACGAAGTGTGTACCATTCTGAAGAAAGAATCCACCACCAGGCACATTCCCATTCTTATGATTTCAGCCCTGGGACAAAACCCTATGGAGCGTACCAAAGGATTGAATGCCGGAGCCGATGCCTTTATTTCAAAACCCTTTAGCCAGGATGAACTGAGAGCGCAAATTGATGTGGCATTGCGTATAAAAAAAGCGGAAGACCTACTCCGGAAACGAAACGAAAGCCTGCAGCTGCTTATTAAAGACCAAACCACAAAATACCTTCAGAGCGAAGAACGTTTCCTCCAGATTTCGGAACATGCCCTTGAGTTTTACTGGGAGGTTGATTCAAAAGGAATATTTACGTACGTGAGCCCCGTTATTGAAAAAATGACCGGAGAAAAACCCGAGGACATTATTGGCGAAAAAAGCTACCTGTCGCTTTTTCAGCTAAATAAACCAAAAAGCAAAACAAGTCTGATTGAAGAAAGCTTTTTGAACCAGTCGAGTTTCAACGATTGTGAAATCGAATTGAAAATCAAAGGCAACAAAAAAATCTGGCTTTCGGTCAGCGGTTTTTCTACCTTCAACAACAAAGGAAAATTCTATGGATTAAGAGGAGTATGCTACGATATAACAAAACGCAAGCAGGCAGAAATTGCATTGAAGAAAAGTTTAATGCAGATTAAAAACTATCAGAAAAAACTGAAAACCCTGAACACTGAGATTACACTGGTGGAAGAAAGGGAAAGGCGACGTATTGCAGAAAACCTGCACGACAGCCTTGGGCAAACCTTGTCGCTGGCGTTCATCAAACTTTCTTCCATTATGAACGGGGAATTTAAATCCCGTGAGGAAAAAACAATCAATGAAATTTCAGGGCTGCTAAATAAAGCCATTTCCGAATCACGTACTCTCACCTACGACCTGAGTCCGCCCATTTTGTACGAACTTGGGCTCATTCCTGCATTCAAATGGAAACTGGAACAAATCGAAGAAAAACACGATATTAAAACCAGTCTGGTGGGTGAAAACCTGAAAATAGGCATTCGGAAAGAGTTCAATATTTTCCTGTATCGCATTGTTACCGAATTGCTAAACAACGTAATTAAGCATGCCAAAGCCAATTTAATTGAAGTAGAAGTTAAAAAGGACAAAAAATATTACTATATTTCCATACGCGATAACGGGGTTGGTTTTAAAAGGCAACCAAACAAAAAAGCGACGATGGATGGCGGGTTTGGACTGATGAGTATTACCGAAAGACTCGACAGCATAAAAGGCCATCTCGAAATTGAATCGGAATTAGGAAAAGGAACGAAGGCAAAGGTAATTATTCCAACAAGTGAAGATTAAAAAATGGCAACAAAGGTTTTAATTGCAGACGATCACCAGTTATTCAGGGAAGGATTGGTGAATTTAATATCTTCGGCTCCCGACATTGAAGTCATTGCTGAAGCAAAAGACGGAAAAGAAGCCGCAGAGAGAACAAAAAAGATGAAACCCGATGTGGTTTTAATCGATATTGGCATGCCGGTAATGAATGGCATTGAGGCTACCCGAATCATTAAAAAGAACGATCCAAACATCAAGGTTATTGCCGTTTCTATGCACTCCGACCGCCAGTTTGTGAAGGGCGTTTTGGAGGCAGGGGCCGACGGATACCTGCTGAAAAACTGCACATACCGGCAACTTATCGAAGCCGTTCAGTCGGTGGTTTCCGGGAAAAAGTACCTGAGTGACGACATCACCGAAATGGTTATACAGGGATATCTTGATCCTGTGGAAGAGAATGCCGATGGGCAGGCTGAACTCTCGGAACGCGAAGCAGAAGTTTTGAAACTATACGCTGAAGGAAAAACAACCCGTGAAATATCGGAAAAACTGTTCATTAGCGTAAAAACCGTGGGCACCCATAAACAGCATATTTTCGAAAAGCTGGGATTGAAAAGCAACGCCGATATGGTAAAATATGCCATCAAGGAGGGTTTAATACAGCTTCAGTAAATTCTGCTAAAGCCCTGAATCGTTTGCTACTCCCAAAACACCCAGATAAAGTAACTTTGCCGCATCTTCCATAATTTCAGGCGTAAGCACTTCCGGCGTGTCGCGCGGGTCGTGGTAATACACCGGAAAAACCGAATTGCGGGTCCAAAGCGAAAAGGTGGGAATACCGGCATTTTCAAACAACGAAGCGTCAGACCTGGGCCTGCCAAAATTTATCCGTTGCTCCGAAGCAGCCATTTCCCGGTGCAGATATTTTTCATTAGCCGTTTCAAAATGGTTGAAGATTTCCGGGTAGCTTTTTCCGTTCGACACAAAAAAACCGGTGCCGTTGCCTACCATATCAAGATTTACCATCATTCTGGTTTTTTCTATGGGAAACAGTGGATTTTCCACGTAATGTGTGCTGCCATAAAGCCCGCACTCTTCTCCGCCAAACAAAATAAAAAGCACCGAACGCCTGGGTTTAATCTCCGGTTGGGAAAGCGCTTTGGCCGCTCCCAAAATATCGGCTACACCCGATGCATTGTCGAGTGCCGAGGGAAATACTTCGCCAAGGTGTCCCTGCCCGTCGAGATGACCGCCAACAATAATAACTTCTTCTTTCAAAACCGGATCGGAACCTTCGATGAGACCAACCACGTTGCACGACTTTGCATTGGGGAAATATTGGGTTTCGGCAGTTATAACCGCCGTTTGTTTTTCGGGGAATGCAAACGAAGGAATTTTCCTTTCAGCCAGCTCTTTTTTTACGGTTTTATAATCGTTCCCGGCATCTGAAAAAATGTGCCCGGCAATTTCCTCGCTGATGTGCGCATAAACAAAACCGTCGAGATTGATCGTATTCGGATTGGCAATTTTTCCGATATAAAGCAGCCCGGCGGCACCGTGTTTTACAGCATTTCTGAACTTGTAACGGTGATACGCGTAAGGAGTCCATTCAGATAAAGTTGTGTCGTTTTTTGCGTACGGAATTCCCGATTCCATGAGAATGATTTTTCCTTTCACATCCACATTTTCATAATCGTCGTAACCCAGTTCCGGCGCAGTGATTCCGTACCCCACATAAACCAGATTCCCGAAAACCGTTCCCGATGCCGAATTGGAACCGGGGTAATAATCTTCCGGGAAATTCAGTTTGGTTTCCTGGCCGGTTTCAGGAGAATATGTAACGCTGCCCACCGAAAAAACTTTTGAATATTCGTTGGGAAAATATTGAAAATAGCTGCCGTTATTGGCAGGCTGAACTCCCCATTCTTTAAATTTGGTTGCGCACCATTCGGCAGCCAGCAAATATTCCGGTGAGCCCGACAAACGGCCTTTGAATTTTTCGGAGCTCAGTTCTTTTGCAAAATCCAGAATTTCGTGGCTGGAAATGGAGTGAAATGTTTCAGGAAGGTCTGGTTCACTTTCCTGCGCCCAAAGGAAAAATGGAATAACTGTGAAAATAAGAGTGAGTAGTTTCATCTTCATCAAGTTAAATTTTTAAAAAATCAAAAGTACAAAAAACCCGGATAAATGAAAGATTTGAAATTACGGTTCAAAAATTAGCTAATAAACTGTCTTCATTAATTGTAGATGTCCTGGTTTGGTCAGTTATCACAGCAATCATGGGATTAATAATTGTTCTTACCTGGGGGAGGGAAAAACAGCTTGAGTAAATTGGTGGTTATAAGTCAATAATTTTATCTTGCTATCCTCCAACCTCAGTTTCAATCCCAAATGAATGGAATATTTTTTCGGCCTGCTGAATTTCATTTTCAGAAGGTTCAACCATTTCATCTTCATCGTAAGGAATTTCCAGTTTTTTGTATTTCCCGGAGGCGATGTTGTGGTATGGCAGCAGGTTTACCATTGGTTTCGCAGGTGCAGCGATTCCCGAATCGCTGATTATAACATTCAATCCGGAAATAAAATCTGCCATCTTCCTGATTTCTTCTATATGGGTATTTACATTTTTTATGAGCGGTATCCGGATATTGATGTTTGCTCCGCTTTCTGCCAGAAGTTTCAGGTTTTTCAGAATAAGCCGGTTATCAACACCTGTCCATTTTTTATGTTGCACCGCATCAATCAATTTTAAATCAAACAGAAACAGGTCGGTATGTTTGGCTACTTCCAAAATCGTTTTCGTTGGAGCAAAACCACAGGTGTCCACCGCCCTGTGCAATCCTTTTTTTCCGCAGGCTTTCAGCATTTCAATTAAAAATTCCGGGTGCATCAGCGGTTCACCGCCCGAAAAAGTAACGCCTCCACCCGACTGGTCGATGTGTACCCGCTCTTTTTCAACAATCGCCAAAAGTTCCGCTGCCGAATACAATTTCCCCGACATTTCGATGGCTTTGGAAGGACAGGCTTCGGCACATTTTCCGCAAAGCGTACACAATTCAAAATCAGTAACAATTCCATCCGGTGTCAATGTGAGCGCATCCTCAGGGCAAATTTCAATGCAATCCTTCGCCCCGATACATTTGGAGGCCGTGTACAACTTTTGCACTTTGGGCGACTGGCTTTCCGGGTTGTGGCACCATTTGCACCGCAGCGGGCACCCTTTCATAAACAGGGTAATCCGGATGCCCGGCCCGTCGTTGATCGAGTAGCGGCGTATGTCGAAAATCAGTGGAATCATATTTCAAAATCCTTCATTCTCCGTCCTGTCAATAATTTCCTGCTGCAGGTCGGCATTCATATCGTTAAAGTAGTCGCTGTAGCCGGCCATACGTACCATCAGATCTTTGTAATCCTCGGGACAAGCCTGTGCTGCCAGCAGCGTGGCGGTATCCACAATGTTAAACTGAATGTGGTGGCCACCCAAAGTAAAGTAGCTGCGAATGAGGTGCCCCAGTTTTTCCACGTCCTTTTCGCGTTTCAGCAGGCTGGGTACAAACCGCAGATTGAGCAGTGTTCCGCCCGATTTTACCTGGTCGAGTTTACCCAGTGACCGCACAACTGCTGTTGGTCCGTGTGTATCGCAGCCGTGCGAAGGTGAAGTGCCGTCGGAAATGGCTTTCCCTGCCAGCCGACCATTGGAAGTAGCACCCAGCACTTTCCCGAAATAAACATGGCAGGTGGTGGAAAGCATGTTCAGGTGGTACTGCCCCCCTTTCACATTGGGTTTTCCATCAATGGCATCCAGCAAATCGTTGTAAACACGCACTGCAATGCTGTCGGCATAATCATCGTCGTTGCCAAAAAACGGCGTGCGATTAATGATGCGCTGCCGCAGCTTTTCTTCGCCTTCGTAATTTTTGGAGATGGCATTCAGCAGCGTTTCCATGCTAAAATTCTGTTCCTCAAAAATATGTTTCTTCAATACTGCAAAACTGTCGGTAACCGTTCCCAAACCGGTGCACTGAATATAACTGGTGTTGTACCGCGGCCCGCCGTTGTAGTAATCTTTTCCTTTTTGAATGCAGTCTTCAATCACCACCGACAGAAAAGGCGCCGGTGCGTATTTGGCAAACATCTGGTCGATGTAGTTGCTCACCCTCATTTTCTGGTCAACCACAAAGTTCAGCTGCTGCAGAAAAGTTTCGTACAATTTTTCAAAATTTTTGAATTCCTTCGGATCGCCGGTTTCGCTGCCGGCTTTTTTCCCTGTGAGTGGATCAATTCCGTTGTTCAGCGCAATTTCCAGTATTTTCGGAACATTGAGGTAACCGGTGAGCAGAAAAGCCTCTTTCCCGAAAGCGCCCACCTCGATACAGCCACTGCAGCCGCCTTCGCGGGCATCCTGCAACGTTTTTCCCTGCCTGAGCAATTCCTGCACATACACATCGGGGTTAAAAACCGAAGGAAAACCATGTCCCTGCCGGATGACTTTACAGGCAGCATTCAGAAAACGATCGGGCGTTTTGGCGCTGATGTGCACCGAGTTGCCCGGTTGCAAAACATGCAGTTCTTCGGCCACCTCCAGAAGAATGTAGGAAACTTCGCTCACCCCGTCCGATCCATCGGGTTTCAACCCGCCAATATTGATGTTGGTAAAATCGTTGTAGGTGCCACTTTCGCGGGCAGTAATTCCTACTTTTGGCGGGGCAGGATGATTGTTTACTTTTATCCAGAAACAACTGATCAATTCTTTGGCCTCGTTGCGGGTGAGTGTTCCTTCGGCTATTTCTTTTTCATAAAAAGGTTGCAGGTGCTGGTCGAGGTGACCGGGGTTCATGGCATCCCAGCCGTTCAGTTCGGTGATGGTGCCCAGATGCACAAACCAGTACATTTGAATGGCTTCCCACATATTTCGCGGGGCATGGGCAGGCACCCGGCGACAAACCGCTGCTATCTGTTTCAACTCTTTCCGTCGTTGCGGATTCGTTTCGTTTTGTGCCATTTTTTCAGCTAAATCTGCGTGCCGTTCAGCAAAAACAATAACGGCATCGCACGAAACAGCCATGGCTTTCAGTTCTTCCAGCTTATCGGTTGCTTCCGGGTCGTTGAGGAAATCGAGGCGCTGAATGTGCGCTTCAATCTCTTTTTTGAAGTCGAACATTCCCTTTTGATAAATTTTTCCATCCAGAGCAGTGTGGCCGGGTGCGCGTTGTTCCATAAACTCGGTAAACACACCGGCTTCGTAAGCTGCCTGCCACTCCCGCGGCACATGACTGAAAATCCGTTCGCGCATGGTGCGCCCTTTCCAGTAGGGAATTACTTCGCGTTCGTAGGTATCGATGTCTTTCTGCGAAATGGTATAACGCTGCTGCTCGCGCGAATTCAGCACATGAAAATCTTCCACGCTGTGGCAGGTCAATTCCGGGAAAGTGGGAACCGATTTGGGCTTCGGACCGCGTTCTCCCACAATCAGCTCATCTTCACCTATGAAAATCCTTTTTTGTTTACAAATTTCCATGAAATTGAGCGCGCGCATCATGGGTGCGGAATACTTTCCTTCGTTTCCCTGATAAAACCGTGTGGTAATTAACGCCCGCTCAATGGAAAGAGATTCTTGTGTTTCCACGCTTTGTTTGCGCAGCCTCCGGATACGATCGTTCATTCCGGGTTCCGGTTTTGGTTTTTCCGTTGTGCTGAAATTAGAAACTGTACCGGCGGGCCGTTGGGGTTTCGTTTTGGTATTTATTGCTGAAGATGTCATTTCAGGCTAATTTTGAGAAATAAAAAAATGAGAATAATAAATGAAGTCGAATTTTCTTTTCGTCGGTTGACGGAAATTCGGGAGGTGCATTTATGCATAAAACATACGGCAACTGAACAGGCAGCGGTAAACTCCGGGGAGGTTGCTTCTATGCGGTTTTTTTGCCATGGCTATGCTTTTTATAACGAGGTAAAGTTAGGTATTTGGAGGGAATTTTCAAAAAACAGAAAAAGGGGATTTTTACTTCCCCTTTGCTATGTCGATGCCCATTTTTTGTCCTTTGTAGTTCGCATTTGCAAAGGCTTTCATAATTTGCTTTTCGTAGCGTTTGTCCACTTCAAAAAAGGAGAAATTTTTCATCACCTCAATTTCACCAATTTCCGCACTTTTGTTGGGTAAATGTTCGTTTACCAGGTCAATAATTGTACGCTTGTTGATGCCGTTTTTCTTGCCGAGGTTAAAAAAGAACCTTGAAAATTCATATCCGCCCCTTTTCTTGCCGCTTCTTTCGCTTCTGTTCCCGTAATCGCTACGGTCGTTCCTGCTACCGTATTCGCTACGTGAGTTTCTACTCCCGTAATCGCTGCGTTCGTTCCTGCTTTTTCTGCCCCGTCTGCCTTTTTCCATCGGTTCAAAATCCCGTTTGCTTTGGCGCGATTCGTCCACATTGATGTCGGGAGCGTTCTCATAGTATTGCAAAAACCGGTTAAATTCCAAAGAAACGAACCTTTTAATCAGGTCTTCGCGCTCGAGCCAGGCCAGTTTTTTATAAATCACCGGCATAAACTGGCCAATTTCGGTCTCGTTCACCTCAATTTTTTCCATTTTATCGATGAGGCTGAACAGTTGTTTTTCGCAAATTTCTTTACCTGAAGGGACCGGTTTTTGAATGAATGTTTTGTTGACCTTTTTTTCTACCTGCCGTAGTTTTCCCTTTTCGCGCAGGTGAATAAGGGTTACTGAAATGCCTTTTTTACCTGCACGTCCGGTACGTCCGCTGCGGTGAATGTAAATTTCCGGGTCGTCGGGCAAATTGTAGTTAATTATGTGTGTCAGGTTATTCACATCGAGGCCGCGGGCAGCCACATCGGTAGCCACCAGCATTTGCAGGTTTTTGTTGCGGAAACGGGCCATAACATAATCGCGTTGCGCCTGCGACAGGTCGCCATGAAGTGCGTCGGCATTGTAGCCGTCCTGCATCAGTTTGTCGGCCACGTCTTTGGTTTCGGCGCGGGTTCGGCAAAAAATAATCCCGTAAATATTCGGATTGATATCGGCCACCCGTTTCAGAGCGATATACCGGTCTTTGGCATGAATGAGATAGTAGTGATGCTCCACATTTTCAGCTCCGGTATTCTTTTTCCCGACCGAAATTTCGTGTGGGTTGGTCATATACTTGTTGGCAATGGAAACAATTTCCCTGGGCATGGTGGCCGAAAAAAGCATGGTTTGCTTTTCTTTGGGTGAAGTTTCCAGAATGGCGTCCAAATCGTCTTTAAAACCCATGGAGAGCATTTCGTCGGCTTCGTCGAGCACCAGCCATTTGATTTCGTTTACTTTCAGTTTTTTGCGTTTGATTAAGTCGAGGGTTCGGCCGGGAGTTCCCACCACAATGGAAACGCCACGATCCAACTGATCGATTTGCTTCCTTATATCGGCGCCACCGTAAACCACGGCTATGTTCATCTTTTGGGTGAACTTCGAAAAGTTGGTTAAATCATTGGCAATTTGCAGGGCCAGTTCGCGTGTGGGACTGAGGATTAAAGCCTGCGTGTGTTTTTTCGATGTGTCGATTTGCTGAATGATGGGCAAACCAAAGGCAGCGGTTTTTCCTGTTCCGGTTTGTGCCAGGGCTACCATGTCGGTATTGTTTTCCAATAAAAAAGGAATGGTTTGTTCCTGAATGGGGGTGGGTACTTCAAATCCCAGTGCTTCAACAGCTTGTTGAATTTCGGCACTGAGGCCCATTTCGTTAAATAATGTCATGAATTTACTTGTAAAAATTGTGGGCACAAAGGTAACCTTTTAAAATGAAATACAGGGATTTAGAACAAAATTTATGTGGTCTTAACAAATAGATCATTCGCATAGGAGAATGGCGCCCGGTTTTACATTTTTTTAAACTCCCGTCAGCCTCTTTTCAACTTAAATGATTTACATTTGTTTAAATTTTCTGAACTGAATTGACATTATATGAGCAAAAAAGTTTTGTTAAAACTGATCTGCATGTTAGCCCGGAAACTCTTTCCGGCATTTGTTCTCATATTATTTTCATTCTCATTATTTGCCCAAACCGACACCATTGTACCGGTAGATAAAGACCCGGAAAAAATTTTAAGAAAAATCGACATGCGGCAGCTTACCCGTAACGGATTTAATTTCTGGCAGGACGATTTTTCAGGCAACTGGGCGGGAGTCGATTTTGGATTCAATCTGTTTCTGAACCCCAATTACACCGGATACGATTTCGATTTTATGGAAAACGACGTATTCCGGTCCAATTCCACCTACATCAACCTCATTCAACAAAGTTTCGGACTGCAACGGAACCGCAACACCATTGGACTGGTAACCGGTGTCGGGCTGCACCTCGAAAGCTACCGGCTGGGACGTGATGTAACCCTGCAACGGCTCGAAAACGATAAAATTCAGCCCCGCATTCTCGATTTCGATCAAAACCAAAAATCGAAACTATCCATTGTTTCTCTTTATGTACCGCTTCTGGCCGAATTTCAGGTTCCACTGAACCATTACCAAAACCGGATACATTTTTCGGGCGGAGTTTACGGAAGCCTGCGGCTCAGCAGCCACACAAAAATCAAATACCGGGCCGACCGGAAAAAAGAAAAGCTGAAAACACCCGACCACTTTTCGCTGCCCGATTTCAAATACGGATTGATGATTCGGGCCGGATACCGCTGGTTTAACGTTTTTGCAACGTATGAACCTGGGCCGTTTTTCAAGGAAGATAAAGGACCTGACCTTACTCCGGTAACCTTTGGGATAACGCTTGTCCGTTTTTAAAATTTATAATATGAGACCTTACATTTTAGAAGAAACCAACTGGAAACAGATTAAAAATCAGAAATACGATGTGGCAGTGCTTCCCTGGGGAGCTACGGAACCGCACAACTACCATTTACCCTACGGAACCGATTCGCTGGAAACCGCGCGAATTGCTGCCGATGCCGCCCAAAAAGCCTGGGACAATGGCGCCAAAGTGATGGTGTTGCCCACCATCCCACTGGGAGTACAAAACCCCGGACAAATTGAAATGCCGTTTTGCCTGCATACCCGTCCTTCCACTCAAATCATTATTCTCGAAGATATTGTCCGGGCACTTTATAACCAGGGAATCCGAAAACTGGTGGTAATGAACGGACATGGAGGCAATGATTTCAAACCGGTTATTCGCGAAGTTCTGCCGCAGTTTCCCGGTATGTTTATCGCCCTTAACGAGTGGTTTAAACTGGTTCCCAATTCCGATTATTTTGAAGAAGAAGGCGACCATGCCAACGAAATGGAAACCAGCATCATTATGCACTATTTCCCGGAACTGGTGCTTCCACTGGAAGAAGCCGGCGAGGGAAAAGCAAAAAAAATCAAACTGAAAAGCCTTCAAAATAAAATTGCCTGGACACCCCGCCAATGGGATAAAGTTTCGGAAGACACCGGCGTAGGAAATCCGAAAAAAGCTTCTGCTAAAAAAGGAGAAAAATTTTTGGAAACAGTAACTTCAATGATTGGGGAATTTTTGGCTGAACTGGCGGAAAGCGATTTGAAAGATTTATATTGATAATTGTTATCAAACCCGATAATTGTCATTTCTTAAATCTCTGAAATTTCTGTTATTGCAGATAAATAAAAAAACAGAAACATGAAACTCTTACTAATCAGCAACTCATCCATGGCGGGCGAAGCCTACCTGGACTATCCGAAATACGAAATACAGAAATTCCTCGGCGAAAAGCCGGTTACAGCGTTATTTATTCCTTATGCTGCCGTTACTTTTTCGTTCGATGAATATTGTGAAAAAGTGGAAGAGCGGTTTGCGGAAGTGGGTCATCATATTGTGGGCATCCACACTTTTGCTGACCCAGTGAAAGCTGTTGAAGACGCCGAAGCCATTGTGGTGGGCGGCGGAAACACCTGGCAGCTGGTTCGCATGATGCACGACCGGAAACTGATGAACCCCATCCGCGAAAAAGCGTTTAACGGCACGCCATACATCGGCTGGAGCGCCGGCGCTAACATCGCTTGTCCTACACTTCGTACTACCAACGACATGCCCATTATCGACCCACACGGATTTGAGTGCATTGGCCTGGTTCCGTTCCAGATTAATCCGCACTACCTCGATGCCAGCGCACAGGGGCATGCCGGCGAAACACGCGAACAGCGCATTGAAGAGTTTATTGAGATTAACCCGGAAACTTATGTGGTGGGATTGCGCGAAGGGACCATGCTAAAACTGGAAAACGATAAACTGGAGCTGATTGGGGACCGGTTGTGCCGCGTTTTCAAAAAAGGAAAAGAACCGGCGGAGCTTTCTTCGGGCGACGATTTCAGTTTTCTGATGGAAACCGGCGTGCTGGCCAAAAAAACGCGTTAATCTGTTTCAATAAAACATTAAGTTTCTAATCCTTTCATTAAGTTTTGAAAGAAATTTTACCTCTTCTTTTCTGTTTTAGCCTGATAGTGAACAATTCGCTACCTTTGTACCATAAAACCGAAACAGAAAATGGAACTTCTTTCAAATAATTATTTCGCCCTGTTTTTAATTGTAGCCCTTGGTTTTATCCTGGGCCGCATTAAAATTTTCGGGCTGTCGCTCGACGTATCGGCGGTTATTTTTGTGGCACTGGTGTTTGGCCACTTCGGGGTGGTTATTCCCGAAGACTTCCAATACCTTGGCCTGGTGCTGTTCATCTTCACCATTGGCATTCAGGCAGGTCCCGGTTTTTTCGAGTCGTTTAAAAAAGAAGGCCGGCAACTGGCCTCATTTGCTACTTTGCTGATTCTTACAGCAGCCTTAATTACTGTTGCTGTTGTTTACTTTTTCGAAATTGACAAGAATATTGCGGTTGGTTTGTTTACCGGGGCTCTGACAAGTACGCCCGGTTTGGCTGCCGCCATAGACCACACCGGCTCGCCGCTGGCCTCCATTGGCTACGGGGTGGGTTATCCGTTTGGCGTAATCGGAGTTATTCTGTTTATCCGGTTTCTTCCCAAAATTCTGGGTGTTTCGCTGAAAAAAGAAGAAGATGATTACCATTCAAAAATAAAAGAGGAATTTCCTGAAATTTTACGGAGGAATTTTTTGGTTGAAAACGAAAATGTAGCTGGTAAGTCCATCGGCGACATGAGAATCAGGTATATGACCAAAGCCGTTGTTTCGCGGGTTGTCCACGAAGGACTTGCAGTTACCCCAAAACCCGAAACAATTTTATACAAAGGTGACTTAATAAAAGCTGTGGGAACCGATGAAGCATTAAAACGTGTTGAAATTCTGATTGGTTCGCCCACCGAGGAAGAAATTCCGCTGGACCCAAACTACGATGTACGTACTGTTTTGGTGACCAACAAAGAAGTAGTGAATAAAACCATCGGGCAATTAAACCTGTTGCAAACATACAATGCCACCATTACCCGGATTCGCCGCTCGGGGATTAACATATCGCCCACGCCCAATTCGAAACTTCAGTTTGGTGATAAGCTAATAATTGCCAGCAGCAAGGCCAACATGGAAATGGTGGTCCGAGTTTTTGGCGACGACCAGAAACGGCTTTCCGATACTGACATTTTGCCGGTGGCGCTTGGAATTCTTCTGGGAGTTGTGGTCGGAAAAATCAACATTGCGCTTGGTAATTTCGCTTTCAGTTTGGGATTGACGGGCGGCGTGCTCGTTGTTGCGCTGGTTGTCAGCCGCATTGGAAAAACCGGCCCCATTATCTGGACCATGAGTGGCGCCGCCAACCAGTTGCTGCGGCAGTTGGGGCTTATCTTTTTCCTGGCCGCTGTGGGAACCGGAGCAGGTGCCGATATTCTGGATACATTTGAACAATATGGTTACCGGCTGTTCCTGTTTGGCGGGATGATTACCCTGGTGCCAATGATTTTGGCTGTCATTGCCGGAAAATGGTTTTTCAAAATGAATCTGCTGAGTATGCTGGGCGCCATCAGCGGCAGCATGACCAGCACACCCGGTTTGGCTGCCGCCGATTCCATGACCGAAACAAATGCCCACAGCATTGCCTACGCAACCGTTTATCCGGTGGCAATGGTGTTACTGATTGTCATTGTGCAGTTGATTTCGCTTTTTCTGTAGCAGCCGTTAGCGCCAAGCCGATTCTACCCGGTAAATATCGAGTTTCTCCACAATCACTTCACCTCCGCTGGAGAAAAGAACAAGGCCATCAGCTCCTTTATCCGGGGTGAAATTGTTGGAAACAGCCACCAGCCCGCCGTTGGCAAACACCTCAACAGATGCCCTGTCGATCAGGATTTCAAGCGTAATTTTATTGTCGATGGGTTGCAGCGGGGCCGACGTTCCAAGAAGTGACAATGTTCCGCGTTTTACATCGTACAAAAGTTCGGTACCTGATTTCCTCTTGCTGTGCCGGATATAAAAACCAAAGTTGTTGCAGGTTTTAAGGTCGAACTCACCAATAATGTGCAGGCAATCGCCACTTACCCGTTTTACGATGTTTTGGTTGATTCCGGGAATCAGTTTTTCATTCTCCCAATTATAATGCTTCCCGTGCAGAAGTTCAATTTCCGAAATGGGTTTCCGGGTTAGCTTATATCCGAAATTAAATTTGGTAAGTTCCAGCTCGGTAGGGAAGGTCATCTGCCCGTTAAATGGCATTTCGGGGAAGTTTCCACCGCGCATCCAGGCAATCTGAATCACCCGGCCGTCTTCTTCGGGAATGTTGCTCCAGGTTTGTGTAGCATAGTAGTTTTTACCAAAGTCGCTTTTCATTTTGGCGGTTTCGGGCGAAAACTCCTCGCCGTCAAAGTTTCCAATCAGGTAGCTTCCGTCTCCGTCAAACAGCACCCACTTTGTTTCCTCCGGGCGGTTGGTCACCTGCATGGGAACCAAATCGGGGCATTCGTAAAATCCAAAAATATGGTTTTTGTATTCCCAGTCAACCAGGTTTTCCGAAGTGTAAAACGAAACGCCTTTGGACCTTTCTTCTTCCAGGGTTTTGCGGTACAGCACCATCACATATTTTTGCGATGGTTCATGCCAGATTACTTTGGGATCGCGGGCATCGTCGGTTTCATCAAAGGGAATTATCGGGTTTCCCTCGTATTTTTGCCAGGTGCGTCCGCGGTCGGTGCTGTAGGCAATGCGCTGTCCGCAATGCTGACTGGTGTAAAAAATTACCAGCGTCTTCACATCACCCTGCTGTTTTCCCAGCAGATTTTTGTCATCCACAATGGCCGACCCCGAAAAAGCCGTGCAGTATTCCTTGTCTTCCGAATTTTCATCGGGATAAAGGGCAATGGGCATGTGCTCCCAGTGAACCAAATCGGTGCTGATGGCATGTCCCCAGTGCATGTAGCCCCACTCCTTCCCTTTCGGGTTGTACTGGTAAAACAGGTGGTATTCGCCATCGTAATAAACCAGTCCGTTGGGATCGTTGTGCCAGTTCTCTTCAGGAGTGAAGTGAAACTGCGGCCGGTACAATTCGTTGTAATAATTTTTATCCGGTTTCGAAGCGGTTAATATAAATACCGAAGCCAGTGCAAATAAAATAATTAAACCATTCTTCATAGCGTATATTTTTTCTGAATTTTGGTCTGTTAATACGGTGTGCAAGATAGGAATTTATTGCTTTTATTGCAGTTTTTTCATCTCATTCTCGATGTATCTCTCCAGTTGATTTTTCCCGGGAAGTTTTAAAATCAGCAGGATTATCAATTAATGCAGACAGTGTCTGCAACATTGAACTGGATCTAATTTGCCTCCTAAATTAAATCTTTCAGAAACAACATACAAGCAGCTTGATTTTCAAAATTGTAAGGGATGGCATCAATGAGCAAATTTTCTTCGTATTTAAAACTCAGGGGGGTGTAAAAACTTTCAGAATGCGGATAAATCAATGCTAATTGAACGCTGCCATTTCCCGACTGGTATTTTTTTCCGTAGGCATAAAGCTGGTACATGTCTGCCTGCGAAATGTTGTAATTGCTTTGCGACAAGTGTTGGTTAATCATCTTCCATTTGGTGTCTGCAACAATCGTTTTGCAATCGGTATGAATTACCAGGTCGGGTCTCAGTCTAAACTTTTCCCTGGAAATATTCAGGTCTGTCAGCAAATAATGGTTTCGGTCCTGAACGGAAATTTCCCAGTGTGGCTGAAATTGTTTCAACTTTGAAGCCACATACGATTCAAATAAAACTTCCATGGGAAATAAAATTGCGGTATTCAGATTTTTTCCTTTATAACTTGTAAACGATTCATTTTGAAGAAAAACCTTTGCCCATTTCAAAGCATTTTCGTAATAATTAAACAGCCGGTTGTGACTGTTTAAATGCTGAAGATCTTTTTCGAGGTTGGAACAAATTTTTACCTCATCGAACAAATAAATTAAACTAATAATTTGCCGGATGTTTCGGGGCGATTTGCTCTTTCGTTTCAGGTAAACCAACGCCGTTTTCAGAATCCGGTTTTGAGGGATATCGGCTCTAAACTCATCGAAATTCACAAAAAATCGTTCACGGTGAATCATATTGCTTTTCAAATTCTGGTTAAAAAGCAACCGGCCTTTCAGATATTTCTGGTTTTCCTCCATTGAAGCGTAAAAATGCTTCATCCCTCTTTTCAGTAAAAGTTCCATCTCTTTCAGAAAAACTGTGATAAAAATTTCGAGAACAGGCAGCCGGGCTGTTTTGATATGTGCCTGGTCGATGGTTTTAAAAGGTGAATCGCGAAGTGTTCGGAGCATTTTGAGCAAAACAGATTTACTCTGCTTGATTAAAACCGGTTCGTTGTAGTGGGACGTTTGATAAATTTTTGGCAGAATTTCAATTACGGTTCCCTGCCGGGTTTCAATAACACCCACGTAATTTTTTACGCGGATAAAATCTTTCCCTTTTCGTCGGTGCATCGAAAATGCCTGTTCAATTTCACAGCCGGGATCGTTATTTTCGGCCACAAAATTTTTCAGGCTTTCAAACGATTTGGCATCCAGGTAAATTTCGTTAAAACTATCGGTTGGCTTTTCAGGAAAAAACTCTATTCGGTTCCAAATCGTGCCAAATTCGCAAATATGTTTAACTGCCGGCATTTATTCGTTTAGTTGTTTTTCAGGCTTTTGATAAATGGAAATAAATGATTCTGCTTTTATCAAATCATAATTGCCCGAAGTCATTGCTGGATTTATCTCATAAATAATTTCATCTTCGTAATCTTCCACATCGAAACCAAAAAGTTTCTTTTCCTCTTCAACACTATAACTCTTCTTAATTTGAATGAGTTTTTGCTCCTCGGGTTTTCCCCAGTTTTTATTATCGCCCAGCACCAGTTGAATTTTTTCCCAGTCGTTGTAGAAATATTCCTGAAGCAACGGAATGATTTTGTCGCGGAACACTTCACACAAATCGTTTTTACTTTTCACCCTGATAAAATAAGAATGCCCGATGGTGTGGTCGCGATCCAGCAAAAACTCGATTCGCTCGTTGACTTTTGCCAGAAGACGTTGCAGATTGATTCCTTCCACATTTTCATTCAGCAATTCCGGTTGAGGCATCATTTCCTTAAAATGAAATCGGCGGCGTAACGCGGTGTCGATGAGAGCAATGCTTCGGTCGGCGGTATTCATGGTGCCGATAATCCACAGATTTTGCGGAACCGAAAATTTCGACTTAGAATATGGCAATATCACTTCCAATTCGTTTTCTCCACCTTGTCGTTTATCGGTTTCTATGAGTGTAATCAGTTCACCAAAAATTTTTGAAATATTGCCCCGGTTGATTTCGTCGATGAAAAGAGCATATGGTTTTTCCTTGTCTTTTCGGGCTTTTTCGGCAATTCGGAGAAAAATCCCTGGTTCAATTTTGTATTTCAATTCTTCTTCGTCGTCAAAACCAGGCCTGATTCCCTCAATAAACTCCTCGTAACTGTAGGACTGATGGAAAGTTATCATTTCGAATCGTTTCGTTAGTTTATTCTCAGTCCGGTAATTTTTCCAACTGTCGAGTTTTTCAACCAAATCGGGTAAAATCTCATTCACAAGATTTTTATCAACCGACCACACAGAATTTTCCTCTTTCCAGAAAATCTGTGTTTCGCTGCGTTTGGCAACACCCACATTGGGGCATTCCTGTTTGGTAAAATGCTGCAGCCAAAACCAAACTGTGTTGCGGGGTTTGCTGTTGTTCGACTGATTTATTTTTTCTGATAACAACGGATGCTGAACCATTTCATTCACTCTGGCTTTTCCTATTTCATACAAACAAATTGTAATCACTTCCCACCATTTCAATTCACTCACCAACTCGAAAGTGAAAAGCTCCTTTGATTTTCCTTCTGATTTATCGATAAAATAGTTCACATAATTTTTGGTGAGTTTATAGGTTTTTCCGGTTCCGGGAGGTCCGTAAAGAATGAGATTTTGAGGGAAGTTAATCTTCTCCAAACCATTTCCCTGATTTTTGTCTTTAACCTTAACTTCTTTATTTGAAAAAGCAATTTGAAGGATTTTGTTGCGGTACGCTTTGTTAAAAGCAGCTTTTCGGTATGCAGAATTATCAAAACGGATAAAATTTGAATTAACAAATCTATTAAGTTCATTTTGAATTGATAGAAACCAAAAGTTTTTCAATTCTGAATCAATATCTTCTGATAAAGAAAACCTTGTCCAAAGTGGTGGCGATAATTCATTTCCAAAATTATCAAAAGACGAAGTATCAAGGTAATTTGAAAATTTGCGGATTTTATTTTTTTCTTCTGAAGGAAGAATTAAGCTAAAATCTTTTTGCCCGGTAGTAATCACATATCGGTGACTAATCGTCACAGGAAAATATCCCTTATCCTGCCGAAGCGAAAAAACAATTCGCTGGTCATCCTCTTTTAATCCAAAATGATAAATTAAATCATCAATTCGATTGAAATGAAAATCAATGGAAGTTTTATTATCGATTTTTCTTAGGATTTTTATAAGTGAGAATTCTTCTTCTGAAACATAAATCGAATGGAAACTCATCATTTCCATTATTTTTTCAAATTGTTCTTTTGTTGCTGAAAAATTTGTTCCCTGGTTTCCTCCTTTAAAATTTGCGAATTCGGGGAGTGAGATCAAATCATCTTTTAAAATTGGTTTATCCTTAAGGTTGTGCGTGATAGATATTTCAACATAATCCTGATTGGATTGAGAATTGGTTTTAACATCAGATGTTGTTTCACATAGGGCATAACATCCGCTGTCTTTTCCAACCATCCAGATAATTACTTTATCACCTTTTTTTATGTCTTTTTTATGAGCATTTACACGCCAGGTATCCTGGTTGGTTTCATTTGTCCAGTGTTCGCGTAAATCCCAATCATTTGGATTGCACTGGAAAACCCAGTAATTAGATGGAGTATTTTGATCTAATGTTATGTAGAGCACGTCCTGAGCCAAAATATTTAAACTCTCATCTTTCCAGGCATTGTCAGGTAAAGTAGCATTGGTCAATTCCCAAAGCTCATTATCTCCCTCTAAAAATTTTTCTTTAAAATTTTGAATGAGTTTTAAATAATGGGAATATTTTTTGCCTTTACGGGCTTTTTTTTCATTTAACAGATGACAAAATTTGGTATAAAAAGAGTCTTTAAAAAAGGTATATTTTTCAGGATATTGAAAAGTCAAATAAACACTTATTGTTCGTTCATCCTGAAAACCATTCAGTTTTTGATCAAGGCTTTTTATTATAGAATCCGTTTTATTGGAAAATGCTGATATCCTTTCATTTAAATCTATAGTCTCATTGAATAAAAGAGTGAATAACTCTTTTAATTTCTTCGGTTTATTCTTTGCGATAAAATTAATTGAAGTAAATGCCAAATTATAAATCAAGTTAAGGTGTTTTTCAAGGGATGCTTTCAACATTTTTGAAAAGTCATCGGCATCAATATTCCAATTTTTTTGAAAATGTTGAATAGCCTCATATTTGAAAAATTCGTCTCCGTGCCCATTTTGGCGTTTGTATTCCTTATACCGTGAAATCAATTCACTAACTGAGTCTTGGTTATTGGTCATTTTGTTTGATTTTTTGTTTTGACGGTTAAAGATAAAATGTTTTTTATAACAAATCCAGCTGATTTGAATAGATATGGTCTCTTATGAAAACTTCAATAATTCCACTGGTAAAGCATTTAATCCATCAATTTTGGCAAAATCTTTTGAGTTGTTGGTTAACAATTGACAATTATTTACAATACAGGTTGCAGCAATGATTGCATCAGGAAGTTTTACAGCGTATTATATTCGATTTCTTTGATAAGTTCAACTGCCCTTTCTCGGGTAATCGCTCCTTTATGTTGGACAGGAGTGTTTTTTCCCTTGGTTTTTGTTTTTATTAGTTTTATAATTTTTGCTTTCTCAAGTCCTTTCAGAATTGACAACGCATTTCTATTTTTAATTTCAATTTCAATTGTTTCCATTATTTTTGATTTGTTACAAATTTACATTAAAAAACAAATAAAATGAACTACGAAGGCAACATCCTGAAAATGCGAACCGAACTGGCCAAACCGGTTAACTATTTTTTACCGGTGGGTGAGCAGGAAATAAAAATGAATGACCTGATTGGCAAAGAAATAAACCTGCATTTTACAGGGCAAATCAATTGCATTTCGTGCGGGAAAATCACCAAAACCTCGTTTAACCAGGGATTTTGTTACAACTGCCTGCAAACGGCGCCCGAGTCAAGCGAGTCGGTGGTGAGGCCCGAGTTGTCGAAATCGCAGTTTGGCATTGCCCGCGACATGGAGTGGGCCGAAAAGCACGACCTCATTGAACACATTGTTTACCTGGCCGTGGCCAGCGAATTGAAAGTGGGCGTAACGCGCCATCATCAAATCCCCACCCGCTGGATTGACCAGGGTGCCAGCTACGCCATTCAACTGGCCAAAACGCCCAACCGCCACATTGCCGGCATCATCGAAATTTTTCTGAAAAAACATTTTACCGACCGCACCAACTGGCGTGCTATGCTGAAAAGCGATGGCAATTCGGACATCGATCTTCCGGAAAAAAAGAAAAATGCCCTGCAACTGCTACCGGCAGAACTGCAAAAATATTACTGCAACGATGATAAAATCACTGCCATCGAATATCCGCTTTCAGATTTCCCGGAAAAAGTAAAAAGTGTCGGATTCGATAAAACGCCTGGTATTAATGGCATTTTAAAAGGGATTAAGGGGCAATACCTTGTTTTTGAAAACAATACCGTACTGAACATCAGAAAACACAACGGGTATTTCATTGAACTCTCCGTATAGCGGGTTAAAACCAACCCGAAAAAAATTACATCGTGCATCATTCTCTCCCCGTTTCCGCAAAAATTTCAGAACCAAATACTTGTTCTCTCTGATTACTCTGTCTGCACCTTGCCATTTTCCATGAATTGTAACTAAAAACACGGTTCAGGCGTCTCACCAAACAAAGAAAACAGAAAGCATCACTTGCATTCGATTGGCAAAAACCGAAAAATGCCTGCATTTATCCAGGAAAACAGGGCATTTGTCGAATAAATGCAACCGGTTGTGCTGAAAACATGGAATTTTATACTGATTTAGAAAACAGAAAAGCTATGATTCGTTTAAACAATGTACACAAGTCGTATGGCATTGGCAACAATTCGTTGCATGTGCTCAAAGGCATCGATTTACTAATTGAAAAGGGTGAATTTGTTTCCATCATGGGCTCATCCGGCTCGGGCAAATCCACACTTTTGAATATTCTGGGAATTCTGGACAACTACGACGATGGTTCGTATTATCTGAACGGCACCCTCATAAAAGACATGTCGGAAAAGCAGGCGGCCAGGTTACGCAACGAACTGCTGGGGTTTGTTTTTCAGTCGTTCAACCTGATATCGTTTAAAAATGCCATGGAGAATGTGGCGCTGCCGCTTTACTACCAGGGTGTGAACCGTAAAAAACGCAACAAAATTGCGCTGGAGTACCTTGAAAAACTGGGACTTCTCCCCTGGGCCACCCACATGCCCAACGAACTCTCGGGCGGACAAAAACAGCGTGTAGCCATTGCCCGGTCGCTCATTACCCAACCCAAGATTATTGTGGCTGACGAGCCTACCGGTGCGCTCGACTCAAGCACATCGTATGAAGTAATGGAAATTCTGAAGGAAATTAACGACGACGGAATTACCGTAGTTATTGTAACGCACGAGCACGACATTGCCGCCATGACTCATAAAATTATCCGGCTGAAAGACGGGGTGATTTCAGAAATCATTCAGAACGGCGACCTGAAAGAGTGGAAACACCAGTACCAGAAGGAGCTGGAAATCGCTTAAAGAAGTTTGCAATCGCAGTTTGCAGTGACCAGTCACAGTGGGCAGTTGCGGAACTTTTATCCAGGTACTTTAAACTTTAAACTCGAAACTTTAAACAGACATGTTCGACATCGACAAATGGCAGGAGATTTTTGCCACCATCAAAAAAAATAAAATGCGCACCTTCCTCACCGGCTTTTCGGTGGCCTGGGGAATTTTTATGCTAATGATTTTGCTGGGGGCCGGAAACGGACTGAGTAACGGTGTGGCAGAAAATTTTATGCGCGACGCGGTTAACGCCATGTGGCTGTGGAGCGGACGCACCAGCATCCCGTACCAGGGCATGAAGGAAAACCGGCAAATTCAATTCACAAACGCTGATTATGATCTGATAAAAGAGCTGGATGGAATCGAACACGCGTCAGGCAGGTATTTCATTTCGGGAAACCGGTTTGCCTACGGCACTGAATACGGTGAATACACGGCCATCACCTGCCATCCGGAACTAAAAGAAGTGGAATCCATTGAAATGACCAGCGGACGTTTCATAAACCAACTGGATATCAGGGAATCACGAAAATCGGTGGTTCTTGGCAAAGACATTTACGACGCTTTGTTTAAAGGTGAGGCAGCGATTGGCGAATATGTAAAAATCAACAATGTACCATTTAAAGTAGTGGGTATTTGCCTTGAAGGAGGCAGCACCCGCCACCGCAACGCCTATATTCCGGTTTCAACCGGACAGCGGGTCTTTAATGGTGCCAACAGGCTGCACAATTTCGCACTAACCATCAATGCCAATTCCATTGAAGAAAGCAAAGCCATTGAAGACAGGGTACGTGCTACCCTGGCACGCAAACACAAATTTGATGAAACTGACCGCGCAGCTCTGGGCTCTTACAACAAACTGGAAAACTACCTGCAAACCATGCGCATTTTTGAAGCCATTAAAATCTTTATCTGGATTATTGGCGCCGGAACATTGATTGCCGGCGTTGTGGGGGTAAGCAACATTATGCTGATTGTAGTGAAAGAACGCACCAAGGAAATCGGGATTCGCAAGGCCATTGGCGCCAGTCCGGCGTCGGTGGTAGGGTTGGTACTTTTAGAGTCGATACTGATTACAACCATAGCCGGATACATCGGGCTCGTTTTGGGTACCGGATTAATGGAGGGACTTAACTTTATTGTGGAACAGCAGTTTGCAGCATCGGCAGCCACTAACAGCGGCTCCGGGGAAACTGTTTTCAGAAACCCTACTGTTGACTTGAACATTGCAGTAACTGCAACTCTGTTGCTGGTATTTGCCGGCGCCATTGCCGGTTACATTCCGGCCAAACGGGCTGCACGCATTAAACCCATTGAGGCGTTGAGAGATGAGTAGAAAAGAATGGGAAGATATTTATTGAGATTGGTGGAGATTGTTAGAGATAGAAAGAGATTGATGGTGATTTATTGTGATTTACAGGGATTGATAGAGATTTGGGAGATTAACAGGACAACCCGGAACCTGGAACTCGAAACCCGGAACTGGGAACTTTAAACTCGAAACTTTAAACTTTAAGCTGAGATGTTTGATTTAGACCTTTGGAAAGAGATAATCGATGCGCTGAAAAAGAACCGGATGCGCAGCTTCATGACCGCCTTCGGGGTATTCTGGGGAATATTTATGCTCATTATTATGTCGGGGGCAGGAAAAGCCCTGGAAAACGGTATTCTCGACGGCGTGAAAGCCATGGCCACTAACTCGGCTTTTTTCTGGACCGAGCGCACCAGTAAACCGCACAAGGGATTTCAGCGCGGAAGACGCTGGGACTACAAAAACGCCGACATAAAATATATCAGGGCAAACCTGAATGATGTGGAATACCTTTCGCCCCGACTTTTCGGGCCAAATACCTACAGCGGCGACAACACCGTAAGGGGCATAAAAACAGGTGCATTCAACATCTATGGCGATTATCCCGATTATTTCAAAATTGACCCGTGGACCCCTGTAAAAGGGCGGTTGATAAACGAAATAGATATCCTCCAAAACCGCAAGGTTTGCATCATTGGAGAGCGGGTGGCAGAGGTGATGTTCGACGAAAACGAAGACCCCATTGGCGAATACCTGAAAATTAACGGAGTTTATTTTCAGGTGGTGGGAGTGGTGCATCCCGAAACACGTATAAACATTGGTGGCGGACAAAAAAACGAAGCCATCATGATTCCGTTCAGCACCATGCAACGTACCTATAACATGGGCGATGTGGTTCACTTTTTTTCGGTAACCTCAACGCCCGGAATTCCGGTTAGTCAGCTGGAAGACCGCCTGAAAACCTTACTGAAAGAAAGGCACAGCGTTGCACCTGACGATTTGCAGGCCATTGGTTCCTTCAACATTGAAGTGGAATGGAAAAAATACAAATCGCTGTTTGCCGGAATTCAGATTCTTACCTGGATTGTGGGCATTGGTACCCTGCTGGCCGGCGTAATTGGTGTCAGCAACATCATGATGGTCATCATCAGGGAACGGACCCAGGAGATAGGTATTCAGCGGGCCATTGGTGCCACGCCCGGAAAAGTAATGCTGCACATTGTGATGGAAAGTGTGTTCCTCACTGTTTTGGCCGGATACGTGGGGCTGGCACTGGGAGTGGGATTGCTCGAAATGCTGGGCATGGCGCTGGATACCGGAAGCGATGAAATGTTTTTCCGGCGTCCTGAAGTCAGTTTCAAAATGGCTGTTTCGGCACTTACCGTATTGGTTTTTGCCGGAGTTTTTGCCGGAATGATTCCCGCGCGCAGAGCCATACGGATAAAACCCATTGACGCAATCAGAGAAGAAAAATAAAACAGAAAACGAAACAATTAAAAACAACAAGTCATGAAAAAAGTATTCAGAATTATCGGAATTGTGATTTTAATAGGGGCCTTCGGGGGAACCCTTTTCTTCCTCTACAACAAATCAAAAAAGAAACCGGATGTTTTTGAAACAAAAAACCCGTTTGTTAGCAATGTAATTAAAAAAACCGTTGCCACCGGTTCGGTGGTTCCGCGGTTCGAAATCGACATTAAACCGCAGGTTTCAGGGATTATTGACGAACTGTTTGTGGAAGCCGGCGACAAAGTGGAAAAAGACCAGGTAGTTGCCCGCATCAAAATTATTCCTGATATGGTTACGCTCAATACAGCTGAAACACGACTTAACCGGGCAAAAATCAATTTTGAAGATGCCAAAAACGATTTTGAGCGCCAGCAGGGCCTGTTCGACAAAAATGTAATTTCTTATGAAGAGTATAAAAATGCCAAAGTGGCTTACGATTCGTCCAAAGAAGAACTCACCGCTGCAGAAAATAACCTCGAATTAATTAAAAACGGTGTAACAAAAAAGGCAGAAACCACTACTAATACGCTTGTGCGTTCAACAATTACGGGTACTGTGCTGGATGTTCCGGTGAAAGTGGGCAACTCGGTCATTCAGTCGAACACCTTTAACGACGGTACAACCATTGCCACTGTTGCCAACATGAACGATATGATTTTTGAAGGCAAGGTGGACGAAACTGAAGTAGGAAAGATAAGTACCGGAATGCCCATTGAATTGGAAATTGGCGCCATTGAAAAAGAAAAGTTTTTGGCTGAGCTGGAATACATTTCGCCCAAAGGGGTGGAAGAAAACGGCGCCATTCAGTTTGAAATAAAAGCCAGCGTTCAGCTAATGGAAGGACAATTTATTCGGTCGGGGTACAGCGCCAATGCCAACATTGTACTGGATAAAAAAGACAGCGTTCTGGTTATTCCCGAGGGATTGCTGAAGTTTGAAAACGATTCGTCGTTTGTTGAAGTTCAGACCCAAACTGAACAGCAGTTTGAAAAACGGCTTGTGAAAACCGGCCTGTCTGATGGCATTAATATTGAAATTACTGCCGGATTAAATGAAGAAGACAAAGTAAAAGGGGAAAAAATTGACCCGAAAAAACTGAAAGAAGAAAAAGCAAACCAGGGATAACCAGTTAACGCTGGTTAATTAATTTAGCCTGATATAAAACAAGATAAAATGAAAAAAACAATTGCATTTTTTACAGGAATTATTTTCATGTTTTCAGCACAGGTTTTGCACGCTCAAAACTTATGGTCGTTACAGGAATGCATCGATTATGCGTTGGAAAACAACATTCAGATAAAACAGCAGGGTTTAAACACCCAATACAATGAAAACATGGTTCATCAGGCCAAGTCCGACCGGTTGCCCAACCTGAATGCCGGCGCTTCAAACAATTACAGCTTTGGCCGCTCGCTGAACAACGACAATGTTTACGAAAATGTAAACTCCACACAGTTAAACGGTTACCTTCAGTCGAATATCACGGTCTTTAACGGCTTCACCTTGCAAAATACAATAAAACAAAGTGAGCTCGATTTACGGGCAGCCATTCAGGATATGCAAAAAGCCAAAGATGACTTGATTCTTAACATTGCAGCTTCGTATCTCGAAATTCTGTTTGCCGAAGAGTTGTCGCTGATTGCCGAAGCCCAGATGGAAGTAACAAAACAACAAATTGAACGTACCGGAAAATTGGTGGATGCCGGCAGTCTGGCGCGGGGCGCCCTGCTCGAAATTGAAGCACAACTGGCACGCGAAGAGTTGCAACTGGTAAACGACCAGAACCGGGTGCAGCTTGCCTACCTCAATCTTTATCAGTTGCTGGAGCTGCCCGTGGAAAAAAGTTTCAAAATTGAACAACCCAAACTGCCCGAAATAAAAGCCAACGTTACCATGTCCAATTCGTTCGACGTATTTCAAAACGCCATGCACGTTCGACCTGAAATTAAAGCTGCCCAACTCCGGGTGGAAAGTGCCCGCCGGCAACTGGATATTGCCAAAGGTTACAACTATCCTACCTTAAGTCTTGGTGCAAACTACAACAACCAGTATTTCAATATTCTAAACAGTGAATTTCAACAACTATCATTCAGCGAACAGTTCAAAAGCAACGGCCGGTATGGATTCGGATTGAACCTGAATATTCCCATTTTTAACCGCTTCCAGGTAAAAAACGGTGTTTCAAATGCCAAACTGCAAATTGCCGACTATGAATACCGCCTGCAAACTGCCCGGAATATGTTGCGCAAAGACATTGAACAGGCCTACACCAATGCGCTGGCAGCGCTTAACCGGTATCTTTCGAGTGAGAAAGCGGTAAAATCAACTGAAGAGGCATTCCGTTATGCCGAAGAGAAATTTAATGTGGGAATGATGAATACCGTTGAGTACAACCAGAGTAAAAATTACCTCACCGTAGCTCAGTCGGAACTGTTACAGGCCAGGTACGAATACATTTTCCGTGCAAAAATTCTGGATTTTTACAACGGGGTGCCGATCGAATTATAAGAATCAATCACTTAAAGCCCGTACCACTTTTTAACATTCGCTGCATAAATTTTATCCACCACCTCTTTGGGAAGTTTAAGGCCGCGGAATTCACCGTCGATTAAGCTGCTGGTCATTTTGTTGTTGGTAACCAAGTATTCCCAGTCGGAAAGCCAGGTTTGGTGTAACCGGTTTTGAAAAGCCTCCTTTTCCCGGCCCCGATCAATTACATCGGTACCGTACATCAGACGGTCCTGGTGGTTGATGAAAAAATCCCGCACCTTCTCCCGGTTTTCAACGGTCTGGTAAAACAGTTGTCCCATGCGTGCAGACATGTCCATGGCGGCATTGGGAAAACGATCGAGAAAAGCTGCCATTTCATCCACGCTCCACTCGAGGCTGGCCAGGTGGCAGCCAATAAAAATCAGGTCGGGATGTTTTTCCAGTAACCGGTCACGGGCTGCCATTTGTTCTTCGTACGATGGGTATTCAGGATGCAGGTACATGTGGTACTGTGGATTATTTGCAAAATAGTTGCTGTCGTTTTTAGTGGTCATTTCTTCCAGCGGAAGCCAGCAGTTTTTGGGTTCACCAAGATGTCCCACTAACGGAATCCCATTCTCTGCAAGATGCTGAAAAACAGGATAAAACTGCAAATCATCAATCATTATCAACAGACTGTCTTTGTCCCGAAATTCCATCCCAATGTTTTTCCATACCTTCACGGCAATGGCGCCATCGGCCACACACTGGTCAATCCATGCAATGGTATTTTCCACCCAGCCCGGTTCGTCCCAGCCATCCAGGCAAAAAGTTGCTGTGAATTCAACGGTTTCAGGAAATTGCTGTTTCAATGATTTCAGCCACTGGTGTGCTTCCACCACACGCTCGCAGTTATCGGAATATGTATTGATATTGAGCAGCCTGAAATTATCTTTTTGCGCCTGTTCCACAGAATTTTCCCTGTCGGTGTATATGTGGTAATGCGCATCGGTTTTTTCCACTTTCAAAAAATCTTCCAGTGAGTAATACTTATTTTTTTGACATGAGAAAAATGCTAAGGCGATAATTGTCAGGCACAAAAGTTGAGTTTTCATATTTTTATGGTTGAATTTAAAAGGTTGAATTTAAAAAATTTACTTTCTTTTCTGTCAATATTTGATTTGAAAGGCTGTAAAATCTTTGAGATCTATTCTCTGAAAAACTGAGAACCATGGCTTCAGCAAAATGGACACAGGTCGGGTTTGCCGTTTTCAACCCTGCCGGAATGATTATACCCCATGGGATTAGGTGAGGGAGTACCGTTTTTATTCCTTGTGGTTCTGACAAACACAACTATTAATTATCAACGGGTTAACTTCAATGTTATCAATTCCCGGAATTCCTTTTTTTGGCGTAGTTAAACCATTTTAATCACTACGTTTGCACACTTTTTCAAAAGAAGGAAAAGTAAAAAACAGTTTATATCAATTTATTCGAATGATTACAGTTGCAAATTTAAAGATACAGTTTGGGAAAAGAGTGTTGTTTCAGGATGTGAACCTGAAATTTACGGCAGGAAACTGCTACGGCATTATCGGCGCAAACGGGGCAGGAAAATCTACTTTTTTGAAAGCCATTTCAGGAGAAATCGACGCCACTTCAGGCCAGATTAGTTTGGGCTCCGGCGAGCGGCTTTCAGTACTGAGCCAGGACCATTTTGCCTTTGATGAGGATTCGGTTATTCATGCGGTTTTGAAAGGCCATTCGCAACTTTGGAAAATTATGCAGGAGAAGGAAGCTTTGTATTCCAAACCCGATTTTTCGGATGAAGATGGAATGAAAGCTGCCGACCTCGAACAAATATTTGGAGAAATGGACGGCTGGAATGCCGAAAGCGATGCTGCTATTTTATTAAGCAACCTGGGAATAAGCGAGGAATTTCACTACACGCTGATGAAAGATATGAGCGGAAAACAAAAGGTGCGGATTTTACTGGCCCAGGCGCTTTTTGGAAAACCGGATAACCTGCTGCTCGATGAACCCACCAACGATCTCGATTTGGAAACTGTTTCGTGGCTGGAGAATTACCTTTCGGAGTATGAAAATACAGTGCTGGTGGTTTCGCACGACCGTCACTTTCTGGATGCCGTCAGTACACATACGGTCGATATCGACTACGGAAAAATAAAATTATTTGCGGGAAACTACAGTTTCTGGTACCAGAGCAGCCAGCTGGCATTGCGGCAGCAAAAAGCACAAAACAAAAAAGCGGAAGAGAAAAAGGCCGAACTGCAGGAATTCATTTCCCGGTTTAGTGCAAACGTGAAAAAATCGAAGCAGGCCACCAGCCGTAAAAAAATGATTGAGAAGCTTAACATTGAAGACATTGAGCCATCAACGCGAAAATACCCCGGCATTATTTTCACTCCGGAACGTGAAGCGGGCGATAAAATTCTCGATGTTCACGGGTTGAGCGCCAGCATGGATGGCACCGTACTTTTTAAAGATGTGGAATTTGTGGCAAACAAAGGCGATAAAATCATCTTTCTGTCGAAAGACCCGCGGGCAATGACGGCATTTTTCGAAATCATCAACGGAAAAAAACAAGCGGATTCGGGTACGTTTCAATGGGGGCAAACCATTACATCCGCCTGGTTACCTTTGGATAATGCTGGTTTTTTCAGAAGCGAACTGAGCCTTTTCGACTGGTTTTGCCAGTTTACAACCGACACCACTGATTATTACATTATGAGCTACCTGGGAAAAATGTTATTTGCCCGCGAGGAGGTGCATAAAAAAGTGGAAGTATTGTCGGGCGGTGAAAAAATGCGCTGCATGATTTCAAAAATGATGTTGCTGAATCCAAATGTTTTAATCCTCGACACTCCAACCAATCACCTCGATTTGGAATCGATTCAGGCGTTTAACAACAACCTGGTAAAATACCCGGGAAATGTTTTTATGTCGTCGCACGACCATGAATTTATTCAATCTACCTGCAACCGCATCATCGAGCTCACTCCAAACGGCATCATCGACAAACTGATGGATTATGATGATTATGTTTCGGATGACAGGATTAAGGAATTAAGAGAGAAGATGTACAGGTAAAATTAAAGCAATCAAACAATTTCAGTATTCCACAGTGCCTTTAAAAATTGCCCTGCCGGAATTATTTCAACTCCATTCAGAATTCTGGGGTATTTGTCGAGCGAAACTACAATGGCTTTTGCTTTTGGATAATCTTCCAGAAATGCTTTCAATATGATAAAACTACACTTCATGTTGCAAAAATATATTTTTTTACGTTAAGTTCGACCCTGGCCGGGAACTGGTCGGGAAAAACCGGACGGAATGGGGAGATTTTATAATTGTGGTTGAAAAATTCAGTTTTATTTTCTTAAAAATATTAGGTGCTTTTGTTTTTTATCTAATTCAAGTAAATACAGATCGTTGTTTTTTATTGCCTGTAATACATTTTTGTATAGCATAGCTTTTGATTCATCGGTTATGTTTGAAGCTCCGAAAGGTCCGGTTTTAGGATGAACAAACAAAAGGTAAAGATTCCCCTTTCTGATTAATACCAGAAAATATAACCTAAACCCGCCTTTTCCACGTACTCGTTTTTTTATGTATGGAGTATCTTGTGAATTGTTCAACCGGGTTCCGGATAAAAGTTCATCCGTGTTTTTGTGAAAGAAATAATCGATAATTTCTTTTTCAAGGGTTGAATATTGCTTTTTTGAAATGAGTTTTTCAAATTCTGCTTTGAATTCGTCGATGCAAAATATCTGCATTACAAAAGGGAAAGTTCGCGGGTTGTTTCTTTAAATTGAGGTAATTCCGGCAGGTAAAAAAACACGGATTCCAGATCGGAGAATGATTCCTTAAAATCGTCGATAGCTGCTTTGTATTCTTTAACTTCTTCTTTGGCTATTCCTTTTGTTTTCAGGGCTGCAAAGTGAGTGTAATTCCGGATCAGTGTTGAATGAAGGTCTTTTGATTGTGCAATTAAATCGTTTAGCAGCATCAAACATTCGTTGTCGTCAATTGTAAACCAGGTAATTTCTTCCAGCTTATCAGCCAATTTTAAAATTTTGGTGGTTTTTTCTTCCAGCATCCCTTTAAAATCTAAAATGGCATCGAGAAAAGAATTGATTTTTTCTTCGGATGAGTTGATTTTTTCTTCAAATGAAGTACTTCTGACTTCGTCAACGGTATTTTTTATCCTGTCTTTAGTTGCACATTCCATCACCTTGTTTATTTTAAATTGTCGCGTTACAAAAGTACGAAAAAATCACGTACCTTATGGTATTTCTCACTTTCAAACGGGAAATAAAGCAGGTGCTGCAGTTCATCCCATGTCAGATGAACAATGCTGATTTCTTTCTCCGGATTCCGGATCAGATGTTCTATAAACATTTAAATCCGCTGGATTTAAAACAGACGGTGTTATTTATCGTACCATGCAACTTCCTGAAAAAGAAATGACAATTTACAAAAAACAAATCTCAAATAATTCTTTTTGTCCAGTCGGCCAGAAATACCGGAATATTTATCAACCCGTTTTCATGATGAAGGTTGTTTAAAGAGAATCTTATTCTTTTAAAATTTTCATTGTAATCACATTTTATGTGTCATTTTTGTGTAAAATTACACAAAATCAACACAAAATAAAGTAATTAAATAAACGAAATTAAATTCCTACCGCAAATAAAATTCGGTTAGATTTTTAACACACACAATTGAGTAGAATTTTATTAACCGACGTATGTCGTTAAAAACAACAAACTGATGGATTATGATGATTATGTTTCGGACGACAGAATTAAGGAATTGAGAGAAAAAATGTACCGGTAAAACAGTTTTTTCTGTCACTTCTGCCACATAAAATTGTAAAGTAACCTCTTGAACCGGGAGTGTCCTTTCCTGGAATAGCTTGACAGATTTAACTTCTATTTCTGATAAGTGTAAATGTTTATTTTGCATTTACTATATTGCAAAACTATTTAATTTTTTATTCCTGAAAATTCTTTCCGGTATTTATTTAATTTCTGAAAATGATTGCACCTTTCTATGTAAATCCTGTTTAACGGGACAGGTAAAGTCTTTCTACCTTTTCTTTCTTGCAGCTTCATATTTTATCCCTGGTTTTTGTTACCGGTTTATGTTCTGCCGCTGCTTTTTCCGTCACGTTAAATTTCCTCTTTTTCCAGTGCTTTTTCAGTGGCCCGATTCCTTATGCGCATCCACCGGAAGCATAAAATCAATTACATTTTCATGAATATATTTTTCCAATATTACGGTATCTGCCTGAACATCTTTCAGCAAGACATTTTTGACAGGCAATTCTTTCTGTCCCTTGATTCGAGATATGAACTGAACATTACCAACTTGAATATTTGTAAGGTAAATGTCGCTTATTGGCGTTAAACGGCGTTCAACGGTTGGAACTAAATCCCGCCATTGATAAAGTACGTCGGTTTCAATGCCAAGTACACCATGACTTATGTTCCCCGACGATGTATTCTGCACATAAATGTTTCTCACAAATCCACCACGTCGCTCATTGGTTTTTATAAATAAAAGGTGTCTTAAGTCGGCACCTTCAACTACTTTACAACTGTCAACCAAAACATTTTCTATTCCACCGGAAAGCTCACTTCCAATGGCTACCAGCTGATGTCCGTTTTTTACTTCAATATTGCGAATAATAATATTTTTGGAAGGAGTATTCAGACGCCAGGCATCATGATTGCGCCCTGATTTTATCGCAACTGCGTCATCTCCCTGGTCAAACACACAATTTTCAATCAACACATTTTGGCTCATTTCGGGGTCCACACCATCGTTGTTATGGCCATGTGCAAAAACATCAACATTCCTAATCACCACATCTTTTGATAAGTAAGGATGAATGGTCCAGAACGGACTATTGCGAATTTTAATTCCTTCGACTAATACATTTTCACAGCGGTTTAACTGGATGAACTGAGGCCTGAGGTTAGCCGTGTCGTTAACCATTTGACGCTCTTCAACCGGATGGTTGTAAGTGGCCAGATTATACAATCGCTTTAAGCTATTCATGTGTCCGGATGGCCTGTCGAACCATTCTTCCCATTGCTCCATTTTTGCCCTCAAAGTCCCTTGTCCGGTAATGGCAATATTCTTACATTCCCATGCATAAATAAGGGGCGAATAGTTGTAACATTCAAAGCCTTCCCATGTAGTATGTACAGCCGGAAGGTAATCATCCGGGTTATCGGAGAAAAGTAACACCGCCCCTTTTTCAAGATGAAGGTTTACGTTGCTTTTAAAGTGGATTTTTCCTGTTAACCATTCACCTTCGGGAATAATTACAGAACCTCCTCTTGCCTTATTGGCGGCATCAATTGCTTTTGCGATCGCTTCTGAATTTTTTTGCTGATCGCCCTGAACTGCCCCAAAATCAGTAATCATAAATTTTTCGCAATTTGTAAAGTCAGAAATTGCGATAGCCGGCATCTCAAAAGGAGCATTCACTTTTACGAAATCATGTTTGATCGCTTTGCCGTTCGTTTTACAAGAAACGTAAAAGATAATCGATATAATAAACAAGCATATAGTAATCTTTTTCATAATGACTTATTCTAATCTTTGTCCTCCAGTTTTATTTTACCTGAAATATCCAGTTCAAGTTTTTTCAATTCTTCAACCGCCATCCTGGCAACACAATTTGCACCTTTAACAGATAAATGGGTATTGTCTTGCCTCCCGTTTGGAAATTCTTCATTAGGTTTTGTCCATAAAAACATCTCTTTCGAAGGCTCCTCTCCAAGTGAGTTAATCCATTCCTCTGTGAGTTTATTCAAATCAATCAGTGGTACATTTAATTGTCGGGCAACATTTTTAGTAGCTTCCAGGTAATCGCCGTGGGTATCAATCAATTTACCATCATCCCCAAATTTTCTTCTTACAATGGATGTAAAAAGAACAGGAACTGCCCCTTTACTCCTCAATTCATTCACATACCGTTCAAGGTTCTCAGAAAAAGTTTCAAAAGGCAATGTATATCTTGTACTGTCATGCTTTTTCTGGTCGTTATGCCCAAATTGAATAAAAACATAATCACCTTGCCGGAGACTATCTAAAACGTTTTGCCATAAACCTTCTGATAAAAAACTTTTCGAACTTCTACCGTTTTTTGCATGGTTCCTCACAATTACTGTTTCATCAAAATAATTACCAACTACCTGGCACCATCCGGTTTCAGGATAAACTTCTTTTGTTTTGTTGGCCATGGTTGAATCGCCAATTGAATAAACGATTGTGGGTCTTTCATTTTGACAAGCAAACGTAAAAACTGTCATATATACGAATATTATAATTGCAGATTTCATAAATAATTTGTTTTGGAAACTTAAAAACCCAGGCATATTCTCAAACAGGTGATTTTGGGGGCTTCTGGAATTTTAACTATTACTCCTTTCCCATTAATGCTCCATTCCAAAGGCTTAACATAGACCCAAAGGTAAACGTTACGACCTATTGATGGCTGCATTGAATTTATTGAAACTATTCCTGGCATAAGTTTCTTCATTCGCATTGTGTTACAAGATGGTATTCATTATTATTAAATATTATTTGCTTTTTTAAAGAATATTTATTTGTTCGTAAATATAATCCTCAAGCTTTCCATTATATAGCTTTTCATCGTCAGGTTGTTATAAAAGTAACCCAAACGAAAGAGGCCTTCCCTATTGATTTGCCCCTTTTGGAACTGATTTACCAGGCTACTGAAAACAGCAAGAGATGGACTCATAAAATTCATAATCAAAGATTTAACTTCCAACAAATTGGAATTAATTTTTCATAATAGAAAAAATCATACAGAGTTTAAATTACACTCCTGCCGCTCCACATAGCAATCTATAGAATGGTATCCACCAATATTTCATGTCCCCCCTCAAAAATTGATACTGATAAGTTCTCACAGGTATTGTAATACAACAAATCTCTGCTTCCTATCTTATCTTCAAGTTGCTGCGGGGCTGTGCGGGTGGTCAGCATCCAATTTATATCATCGCAGGATACTAGTTGGTTGGTTGCTCCGCCAACTGCTTTTACCAGCTTATTATACATCAGCAATGTATGTGCAATTGGCACTGCACCAGTAAATCCATCATGAATCCCTGCATAGATATTAACTTTCGTATATTCAAGTTTATGAGTAGGGACAACATCATAGAGCGGTGATCGCTTGTTACATTCCTGAAAGTCCGGTTCGTCTGCCATCGGATTGGTGCATTTTATTATATCCCCAGCATATTTTGAACCCCTGGTCTTGGATTCGTGATACCACCTTCTTAAGTCTGCAATTGGAACCCATACGGAGTATTCTTTTATCCTGTATTTTGTTTTCGATCTCATCAAATGGCATAAGGCTGTATAACCGCCACCACTGGCACCTACGATATAAATGTTTGTCGTATCTGCATCCAGATTTTCCACTGCCCAATCTATTACCTGGTCAATATCCGAGATCACATATTCACTGCCACAGGCTTTGGGATTGTTGTTTGGTCCCCTGAAATCAGGTCTGACATAATTCCAGTTCTTTTCTTTTGTCTGCGGGGCTAACGAGTTGCTATAGATTTTATAACTGGAACTCCACTGATGGAGCGAGATCACCAATGGCATTTTATTTTGTGTTGATTTGTAAAAATAGAACTTCTGAATAGCACCGTCCATTGGGGACTTTAAACTATCCAGCATAAATCCGTCCCATTCACCAGTGCCAGGAACTCCTCCCAAATAATCTTCGGCCTTACAGTTCTTAAATGCGGTGAGAATAATCAGAAATATACATATATTCTTCATTATCTATTTCATTACTTTTTCAAAATCAAATTCCCAAATGCATACGGCGATCGCATCGGCCAGGCACCAACCCAGTCGAATAACTGGCGGCCTTTACCGTCATTATCGCCGTTGGCAAAGTTGATTCCCATTGTTAAAATGGCTTGAGGTGTCTGGTTCAGTTCCGACCATGGAAGTGCCAGAGTTACAAGATAGCCGGTATCTTTATCGGTCGTATCGTTTAACGTGCCAAATAGCTGAACAGAAATGCGGGCATTTCCATCCCAGGTTGGGTCAGTAATACATTCCGGTGTTCCCCGGTCATCTTTCTTTACGCCCAAAATATTTACATGATAAACAATATCATCTTCTGCCCAGCAACTGTCTTTATTGTTATGTGTGTCAATCAATATTTCCACCATATCGTCGAGGTATAATTCAGGATGATCTGTTTCAGTCTGGTATGCCCGCAAACAGGTATCCTCCACTTTAAAAAAGAAGTAGAGTGAATCGTTATCCCAGCGTGAGAATACAGTCATCCGGTTTTCGCTTTCTTCATTTTTGCCTTCAATGACAACAGTTTCCGGCCCATTCCAAATTGGTAATTGCCACGAAGGTTGGATTTCTGTTGCAGAAAACATGGAAACCATTACTTTTTCACCCGTTGAATTCCCCATTCTGCACGATACTGAAGCCAGTTGTAAAAGAATGAATAAAAAGGTGATATGTTGAAAGTGTAGTTTCATTTACAAAACCTCAAACTTATCGGGGATTAGTCGGATTCAATACGCCCGGCACAATATTTCCTCCCGGTATATAAAAAAACAATTTAGCCCGCCGGTCGCTTTCGCCAATAAAAATTGTCCCGTCTGCTGCGGTGCACATGGCATCAAACTGGTATGCGATTTTTGCATAGTAAGGACTTCTATCCACTCCCAAAACTCCATAGTCAAGAAAACCCTCACTCTTTTCAGACAAATCATAGGAAAACATCCGACAAACATCATCTTTCTGACCACAAATCATATACAGCCGCTGATCTTTGCCCAGGGTCATGGCTCTGACCCGCTTGTCAACCATAGGTTTACCCAAAGCACGGATTTCCTTTTTTTCAAAGTCAGCGCTAAAAATAAAGCCGTCGCTGGTACTGCCAAAAACAGAACCATCATTGTTAAGCAGTAATTGTTCCACCACAGGAAATCCCCAGTAGTTCCGGGTAATCCAATATTCACCGGGGATTCGCATGGTTGTTTTATGGATTTTTTCATCTGACGGATCAAAATATGATATAAGACCGTCGTTCCCGGATGAATATACTTTGCCGTCAGGCATACATATCAGCGATCGGGGAACACTTCGCCAACTGCGTTCAGGTCCGGCATAAGATTTTACAGTCAGCCATTCTCCATGGTTTTTGAATGTTTTTTCCTGAATGTTAAATTCAAAAAACAAAGCATCGGGATAAGAAATTCCATATATCTTATCCTTTTCAGGACTAATCTCCATAGCATAAATGGAATTACCGGGAATAGCCATCCCCAGATCCACTACCTGACTTGTGTTGTCGGGAAGATAAACCTGGCTGTCTCCTTCATCCGGATTATATACAAATAGTCTGCCTCCTTCAAAATCTTCATATTTATTCTTTATATCTTCCCAAAGCTGAATTTCTATCGTTCTTCTTCCCTGGGGAATATCTTTTGTCAGATTTAATAACATTAATTCATTCAGGCCTGTGCCAATATAAATCAAGCCATCCTTCCCCTCAACCATGCTGTTGTGCACTCCGCTGCTACCGGGTATTTGCCCTAACGGATATACTTTGTTTGTCAGATAATCATAAACAAAAAGATAAGACTGTTTTCCCGTTGTTGTCCCGTAAACCCTGCCGTTTGAATGAGCCAGCAAACAAGCAATTGGTGAATCGTCTGCCGGAATCAAGGTAGCTCCCGGATATCCGAGGTCACGAAAATCGAGGCGGTGTGTTTCAAAATGCGGGTTTACTGCTTTTTGGGCGTTTATAGAAGTATTTAAAAACAAAAAAACAAAAAAAACTAAGGTGAACTCTTTAAAAGGTTTCATATATCTGTATTTTATCTGTTAAATTGATATTGTTAATTTGAATTGGGGTCGAAAGCTATTAATCCCATGCTGAAAGGCCAGCGGCGCTGAACTTCTCCGATTATGTATTCTTCGTCATTCTCTTCAATGGCACCAACGAAATAAATTCTACCGTCTTTTGCTCCATAACAAGCGCCACCCATGCCATAAGCCTTTTTACCTTCTTTTGTTATCAACTGACCATGTGATTTGCGTTCCTGGCTTTTTAAATTATAACTTACCAGATACGATACGGGTGGATAGTAACCACCTGCCATTTGTGCCTGAAAAGCTTCTTCATCGTGCACGTCCCATGAATTACCAATATAGTCGAAAGAACTGTTTGCAGTTGGCGCATAATAAACCATCCTTTCTTTCTGGTCAATAGCTAATGCCAAAGTAGCAAATGGAATCCTTCGGGAATCTTTTTCATTCCAATAATGAGGTGCAGTTAAAGGAATAATATAATCAATTTCACCTTCTTCTCCTTTGTGTACATCATATCTGAACAGCATGTTATCTGCTCCCATAATTCCGTAAGCTACCTTTTCTACCGGGTCCCATTCAATTACCCGCCAAATCACTTTTCTGTCAATCATTGGTTTTGACATCGTGCGGGGTGGGACACGCATATCATACTGAAGTCTTATATTAGGGAAATCTATTACCTGGTCTTTTACCGGGTCGTATTTCCATATCTGTGCAACAGGAAAGGAACCGTAAACATTTCCGTCTTCATCAGCAAAAATAGTGCGGCAAATGTCCCAGTCGTCCACTTTGCCCAGGTCACGGGTATAATCTCCTTCAACGTCGTACATATATAGGTGACCATCTTCTGCCAGTCCATATAATCGGTTGTAATTAGGTTCATACACCATTCCCAACAAGCCAAAGTGCGGGCTTATCATGTCGAGAACTTCCACTTTATTTAGGGTGGGATTATACCTGTACCAAAAAGCACCTTTGTAGCTAGAAGGGTCTATTGCTTCGGGGCCGGTATCTTCATTCAGGCCTGCGAAGTAAATATTACCTTGCTCGTCTTCACCCATGCGCACATGTATTTTTCCGTTGGTGTTAATCCCCTCACCACGTTCGTTATGAAGTTTGGTTAAGTCAACAATGTGGCGCATGGTTTCGGTTTCGGGGTCGAATTCATAAAAATGGGCAGCCTCGGCATGGGTACACAGTCCAATATAAATCTTACCGCTCTTTGCTCCATACAACGCACTCCACATACTTTCCTCCCGATGGTCGCCGACAAAACGGTAATGGTCAACCAACGCTTTGGGTTCTGTCTTTAAATTTATCTTTTGTGATAAGACTGCCTGGGGTACTGTCACAATCAGCATCAGTAACAGGCTTAAATTCTTTATTACTCTTTTATTCATTCTAATAATTTTTACTGATATTATTTTATATGTCATTTTTCTTCAGACATAGTGTTAACTAGCTAAACCATGAATATTTAATATCCGGTTCAATTCCAATAATGTCTATATTTTCCACCGCAGCATAAAGATCTTGCTCGAGTACTGTAATCGATTCCACGTTGGTGCCGACATCGGCCATTCATTTCATGTCTTCCCTCACATGACGCGGGACCATGGTATACATATGAGCCCTGAAATAGTAGCTGTTCAGCACCTTCCCGTTTGCTTTTCTTTTCGGTGTGGGTGCACATGCCACATTCGTAACCAATGAAATACCGCCAACCGTTGCCAGCGTGTTAAGTAAAAATTTTTTTCTAGTCATATTATTGACTATTTATTCCCATCAAAACTGGTTAATCTTACATCTATAAAATTCAAGTCATGAACATCTGAACTGATTAATCCATTTTCTGAAGTGATTTCAATATTTTTAAAATTCAGTTCCCTCAACCAGTTTCCCGGCAAACCTGCGAGGCGTAAAGCTGTTAAGGCTCTTCTGCAGGTAACATTTTCGATGTGGAAATTTCTGAAGGTAGGGGCATTTTCCAATATGGTGTTCCTGCCCTGGTAATTCATGTCTTTTTCAATAGGTTCTCCATCGTAAAGCAGGTCGAATACAATAGCTTCCTCTCTGATATTTTCCATGGTGATGTTCCGTACCCAAATGTTTTCGACCGTCCCGCCGCGCCCTGCACGCGATTTAAAACGAAGCCCCCTGCGGGTACCGTCAAAATGGCAATTCTCGACCAGAATATTCCTGATGCCAGCCGACATTTCGGTTCCAACGACAAAACCGCCGTTCCCTTGTTTGACTGTGCAGCGCCTGATTATAACATTTTCGAGCGGACGGCCAATTTCCCATGCCTCCTCATCACGTCCGGATTTCATAGTCAGGGCATCATCTCCCGCATCGACATAGCAGTCCTCTATAAGCACGTTTTTGCAACCGTCAGGATTAATGCCATCGTTGTTTGCCCCATGTGCAACCACTTTAATCCCACGGATTATCACGTTTTCGCAAAACACAGGGTGTACATTCCACGAGGGGCCATCAATAACTGTAACCCCTTGCAAATAAACATTTTTACATTCAATAAACTGAATAAAAGGGGGGCGAACACCTGCTTCTTCGGTACCAAATACCCTTTGTTCGACAGGGACACGTTTTTTACCCATTTCAAATAGTTGTACCATTCCGGGTTGCCGGTTCTTCCAGGGCCACCAAGCCTGCCCCTGTCCGTTTAATGTTCCTGAACCAGTAACTGCTATGTTTTCGCAACGATAGGCATAAAGCGGAGGTGAATAGTTGTAACACATAAAACCAGCCCGCTGAATGAGGACTACTGGAAGGTAATCGCTGAACTTTCTGCTGAAACGCAATTCAGCACCCTCACTTAAATGCAGGTTTACATTGCTTTTAAAGTGAATTGCCCCTGTGAACCAAACTCCCTTTGGAATAATGACAGTTCCTCCTCCTCTCTCATGGCAGGCTGAAATAGCTTCACCAATAAATTCTGTATTTAAAAAAGTACTATCATTAGGTTTAGCTCCATAGTCCCTGATATCAAAAAATGAATCACCAAATGTCTGTGGTTTCAAATCAGGAAATTCAAAAGGTATTTTCTTATTTTCCTCTTTCGAATCAACCGAATTCTTAGCCTTACCCGAACATCCACTCAAAAGAATAAATGCCATAAGAAAAACTACTAAATCTGACACATAATTTTGCTTCATGACCAACTATTTTTTTATCTTTTCTCCATCAACTTTCAGCATTGGATAACCTGAGTAATAGAACAAAAGATAAATCCTTAATAAATTCTCTTCTATCTAATTTGCATGATTGTAAACAGAACTCACTTCATGCAAATGAAAGCTATAATAAGTCCTTTTATGAGAAAGAAGACATAAATCCCCCCACAGTTTGGAAACTACAAGGGAATTTATTCTCTCATTTAAAGATTAATTAGTATATCCCGGATTTTGAGTTATTTCCACGTCCTTATTTGCTTCAATTACTGAATAAGGTATCGGGAACAATTTGTGATGGTCTTCGATATCGTCAGCATTTAGCTCATTGTATTTACGAACGCGCTCTATTAGTTTCCCAGTTCTGACAAGTGTTAAGCGACGCTGTTCTTCATAAATCAATTCACGTGCGCGCTCATCCAAAATATAATCGATATCAATTTCCGATGCTTCTACCGGCGTTGCATTTACGCGGTTACGAACCATATTAATATCGGCTGCAGCATTATTGTTGTCACCGCTAAGATGGTAGGCTTCTGCACGTAATAAATATGCTTCTGCAAGTCGTAGATAGTACATATCACGGTATGTACTTCCTGCATTTGATTTCAGGGTTCCCAATTCACGATCCACGTAAAGAGCATCAGGGTGGTTAAAAGGTGTAGTTACTTTTATTGGGAAAGGATACCATCTCCAGTTTTGTGTTTTCCAATTGGCACTTGGATTTTCTGGATCATTCACAGCTTTACCAAACCATGGCGAATCGGGATTGTCAAATACACCTGTACGCTGAAAATTATATTGTGAGTTACGCATGTCATTATCAAAATCATCCCCCCAAATTTCATAGAGAAACCAGTTAGTGTTCGACATGAATGAAGCTCCACGTCCTCCCTGATTATAGGTGGAGCGTACTTGAATAAAACCATCTCCTTTCCCGTCAGGAGTTGTGCACGAAAAAATTGCAGGAACACACATTCTTTCCAATCCATTATCATACCCACCTGCTGTACTTAAATACCCTCCGGGAACATCGACTTCCATTTGTGCAACCCATATAGCTTCTTTATTACCAGTACCACGGTTTTGATTGTCTCTGCGAAATAAATCCCAATATACATCACCTGGATCACTTTGTCTTGTTCCAAAACGTTCAGTCATCAATGATGTTGCTGGGTCATTAATAACTTTTGATACTTCTGTAATGGCATCATCATACTGTCCTTTGGTGATATACATTTCGGCCAAATAATAAGATGCTACCAGCTTGGAAACCTGTCCGTCCTTTACGTTGTTAATCCCTGACAATGCAGATGCTGCTGCTTTTAGATCATCAATCACCTGGTCATAAACCTCATCCTGTGAAGCGCGCACAAAATCGGAACGCGGACTAGACACTTCTTCCAGAACGATCGGGACGCCACCATATAAATAGCCCAGATAACGGTATGCAAATGCTCTGAAAAACTTAGCTTCTGCCTCTATTTTGGTGATCTGTTCGGCAGTCATCTCACTATCGTTCACACGAGAAAGCACGGTGTTTGCATTAGCAATAATCTTATACCATAATTCCCAGTGGTACTCAATTGCATCGCTTTCAGGTCGAAATAAGTACCCGTAGTTTCCTAAACGACGGTTTACGTCTTCACGGACATTTTTTGCCACATCCGTACCCAGCATGTGAATATAGGTTTCCGTATCTAAGTATTTAAAATGGATATCACGCACCCTCGCATACAAGTCGTTAAGTGCTGCTTGAAAATTTTCATAGGTCACATATGAGTTTTCAGGACTGTAAAAATCGAGTGGGACTTCTTTCAAAAAATCATTTTCATCGCAGGATGTCGAGACTAACATTCCCGCAGACAAGATTGAATAAGCTATATATTTTATAATTTTTTTCATTTTTAGACAATTTAAATGTTAGAATGAAATATCAAGACCTATTGTGTAAGAGCGCATAACAGGATAAGCATCGGAGGTAATACCCTGCCCTGTTTCAGGATCCCATCCATGCCAATTGGTAAAGGTAAGCAGGTTTTTTCCACTTAAATATACTTTTGCCCTTTCAAGACCAATCCTGTTAGCGAAGTTTTTGCTGAGTGTGTAGGATAAAGAAATGTCCTGCAGGCGGATAAAACTTCTTGATTGCAGAATATCAGTATTAATGGCAGGAGTTTCCCAACCTATAGCATACATGGCATCTGGATTGGAGGGAGACCACATATCAATTGAATTAAACAAGTTGTGACTGGCCAAATTCCCTGGAGTGGTCAAAGGTCTTGTGTTATATTTCAAATAACCATTCTTCCCCCCCTCAATAATATTCAAAAAAAATTTCAGGCTGAAGTTCTTATAATCCAACTTGTTCATTATACCCATAGTAAACAATGGATTTTCATGACCGAGAATAATACGGTCATCAGCAGCAGTTATTTCTCCATCAGGATCTGAGCTACCAGGACCTGCTTGATCGACAATTTTATAACTTCCTGGGAAAAAACCGTTGGTAATATCTTCACCAATTTGCCAAATACCATCTACTTCATAACCGTAAATAGTACCTAAAGGCTCGCCAATAAAGAGTCCACTTGCTACCAAGTCATCTTCTACTCCATCACCGTCATTGTCATCGCCTAACAGCGAAACAACTTCATTTTTATTATGGGCAAAATTTACGTTCAGATTCCAGGTTAAATCCCCTTTGTGCACCGGAGTTGTATTTAAGTTGATCTCTACCCCGTGGTTTTTCAACTCACCCAAATTTGTTCTTACAAAAGAAAATCCGGTCATATTAGGAATAACCACATCCCAAAGCAGGTCTTTCGTTGTTGAACTGTAATAATCTACAGAACCGCGTATCTTGCTATTAAGGATCGTAAAATCAACACCATAGTTAGTTTCGTATGTAGTCTCCCAGGAAAGGTCCTTATTTGCCATGCTGCTTACCGATTGTCCGTTTACAGTTGCAGCTCCATCACCAAAAATATACTTCTGTCCATCGTCTGAGACAACTTTTGCGAGTGAGCTGTAACGTGAAGTAAGGTTACCTGTTACACCATAGCTTACACGAAGCTTTAAGTATTCCAGTGCATCTTCCACAAATGCTTCATCAGAGATTACCCAGCCAGCACCAACCGAGGGAAATAAACCGAACTTGTTATTTTCCGCAAACCCACTGAATCCGTCACGACGTAACGTGGTGGTTATCAAATATCGGTTTTTATAACCATAGGCAATCCGCCCCATTTGATATAAGTTTACTTGTTCCCAAGCATCCGAATTGATGTATTGATTGGTTGCCTGTTCTAGGCTATTGTAACCAAGAGCAGTATTACCATATCCTTCCCCCTCAGCAGTAGTGTTGTCATAATCAAGCTGATTATACCCATAGACAAAAGTGGCATTTACATCATGGGTACCAAAACTACGGGTGTAGTTAACGATGTTATCTAGAAGCATATAATAGTTATTAGTTACATATTTTTTTGCATAACCGGTAATACCGGCACCAAATTCGTTGAAATATGCTTGATTGCCAACATTTAATGCATAATTGTAATTTAAACGATAAGTTAAGCCCTTCACCCAGGGAATACTAATCTTTGCGTAATTATTCAGGTTTATCTGATGACGCTTATCGCTATCCAAAGCCTCTGCGTTTAATAATGGATTAATATTAGCATCGCCAAGAGGATTGATTACCCAGTTGCCTTCATCGTCTTGTGGGGCAACCACCGGTGCCGTAGTTCTGATGTTGTCAATTGAGGGGACGGCTCCTGAAAAATCAGCAAATGAAAGAAATGTATTGGTACCGACAGTTAACCAGTCTGTAATATTCATATCGAAGTTCACTCTTAAATTCGCTCTTGAATATTTATCATTTATGATTAACGCTTGTTGTTTTGTTAATCCACCTGAAACAAAGTAGGACATTTCTTTTCCACCACCAGTAACACTAACAACATGGTTATGCATATATCCATCTGTCGTTGCTGCATCCCACCAATTGAATTCAGTACCACTTTCAATGCCTTGAATTACTGCCGGGAAAATTTGCGATTGAGTATAATCCCAATTAGGATTAGGTTGAGTATAACCTGACCCTTCTGTGTATGATCTCATATATTCGATAGTCCTTGCTTTTTCAAGCCATTCATCCCTGTTTAATAAGCGATAGTTTTTTGTTGGTTCACTCATTGTATAGTAAGCCGAATAAGTAATTGTGGGTTTTTGAGATTTTTTACCGCCTTTTGTTGTAAATAATATTACCCCATTTGCAGCCTGTGCACCATAAACAGCTTTACTACTAGCGTCTTTCAATACATCAACAGACTCTATATTAGCTGGATTAATGTCGCCTATGCTACCATGATATACGACACCATCTAAAATAATTAATGGAGATTTACTACCATTAATGGTGGTTTCTCCGCGTACATTTATTGACGGATCCTGTCCAGCACGGTTTACCTGACCAATTTGTACACCTGGCACAGAACCTTGCAGTGATTGTATAATACTTGTGTTTGGTACCTCTCGAAATGATTCGATATCAGCTCTGATTACCGATCCTGTCAAATCACTTTTTTTCATGGTTCCATACCCTACAGCCACCACCTCTTCAATTCCAATCGTCTCCTCCACCATTGTCACATTAATACTCGTTTGGTTTCCAACAACCACTTCCTGCGTTCTCATACCTACAAACGAAAACACCAGAGTGGCATCATCGGGAATATTGGAAAGCGAGTAATTCCCGTCCGCGTTTGTCACTGTCCCCTGTGTAGTACCTTTCACTACCACCGTTACGCCTGGAAGAGGCTGGTTATCGGAATCGGTAACTTTCCCTGAAACTGCTGGTTGCTGCATCACGGCAAGTGTACCTTCATACATTAATTCCGGAGTGACCAAAACAATAAACCGGTCTTTTACGGTATAACTCACATCGGTTCCGGCAAACAGTGTATTCAGAACCGATTCGATTTTCTGGTTTTTAACATCCAGTGAAACTTCTCTGTCCACATCCACAAACTTGCCGCTGTACATGATACGAAACTCGCTTTGACCTTCAATTTCTGCCAGGACTTCCTTCACTGTAGAATTTTCCATGTGAAGGGTGAGCGTTTTGGTTTGTGAATAGGTTTTACCAGCCAAGACACAGCCCATGGAAATCAAAATAAAAAAAACTGTTAGTTTCATAAGCCTTAATAATTTTTTCATTCCGGGAATTTTTTCATTCCCTAACAAATCAATCAATTTTTTCATACTTTTGTATTGTTTAGTTTAAAAATGCCCTGTACCTTTATACAGGGTAATTACTTACACGCTTCAGGGAAATGTTGACGCATTTCCCTGTTGTTTTTTAAAAAGGTTATTTTCTCATAGGCAGACTATTTTTTTAGCGTTGATTTATTTTTGGTTTATCGTCTTTTTTCAAATACTATTTTTTGTTTTGAGTAGGTATCATCCTGTAATTTTTTGCGGGGTAGCGCTTTGTAGCGAACCGGAGTGGCAACAGTCATGAGTTCGAGTATCTGAAAGAGGGGCTCGTCCTCAAAAGTTACCGTATAGGTATAATCTTTTATCTTGTCGTCCACTTCAATGGAAACATTAAACATACGACTCAGCTTTTCTGCGGCTTCAAGGATGGTTGTTTCATCGAATATCAGTTTGCCCTCTTTCCAGGCAATGTATTTTTCGATATTCCCTTTTGAGCTTAAAACCGCTCCGGTTTTTACATTGTAATTTACATGTTGCCCCGGCGTCATAGAGCCGATGGTTTTCACTTTTCCTTCTGTTTCAACGCTTTCCAAAACCACTTTCCCGTTCACCAATGTTGTTTGCACTTCGTTGCACTCGGGGTAAGCCAATACGTTAAAGGCAGTGCCCAAAGCTTTTACATTCAGTTTGCCGGTTTTAACAATAAACGGTTTTTCAGGATTGTGAGCCACATCAAAATACCCTTCGCCCGTTAACAGCACCTCGCGGCTGTCGCCGGTAAATGTTTGCGGGTATTTCAACCTGCTGCCATAATTTAAATGAACCTCGGAACCATCGGTTAGCTGCACTACGGTTCTCGAACCTATTGGCGCAATAATTTCCAGCGAGTCAACCGGAAGATTTGCCAACTGTGCTGATTCCATCTTTATTTCAGCGTTTTCAGAAAGGGTATAAAACAGAAAGGCCAGCGCCGGCAATAACAAAATGGCAGCAGCCCTTGTCAACCAGGTTATAAATACCGGTTTCCGGGTTTCTATGTTTCTATTTTTCAGGCTTTCACTATTGATTTTCTGCTGAATTTTATCGAAGAGTAAACTGAATTTTTCATCGTCTTCGACATTCTCTTCTTCCCTATACGATTTCCAGTCATCGAATGCCATTCGGGTACCTTCCTTACTGAAAGCTTCCGTGTTGGCCCACCTGATAATTTCGTCCAACTCGGTGTTGGTACACCGGTTGCTTAAAAACTTTATAATTGTATCTTTCGTCATTTCTTCTTTTGTGTATGCCTCCCGGCTCATCACGATAGCTATCGTGACCGGGAGGCATAAATAAAACTACCTAACTAAACCAAACTAAAAAATATCGTTTTATTTTTCTGTTTCGTTAAGGTTATACGCCCAACCCACGATGAGGGAGTATATAAAATCCGGTTTTTTTTATTGCAGAAACAAATAAATAAATAATAGATTGACCATCAGGCTGCTATCGATACGGGATTTTAAAAAAGCAAGCGTATTGGTTATATGTTTTTTAACTGTATTGACGGAGATGTCCAGTTTTTTCGCTATTTCATCATGTGCCAGCCCCTGTTCGCGGCTCAACTGAAAAATTTCTTTTTGTCGCGGGGTTAATTCATTCAGTAAATCCTGCACCTGTTCATTGAGTTCGTTAAAATAAACTTCATCGGTTAAATCAGGTGCACTTTCAACCTGCTGCAATGATTTTAAATGTTCGAGGTATTTTTTCTCACTGGCCCTTTTGCGAAACTGGCTGATGGTAGCATTATAGGCGACTGTAAACAGAAACGACTCGAACGAAGAATAGACATCGATTTTGGTCCGGGATTCCCATATTTTGATAAAAACTTCCTGGACAATTTCTTCGGCATCCGCCTCCAGCTTTATATATCTTAAAACAAAACCGTATAATCTTCTGCTGTAACGTTCATATAGCTGGTAAAAAGCAACCATGTCATCTTCCCGGATTAGGAGAAGTAGTTCTTTATTTGATTTTGCAGTTTTCAATTTGGTTCATTAAATGAAATTCAAAATTAGTATTTTTTGTGGCATGGTAAATTTGAAATTTCCGTAATTTTATAATGTTTCGGTGCGCTGCACCTTTCGCTATGTTGTATTGTTCCTGCTGCTACAAACCTGTCTGCCGCCAGGCAGGTATTTCGCGGCGCTGCCGCTTGGCTTAAATGATTATCAATTGCTCGGGAAAAAGGGTGCAGCGCACCTAAATATTTGTAGAAAACGGTATTGCCTGTTGGAAATAAGGTGCGTAGCACCGGAATATTAATTTAATTTGAACAAAATACAATTCGTTTTGCAAAATACACTGATATTAAACTATTTTATTTCAGACCTTTGCGTCTCTGCGCCTTTGCGTGATGAATTATTCAGGCTAAAAGAAATCTTCAAAATCGGTTGGAACCCCTTGCTGCGGGTCATCGTCACAATCGAGGTTAATATTAAAATTATCCGGTCGTTTGAAGCTCATATCTTCGGTATATCCTAAAGTTGGATCGGCCAATACCTTTTTATAAAAATAGCCCCATATAGGAAGCGCCATGTTGGCGCCCTGTCCTGAAGAAATGGTACGAAAATGAATGCTTCGCAGGTCGGCGCCGGTCCAAACACCGGCTGTCAGCCTGGGCGTGGTTCCTATAAACCAGCCGTCGGAATGGTTCTGTGTTGTACCCGTTTTTCCGGCAATGGGCATGGTAAATTTTCCGTAACCATCGCGGTTCCTTAACCGGATACCGGTTCCTTCGTCAATCACTCCCTGAAGCAGATTTACCATCAAATAAGCTGTTTGCTCATCAAAAGCTTCATAGCGCTCAGGATGAAATGAGGCAATCACGTTTCCATACCGGTCTTCAATACGGGTTACAAACCAGGGTTTTACATACACCCCCTGATTGGTATATGTATTGAAAGCCCCAACCATTTCATAAAGGGTAATATCGGAAGTGCCCAAAAACATGGAAGGAACAGGATCGATGGGACTGTAAACCCCCATGCGCTTCATTACTTCGGCCATGGCCTGAGGATTAAACTGTTTCATCACCCAGGCCGAAATTTTATTACGAGATTGTGCCAGGCCCCATTTCAGGGTAACCAGCTTCCCTTCGTTTTCTTCATCTTCTTCGGCATCTTTGGGTTCCCATATTGTGCCGTCCCACATCTGAAACTGCTGGGTTACATAAGGAACTTTAGTGCAAGGAGTAAGTCCGTTTTGCATGGCCAGCGTGTAAAGGAAAGGTTTTACCGTTGAGCCAACCTGACGTTTGCCGCCTTTTACCATATCGTACATAAAATACTTGTAGTTTGGCCCTCCCACATAAGCTTTCACTTTTCCGGAGTGTGTTTCCATAGCCATAAACGATGAGCGGAAATGGCGCAGATACCATTTTATTGAATCTATTGGTGACATGAGTGTATCTAACTCTCCCTCCCAGGAAAAGATGGTCATCTCAACCGGTTTTTTGAAATTTTCCTTGATTTCGCTAAAGCTTTTTCCCTGATTATTCAAAACACGATAGCGTTCGCTACGTCTTATTTCGCGGTTAAGTAAATCCTCAACTTCACTGGCTGTCATATTATTGGCAAACGGAGGGTTGTTCAAATACCTCATTCCCCCGTCAAACTCAGGCTGGAGGTTGTTTTTCAAGTGATATTCGACTGACTCTACCGCATATTGTTGCATTCGTGAATCGATGGTAGTGTAAATATGCAGACCATCATTATACAAATCATAATTCTGCCCGTCGGGTTTGATGTTTTTGTTGCACCAGCCATAGAGCGGATTGGTTTCCCATTCAATTGAATCCTCGTTGAACGCTTGCATCTGCCAGCTGGCATAATTCCTTTTATCGGGCTTTTTTGCCGTTAGGGTGAGACGCAGGTACTCCCGCAGGTATGGTGCCGGGCCACTGCGGTAGTCCACTTTCTGATAATTCAAATCAAGCGGCAGCTGTTTTATTGAATCACGATCAGCGGTAGAAATGTACCCGTATTTTGCCATTTGATTCAAAACCACATTGCGTCTGCGTAACACCAGTTCGGGGCGGCGGACCGGATTGTACAAGGATGAATTCTGAGCCATTCCAACCAGCATGGCCGACTGGTGAAGTTGAAGCGAATCGGGAGGAATGCTGAAATAAACCTGCGAGGCCGACTTGATGCCAACCGCCAGGTTCAGGAAATCGTACTTATTCAGGTACATCAGAATGATTTCCTCTTTGGTATAGCTGCGTTCAAGCTTCACGGCAATCACCCATTCCTTAAATTTTCGCAGTACCAAATCAAACGAACCATCTAAACCTTCACGCGGAAACAGATTTTTTGCCAATTGTTGACTGAGGGTGCTTCCACCGCCTGAACTGGAATCTCCTGTAATTATTCCTTTAAATACACGCACCAATCCACGAAGATCGATTCCTGAATGTCGGTAAAACCTGACATCTTCAGTTGAAATAAGAGCATCGATTAAATGTGGTGGTAGATTCTCGTAATTTACGAATGTGCGGTTTTCGTGAATAAAATATTTATCGAGTATCTTTCCGTCTTCGGAATAAATTCCCGAAGCCAGAATATTGGGAGGGTTCTCCAACTCTTCAAAGGTTGGCATAAAACCCAGATGGCCTTTTGCTATTAAAACAAACATTAGTGCCACAGCAGCAATGCCTGTTATAAACAGCAACCAAAACCCAATAATGTATTTTTTCCAGCTTGCACCTTTTTTTTCGGTCATAAATAACAGGATTAAATCATTCGGCAAATATAAATGTTTCCGTTGTGGAAGCAATTAATATAACGGGTTGATTAGGGCCAAAATTTTATTTTTTACAAATAATTAAATCATTTTCAAATAAATAGATTAAAAATAAGCAAATTAAATTTTGAACTTAGCGTTTCATTTTCTTTAATTTGCAAAAATTTTAAAAAAGGAAACATAGCGTATGCAAGAAAATCTTGTGATAGTTGAGTCGCCTGCAAAAGCAAAAACCATTGAGAAATTTCTGGGAAAAGGATACACAGTAACCTCGTGCATGGGACACATTCGTGATTTGGAGAAGAAGGATTTTGGAATTGATTTGGAAAAAAATTACCAGCCCAAGTATGTGGTTACCCCCGACAAGAAAAAAATTGTTGCAGAACTGAAAAAAATGGCAAAAGGCGCCGAAATGGTTTGGCTCGCTTCCGATGAAGACCGTGAGGGAGAAGCCATTGCATGGCATCTGAAAGAAGTGTTAAAACTCGATCCGAAGAATACCAAACGGATTGTTTTTCATGAAATTACCAAAGAAGCCATTCAGCGCGCCATTGAAAACCCGCGTTCGATTGACGACAATCTGGTGAATGCCCAGCAGGCCCGCCGGGTGCTCGACCGCATTGTGGGATTTGAGGTATCGCCTGTTTTATGGAAAAAAGTAAAACCGGCACTGTCGGCAGGTCGTGTTCAGTCGGTGGCCGTGCGCCTAATTGTTGAACGCGAACGCGAAATCATCAATTTTAAAAGTGAAACATGGTACAGGGTAACCGGCACTTTTCTGGCAAAGGATGAAATCGGAAACCCGGCAGAGCTGAAAGCTGAACTTAACAAACGTTTTTCAACCAAAAAGGAGGCATACGCATTTTTAGATAAATGCCAATCGGCAGAATTTTCAGTTGCCGATGTGGTAAAAAAACCGGCCAAACGCTCGCCGGCTCCGCCTTTTACCACCTCCACGCTTCAGCAGGAGGCCAGTCGCAAGCTGAACTTTTCGGTAGCGCAAACCATGTCGGTGGCACAACGGCTTTACGAAAGCGGAAAAATTACCTACATGCGTACCGATTCGGTAAACCTTTCCGGATTAGCCATAAACACAACCAAGGAAAAAATTATTGAATTGCATGGTGAAAACTATGTAAAAATCAGAAAATACAGCTCGAAATCGAAAGGTGCACAAGAGGCGCACGAAGCCATCAGGCCGACATACATGAGCAACGAAACGGTGAGTGGTTCAGCCCAGGAACAACGGCTGTACGAACTCATTTGGAAACGTACTATGGCCTCGCAAATGGCTGATGCCAAACTGGAAAAAACCAATGTAACCATTTCGGTTTCAACAGCACCGGAAGTATTTACTGTTTCAGGTGAAGTAATTATTTTCGATGGTTTTCTGAAAGTTTACATGGAATCGACCGACGATGAAAATGGAAACCCTCCTGCCGGACAGGAAATTATTCCACCCATTAAAGCCAGGGATGTACTGCGCATGGCATTTATCACAGCAACCCAGCGCTTTTCGCAACGTCCCCCGCGCTACACCGAAGCATCGCTGGTGAAAAAACTGGAAGAGTTGGGCATTGGCAGGCCTTCAACCTATGCGCCTACCATTACCACCATTCAAAACCGCAACTATGTGGTGAAAGAAGACCGCCCGGGCGTTGAAAGGGAATTCGACGTGGTTTTGCTGAAAAACCAAAAAATTTCAGAAAAAACAAAAACAGAAATTACCGGTACTGAAAAATCGAAACTTTTCCCAACCGATATCGGAATGGTGGTTAACGACTTTCTGATGGAAAACTTCGAGCAGATTATGGACTACAATTTCACAGCCAGTGTTGAAAAAGAATTTGACGATATTGCTGATGGTGAACTGGTTTGGAATGAAATGATTGATAAATTCTACCAGCCGTTTCATGTTCAGGTAGAAGATGTACTCAAACATTCTGAACGCTCGAAAGGAGAGCGTATTTTGGGCAACGACCCCAAAACAGGCAAACAGGTTTCGGTAAAAATTGGCCGGTACGGCCCGGTAGCCCAACTGGGTGAAGCCACCTCGGAAGATAACGACGAAAAACCACAATTTTCCAGTCTGCGGGCAGGTCAGCACCTGGAAACCATTACCCTTGAAGAGGTCCTCGATTTGTTTAAACTGCCGCGTGACCTGGGCGAATACGAAAACAAAAAAGTAACAGTAAGTATTGGCCGCTTTGGGCCTTATGTAAGACACGACAATAAATTTGTTTCGCTCGAAAAAGAAGATGATCCGTTTACTGTTGGCCTTGAGCGTGCCGTAGAGTTGATTGAAGCCAAAAGAGAAAAAGACAGAAAAGCGGTCATCCGGGTTTTTGATGAAGAGCCGGATTTAAAAATCCTGAACGGCAGATGGGGTCCCTACATTTCATTTAAAAAGAAAAACTACAAAATCCCAAAAAAACTCAAGGCAGAGGAGCTTTCGCTCGAAGATTGCAAAAAAATAATCAGCGAAGCACCTGAACCAAAAACCAAAAGGGCACGAAAAAAGAAATAGCAGTAAAAGGCAGATGATTCGACATTTGCCTTTATTTTTGCAAAAACTGAAATAATGAATTTGCCCGATTATTTTGACCCGGTTGATTTTTCCCAAATTAAATCAAACGGATATCCGCCGGGAAAATATTCCCTGGGAGTGGCTGTGGAGAAAAACAGCGCCGCCGTTTCCTCATCGGCCCTTGCCAAAGTGGATGTGGCCCTGATTGGAGTTCCGTTTGAAAACGGGAAATGGCAGAAAAAGAAAAATTCGGCGCCTGACAATATCAGAAAGGCACTATACCGGCTGGCGGTTTTAAACAACAAATTACATATTACCGATTTGGGAAACCTGAAACCGGCCACCAGCACCAGAGGAACTTTTCTGGCCTTGCGCGATGCCGTAGAATATTTGCTTGAAGCAGATATAATTCCGGTTATTATGGGAGGGAGTCAGGATGTAACGCTGGGCATCTGCGAAGCATTTCAAAACAAACCCTTCTTTTGGTTTTCTACCATCGATGCCGTTCCCGATGTAAAAAAAAGTGTTGAACCGTTTCACTCCGGCAATTACCTGACCCGGCTTTTTAAAACCCAGACCAACCTTTTTCAGTTCAGCCTCATCGGGTATCAAAACCACCTGACAGGGGAGAAACTGATGGAAAAAACAAAGGGGCTGGGAGAGCACATTCGGTTGGGTCAGCTGCGCGACAACATTCAGCAGGCAGAATTGATTCTGCGGTCTTCAGATGTGTTGTCATTCGATATGGGCGCTGTTAAATATACCGAAGCGCCATCCACTCATCAAAAAAATCCTAACGGCTTGCGCGGCGAGGAAGCATGCCTCCTGGCCCGTTACGCCGGATTAGGCCAGCAGATGAAAGCTTTCGGCCTGTTTGGCGTGAAACCAGGCATTGAAAATTGCATTACTTACAGCCTGGCTGCTGAAATTATCTGGTATTTCCTCGAGGGGGTTTCATGCCGCCGGCAATCGGAAAAAAGAACGGTTTACAAGGTTCAAATCGACGGACTGGACCATCCGGTTGTTTTTTTGCACGAACCAAAAACAGATCGATGGTGGTTTGAGGTGCAATCAATTCATGGAGAAACCATCGAAATAGCCTGTTCAAAAGAAGAATACAACCAGGCTGCCGAAAACGAAATACCGGAGCGCTGGCTCAAATTCGTTCAAAAAATAGATAGCTTATCAAAATAATAGAAAAATGCGTGCGTTCTTTGCTTACCAGGTTAACAGAAGTTTGTTACAAACAACAATTTTTTATTTCTTTAGCCTGAATTGAAATTAAATTTATGCCGCATCCAAAAAGGAGTATGAAATGAGCATGAGAATGAATACATACATCAAAAAATACAATTATGACCTAATGCGAATTCCATGTGTTACCATAAAAAATTAACAATTGTAAACACATGAAAAAAATTATTTCTTTTCTATATTTGCTGTTAATAATAAACCTGACGGCTATGGGCCAGCAAGATCCGCAGTTTACAAACAATATGTATTATAAATTGGGTGTTAATCCGGGGTATGCAGGAGCCGAAAATGCCATTAGTGGGATAATTTTAAACCGATATCAATGGGAGGGAATGAAAGGAGCTCCGAAAACACTGGTTTTTAGCGTAGATGCGGCCACAAATTTATTTGGAACCCCGGGCGGTGTTGGTCTGAATATAGTAAGCGATCAGTTGGGATTCGCAAAAAATATTTTGATTAATGGCAGCTATGCATATAAAACCGAGCTGAGTTTTGGCACGCTGGGAATCGGGCTTTCCGCCGGCTTTTACAACCAAAGCATCAATGGCAATTGGGAAGTGCCCGAAGACGATTACGGCATTTATACACAACCCGGTTCCGACCCTGCAATTCCTCAGGGAGAAGTGAGTCAACTGGCATTTGATTTGGGCGGCGGGCTTTACCTTTCATCAAACCAGTATTATTTAGGCCTGTCGGTAACGCATATCAATCAGCCGGCCATTGAGTACGACGACTATGCAAGTGCATATTTGTCAAGGCATTATTATTTAATGGGTGGATACAATATTAAACTGGCCGATCCGTTATTTGAGTTACGGCCTTCGTTCTTGTTTAAGTCCGACCTGGCTGCATGGCAGGTGGATGTGAACACAAATGTTGTTTACGACGACCGGTTTTGGGGAGGTATTTCTTACAGGGTAAACGATGCCGTTGCCCTGCTGTTGGGTCTTGAACTGGCCAACGGACTTAAAGTGGGTTACTCTTTTGATTTGGTTACCTCAGCCATAGGTTACTATGGATTTGCCTCCCACGAAATTTTTATTAGTTATTCGGTTAATCTGGAGCGAAACCGAAGCCAGAAATATAGAAGTATAAGATTTTTATAAAGAAAGCCATATATTTGAGCTATGAAAAAACTTTTTTTAATTGCAGTTGTACTTGGTTCACTTGTCATCTTTACCGGTTGTTCATCATCTGGAACCGGAGAGTTGGTTGGAGTACAAAAAAGACCTAAATGGCGCGAAACCCAACCCTACGGAATGGTTTATGTTCCCCGGGGAAGTTTCAACATCGGTCCAAGCGACCAGGATCCGGCCATGTCGGGCGTTCCTACCCGAACGGTTTCACAGGACGCATTTTGGATGGATGACACAGAAATAACCAATAACGAATACCGCCAGTTTGTAACCTGGGTGAAGGACTCCATCGCCCGCAGGATGCTCGGAGACCAATATCCCGAATTCCTGATTACCGAAAGCCGCGACGGAACTCCCATTGATCCGCCACGCATCAACTGGCGCGAAAAAATCGACTGGCGCGATCCCGACTACCAGATGGCCATGCAGGATTTATACATCCCCGAAAATGAACGTTTTTTCGGGAAACAGGAAGTTGACAGCAGGAAACTGGTTTATGAATACTGGTGGATTGACCTGCAACAGGCAGCCAAAAGGTCGAACAGCTATAACTTTGAAACACAAAGGTACGAAGGCAATGTTTACGACCCCGACGGTGAACTCAGACCCATTGAAAACCGTTCGGCATTCATTATGAACGATCAGGTACACGTGTATCCCGATACACTTACCTGGATTCGCGATTTTACCTATTCCTACAACGAACCCTGGGCTACCCGTTATTTCTGGCATCCCGGTTTCGACGATTACCCTGTTGTAGGTGTAACCTGGAAACAGGCACTTGCTTTTTGCAACTGGAGAACAAAAATTCAAACAGACTATCTGACCAGCAAACGGCAGCCATCGATGATGGCTTACCGGTTACCCACCGAGGTAGAATGGGAATACGCCGCACGGGGAGGTAAAGATTTTTCGATGTACCCGTGGGGAGGATACTATGCACGCGATGAAGACGGGGTTTTCCTGGCAAACTTTAAACCCTTGCGAGGCAATTACGTGGAAGACGGAGGTATTTCAACCATGAAGGTTGGAAGTTATGAGCCCAATGCCTATGGATTATACGACATGTCGGGCAACGTTGCAGAATGGACCGAAACAGCTTACGATGAAGCCGGATACAACTACTTCAGCGACCTGAATCCGACTTTCACCTACAATGCCCGGCCCGATGATCCACCCGTGATGAAAAGAAAGGTGGTTCGGGGAGGATCATGGAAAGACATTGCATACTTTACGCAGGTTTCAACCCGTAGTTTCGAATATCAGGATACAACAAAATCATTTGTAGGTTTCCGTTGTGTCCGATCAACCTTTGGTGAAGAATTCAATTAAAAAAACAGTTACTAATCTTTTACCTCAATAAAATGAATATTGGAGAAATTTTCAAAACAAAACGCTGGAAAACATTCATGGGCTATGTTTATGGATGGGGTGCTTCAATTGTAATGCTTGGGGCACTATTCAAACTCCAGCACTGGCAATATGGAGGATTGCTGCTTACTATCGGATTGGTAACAGAAGCAATCATATTCTTTTTATCTGCTTTTGAACCTCCGCTTGAAATGCCGGAATGGGCAAAAGTGTATCCGGAACTTCGCGACGATTACGAAGTACTGGACGAAGAGGATTATAACCGGAGGGGAAAAAACGGTTTTAACCAGTTGCTTCCCTCGTCTGATCTTTCACCAGAATTGATTGAGAAAGTTGGAAAAAGCCTGAATGAACTGTCAGCAGCAGCACGTGGCATCAGCGACATATCGTCGGCGACCCTTGCTACCGACCTGTACGTAAAAAACCTGAGTTCGGCATCTGAATCCATGAACACATTTGCTGAAATCAACCAAAGAGCCAACGAAACCGTAAATGCTTCGGTAGAAAAACTGGTTAATTCTTATGCTCAGGCATCTGATCAGCTTTCCGGTACCGGAAAAACCGCCATAGAAAAACTGCACAAGAGCAGCGAAGACTTTTCGACCAAACTTGCAGAAACCGGTCAGAAACTCTCCGAAACGGTGAACGGGGCATCGGGCGCCTTTTCTTCAGATTTGAAGAACATCAGTGAAAGTTCCAAAATGTACTCGAACAATCTGGAGAAGCTGAATCATAATATTAACGCACTGAATGAAAGTTTTGAATCGCAGCTAAGGGGAACCAAAGCACAATTTGAAGCAAGTCATAAATTCAGCAGCGATTTGGGCCAGATGAATGAAATACTGTCTTCATCGGTATCTGAACTCCAAAAATATAAGGAAAACGCCGAACAGTTAAATAAACATTTGGAAGCTCTGAATACCATCTATGGAAATATGTTGGGTGCACTGAGTTACAAAAAGTAATAATTTGAAGTAACTGAATTATGGGTTCAAAGAATTGTCCGGAATCACCTCGGCAAAAAATGATAAACATGATGTACCTTGTACTCACCGCAATGTTGGCATTAAACGTTGCGTCCGAGGTACTCGAGGCATTTAAAGTTGTCGATATCAGCCTGATAAATACCCTCAGAACAGTGGACATGAAAAATGCTCAGGTTTATGCGCGCTTTGAACAGGCCTATGCCGAAAATGAAGCACGGGTGGGCGAATGGAAAACAAAAGCGGATATGGTAAAAACAAAAACCGATAGTCTCATATCGTATATCAGCCATATTAAAGAAGACCTTGTCATCAAATCAGGCTCAAAACCTCTTTCCAGCGACAACCCACTCAAATCAACCGACTTTTTCTTAGTTACCCAAAGCGGAGACACACTGATTATGTCGAAACCCGACGACCTGAATGCTCCTTCAGAATTTCTGATTACACAAAATAAAGCAACGGAATTAAAGGAAACCATTGACCATTTTCGTGAAGAGCTCCTTGCTTTAATCGATGACTCGGATGTTGATTTGAAAAGCACAGTTGAAAGTGCACTGGATACTTCCGACCCACCGGTTAATCTGAGAGAAGGTGGCGAAAGCAAATCGTGGGAAACAGAACGGTTTCTCGATAAACCTCTGGTAGCAGCACTTACACTTTTATCGAAAATACAAATCGACATCAAAAATTCAGAAGCCAACCTCATCAACTACCTCTTCGGGCAAATCGATGCCGGGGCTTTTATGTTTAACAAACTGGGCGCCCGTGTTATTCCCAACTCAAATATTGTTTTGCAGGGAGACGAATACGTAGCAGAAGTTTTTCTTGCTGCCGAAGATACCACACAACAGCCTGAAATTTTGATTAACAACCGTCCGGTATCCGTTCAGGACGGCAAAGCTACCTACAGGATTAAAACCTCGGAACCCGGAGTTTTTAGCTGGAGCGGAATGATAAAATACAGAGCACCGGGAGGTATTGTAAGAAATTATCCGTTCAGGCAGGAATACCAGGTTACCCAGCCAAGTGTAACCATGTCGGCTACCCGCATGAATGTATTCTACCGTGGCCTCGACAATCCTTTCGATGTTGGAGGCGGTGGCATTCCGCACGAAAACCTGGAAGTAACCATGACCAACGGCTCCGTTATAAAACGCGGAAACGAATATATCATCCGACCCGACGAACTGGATGAGCAGGGAAGAAGAACAACCGTTTCGGTACATGCCAATATTGGCGGCCAAAGGCGATTGCTGGGTTCTACAAACTGGCGTGTTAAAAGAGTTCCCGAACCGGTTGCACAGGTTGCAGGTATGGCAGGCGGTTCCATTCGCAGAGAGCGTCTGGTGGTTGAAGATGGTGTGATGGCTGTACTGGAAGATTTCGATTTCGAATTCAGATATACTGTTACCCAGTTCAGAATTGAAATTTCAGCAGCCGGAGGGTATGTCAACTTTTTTGAAAGCAACTCGAACCGGTTTACCGAAGAACAAAAGGAACAATTCAGAAGGCTGAATCCAAATAGCTTAATTTATATTTCAAACATCAGAGCAGTTGGGGATGATGGAGTAGCAATCGACCTCGACCCAATTTCGTTTAAAATACAATAGAAATGAAAAAGATAATTGTTTACACCGGATTTTTAATATTCCTGCTCACCTCATCAGGGTACAAAGCAGAAGCACAAATTATTAACGGCGCTTATCAAATGACCGACCAAAGTCAAAAAAGGCCCATGCCCCTGCCTTCAGTAAGAGAAGCGGACGTTTTCTGGTCGAAAACCTTATGGCGGATCATTGATTTGCGTGAAAAAATGAACCTGCCTCTCTACTATCCTGTCGCTGAAACCGATGGAAGAATCAATCTGATCAACTTGCTGCTCGATGGCATTGAAAACGGACAAATAACTCCGTACGATGCCCGGCTCGACGACGACTTTAAAGTCCCGATGACCTACGAGCAGGTGCAGGAAGCTTTTGGAGCTGAAGAAACCACAGAAGAAACCATCGATTTCGATACCGGAGAGCGGAAAACCGTTACCATACAGGGAGAAATCAGGCCGGGAGAAATAAAACAGTACATGGTAAAAGAGGAATGGTACTTCGACAAGCAAACCTCTTCAATGAATGTGAGGGTAATCGGTATTTGCCCTATCCGCGAATTTACCCGTGATATGGATGAACCGGGCCAGGTTCAGCGTCAAAAAGTATTTTGGGTGTATTACCCCGAAGTAAGAACTCTGCTGGCAAGAAACCAGGTTTTAAATCCTTACAACCAGGCACAGTCCATGTCGTTCGACGACCTGTTTATAAAAAGGTTTTTTAACAGCTACATTGTTAAAGAATCGAACATTTACAACAACCGCGACATCAGCGCCTATTTAAGCGGAAAAGAAGCCATGCTTGAGTCGAAGCGGATAGAACATGAAATTTTCAATTTTGAACAGGACCTTTGGGAATACTAACTAATGAATGAGGAAAGCAATAGTATATATCGTATTAGCCGCCAGCTTGCTTTTCCATTCATGCAAAAATGAAATTGTACAATTCCTGCCAGGCGGTGAACGGAATTCCAAAAACTGGTTCGAGCCCTCACCCTTCGGAATGGTAAATATTCCTCGGGGCAGCTACGTGGTTGGCCCCTCAGATGATGAAGTGAGCGATCTCGGGAACCGTTCAAAGAGGGTCTCAGTGGAGGCATTCTGGATGGACGATACCGAAATTACCAATAATGAATACCGCCAGTTTGTGTATTGGGTGCGCGATTCCATTGCCCGGAGGTTGCTGGGGCAAACTTACCCTGAATACCTGAATACCGAAGATGCAGGAGGCGTACCACTGGACTATCCAACCATTAACTGGCGCGAAAAAATAGACTGGCGCGATGCTGATTATCAGCTGGCCATGAGCGACCTGTACATTCCTGAAGAAGAGCGCCACGCATTCCAGAAAGAAATCGATACCCGAAAACTCATTTATGAATACGCCTGGATTGATTACAAGCAGGCAGCCCGCAGGCAAAACAGCTATAATTTTGATACACAACAATACGAGGGAACAGTGGTAACTCAGCAGGGTGAAACAGTACCCATTGCCAACCGAAGTGCTTTCCTGATGCGCGAAATGGTACCCGCGTACCCCGACACACTCGTCTGGATACGGGATTTTACTTACACCTACAATGAACCACTTACCCTGAAATATTTTTCGCATGTTGCTTTCGACGATTATCCGGTAGTGGGAATAACCTGGAAACAGGCACGTGCCTTTTGTGACTGGCGTACCCGTTTGCAATCCGAATTCAGCAGCCGCCTTAACGAAACACCGGCTCACGATTATCGCCTGCCCACCGAAACCGAATGGGAACTGGCAGCAAGAGGCGGTCTGAATAACACAATTTATCCCTGGGGAAGTTATTACACCCGCAACGTCAAAGGATGTTTTGTAGCCAACTTTAAGCCGCTGCGTGGAAACTATGTGGCCGACAGCCCAACCACAACAACAACCATGCGGGTTGGACAATTCGACCCGAACAACTACGGTTTGTACGACATGGCCGGAAATGTAGCCGAATGGACCAGCAGCGCTTTTTACGAAGCCGCATATAATGTTATGAACGACCTGAATCCCGAAATTGAATACGATGCCCGCCCGGATGACCCCCCTGTGATGAAACGCAAAGTTATTCGGGGCGGATCCTGGAAAGATGTGGAATATTTTATACGAACCTCAACCCGAACCTACGAATACCAGGACACCGCAAAATCATACATCGGATTTCGGTGTGTGAGAACCTCGTTCAGAAACGAACTGCATAACAGATAAAATCCAAATTTACTTTTTTATAACTGCAGGTTTATACCCGTAAAAAACGTAATTCCCGGCATGGGGTAACCGTAATTGATGCTGTATTCCTGATCGAACAAATTTTTCCCTGAAGCAAATATTTCAAAATTTTTCGTCAGCCGGTACGAAAGCATCACATTTGCCAGAGAATAATTTTCCTGCAATGGCTCAGGCTCGCCGGTAAAGGTGTAAAGCCCCGTAATCTGTTGCAAAGAGACATTTGCCCTGAATTTTGTCCGGGTATAGGTTCCCTCGATGAAAAACTGATGCTTTGGAGCTGCAAGCCGGGGTTTATCGAGATGAAGGAAACTGTAGTTTGATGTGAAATCAATCCTGCGGCTGATGTCCCAGTTAATTTCAGCTTCAATACCCTTGTTGGAAAAAGAGCCAACATTCTGCCTTTTTACAGGGGGCGGAGGAGCATCGTTTGGCATTACCTCAATCACATTATCCCCCTCAATAGCAAAAACCGTCAGTTCCATCCTCATTTTCCGGTCGGTGCTTTCCCGGCTTACCCCCAGCTCATAATTCATCAGTCTTTCCGGTTCCAGCTCCGTGTTGGGAGCATACAGGTAAAGTTCCATCAGCGACGGACTTCTGAATCCTTTTGAAAAAGAACCTTTTACTGTGGTATTGGCAGAAGCAAGGTACGAAAAGCCCACCTGAGGCACGGTTTCCAGTCCAAACATCGAGTTGTTTTCGAGCCGCAAACCACCACTTAAAATAATTTTTTCGAAAAACGATTGCTGAAACCAGGCATAACCGGCTATGTCCGAAACATGGTGCCATGTGTCTGCACCGCCGGGAGCACCGTCGTTTGCTATTCCAGCTACTTTTTTATAATCGGCACCCAGCGTAATCCGGTTTCCCCTGAAAAGCTGCAACCCCTGATAAATGCTGATGCCCGTATGGTAATCTTCCGAAATCCAGCCATTGGTAAATTCATGATTGCCAAAATTATAGAAAGCAATCAGCCCGCCTTCAGCTTTGCTAAACCGGTTTTTTACTGCAAATGATGTTTTTCCCCTGAGAATGTCGATGCCAAAAAATGCCGGATTAAAAATGGTTCCCGGATCCTGTGAGTTGAAATCGGCAATGCTTACATCAGCTGCAACGCTTATGTTTTTGTTCAGCTCGTAACCGGCTTTAATGAATCCGTTCACGATTTTGAAATCGGACGTATCGCGGTGCCCGTTGGTGCGGTCGTGGTTTACCGATGCAAAAATGCTGAACGGGCCCTCCCGAAAACCGCCACTTGCCATGTATTTTTGGGTGTTGTATGAACCGTATGAAATTCTGCCATTGCCCGAAAAGCCTTCTCTGGTCTGCCTTTTTGTGATGATGTTTATGGCGCCTGCCATTGCATTCGACCCATACAAAATGGAAGCAGGCCCCCTGATTACCTCCACCTTTTCCACATCGGACGAAACATAGGCATCGGGCAGAGGGTGCGAAAACAAACCCTGAAACTGGGGATGCCCGTCGATGAGTACGAGCACCTGGGTGTTGGGAGCCGTACCACCTACTCCGCGCATGCTGATTTGCCCGGCAGAGCCCGAAGCAACCCCGAAACCGGTGACTCCCCGCTCGGTAACAAACATGCCGGGAATGCGATGACTCAAAACCGGCAATACAGCCGATTCGTTACTGCGCTCAATCTTTTCCTGCGAAACCAGGGAAACCGTTAAAGGAACGTTTCTGCGCGAAACCTCTACGCGCGAACCGGTTACAATTACTTCCTCAATTTTTACCGTATCGGTTAAAGCTATCTGTCCTGTTCCCCAAAAGGGAAAAACCAGCAATACAGATAGAAATATCCCCCTGAAAATGTGTATAAATCTGTTCATTTTAAAAAATAAAAGTGTTACCAATCAACTATTTCGTGTTACCATAAGGACAAAAAAATTATTCTGCCTTACTCATAACCAGCTTTCCGTGCTGAATACCTTTAATACCAATCAACCTGTCCGAAATTTCAGTAAGCCGTTTGGAAGGGCCTTTAACTGCTATAATTTCAAGGTAATTCTGCTGGTTCAGATAAAACCCCTGTGATGAAAGTATAAACTCCCTGTACTTAAACTGAATTTCAGAAGATTTTTTCAGGATGTCGGTTTTTTCGTGGCTGAAAACCAAAACCACTGCACCGGCCACAATGTTGTCGCATTTCCATTTTTCCTCCACCAGGTTTTTCTCGATGAGGTGACGAATGGCCTGTGAACGGTTTGCAAACCTGTTCTCTTCCACATACTCATCGAGCGCGTGTAACAACTCCTCATCGAGTGAAACGCCAAAACGGGATACCGGCATGGTGTTACAATTTTTTAATTTCGTAACACGAAGGTAATAAAAGTTGGGAAATATCAGATACGATTTTTTTTCCGTAAAAAATGTTTTAACTTTTTATTGACTAAATTTGCAATAATAGCAGAAACAAATACTTTTAAAATAATTACTATGAATACACAACATGTTCAATTAAAGATACCGCTCAACTTCAGGCAGGTCGTAGATATCGTGAAACAACTATCACCTTCCGAAAAGCAGTTGCTAAGTGAAGTTCTTTGGGCTGAACAAAATATGGACGATACTGAAATTCCGGAAGAACACAAACAAATAGTACGGGAACGGATAAAAAAATATAAAAACAACCCCGGCAGCTATCTTTCCTGGGATGATATCGAACGCAAAATGGCTGCCCGAACATGAAATTTTTGGTAGAATACAACCCTGATTTCTTTAACGACATTGCTCAGGCTGTTGACTGGTACAATGAAAAACAAACTGGTTTAGGCGACAGATTTTTAAATAATGTCAGGAAACAAACAGCTAAACTTTCAACTTCCGCCTTGCATTTTGCAGTAAAATATGACGATGTCCGATGTATGTGCATTAAAAAATTCCCCTATCTGGTACATTACCGGGTAAACCAACAAACCCAAACAGTTAAAGTCGAAGCGTTGCTCCACACAAGCCGGGACCCTGAGTTATGGAAAAACAGGTAAAACTGACTTTCAACAAATGCAAAATAGAAAAAGGAAAAAATTGTTTTTACAATTGCAAATATTGGTGGAGTTCGTTATTCGTACTTTACAATTTTTCGCTCTATTGTTTTTTTCGAGGTCTCTATTTTCAGAATATAAATTCCTTGCGGGAGATGAGATAAATCGAAAGTGCTTTGGTTTTTAGCGAATTGGTATAATAATTTTCCATCGGAGTTATACAAGCTGGTTTTTAGCAATGACTGGTTTCCATTTAAAATTACTGAAATTTCATTTTCAAACGGATTTGGAAAAACATTAACTGTCCCCGGGTTTTCGGCGATTTCAACTTTTACCGCTTCTGCTGTTTTAGAAATTAACCAGTAATCGGGGTCGATTTTTATTTCCGACACATCAAAACCGGGTTCGACCCAAAAAACCTGGTTGTTTACGGTATGAACAAGTCTGAAATCCACGGAATCGGTTTTTCCTGTATTGTAAACCCTGACCGGAACCGGCATTTCAAAAAATTCAACTGACGAATGGGAAGTGCTTTGCGAAAGTGCAATTATAAGTTCCTGATTGATTGACTGGGAATATTCCAGGGAATAGACAGGAAATCCTTCACCATAATACCAGTTATCAAAAAATGTAGTAAGGCTGGTATCTCCGGCAGCTTCAAAATGTGCCACAACCTGCTCATGCCGGGCAAATCCGTTGGCTACATCCGGATCATGGTAATAATTTTGTAACGCCAAAAAGAAATCTTCATCTCCCAAAATCCAGCGCAACATGTGCAAAATGTAAGCCCCTTTGGAGTAGGAAAGCCGGCTGTTGAAAATCCGCGAAACATCAGTTGTGTCAGGTACATATACAGAACCTCCCGGCTGACTGACAATTTGTTCCACAAGCAATTTTCTCCAGTTGTACCAGTAAAATCCGTTCTTGTAGTGCTCATAAGCCAGTCCGGTAAGGTAGGTTGCAAAACCTTCGTTGAGCCAGATATGCTGCCAGCTTGCCAAAGTGATGTAATTTCCAAACCACTGGTGTGCCAGCTCGTGGGCAATAAGTCCAAAACCAAAATTATTCATAAAGCTCATGGTTTGGTGTTCCATGCCCCCTCCCCAGCCAAATTGCGCATGACCATATTTTTCTTCAGCAAACGGATACTCCCCAATCAAATCATTAAACAACGCCATTACCTCAGCTGTAACCGGAGTATTTTCGCGCGCATATTCCAGTTGTTCCGGGTAAACAAAGTTCTGAATTTTAATCCTTCTCCCGTCATTTAATTCCAAAAAGTCGGAATATTCAACATAATTGGTAACAGCTATTGCAACCAGGTAAGTGGCTATCGGATACCGATGTTTCCAGTGCATGGTCCGCTTTCCTTCTGCTGTTGTTTCGGAAACCAAAACCCCGTTGCTTGCCGTACGGTAAAGTTCAGACGTGGTGACAATAATATCCACAGAATCGATTTTATCGGCAAGCGATTGCTTACAGGGCCACCATTCCAAAGCACCATAAGGCTCCGAGAGTGTCCAGAGAACCGGAGTACCCTGGTGTTTCCCCACAGAAAAGGAACCAAAGCCGGAATTTACCGGTTCTCCGTGATATAAAACGAATACCGAATCAATCTGGCCTTTTGAAAGAGAAACCGGAAGATGCAAAACAATCGTATTGCTTTCTCTGGTATAGTTTAACGGCTGGTTCAGCATCCATACCGAATCCACCTGTAAGGTTTCTCCCATATCAAATACAATCTCATTCAAACCGTCATCCAGGCTTTTTAGGTACGAAGTTATTTTTCCGCCGATAGCCCGCACTGCCGGATCAATCTCCCACTCCATCCGTTGATAAATCAAATCGTAAGCGTGATATGATTCCGGGTCCTCAAAGTTCCAAACATTTCGCAAATGTTCTGCCCTGAATTCTGCTTCTTTTTCAATAAAAGATAAATCCGGAACCTGCCCCGAAGCTTCGGCCAGAAGAAACAGAAGAATCAATGTATAAAATAACCTGAACATGAAGTAAATATAACGATTTTAGCTGACCGAACAGATTTTAGGGCACGTCATTGTGGCTTCCTGTCCTCGTTGTTTCGGTTCTTAAAGTACCGTTCCGATTTGCCCCACAGCTTCCCTGCCTGCCTGAAAAGTTTTTTGGTGACTTTTTCCACCGACTGGTCTGCTTTTTTGTAAGCGTCGCTGTTGTGGATTTTTTCGGCCGCATCTTCAATAAACTCTTCTGTCTTTTCAATCCAGCTTTCGGTTTTCTTCGGGGTGTTTTCCTTTTTCTTTTCCGACTCCATATTTTTTTCGGGTTCCATGCTGTTAATTTTTTGCTTTCCATCAAAGATAAGGATTCAGTTCAATTTCACTTTTGCTGAATAAATGGCGGTTTTCCCTTCGTGCGAGGAATAATAGCTCACCCATAAAATAATTCATACAATAATCCTTCAACCCGAAAAAATTCAGGCTTGAGGTATTGATCCGTTTAGTCCATTTATTTCCCCTGACTATTCCTCCAGTGCATCCGACAACTCTTCGGTCAATCTCGACTGCAAATCTTCTTCAGTCATGTCTTTTTCCCTCAGTCTCCGGTCGCGGCACCGGCTGCACAACTCGGTAATGTTTTTCAGCTCGCGGGCGCTGGCAACCGTTCCTTCAAAAATTTCAGAAGTGCGATCGGTATTGATATAGGAACAGTCCGAATAAATGTGATACCGTGTTCCCGAAGGAGTCCAGTACACGTTGTTGAAGCCATCGTTGAGCAGTTCAATTTCTTTGGTTTGCTCGGTATATTGTTCGATGGATGCCGGGTTAAAATCGACTCCGGTAATGCCTGCAACCAAAAGAGCAACAACGGCAATGGTGCCTGCTATACCCTTGGTTTGTTTGCTCAGGTTTTTATTTGTGAAAATCAGAATCACCAAAGGCAAAAACGCCAGAACGCCCATAATGGCACCCAACTGGTTTTGAATAAAAAACTTCACCTTTTGCTTCTCGGATGCCGGGTCGAGCCGGTTGGCCTTTTTCCACAGGTACGAACCGGTTATGGCCAGTGCAAGTATCACAACAATTGCAACAATCAACCAAACCAAATATTCGTCGCTTAACAGTTTCAGAATGACAAAAATTTGTCCTGCCATGGCCAGAATCCAGGCCAAAAACGCAAAAAGACGAAGTTGTTTGGCTTTTGCCCTGCTTTCCGGGCTGGCTTCAAACACTTTACCACCACCCGGGGTGGATGGAGATTCCACATCTCCCACCCTGGTCATTTTTTTCTTAGTTGCCATTTTGTTCGATTTTAGAAATGAATGTTTTATTAATTACAGTTACGTTTTTAATTGATTGTCAAATCACTAATTCCCTTCCGGAATGAAAAGCGCCGGGTGCTGTTACCCTCTGTTTTTAAGCGTTTAGCACCTTGCACAATGGTTTGCAATGTAATAAAAATATGTTTGAAATGAACCGGTCGGACATTTTCAATTTTACACCCTGGGAAAAAACCGGCATAAAATGTCGGAATTACAATAACTAAATTTTTTAATTGTCAACTTGTTTATATTTTCGTGCGGTGAATTAAATTGTCAACAATGAACCATCGAAAAATGAAGTTACATAATTACCTGATCATCTTTTTACTTCCTTTTTTAGGAACAACCGGTCTTCAAAAGGCGGGCGCCCAAAATGAAACCATCCAAAATATTGAAGTGGATGCAGATGATAAACACCAGACCATTACCGGCTTTGGCGCATCGCTGGCCTATTACGAAGGCTGGCTGCCCGCCCACCCCAATCGGGCGGAAATTTACGATGTGATTTTTAAAGAACTGAGCCTCGACATCCTCCGGGTGAGAAATGCCTACGGATACGACAATAATATGATTGGCTATGTAAAACAGTTCGCAGCAGCAGCAGAAAATTCCCTAGGGCATCCCATCGATATAATGACTACCTCATGGGGGCCGCCCGCCTATTTAAAAAGCAATAACGACAAAAGCAACGGCGGAACTTTAAAATACACCGTAACCGATGGCAAAGTGGAATTCGATTATGCCGGTTTTGCCAGCTGGTGGAACGCCTCGCTTGACAATTACAATGCCAACGGGATTTACCCGAAGTACATCAGCATTCAAAACGAACCCGACTGGGAAGCCCCTTACGAAAGCTGCCTGATGCGCCCTTCTGAAACGGTAAATGCGACCGACACACTTGCCGGTTACAACAAAGCGCTCGATGCGGTTTACGAGGTGGTGATGCAGCGCGATAATCCACCGCTTTTTCTGGGCCCCGAGTGTATTGGCCTTGGTTACAATGCGGTGGAGAATTACATCAATGCCCTCGATTTGTCCAAACTTTACGGAATTGCCTATCACCTGTACCATGGTGCGGAAGGCGGAACCAATCCCAACGACCCGTTCACTTCAACCAACTACCGGAAAGTGGGTAATTTTCATCCCGAGGTGCCCCATTTTCAAACCGAATATTCGAGGGAAGACTGGTTTACGGTTGCCGGCATGATGTATCAGTCTCTTGTACAAGGAAATGCCACTGCCTGGTTGTACTGGGACCTGGTTTGGGAAGAAGGCGGGCTGGTCAACCTGCATTTCCCCTGGGACCGCAACCGTTGGAGTAACCCGCAGGGATACAACCGCACCAAAGATTTTTATGTATTTAAGCATTATTCCGCTTTTATTCACCCGGGCTGGAAAAGAACAGGTACCACGGGCGACAGCGACCTGTTAAAAACTGCATCATTTATAAGTTCTACAGGCGATTCGGCCACATTTATCGCCATCAATCGCTCAGAAACGGAAACCTTCCAGGTACGCATACAGATACCGGGTTATACCATTGGTGAAGCTACGGCCTATACCACAACCGAAAGCACAGATTTTGAAACTTCGGATTATATGACTGATACCCTGCTTCTGGTTCCTCCAAAATCGATAAACACTGTTGACCTGCGCATCAGCTACAAAGGGCCAAAAGATATGCAGGCCCATGCATGCGATTTTGCAGACCAGGCTGCTCTGGAGGCCGCCATAACAGACTGGATTGATTCACAAACTGCGGCTCTGGAGGCCGGTATCGCCGGCGAATGCGAAGACCCGCAAATAACGCCTAATTTTGAAGGACAACACATTTCCCTTTCCGAAGGTGGAAGCTTTACTGTAGAATGGACCATCACCGAACTGTGTGAACCGCTGCTGGACGACCTCACTGCAACTTTCACGTTAAACACTCCGCAGGAAATTGCTGCCGGCACGCCGGAAGGCAGGGAAATAACTACCTGCATCTATGCCAACCAGGCCGAACTGAACGCAGCCATCGAGGCCTGGGTAACAAGCGAAACAGCAGCATTGCAGGCCAGCCTTACCGGCGGATGCGAACCCACGGCAAGCCACAACTACACGGGTGAAAACTTCCCGCTTTGCGATGGCGGAACCGTTATCGTTGAGTGGACCATCACCGACCGCAGCGACACTGTTGATTCATTTACGGCATCTTTCACGATGGCTGCCCCCGAAGAAATGACATACGGGAATCCAGAAGACATGGTTCAGAATACCTGTAATTTCTCTAATTATCTTATCTTAAGGGAAACCATCGCATTTTGGGTTGCCGATGAAACCACCGCCCTGAAAGCCGGCATTACCGGAGGGTGCAACCCGCAGGTAAGTCATAACTTTGCCGACCAGAGCCTTCCGCTTTGCGAAGGCGGAAGCCTCACCGTGGAATGGATGATAACCGATGCCTGTGAAACTACGGAAGGTTTGACAGCCACTTTTACGCTTACAGCACCCGACGAAATAACGGGTTATACAGCACCCGAAGGACGAGAGGCAGATGCCCGGAGTTTTGAGGATCAGAGTGCGCTGGACGCAGCCATTTCGGCATGGGTGAATGAAGAAACAAATACCCTGAAAACATCCATTACAGGCGGATGCCGGCCACAGGTGAGACACAACTTTACAAACCAAAGCATCGACCTCTCCGAAGGCGGAAGCCTTACCATTCAGTGGACTGTTATCGATATTTGCGAAAACATTCCGCTAACAGCCACCTTCGAACTGAAACCCGATGCCCTGAACAGTATGAAAATACTGAATCCATTCGCAGGAAAAGGGATTGCAGAAGCATCGGTCTATCCAAATCCTTTCTCACAAAATGCCCGTTTGCAGTTTGTTTCGGTAAAAGATGCATTTTTTACCCTGGAGGTTTTCGATCTTACCGGAAAGAAAACAGAACACCTGAACCTGGGATTTTATCCGGCAGGAAAACATCAGAAAATGATTTACCGGAATGGGCTGGAGGCAGGCATCTATTTTTTCAGACTGCAAAATTCAGAGGGAGAAAGTACGCAGGGAAAATTTGTAATAGCTGACTGACCCCGACATAAAATAGAACAGGAAACGATTAAAACCTGTAAAACATTGATTTAGGCCTCTGAAAATCAACCTAATCAGTGTTTTGGAGAGTTCATGGTTTTTTTGTATATTGGGATTTTATGACAATAGAATCTGATTTCGACTTTTTGTTACTATCAGAATCACTGCATTTAAAAACCAAAAAACTAACTTATCATGACAAGAGAAACTTTTTTACTTGCCGTTTTCTTTTTAGCTGTCACTCCTGCCGTTTTTTGTCAGAAACCTGTACTGTACCCGGGTGCTGTAGTACAGCGACCCGGTTCAAACTATTATCTGACCTCCGACTCTTATGAAAAAGTACGCGCTTTTTATGTCGGTATTTACGGAGAGCCCGACTACGAAAAAGAAAAAACAGCCACTTTCTTTTACGAGGAAACCATTTTTGAACCTGCTGGCATACATCTGTATAATGCATCTTCAGGCAGCAAAGGCGCCACCCGTGTTTTTACTGCATTGCACCGCCTGAAGGAACGGGGCAAAGCTGAAGGAAAAGAAATTTTAAGCAGGCAGCGGTACGATGAAATTGTTCGAAACTATGAATACCTGAAGGATCATTACTTCCTTTATACAGAAGATGACAGGGGCAATTTTGTGCCCGAGGATGAATTTATTTACCGGAAATACAATAAAAAGCTTGACGCCGGAGCTATAGAAGACATGAATGTGGAGGAAATTACACAAAAAGCGCAGCAGTTACTGATGCAGGGAAAGATAGAAGAAGGCAGGGAAATGCTGGAACGACTGCAAAGCTCCATGACCGGACACCTCGAATTTTCGGGAAGTGCCGAGGTGGTTGACGACTGGATTGAATGCCTGGAAGAGATGGGCACCTGTAAGTTTCCGGTTCTCATCCGAATCGACAACGCATGGTCTGGCAACAATTGAAAACCAGACAAAAAAATTCATTTTTATATTGCACCGCGATTTCATTCATTCTAAAAAAAATTCCAATGACAACTATCAAATTAAAATCAGCTATTGTCCTCTTTGGCCTTTTTTCTGCTTTTATTCTTTTCAGCCATACCACATTTTCACAGGATCAGGTAGTGGTATGGATGCACCTCGACATGTCGGCTACACATGAAAATTACTGGATTGCCGGAAATCCTTCAACTACGGTAAATTCAGTCGCTGAAATTTCATTTAAACGGTATGGTTTTTACACCATTACCCGTATTCAGGTTGGCAACAACATTCAATATATGGCCGTACCGGGCAGAAATATGTCGGGACGAATGCCACAAGTTACTGATATAAGTGTAATTATGTCTCATCCTTGCGTTGACGGCGAAGGTTCTCTTATTGGCAGGGAAACCCGAAATATTCCAGCCCGGATTGAACCGTCATCCGGCACCCTTGTAGTTTCCCCTGCCGCTAACAACCGCTTAACAATTCACCTGACCCCTACCGTTATAGATGCAGAAATGCTGGAATGTACCAATCCAAACTGCCAAAACGGATTTGGGTTTGAATACGGAGAAAATGTGGTTGGGGAGGACCGTGACTCATCCATAGAAGATGAATATGGTAGTGAATTGGTGCTGGGATACGATTTGCTTGAAACAGATTTTAAACTTTTAAAGGAAATTGCAGAAGGAAAAGGAGATATCCCTCTTACCATCCCTGTTTCCATTGAAAAAGTGTGGAGAGATGAACAGGACACACCCACTGGTCCGGAAAGCAGGATTTTTACCTACCGGGTAAATGGATGGATTGGCGGCACACCCCGGGATGAATAGAAGCCAAGGCTTTTGCTGAAAAAGACTGAAATATAATTCACTTTGCATTCCCGGTATTTATATTTACCTTAACCGACAGAAATATCAATCGTATGATGTTTTTTTCTGCATTTCAGCAAACTTACTTGTGGTTGCCGCTTATTGGTTTTGTGGTAGGCATGCTGGCCACCATGATAGGTACCGGCGGGGGCTTTTTCTTCCCGCTTATTCTGATTCTTTTTTTTAACACGCCCGGGCACATCGCTGTTGGCACATCGCTGGCAGCCACTTTGCCGCTGTGTATTGTGGGAACGGTGGGCTACTACCGCAGCGGTAACATTCATATTCGTATTGCCCTGATTTTTGGCATAGCCGGCATTTTTGGCGCCCTGGCCGGGGCGGCATTCACACAACTCATGAACACAAACCATTTGAAAATGGCCTTTGGCGTTTATTCCATACTAATGGCAGGACTTATTTTCTGGAACAGCCGGAAAAAGAAACAGACCAGCCCGAACGAAGAACAGAATCCGGACGGTATGGTGCAGAAAAAGAAATACAAAGGAACCTTTTACGGATTTATGGGCGGAATCATCAGCGGTACGTTTGGCACCAGCGGCGCCGCACCCGTACTTGCCGGACTCATGGCCCTGCATACTCCCATCAGACTGGTGGCAGGAACCTCGTTGTTTGTGGTCCTCATCAATACCTTTTCGGCGCTGGCAGGCCATGTATTTATTGGCGAAATCGATCTTACCCTTGTGGTGTTTCTAACCTCCGGAACCATACTCGGTGCGTTTTTGGGACCCCGGCTGCTTTCCCATGTAAAACTGGAAAAACGGGAAACTCCCATCCGGAAAATTTTTGCCTTTGTGATGCTTATTTTTGGAATAATTCTGATACTGACCTGATATGATTTTAACCATTTACCTCATCATTCTTTCCTATTTTGTGCTGGGAGCTGTTGGGTTTTATTTCATTAACCGCAAAAAAGACCGGAAAACCGCCCGCAAAAGCTGGCTGAAATACATTACCTACTTTATCATAATCCACCTGCTCTTTTTTTCCATCGTGTATAATCCACTGATTTTTCATTACGTTGCCATCCTAATCATTATAACCGGAACAGCAGAACTGATGCGGCTTTTCAGAATATCGGGTTACAGTAGTCCCGGTTTTTTTATGATTTCGATACTGGTTTTTCTGGTCTTTTGCACAGGTTTTTTCCGTTTCAGTCAGTTAAATGCCGGGCTCATCCTGTTTTCGTTTCTGGTGCTTTCCATTTTCGATGCCTTCAGCCAGATATGTGGACAACTGGCAGGTAAAACCAAACTTTTCCCGGCTATAAGTCCCGGCAAAACCGTTGAAGGCCTTGCAGGAGGAGCTATAACTGCCGTTGCCAGCTCACTGTTGCTGAAAGACCTCGCAGGAACTGCGGCAGGAACTGCTTTTGTTGTTGCGGCAGGTATCGTTATATTTGCATTTACAGGCGATATGCTGGCATCGGTTTATAAACGGAAATACAAGGTGAAAGATTTCTCCCGGCTACTACCGGGTCACGGAGGTTTTCTCGACCGGTTCGACAGCCTGATTGCCGGCGGCGCTTTTGTGGCGCTGCTCGAATTGACAAAACTGATAAACTAATTTTTATGGGAGCACAAATTGGCTTAACGTTTATTTTTTTAGTGGCATTTGCTCTGCTGCTCACATTTAACGAAATGATATATCGCCGGCTGGGACTGAAGGGTGAAATCACCCGAAAATTTGCCCATTTTACAGCCACCCTTTCCACCATCACTTTCCCCTACCTGTTCAACGACCATTGGTATGTGCTGTTTTTAGCCGTTGCATTTTTCATTTTACTTTTTGTCAGCCGCCACCGTACCTACCTAAAATCCATACACGATATACAGCGCATATCGGTTGGCAGCTACCTCCTTCCGGCAGCCATCTATATCACATTTCTGCTGTCGCACCTGCTCAACAACCCTTTCCTGTTCATCCTGCCCATACTGGTGCTGGCTATTTGCGATCCCATCGCTGGCATCCTCGGAATCAACCTGCAGCAATACAACCACCGCATCCGTATTTTTAACCACACACTGGAAAAAACCTGGCTCGGATCTTCGGCATTTTTTATTTCCTGCTTCATTATCAGCATTATCGCCCTTTATTTTAATCAGGAACACCTCAACATAAATACATTTATAACAGCAGTAACAGTAGCCCTGGTAAGTACACTTGCCGAACTGTTTAGCCGGAAAGGTGTTGACAATCTTTTGATACCCTTGAGTGTTCTGCTCGTGTTAATCATCATGCTTTAGTCAGAAACATCTAAAGATTAAATATGAAACTTCATTATAAAGGAGAAAATATCCTGAATGTTCCCAATGCAATCAGCTTTTACCGGCTGGCCATGTTTCCCGTTATCCTGGTGCTTGCCGTTTTGGGAGTTGAAAAATGGTTTGTCATTCTTTTCTGCATCAACTTGGTAAGCGACATCATCGACGGCTTTCTGGCCAGAAAACTGAATCTGGTAACCCGCTTTGGTGCCGCCCTCGATAACCTGGCCGACATGGGAACCTACGTGCTTGCCTTGCTTGGTTTGTTTCTGTTTAAATGGGATGATATTAAACCACATGCCTGGCTGTTGTACTTGTTTCTGGCCATTTTTGCAATCAGTTATCTTGTAGCTTTTGTACGTTTCGGGAAAATTCCCGGATTACACCTGTACGGCGGGGTCATTGCCGGGTACCTGCAGGGGCTTTTCTTCTTTGTGCTGTTTGTATGGGGTTTCTACCTCTGGTTTTACTACCTTGCCGTTGGCTGGGGAGCCCTGGCCTACTTCGATAAAATACTGGTTTTGCTGAAAACCGACGATATAAGGCCGGGACTGAAAGGATTTTACTGGGTGATGAAAGAACGCAAACCAGGAAATTAGCCAACGAAGCAAAAAATCTATTAACATATTTAAAATAAATATATTATGACTTATCTTCCAAAAGAATCGCGTTACGATGAAATGACTTACAACCGCTGCGGAAAGTGGGGATTGAAACTTCCGGCAGTTTCGCTGGGATTGTGGCACAATTTCGGGGGAATTGATGTGCTGGAAAACGGCCGTGCCCTGCTGCACCACGCTTTCGATTTGGGAATTACCCATTTCGATTTGGCCAACAATTACGGACCGCCTCCGGGGTCGGCAGAAGAAAATTTCGGCAAAATTCTGAAAGAGGATTTTAAAGCTTACCGCGACGAACTGATTATTTCGTCAAAAGCAGGTTACCTGATGTGGCCCGGCCCTTATGGCGAGTGGGGCAGCCGCAAATATGTGCTGGCCAGTCTCGACCAGAGTTTGAAACGTATGGGCATGGATTACGTGGATATATTCTATTCGCACCGGCCCGACCCCGACACGCCGCTGGAAGAAACCATGATGGCGCTCGACCAGGCAGTGCGCTCAGGGAAAGCGTTGTACGCAGGCATTTCCAATTATCCGGCTGATATGACCCGCGAAGCTTCACGTATTTTGAAGGACCTGGGAACACCCTGCCTCATCCATCAGCCCAAATATTCAATGTTTGAGCGCTGGGTGGAAGACGGCCTGCTGGATGTGCTGGAAGAAGAGGGAATCGGGTGCATTCCGTTTTCGCCGCTGGCGCAGGGACTGCTCACCAACAAATATCTAAACGGCATTCCGGAAGGTTCGCGTGCAACGCGAGAGGTTTTTCTGAAAAAAGAGGATGTAGATTCGGCACACGAAAAAATCGTGAAGCTGAATGAAATTGCCCAAAGCCGCGGCCAGTCGCTTGCACAAATGGCGCTGGGCTGGGTGCTGAAAGACAAACGTATTACCTCTGTTCTTATTGGGGCCAGCTCTGTAAACCAGATTGACGACAATGTGGAGATGTTGAAGAAGAGAAAATTCAGTGATGATGAACTTGCTGCTATTGAAAAAATCCTGAACTGATTTCCGGTTCGAACTGTTGGAAAAATTCAAACCCCGGTTGCAATTTTATTGCAGCCGGGGTTTTTTTATGAACCTGTAAACGAGCTTGTATTGATGTAAAAAACTGATTTTTAAAAGATTGTCATAAAATGATATTTTACAACATATTTTTAATTATACTAAAAATTTATCCCTAACTTAGTTGACGAGTTACACCGCAAATTTTTATTAACCAAAGCTTAACCAACATGAAAAAGAGATGTTTACTACTACTTGTTGTAACCCTTTTTGTTTTCGTTTATTCTGCTGCCGATAACATTTACAAATACCAAATCCCCGAATCGGAGGTTGATGAACTGAACAAACTGGGCGATGCACTGGGGATTTCGGAAACGGGATGGCCTGTTTCGGACGAAGAGTTTGACAACTATCCAACGATTACAGGAATAGGTCTGCTGAATTTCAAAACTGTTTTCAAGGAAGTGATTCCCAACCCGGACGATCCCGAAAATCCCGACAGTGTTTTTATCCGGCAATACAAAGTAACCAGCATCTCTTTTAACAATAAAAGTTTTAGCGGCACCCTTCCCGATTTGTCGTTCGATGAACTAAAAACCTTTTATCTTAACCGCTGCAATCTGGAAGGGACTCTGCCTGTTTTCGACTTTCCGGTTTGTACCGAGATTGTTTTGAGTGGCAACAACCTGACCGGGGAAATTCCCGATTTTGATTTGCCTGAATTGGAAAAACTGGATTTGACTTCCAACAGCTTTTCCGGCCAGCTCAGGCTTTTTACAGGGATGCCCACCTTAAAAATTCTGAACGTAAGAAGTAACCAGCTAACCAGCATCGATCAGAATTTTGGAATGCCAAACCTGGAAACTTTTTATGCCAACGACAACAATTATTCAGGTACATTCCCCAGTTTTAACTGCCCAAAATTAAAAAGCCTGTACCTCTCCTATGAAAATTTTTCGGGAGAAATCCCTTCGGATATGATTCTTCCATTGTTAACAAGTTTGGAAATCAGAAATAACGGGTTCTCGGGCAGTTTACCCGATTTATATTTACCGTCGCTCACATACCTTGATGTGGCAAATAACAAGCTTTCCGGTGAAATTCCTGTTCTTTCCGGAATGCCTGTTTTGGAAACAGCTAATCTCGGATTTAATGAATTCACATCCATTGCTTCAGGGTTTCATCATCCAACGTTAAAAATCCTTTATATATGGGACTGCAAGCTTACAGGAGATTTACCCTCCATTAGCTTACCGCAGGGTGATATCCTCCAAATTTCGGGCAATAAACTATCCGGCAACATTCCTGAACTCAACTGCCCCAACCTAACTAGTCTCAGTTTGGCAGTAAATGAATTTACCGGTAGTATTCCCAATTTCAACATGCCAAAAATGGAGAACCTGCAACTCCACGAAAACAAGCTTTCGGGGGCGATTCCCAATTTTAATATGCCTGCATTGCGGTACCTCGATTTGCAGGACAACGAACTTACCGGAAATATTCCGGATTTTAATTTTCCGGAGTTAAGGGAACTGGAACTGCGCTCTAACAAACTGGAAGGCACTCTACCTGGTTTCAATTATCCGAACCTTGAAGAGCTGGATGTTACCGATAACAACTTATCAGGTCCCATTCCCGATTTCAATTTACCAAATCTTCAGTACCTTGAACTAAGTAACAACCATCTTTCAGGGCAACTGCCGGCCTTTCAGCTTCCGGCGCTCATCAATCTTATAGTGGCCAACAACAACCTTTCAGGAAACCTGCCCGACATGCACCTTCCTTCCGCTCAGGGAATTAACCTGGAGAACAATCAATTTTCAGGAGAAATACCCGAGTGGAATTTTTCTGAACTCAGAACGCTGCGTTTAAGCAACAACAAACTGAAGGGCGAGTTCAACAACCAGGGCCTGACCGGGCTTTCAACCTGCCTGATAAACAACAATGAAATTTCAGGGCTGGCACACCTCAAAAACAATTCACCCGGATTATACTATGTTACTGCTCATTTTAACAAACTTACATTTGAGGACCTTGAGCCCAATATGGATATTTCATTTTTTGAATACAGCAACCAGGACAGTGTGGAGCATCTGGCCACAATAAAAGGGAGTGAACTGACTCTTACCATAAAAGTAGGAGGAACCTCCAACAAATACCAATGGGCCAAAAAGAGAAACAACGGAAGCTGGGAAGACATACCCGGAGCTGCTTCCGACTCGGTAACCGTTCCACTGGAAAACAATACAAAATATACATGTAAAGTTACCAATACAATTGTTCCCTACCTCACGCTCTATTCAACAGAGGTCAAGGCCCCTTCGTGCATCACCCTGAAAAACTTACAGTTATGCGCCGAAGATAATCCCTGGGAAGAAAAAGATGAGAACGAATTAGGTACAACAGGGAAAGTAACAATAAATGAACTACTTATTTTTGAAGGAACCATTACCATCGATACGGTAAAACTTTCGGTGAAAGCAGAAGGTGAGTTTTACGTAAACGACATTCCCCTGCCGGGAGGAAGCACAGGGAAATATTCGTTTTGCAACGGAGAGTATGAACTGGCCTTACTGGGCGAAGAAGGAACTATAACCAGTTTTCTCGATTCCAATTTTGAAAAGCTTGGTCAACTGTTTGGGATTGATCTAAAGCTCTCGAAAATTGAACTTTTGGGAGGAAGAAGTGCCTCGGGAATTAAAATCGACTGCATGATTGGAATACCCGGAATTTCCGGGTCGTGCGGCGGTGGCGACAGTAAAACTGAAATTGAACTGGAAGGATTGACTTTCAGCAGCACCGGCATTTCGCTCGACGGAGTGGAAGTAACCGACCTGGGTATGTTCATCAACGGCTACTGCCTTAAACAACTGGTATTTAATTACGATTCAGAAAAAGACATCCTTATTTCAGGGGCGCAGGTTGAACTTCCGTTTGGCGAAATTGGCGGTGGGTTTAAACTGGCCCAGGGTTACCTCGACAGCATCGCCTGGAATCTGGAGGCTACCAAACCACCTTTTGTGTTGGGAACTACCACCATTGGCATTAAGGGCTTTTTCGGGCATATCTCAAGTATAACAGAGCCGGCTATTGAAGTGGAGTTGGGAGGTATATTTTCCGATATTACTTCCGACAATTTTTACCGGGTGACTGCCAGTGGAAAAACCATCTGGCCCTCATTTTTTGAAGTAAAAGGCGAAGGCGAATTCCTGAAACCTCCGTTCATCGATAAACCTTATCAGGTGAAAGGCGGCGTAGCCATGTCGTACGACCATCCGCTGAAAATGTTCGCTATTGATTTTCTGGAAGGAGGCATTGGAACCAACGATGGTGAAACGTGGCTGATTAGCGGAAACGGGCAACTGAAACTCAGCACCCGCTTCGATCCTCCCGTGCTTGCAGGTGAGGTTAACGGCTTGATGACTTTGCCGGAATTTGACAATAAATTTCCTTACGACTGGCTGAACAGTATGTTTTCTTTTCCCGTCGAAGCTGAGTCGAATGCAACATTTATCTGGGGGAAAATGCACACCCTTCATGGAAGTGCCCGGTTTCAGTCGGGAAGCTATGGCCCTTACAGCCTAAGGTATGTTATTGATTTAAGCAAAAGCTATGGTGAAGATGATTTTCTTTATTTTGAAACGAAAGTTGAAACAAAATCGGCCCGGTTAAAAAGCGGTTCAACTTCAAATACCCTGGCAGAAGATGTTAACATTCCCGAAAATGCCGATTTTGCTGTTATTGGCATCATGAGTGAAGCAACAGCTCCCGCATCGGTGCTTATTAATCCTTCAGGAAAGAATTTTACAGAATCCGCTGATGCAGATAATGTTCAATATTCTGTTTCAGAAGATGGGAAAAAAGCCTTTTGGACCCTTTTTGAACCTGTCGGGGGGATTTGGGAGGTGCAACTGCAAAATCCTGCCGAAACGGATTCCATCCTGCTTTTCGTTCAGCAAAAACTGCCCGGACTGGAAATTACCATGCACCAGAACGGAAAAAATATAACCCTTACCTGGGATCCGGCAGGATTCAATTCAGGCGAAAGTATTGTTATCCTGCTCGACGATAACCAGTCAGGGTTCGATGGTTTTGCTGTTGCTGAGGGTACGGCACAAACCGGTACTATCAGTTTCGAAATGAGCGACGACCTGAGCGCGTGCAGTTATTTTGTTTTTGCCCAGATAGCAGGCGATACACAAGTGGTTCAGGCTTATGCCGATGGTATGGCAAATAACCCTAAAGCGATTCTTGCTGCACCGGAAATTTTGAGCATCAACTATTCGGAAAGTACAGGAAAAACAATTATTTGGTACGAAGACAGTGATGACAGCAATGTAGCGGGCTATATTGTTGAAGTAACCGATGAAACAGGGAGTGACTCAACGTATGCAATTCTCAATCCGGGAGGAAGTTCAGTTACCCTGCACATTGAAAATCACGAAAATAAAACGGTAAAAATGACTTCGTTTAATGCTAACGGGCTAAAAGGGTGTCCAACAGCAAATCAGGATATTGTTACTTCGGTGAGTGAAATTCCGGCAGAGGTTTCCCCGGCGCAAAACCTGCTGTTCTACCCAAATCCAACCACCGGTAGGGGAACCATAGAATTTACACTAAGCGAAAGCACGTCGTGTGAATTACTAATAACAGATATTTTCGGACGTATGATTGCTCATCCGGTAAGTGAATACAGGATGGCTGGGTATTACAATGAAGAATGGAACTTTGGAAATGCTCCGGACGGAATGTATCTGGTAATTTTACGCACCAGACAGGGAGTGCAGTCGGAAAAAATTATTTTGACACGGTGATAAGAACAGAATAAAAAAGCGACCCCGCCAAAATTGGCGGGGTCGCTTTTTTCATATAGTCTTAAACTTAATTTCTACCTCATTAAAGGCCAAAAAGCACTTCGGCACCCCAGAAGAGTCCGAAAATAATTGCCACTCCGGCAATTGCACCAGCTGCCAGCGAAAGTAAAATATTCACCGGAAGTTTTTGTTTCTCATCATCAGAACTTGTTGTGATAACAATCTGATTTTGATTTACTCTTGTTTCCATAATTTTCAATTTTTGTTAAAAAAAGACATTAAAGTCTTCTGCAAAAGTAAGCATTTATACTGTGATGTGTTTTTTAACATGTTTTTTAACTTTTCTGTTAAATTGCTGTAAAATCACAAGTTACGTAAAAAACAGATTCTGTAGCAGATTAAGTATGTACTGACCATTAAAGTTATCAACAAACCTAAGTTAAATAAAAAGAGGCTGTCTCAAAAGGGCAGCCTCTTTAATTTGTTGATAATCAACAATCAAATGTTTATAACTTGGTTCTAATAAACTAATTATCAGGCATATAATTTTTTAAATTAGGGCATGAAAACAA